>Ga0187818_10001101_pt1 | contig 10707 bp, 10 predicted proteins | sample NC_wetland_sal_i_14_FD_130581 | JGI IMG/M metagenome (GOLD analysis project Ga0187818, IMG submission 130581) | Wetland sediment microbial communities from Neuse River Estuary, North Carolina, USA - SO4_3 | ecosystem: Environmental > Aquatic > Freshwater > Wetlands > Sediment | place: USA...
CCGTCAGGGTGCCCCTAGCCCTGAGAATAGCCAGGAAGTGCTCCTACAATCCCCCATCGAAATTCAAAGTTAAGGGCCAGCTTCACGAAGTTCTCGAGATTGGCAAAGATGTGAGCCTGGGGGATTCCTGGCTTGACGGTGCCGGGGAACAGCTGTTGGTGAATACCAAGGCTAGCAGGGTCATCTTTTTAACCTGGGGCAGCGAGGTCGAGGACGACGAGAGAAGCGGGAAGGTCGACAAAAAGGATTGGCTCGTAGCCCCGATCGTTTCCATTACGGACGAAATGCGCAGGCACCGGGTTGCGGGGACCAACGAAACGATAGCCGACGCGATCACAGGAAACAAATCCCCGAAGTTTTTCTATCTCCCGAGCCTTCCCGACGAGGAGCCAGGCGAATTTTACGTAGACTTCCGCAAGATCTGTCCAGTCGCCGCGGGGCACGTGCGACAAATAGATCGTAAGTGGCGGATTTCAAGTAGTGCATTGAACGACTTCTATCATCAGCTGATCTGGTTCTTCACTAGGCAGAAAATGTTTTTTGAACCGCTGGACTGCGCTGCGTGCGGCGCAAAAGTTGACTTGAAAATCGTGTTCGAGGGGCAGGCAATTGACCCCGACTCTCCTGCGTAGCCGATTGCCGACAATCTAAGGTGAAGCTAGCTCAAATCGGCGTCATCTCCGACACCCACGGTCTGCTCCGGCCCGAGGCTCTCACCGCGCTGCGGGGCTCTGCCTACATCATCCACGCCGGGGACATCGGTGATCCGGAAATACTGGACAAGCTGGCGTCAATCGCGCCCGTGACGGCGGTGCGCGGGAATGTCGATCGCGAGGCTTGGGCACGGAAGATTCCCGTCACGAATGTGCTCGAGGTCGTAGGCGTCTCGATTTACATATTGCACAATCTGCCGGAACTCGATCTGAAGCCCGAAGCCGCAGGATTTGCGGCGGTCATCTACGGGCACAGCCACATTCCCAAACAGGAGACGAAGAACGGTGTGCTCTACTTCAATCCGGGGAGCGCAGGACCGAGACGGTTCAAGCTGCCAGTGAGTGTGGGAAGGCTCATCGTGGAGCACGGCAGGGTTCGCGGGGATATCCTGGAGCTCGCTTCTTGACCATGAACCACGTAAGCCCGGGCTCCGCCGAGCTACGCTCGGCCTGGCCGGGTTCCTTCGACTTCGCTCAGGATGGGCTCCGACCCGGCCCCACACACGACCCGGCTCCAACAAGCTCCTAACGTTGTCCGATACAATTCCTCACAGTGTCTATCCAGTTTCAAATTGAGGCCACCTCCGGCGGCGCACGCGCGGGACGGCTGATCACCCCTCACGGCGAGGTCGAAACGCCGGTTTTCATGCCGGTGGGAACGCTGGCCTCAGTCAAGGGCGTTCCACAAGATGTGCTGGAAGAACTCGGCGTTCAGATTCTTCTCGGAAATACGTATCATCTTTACCTGCGTCCGGGAGTGGAGCAGGTGAGGGGACTCGGCGGACTGCATCGATTCATGGCATGGCCGCGTGCGATCCTCACCGACTCCGGCGGCTTCCAGGTGTTCAGCCTCAACCACTTGCGAAAAGTCACGGAAGAAGGCGTGACGTTTCGCTCCCATCTGGATGGGTCTTCGCACTTCTTCAGCCCGGAAAGCGCCATGGAGGCGCAAATTGGGCTGGGCGCGGACATCATCATGGCCTTCGATGAATGCACAGAATATCCGGCGGACCGCGAACGGGCGCGGAAGTCGATGGAACTGACGCTGCGCTGGGCAGAGCGGAGCAAGAAATATTTTGACGCCCATCAGAACGATGTGCCGTGGTCCACAAATCACGTCCACCCGGACGCCCCCGTCCGGGTGGACGAGCCAAGCTCGCCATTGTTGACGGGAAAATCAAATTCCGCGGGCGAGGGCGCCCACGCCACACACCAAGCCGTCTTCGGCATCGTCCAAGGTGGCATGGATCCCGAACTGAGGAAGGAATCTGCCCAGCGGACCATCGAGATCGGGTTTCCGGGCTACGCCATCGGAGGGCTCAGTGTCGGCGAGCCCAGAGCTCTGACCCGGGAGATAGTCGAGGCCGCGGTCGAGCATCTCCCCGCCGACAAGCCCCGCTACCTGATGGGAGTGGGCACGCCGGAGGAGATTGTCGAATACAGCAACCTAGGCATTGACATGATGGACTGCGTCCTGCCAACGCGGGCGGCACGGCATGGGCTGCTGTTCACTTCAGAGGGAAAAGTCTCCATCAAACAGGCCCGCTATGCCGCAGACCAAGGCCCCCTGGACCCGAACTGCGGCTGCCGCGTGTGCCGGCGTTATTCCCGGGCCTATTTGCGGCATCTCTATGCTGCCAACGAAGTTCTGGCCCAGGTCTTGAACACCATCCACAACTTGAGCTTCTATCTTGACACTATGCGGACAGTGCGTCATTCTATTTCCCTTGGGAAAGGGGCCCGTTTTCTTTCTGAAGTCTGGTCTCAACCGAAACCATAGCCTCGGGCTCCCCTGATTTTGTCCGAAGCTGAAGGACTCTCCGCCCAGGTAACGCGAGAACTCCAGCGGTAAAATTACACAGGGCCAGTGCGCCGACAGGCGAGGCTGCGAACTATTCAGCGGGAAACGGAGTCTTGGTCTGCATGAGCGTTCAGCACTTATTGGCGCTGCAAACCGGCGGGTCGATGGGATGGCTGGGGTTTGCCCCGCTGGTGTTCATCTTTGCCATTTTCTACTTTCTCTTGATCATGCCGCAGCAGCGGCGGCAGAAGAAGTGGCAGCAGATGCTGAGCGAGTTGAAGACGGGCGACAAAGTCGTGACCAGCGGAGGGCTGCGCGGGACTATAGTGGCGCTGAAGGACGATTACGTCCACCTGAGGGTGCCTCCCGATAATTTGCGGATCGAGGTGAGCCGGGCCTCGGTGTCTTCGGTTTCGACTGCCGAGGAAGCAAGTAAAACCGGCAAGTAATCGAGCCGCCGGGTTTCGATGATCGAACGAAAGTGGCCAGTGATTAGTGGCCACTAGCCACGGATCACTCGCATCGAAGCAGATTAGCGGATTGATAGTTAAATTTATGAACAAGAATTTGGGCTGGAAGCTGATCGTTATTGTTGCCACTCTGGTGGTTTTTGTTATTGGGATCTTCGGAATCCCGGATAACTGGTCGGGCAGGGGGCTGCTGGCATCGCTGCAAAACCGCATCCACCTGGGGCTCGACCTCAAGGGTGGTACGCACCTCATCCTTCAGGTGCAAGTCAATGACGCGGTGAACGTCGACTCCGACAATGCCATGGAACGGCTGAAGGCCGATCTGCGCGCGCGCAAGATCTATGCCGACATCAGCAAGCCCGATCCCAACAATCCTGACAAGATCCTGCTGAAGGGAGTGCCCCCGGAGTCGCGCTCTGACCTCACTTCGATCGTGCAAGACCGTTTGCCCGAATATAACCTGACCTCAGGCGCGGAAAATACATGGACGGTCTCCATGAAACCGCAGGCGCTGGCTGAGTTGAAAAACCGCGCCGTGCAGCAGGCCATTGAGACCATCCGCAATCGCATTGACCAGCTGGGCGTGACCGAACCGGTCATCGAGGAGCACGGGCTGGGGCAATATCAGATTCTGGTGCAACTGCCGGGCGTTGATGATCCGGGCCGCGTAAAAGAAATCATGCAGTCGACCGCCATGCTGTCGATCCGGCAATCGTTGGGTGGACCGTATCCCAGTGAGCAAGCGGCGTTGCAGGACAAAGGCGGTGTGCTGCCACCAGATGCGCAGTTGCTGCCTGGGCGCAGCATCGGGGCAACCACCAGCGAAGGCGGGCAGACCTGGTACTTGATTTCGCGGGCGTCAGCGGTGACCGGGCGCGACTTGCGGAATGCGCAGTCCTCGCGCGATGAGAATGGGCAACCCTCGGTGAGTTTCACGCTGACGGGCGAGGGCGGGCGGCGCTTCGCTGCCTTTACCGGCGCGCACGTCGGCGACTATCTTGCCGTGGTGCTGGACAACAAAGTTCAGGAAGTTGCGGTCATCAAGGACCAGATCCACGATCAAGGGGTGATCAACGGGCGCTTTACCGAGCAGGAAACCAAGGATCTGTCCATGATTCTGCGCTCGGGTGCCCTGCCGGCTGGCATCAAGTACCTGGAAGAGCGCACGGTGGGTCCGTCGCTGGGCAGCGATTCCATCCGCGCCGGTGTGACCGCCGCAATCATCGGCATGCTGGCCGTGCTGGTCTTCATGCTGGTCTATTACCATGCGGCTGGGATCAACGCGGATATTGCCTTGATCTTGAACCTGATCATCCTTCTCGGATTCCTTGGTTTTAGCGGGGCGACGCTCACGCTGCCAGGAATCGCGGGAGTGATTTTGACGGTCGGCATGGGCGTGGACTCCAATGTGCTGATCTTTGAGCGTATCCGCGAGGAGTTGAGAAACGGAAAGACGCCGCCATCCGCGGTCGAGCAGGGATTCGGCCACGCCTGGATCACAATCGTCGACACCCACGTTACTACGATTGTGTCGGCGATCATCCTGTTTATCTTTGGCACGGGCCCGGTGCGCGGGTTCGCGGTTACGTTGAGCTTCGGTCTTTTTGCCAACCTGTTTACGGCGGTGTTTGTGTCGCGCGTGATCTTCGACTGGATCCTCAGCCGCAAGCAGCGCGGTGAGGCGTTAAGCATCGGGTAGTAGCTAGTAGCCAGGAGCTAGTAGCTAGGAAAGGTCTTGGGCAGGTGGAATTTTTTCGCAATCCAAATATCGATTTTCTCGGTAAGAAATGGTACTTTCTCGCCTTCTCGCTGATCTTCAGTGTGGCGGGCGTGTTCTCCCTGCTGTTGTGGCATCACATCCCGCTGGGCGTGGATTTTCGCGGGGGTACGCTGGTTTATGTGAAGTTCGCGCAGTCCCCCGACGATAATGCGATTCGGGCGTCCATGGACCGTGCCGGCCTGCACAATGCGCGTATCCAGCGCTATGGTCCAATTGCGGGCAACGAGGTTCTGATTGATGTTTCCGAGCAGGAAACCAGCGAGGAGGCGCTTGACCGCGGCAAGACCCAGATCATCAACGCGCTGGAAACCAATGCGCCTGCAGGTAAGCAGGATCTGAACAATTCGAGTGTTCTTACGATCAAGAGCTATCTCATGCAACAGGACCCGCTGCGCGCGGGTACTGATGCCGATCAGCGGTACGGCGCGCAAGCTCAAGCTATCGTCGATTACCGGGATAAGGTCCGGGGCGGTGTGCTGAGCTCGATGGACGAACTCAAGGGAACGGCCGATCCCGCTGTGCTGGCCTCTTTGTCGAACGGCTTCTTTCTCTCCAATTTCGGAGTGCGAAATGTGGAGATTGTTGGACCGCAGGTCGGGAGGCAGTTGCAGAACCAGGCCAAACTGGCGGTTGTATATTCGCTGGCGGGCATGTTGGTGTATCTGGCCTTCCGCTTTGAATGGATCTATGGTGTGGCTGCCGTGATCACGGTGTTCCACGACACGCTGATCACGGTGGGCGCATTCTCGCTGATGAACAAAGAGATTTCGTTAACCGTAATCGCTGCCATTTTGACCCTGATCGGTTACTCCAACAACGACACGATCGTGGTCTTCGACCGCATTCGGGAGAACCTGAAGCTGATGCGGCGCGAGAAGCTGGCGGATATTGTCAACCGCGCCATCAATCAGACGCTGAGCCGGACGATTCTGACGGCAGGATTGACGTTCTTGACCGTGCTAGCGCTGTTCTTGTTCGGCGGGGAAGTGTTGCACGCGTTCGCGTTCGCCCTGGTAATCGGTATCCTGATCGGGACCTATTCCTCGATCGCCATCGCGGCCCCGATTCTGGTGGCCTACCAGGATTGGCGCGCGGGGCGGGGAAGGCCGCCGGTTATGGTCCCAGTGGGCAAGGAAAGTGCCCGCCGGGAGCGGCCTAAGGCTAAGGTTTAGACCGCCTGCCCCCCGGCCGGGTCAGGTAAGTTTGTGATTGAGCGGAATTTGAGTTAGTATGCTGCGGTTTCCCAATTGGCCGCCGCAACCCCTGGGTCCTGGTCTTGGGAGCAAACAGGAGGCAGTCGGTGTCTAAGAAATAGTTAGGGTCTGTGCAGGAGAAAACCTTTATGTTTGAAGACAGCCTAATCGAATCGGGTGGAAGGCTGAGAACCAAGCGGGGCTTGACAACCACGATCTCGTTTCTCTTCGAGGTAGCCTTCATCGGGGTGCTGGTGCTGATCCCGCTGCTGTTCACAGAAGCTCTGCCCAAGACACAGTTGATGACCTTCCTGGTGGCGCCACCCCCGCCCCCGCCACCTCCTCCGCCGCCGGCCGCCGCTCCGATCAAGGTGGTGAAGCAGGTGCAAACCGACATTATTAACGGCCAACTGCGAACCCCCACCAAGATTCCTCAGAAAGTAGAGATGATCAAAGAGGAAGAAGCGCCACCGCCAACGATGTCGGCTGGTGTGGTCGGCGGAGTGCCGGGCGGAGTGCCGGGTGGACAGATGGGCGGCGTGATCGGTGGAATCATCAGTTCGACTCCGGTTGCCGTGCCCAAGGTGGCAACCCCGCAACGCGTGCGCGTCTCGCAAGGCGTGACCCAGGGACTGCTGATCCGCAAGGTGCAACCGGCTTATCCGCCACTGGCTCGGCAAGCGCGCATTCAGGGACAAGTGCTGTTGCAGGCGGAAATCAGTAGAGATGGAACGATCGAGAACCTGCGACTGATCAGTGGCCATCCGATGCTGGCGCCGGCGGCGATTGAAGCCGTGAAACAATGGCGGTACAAGCCCTACATCCTGAACGGTGAGCCAGTGGAAGTGGAGACGCAGATCACGGTGAACTTTACGCTGGCTGGCGGCTAAACCGACACCGGCGAGCGATGCAGGTGTATTAGGTGTATAAGGAGTTTGCGGACGATTGCCTTTCCCCCAATCCTATCTTTGCGGCGACTCGGGAGCGGGGCGAGTTGGGCATATTGAAGGTCGCCTCAAGCCTGACCCGAGGAGATCGGTACAAAACTGGCCTTCGCGATGAAGCGTGTGACTTCGGCATGCGAAGGCAGCACCTTTTGCGCGACTGATTACTGGAAGCGACAAGCGATTCCGGCATTTGACGAGTTCTGAGGAGGAAAAAGCAACTCATGTTCGTAGCCAATTTAGCAACTCTAGCCCTGTGTTATCTCTCCACGGCTGCCGCCTGGATCTTCCAGGAGGGAGGAACCGTGTCGTGGGACCCGATTTCGCTATGGAAACAGATGGGCATCCTGGCGAAACTCGTGGTCATCATTCTGTTCATCATGTCCGGTTGGTCGATCGGCGTCATGATTGACCGCTGGATGGCATTCAGCGCGGCGCGCAAGCAATCGCGTGCCTTCGCACCCGCAGTGGCCGGCGCCCTGCGCGACGGCAAGATTGATGAAGCCATCAAGGTTGCCGAGCGCAACAAGAAGAGTCACCTCGCCAAAGTGGTGACTGCCGGTCTGATGGAGTTTCGTGCTCACCAGGACAGCTCAGATATTCCGGGCGAGACCATCGAAGCCTCCAAGCGGGCTTTAGAGCGCACCGAAGCCATTGTCCATGCCGAACTTAAGCGCGGCCTGGGCGGCTTGGCAACTATCGGATCGACGGCCCCCTTCGTGGGACTGTTCGGCACGGTGGTGGGCATTCTCAACGCGTTCAAGGGCATCTCGCAGGAAAAGGCCACTGGTTTGGCAGCCGTCGCGGGCGGTATCGCCGAGGCGCTGGTCACCACGGCCGTGGGACTGTTTGTGGCGATCCCGGCTGTGATGATGTTCAACTACCTGACAGGCCGCGTGGAAGCGTTCGACGTGGAGATGGACAACTCCTCGAGCGAACTGATCGATTATTTCCTCAAGCGGCGGGGAATGCGCCGGTCCTAAGACGTAAGCAGGATCGGCTTCGACCCTGAGTTGCTGACCGGCGCTGGAGCAAGGCTCTGGCGCCGAGCCTCAGACCCAAAGGTAACGGCGGGCCCGCCAGACAACTGGCGAGAAATCTAGCGCCCAGGAGAGTAGGTTATGGCACTTGCCAAGAGGAACGAAGGCGCCAAGGTCAACTCCGACATCAATGTCACGCCTATGGTCGACGTGATGCTGGTGCTGCTGATCATCTTCATGGTGGTCACGCCCATGTTGCAAAAGGGCGTGAGTGTAGACTTGGCCAAAGTAAACAACCCGATGCAGATGCCGGACGCGGACAAAGAAGACGCCCTGATTGTCGCTGTGATGCGCGATGGCAAGGTGTTCTTCGGCAACGACCAGATCCCGGCCGACCAGCTCACCGGGAAGGTGAAGGACCGTCTGACCAACCGCGTCGACAAGCGGGTTTTCGTGCGCGCTGATGCCCGGGCCAAGTTCGGTTCGGTGGTGGAAGTGGTGGACAACGTGCGCGCCGCCGGCGTGGACCAATTGGGTCTGCTTACGGATCAGAAAAAACAGACGGGAACTCCGGCAGCGCCTCCTGCACCTAGCGGCGGACAATAGAGGAGATCTTATGGGAATGGCACTCGGCCCGAGCGGGGGCCAAAACGCGAACATCAACGTGACGCCGCTCATTGACGTACTTCTGGTTTTGTTGATCATCTTCATGGTGATTACGCCTTTGACGCCAAAAGGACTGGAGGCGCTGGTGCCCCAGCCACCGCCGCCCAACGCACCCAAGAACACCCAGCCCGACCGAACCATCGTGGTGCAGTTGATCGATCGCGGACCTGGGCAAGCGCCGGGGGTGAAAATCAACCAGGAAGACACGACCTGGGAAGGCCTGCAGGGGCGCTTGACGGATATCTTCAAGACCCGCGCCGAGAAAGTGATGTTTGTCAAGGGCGATGACAATGTTCCATTTGCAGACGTAGCCAATGTCATCGACATTGCCCATGCTGCGGGCGTCGACAAAGTCGGGCTGATCACCGCGAAGATCGAAGCGGGTGGCTAGACCCACGCGGCCGAAAAGTTTTTCCCGAACTTGGACACGCTTGACTGGTGAAGTTTTCAACCGGCTGCGGTCAATGCGCTGCGGCAGGTTGGGTTCTGTCTGGCGAATTCTGTGAAGTCGCGGGGAGGAGACTCATAAGGCAATGAAAAATAGCGTACGGCTACTAGCACTCATGGCGGTTGGTTTAGTGCTGTTGTCCGCCTCCGGCTGCAACAAGCTGAGGGCACGCGACCAATTGAACAAGGGTGTGGCTTCCTACAAGAACGCAAAGTACGAAGAAGCAATCGATCACTTCCAGCAAGCGGTCTCGTTGGATAACTCTCTCATAGTGGCGCGACTCTACCTGGCTACGGCGTATGCCCAGCAGTACATCCCGGGCGTGGAAGCGGAAGACAATATTCACATGGGAGAACAGGCCATCGAGCAATACAAAAAGGTGCTGGAAGCCAAACCCGGCAAAGAGTCGTCGATCAACAGTGAAAAAGGGATCGCTTACATTTACCTGAACATGCATAAGTTCGAAGACGCGAAGACTTACTATCGCAATGCTACCTCGGTTGATCCCAACGATCCTGAGCCCTACTACTCGGTCGGCGTGATCGACTGGACCCAGACCTATCAGCCGCGCATGGAAGAACGCGCCAAACTGGGGCTGAAGCCGGAGGAGCCCCTGAAGGACAAGAAGGTCTGCGCTGAGTTGAAAGAGAAGAATTCGGCCAACATCCAGGATGGCATCGACAATCTTAACAAGGCGCTGCAATTGCGGCCGGATTACGATGATGCCATGGCCTACATGAACCTGATGTACCGCGAGAGAGCGGACGTGGAATGTGAGGATCCAGCGGCGCGTGCCGCCGATCTGAAGACCGCCGACGAGTGGGTGGACAAGACCATGGCCACGAAAAAAGCCAAGGCTGAAAAGCAGCCCGGAGCCCAGGGCATCACGCTCGACCAGTCGGGCAAGTAACTCTTTCTCCTCAGATCCAGGCCCCTTCCGTTCACCGGGAGGGGGCTTTTTAGTTTCCGAAAGAATCGCCGAAGTAACCCTCCGGCCAGTGCCTTCCGTCACCTGAGCTGCCGCTTCCTTCCCGGTACCATATTCTCGTATCCCCGTTTCTCGTATCCCCAGTGAGGTGAGGCTGTGAAATGGAAGCTTGACCGCATTATCAGCGTGGCCACTTTGGTCAGCTCGGTGATCGCCATTTACCTGGTGTTGAAGAAGCCGCAGCCAGTAGCGCCGCCGCTGCCGCCTGCGGCCGTCGCGGCCAATGCCCAGTCTTTTCAGAATAAGCTTGAACAACTGGACCAGCCCAAGCAACCGGGCCAGCCTCCCGCACAGGTCAGGCTGAGTTCTAACGAGGTCAGCGCCGCGCTGGCGCAGGCGGCGGGTGCGGCCCTGGGATCGACTACCCAGTCAGCCCCTGGCCTTCCCACCTCTGTTCCCTCGTCAGCCGACGCCCCCTTTGCACCAGGACAGCCCGACGTCAAGGATTACCAGCTTAATTTCGATGGAGACGTTGCCCGCGGTCAGTTCCTGGTTAATATCGGGGGCAAGGATGTTTACGTGACCTTGGCTGGACACCTCAAGTCCAAGGACGGCTACGCTACTTTCGATGCAACCGAGTTCAAGGTCGGAGATCTGGACATTCCCGTTTCACTGGTCAATGACGCCCTGCAGAAAAAGCTTACCGAGCAGCGTGATCGCCTGAAACTGCCAAACGACGTCAGCGACATCAAAGTGGAAAACGGCGAATTGGTGATGACGCAGA
>Ga0187818_10001103_pt1 | contig 10687 bp, 10 predicted proteins | sample NC_wetland_sal_i_14_FD_130581 | JGI IMG/M metagenome (GOLD analysis project Ga0187818, IMG submission 130581) | Wetland sediment microbial communities from Neuse River Estuary, North Carolina, USA - SO4_3 | ecosystem: Environmental > Aquatic > Freshwater > Wetlands > Sediment | place: USA...
CCTTGTAGGCATTCGCTAGTTGATCGTCGTCGTCGATGATGAGAATCCGGTCCCGCATGCCTTGATCTTTGGCACGCCGGACGCCAAACACGGGCGGCCGCAACTCATTGATAAAAGGCAGACTCGTGGATGACTCTCGGACGCACTGTTTAAGAACAAATGACCGCTTTCTGGAAATTGGACAGCGCACTCTGCCGCCGAACCAGCCCGCAAACAGCGAGCGGGTGGACGGCCTCCCTCAGTGCTCGGGTGGTCTCGGCCGATAACTCGCTCGTCCGGATCACCGTGACTCGGCGGACTCCGGCCCGCATTTTCTGCTTGACACATCTGCGAAAGTCTTTACTATATGCGAATATTTATTCACTCACATGAATAACTATTCATCATGAATAAAACTCTGCGTCAGAGGGCCATTTTAGGATTGTTGAAGCACGAGCCCATAGCCAGCCAGGAATACCTTCAGCACGCCCTGCGCAAGCGCGGAATCAAGGTGGGGCAAGCCACGCTTTCACGCGATATCCGCGACTTGGGTCTCAGCAAGACACCCACTGGCTATTCGCTGCCGCAGGGGGATGGCTCCTCTTCTCCTGCATTGCCGCCGGTATCGCGTTTGGTCAGGGAGTTCGTGCTTGAAGTCCGAACCGCACAGAACCTGCTGGTGATAAAGACCAGCGTGGGCAGCGCGCAACCTGTAGCCGCTGCTCTCGATGAGGAAGACTGGCCTGAATCCGTGGGAACGATCGCGGGAGATGACACCATCCTGATGGTTGGTCCGGATAAAGACGATGCCAGGAAGCTGGCGGCGCGCATTCAGGAGATGCTCGCCTGATGCCGGCGAAACTCAAGACTGCGGTCGTAGGAGCCACGGGCTATTCTGGCCTCGAACTGACGCGGCTTCTTCTGCGTCATCCTCGGGTGGATAAGCCCGCGCTGCTGAGCCGCGAGAACGGTAGCCACGCTGCAGCAAACCTCGCGGATGTGTTCCCTTCCCTCTCCGGAAACGGGGGCTATCCGTTGCAGCCGCTTTCCTGGCCAAACCTGAAACAGCAGGGTGTGGAGCTTCTTTTCCTGGCTACACCGCATGAAGTTTCGCGGGCGCTTGTCCCGGAAGCCATTTCGCAGGGGCTGCGCGTGATTGATCTGAGCGGAGCGTGGCGGCTTAAGCAAGCGCAGCATCGCGCAGTCTACAGCTTTCAGGATGAGAACTCGGTTACCGCCGCCGAACTCACGGAGCAGGCGATTTATGGACTCCCGGAATTAAACGGTGATCGGATTCCGAATGCTGTCTTAGTCGCAAATCCGGGTTGTTATGCGACTTCCGTGATCCTGGCGCTGGCGCCGTTGTTGAAAGTGGGCATCGTCGATCGGCAACGCGGGATCATTTCGGATTCGAAGTCGGGCGTGTCGGGAGCGGGCAAGGAACCGAATTCGCGCACGCATTTTGTTTCGGTTGCGGACAATCTTTCCGCGTACTCAGTGTTTGGACACCGGCACGTCGGAGAAATTGTGGAGCAATTGAACTTGGACACAGGCGAGTTGACTTTCACGCCGCATCTGCTTCCCATTCCACGGGGAATTCTGTCGACCGTGTACGTCTACCTGAATCGCCGGATGGTCGCGGCCGAGGTGGGGTCCTGCTTTCGCGACTTTTATGCGGGCAAGCCCTGGGTGCGGGTTTTCGCCAATCCCCAACTGCCGCAGATTCAGTTTTCCCTGCACACCAATTACTGCGACCTCGGCTTTTGCTTAGCAGACGATGGCCAGCGGCTGGTGCTGGTCTCGTGTGTGGACAACCTGCTGAAAGGTGCCTCTGGGCAAGCGGTGCAGAACATGAACCTGATGTACGGATGGAAAGAAGAAGAGGGCCTGCAGTGAGGATCGTGGTCAAAATCGGCGGCGCGGCGCTCGAGGACAAGTCGACGTTGCGCAAGTGCGCGCTGGGGATCGCGGACCTGGCCGGAGACGGCCACCACGTCGCTGTGGTACACGGCGGTGGCAGCGCGCTGACCCGCATGCTGAAACTCCTCGGCAAGACGAGTGACTTTGTAGACGGATTGCGAGTTACAGATGCCGAGACCCGCGACATCGCTCTGATGGTGTTGGCTGGGATCGTAAACAAGAGCCTGGTGGCGGCAATCGTGTCCGCCGGAGTGCCGGCAATTGGCCTTTGCGGCGGAGACGGCATGGCTTTCCGTGCTCGCAAGAAGCAGATGGAAGGTTGTGACCTCGGCTTCGTTGGTGAGATTTGTTCGGTTGAACCCCGCTGGCTGAAGGCGATCTGGGACGAAGGCGGTATTCCGATTTTGTCCTCGCTGGCACTTGGGTCCGACGGCGAGTACTACAACATTAACGCCGACCAGATGGCCGCCGCCTGCGCCGCAGCGTGTCAGGCAGACTCGCTGATTTTCCTGACCGACGTACCCGGAGTCAAAGACGCCGCTGGTGCGGTGATTCCCTGGCTCACGACGAAAGAGGCGAAAACTCTCGTAGCCGATGCCGTCATCGGCGGCGGAATGCTCCCCAAGCTCGAAGCCTGCAGCCAGGCCTTGAGTAAGGGCGTCGGAAGAGTGCGAATTCTGCCGGCGGCCCAAGCCGAAGTTTTATCTCAGTTCTACTTCACCAAGCTGCAATGCGGAACAGAGGTGACCTGCGCATGAGCCTGGCCTCCGTCATTCGCGCTGAACAGAAGCTGCTGCTCCCGACCTACGATCGTCATAAGATCCTGTTCGAACGCGGCCGCGGCGTCTACCTCTGGGATTCACGTGGTCGTCGCTACCTCGATTTTTTGAGCGGAATAGGAGTCAACGCGCTTGGGCATGGGCACCCGGCGATCCAAGCGGCTCTGAAACGCCAGGCCGGCCGTCTGATTCACGTATCGAATTTGTTCTTTCATGAATACCAAGCAGAGCTTGCCGCGCGATTGGTGCGGACCTCAGGCCTCGATCGAGCTTTCTTTTGCAATAGCGGGACCGAAGCATGGGAAGGAGCACTCAAGCTCGCTCGCGCTTACGCACGGATGCAGAATAGCAATGGCCACAAGCCGAAGTGGCGCATTCTCGCGCTCGACAATTCATTTCATGGACGGACATTCGGTTCGCTGGCCACCACCGGTCAGGCAAAATACCGGGATCCCTTTGCGCCACTCCTGCCCGGGGTCAGCTTTGTTGGATTCAATGACACCGAAGATCTGCAGCGGCAGTTTGATGCCAGCGTGTGCGCAATCTGTCTGGAGCCGATTCAGGGTGAGGGGGGAATTCGTCCCGTTAGTCCGGAGTTTCTGCAACTCGCGCGAAAGCTCACCACAAGCACTGGCGCACTGCTGGTTCTGGATGAAATCCAATGCGGGCTCGGTCGAACCGGCCGTCATTTCGCCTACCAGCATTACGGAATTCAACCGGACATTGTGACTGTGGCGAAACCGCTCGCTGCCGGGCTGCCGCTGGGAGCCATTCTCACCACCAACCGCGTGGCAACCACCATGCGCCCCGGCATGCATGGCACGACGTTCGGAGGTGGGCCGCTGGCCTGCGCCGTGGCGATCCAGTTTCTCCGTTTGATGGAGAGACTGATGCCGCATGTTCGCAAAACCGGCGACTACTTCCGAACCCAACTCGAAGGGTTGAAGACCAGCCACGCGTGCGCCCGCGAGGTTCGCGGCATGGGGCTCATGCTGGGCATGGAACTGGACTCGGCCGACCTCGCGAAATCGGTTGTGAACCAGTTGATGCAGCGCGGGATCCTGATCAATCGCACCCATGAAACTGTGCTGCGCTTTCTGCCGCCTTACATCATCGAGAAAAAACAGATCGATCAAGTGATTCGAGAACTGGACCTAGCTCTTTCTTCAGGCAGTTCAAAAAAGTTAGCCGCAAAGCTCAAAAGTCCACAGCGAGGAGTCAAAATTGAATAGTCAGGTACTGAACACAAAGCCAGCGGCACCGTCACGAGCACCCGAGGCATTCTGGTGCCCAGATCTGGTGTCGACTCGCGACCTCGGTCCGAACGGCGTCGAGGCCGTACTGCACCTTGCCGGAATCATGAAGGCCCGGCCGGCGGATTTTCGCAAGGCGCTTATGGGCAAGCAGATCGTAATGTTTTTCGAAAAGCCCTCCTTGCGGACGCGCCTTACCTTCGAAACCGGGATAGGAAGCATGGGCGGCAACGCGTATTTTGTCGACCAGACTCAGGGCCGCCTTGATGCTCGCGAGAAATTGAGCGACATCGCTCACAACCTTGAGCGCTGGGTGGATGGCATTGTCCTGCGCACCTTCGCCCAGGAAACCATTGAAGGCATGGCCGAGCACGCCTCGGTGCCAGTGATCAATGCCCTGAGCGACTTGGAACATCCCTGCCAAGCCCTGGCTGACTACATCACGCTGCAGAATCATTTCGGGGATCTCAAGAATCTCTGCCTGGCGTACGTAGGAGACGGCAATAACGTCGCGCATTCGCTGTTACTCACGGCCGCTTGCCTTGGATCAAATATCCGTATCGCCACGCCGTCGGGGTATGAACCCAATGCGGAGATTGTCAGCGATGCTCGGGAGATCGCAAAGCAGACGGGCGGAGTGATCAAGCTTCTTTCCGATCCTCACGAGGCAGTCGCAGGGGCCGACGCAGTCTATACCGACGCGTGGGCGAGCATGGGTCAGGAGCACGAGGCCGAGAAACGGTCGCAGATTTTCCCGCCCTACCAGTTGAACCAGGCGCTGGCGGCTGAAGCCGCGCCTCATGCCGTGTTCATGCACTGTCTGCCCGCCCATCGCGGCGAGGAAATCACCGACGAGGTGATGGATTCGGAGCGGTCGGTGGTTTTTGATCAGGCGGAGAGCCGGCTGCACGTCCAGAAAGCAATTCTTTATTTACTGCTCGGCGGCGGGGAGCACCGCTTGCCGGTAAGGAGAGCCCATGCGTGAAAAGATTGTGCTGGCTTATTCCGGAGGCCTGGATACTTCGATCATCATTCCATGGTTGAAGGAAAACTATGACTACGACGTGATCGCCATGGTAGGCGACGTCGGCCAGGGAGACGACATCGAAGCAGTCGTCAAGAAGGCCTATACCACGGGCGCAAGTAACGTATTGGTAGAAGACCTGCGGGAAGAATTCCTCACCGGATATGTGTTTCCTGCCCTGAAAGCCGGTGCTGTGTATGAGCACAAATATCTGCTGGGTACATCGCTGGCGCGCCCGCTCATCGCCAAACATCAGGTTGAGGTTGCCTTGCGCGAAGGCGCCACTGCGGTCGCGCACGGATGCACCGGCAAAGGCAATGATCAGGTGCGCTTCGAAATGGCTTATCAGGCGCTGGCTCCCGAGCTAAAGGTCATCGCTCCGTGGCGTGAGTGGTCTTTGAAATCGCGCGAGGACTGCCTTGACTACGCCGAGCAGCATGGAATCCCCGTCGAGGCCAGCCGGCAGAAGATCCACAGCCGCGATCGTAATCTATGGCACGTCAGCCATGAAGGTGGAGAACTGGAAGACGCGGCCAATGCACCTCTGCCCAGCACGTGGCAGTTGACTCGCTCGCCGCAGGAGGCGCCAGATCAGGAAGAACAGGTGAAGATCGGCTTTGCGCAGGGAGTTCCGGTTTCAGTCAACGACCAGGTTTTCGATCCTGTATCGCTAGTCGAATTACTGAACGAGATCGGAGCCCGCAATGCGATCGGCCGCGTGGATTTGGTGGAGAACCGTTTCGTGGGGATCAAGTCCCGCGGATGCTACGAAACTCCAGGCGGGACGCTGCTCATCTCCGCGCACCGTGAACTGGAGGCGCTGTGCCTGGAGCGCGATGTGGTTCACTTCAAGCAGCATGTCGGACTGAAATATGCGGAACTCGCCTATTTCGGCCTGTGGTTCACGCCCCTGCGGGAGGCACTGGACGCGTTCGTCGAAACCACCCAGCGGGACGTGACCGGCACGATCACGCTGTCCTTATATAAGGGCAATGTGTCGATTGTGAGCCGGCATTCCGACTACTCGCTGTATCGCACTGATCTGTCGTCTTTCACCATGGGCGACAGCTACGACCAGAAAGATGCAGCGGGCTTCATTCGCATCCTTGGGCTTCCTGCCCGCTCGCGCGCTCGCTCGCGCATCGAGGTGGCGAGATGAAAATGTGGTCGGGGCGCTTCCGGAAGCCTCTGGATCCCGAGTTCGAGCGCTGGCAAAAGTCTTTCGACTTCGACCGGCGGCTTTTGAAGCATGAAATTGCCGCGAGTGGCGTCCACGCGCAGGCATTGAAGGATGCCGGAATTCTCTCGGCAAGCGAACTCATCGCGATTCTGCAAGGTCTGGAGAAAATCGGCGAGTTTGCGGCGACGTCCCAGGAATTTCTTCAGGATAGCAAAGCAGAAGATGTGCACCATTTCGTCGAGAAAGAGTTGGTCGCGCTGATTGGCGAGACCGGATACAAGCTGCACAGCGGACGGAGCCGCAACGAACAAATTGCGACTGACCTGCGTTTATACGTCCGGACTGCGATTGACCAACAGCGTGCCGATTTAGCAGAGTTCGCGCGCGCCCTGGTTGAGCGGGCAGAACAAGCCGGGAATTCCGCCATGCCAGCGTATACGCATTTGCAGCGCGCCGAGCCGGTTTTGGTTTCGCATTGGCTGCTGGCGTACGTCGAAATCTTTTTGCGCGATGCGGAACGGCTGGCCGATTGTCGCCGGCGGCTGAATGTTTGTCCGTTGGGATCAGGGGCAGTGGCAGGTGCTACGCTACCGCTGGATCGGCGCGCCATGGCGGCCAGCCTCGGCTTCCATGGTCCAACGGCCAACAGCATCGACGCCACCAGCGATCGCGACTTTGTTCTGGAGTTTGTCAACATACTCTCGTTGCTGACGCTGCACTTGAGCCGATGGGCGGAGGAAATGATTCTGTTTTCTTCGCAGGAGTTTGGATTTATTCATTTGCCCGAAGCTTACTCGACCGGCAGCAGTGCGATGCCGCAGAAGAAAAATCCAGACTTGCTCGAGTTGGCTCGCGGCAAAGCAGGCCGGGTGATCGGAAACGCGACCGCGCTGATGGTCTCGCTCAAAGGATTACCTCTTGCTTACAACAAGGATCTGCAGGAAACCCAGGAACCGCTCTTTGAGGCCACAGAAACTGTAATCGCCCTGGTGCCGCTGGTGACGGGATGGATGAAGGCAGTTGAGTTTGACCATGAACGCATGCAGCGGGCAGCGCAATCGGGTTTTATGAATGCGTGGGCGGCAGCTACTTACCTCGTGCAGCGCGGAGTTCCCTTTCGCCTGGCGCACGAGCAGATCGGAAAAGCCGTGCAGATGTGCCTGGAGAAAGGCTGCGAACTCCAGGATTTGTCGCTGAACGAATTGCGCGCGGTGAATCCCGCTTTCGAGGATGATTTCTATCCCTGCCTGACGCTGGATTCGGTGCTGGCTATCCATGATGTGCCGGGCGGTACCGCGGCAGCACGAGTGCGGCAGGCGATTGCTGAAACCAAGCACAGGGTCGAATCTATCTTTGAGGAAGTCCATGCGCACGCGTAAAGCCATCCTGCCAGATGCGCAGCACATCCACGATCTGATTGCGGCCTACTCTGCCGACGGAACGCTTCTGCCGCGAACCCTGGCGGAGATCTGCGAGAACGTGCGCGACTTTGTGGTACTCGAAGACGATAGCCGCATTATCGGATGCGGCGCACTCCATCTCTATGGCTTGCATCTCGCGGAAATTCGCTCGATCACCGTCGCTCCCGGGCGCCAACGCCAAGGCGGAGGACAACGTCTGGTAAGCGCGTTGCTAACGGAGGCGAAGAAGCATCGGGTCAGTTGCATCTGTCTGTTCACTCGCACCCCCGAGTTTTTTGCCAGTCTCGGTTTTGGAACAGTGCAGCGGGAGGATTTGCCCGACAAGATTTACAAAGATTGCTGCGTGTGCCCGCGGTTCCACCATTGTGATGAAGTGGCCATGGTGCGAGGAGAACTGCCCAAGTTTGCGATCCTGCCTGAGCCGGCAAGTTGGCTGGTGAAGCTGCAGGTATGAAAGCACCTGTACGGTCTGAAAGCCCAATTCCCTTGCCGAAGGGCTTCAGCTTTTCGGCAGTTGCTGCCGGAATCAAGGCCAGTGGACGCCTTGACCTCGCGCTGGTTGAAGCCGCTCCCGGCACAACGGCCGCAGCCCTGTTCACCAAAAACCTCGTAGTCGCCGCTCCAGTGGAAGTCGGCCGGGCGCACTTGACGAAGACCAGGGGCCGGATGAGGGCGGTGATCGTCAATTCCGGAAATGCGAATTGCGCAACCGGGAAGGCAGGGTTGCGAGCCTGCGAGCGTGTGTGCCGGGAAGCTGCGCGCTCACTCGGTGTCAGAGCAGCAGAAGTGTTCCCATCCTCTACTGGAATCATCGGTGTCCCATTTCCTGCTGAAAAAATAGTTGCGCAGCTGCCCGAGTTGGTCGCGAGGCGCGAACCAACGCAAGAGGGGATGGATCAGTTTGCTCGGGCCATAATGACTACCGATACCCGGCAGAAACTGGCGTCCGAGCGGTTCCGCGCAGGAGACTCGGAAGTTACTCTGGCGGGAGTCGCCAAAGGTTCGGGAATGATTCATCCACAGCTCGCAACCATGCTGGTGTATCTGTTCACGGACCTTGCCGCGACACCATCCCAACTGAAGCAATTGTTAAGCGAGGCGTGCGACCAGAGTTTCAACTGTATTTCGGTCGATGGCGATACCTCCACGAACGATACGGTTCTTCTTCTCGCATCGGGTCAGAGTGTGGTTCGGTTGAAGGATTCTGGCGTTCAGAAGAAGTTTGCCAACGCACTGTTGAAGGTCTGTCAATCTCTGGCAGAACAGATCGTCTCGGATGGCGAAGGTGTGCAGCATGTAATCCGGCTTTTAATCGAACAAGCGAAGAATCGCGCAGAAGCCCTGCAAGTCGCGCGAGCCATCGCTCACTCCTTATTAGTAAAGACAGCGTGGGCAGGAGCCGATCCCAACTGGGGGCGTATCCTGGCGGCGGTCGGACGCAGCGGAGTGCCCGTCGATCCAGGCCGGATAAGTATTTCCATAGGCAAGCAGATGGTCTGCAATGGCGGAGTGGGTTGCAGCTTTGACGAGGCTAGGGCTCATCAGGATCTCGCCCAGCCTAACTGTGATATCCGGGTGCGACTTGGCCGCGGGCGTGCCAGCGCGGCATTCGTCACGTGTGATCTGACTGCCGAGTACGTCCGCATCAACGCTGACTATTCCACCTAGCAGGCTACGGAAAGAATCCGAATTGGGGTGGCGCAGCGCTTCAGTGTGTGCGTGAGAACTGCTTTCTTGTCATTACGCGCTTTAGCGCCTGAGGTCACAGAAGCGCCTTTTTTCCACAAACTGGTAGGCAACCCCCGGCAACGTCAATCGTTCAATCTTTCTTCGCCCGCTTGGCTTCTTCGTACGCCTGACGCGGGTCTCGTCCGGTGGCCTCCTTGTACCATGCGGGATGGAAAGTCCAGGCCCACGGTTCACTGACCGAACCGCGCGTCATCGCTTGGAAAGTGCCCGGTTCGCCGATTGTGCTGAGATAGATGTGGATGAAAATTCCACCTAACATGATCAGCGCCGAGATATCGTGCAGAACGTAGCTGATTGCGACTGGCCAACGTCCAAAGGTTCGCGCACCGGCCCAGAGAATGATTCCGGTGATCAAGTAGACGACGCAACCGCCGACAATCTCCCAAAACTGCACTTTCTGGCCGGCGTTGAAAAACCCTGTCTCGGGTGGTTCGAGTTTATCTTTGCCCGATACAACTCCCTTGATGTTTCGCATCCAGTTCGTGTCGGCTTTTGTCCATGCCATGGGCTTCAGCCAGTTCAACATCTGGAGTCCGAAGAACACGACGAAGCCCACGCCGAACCAAGGATGCATCTGGCGAGCCAACGCTCCTCCGCCGAAGATCGGCGTAAACCAGCGAAACAGCCAAGGTAGGTAGATGCCGAACCCGGAGAACAAAGCGAGAAAGAAGAATAGGGCGACCATCCAGTGGAGAAAGCGTGTGTACACCGGGTGGCGCAGTAACTCGCCGACATAAACTTCGGTTCTGCCCAGGCGTTCAAAGGCGCGGCGGGCTTTTTCGTCGAAACGCTCAACCGCGGTTGCCACTGGCGCCCTCCTTTTGCGGTGGTTCGGGCTGCGGGCGGCGTGGGCCTACGGTCACATAGTGCAGGCATACGCCCAGAAGTCCGAACAGCGCGAAGGTCCCGAGCACAGGCTTGAAGAGCCACTTCCACACGGTGTAGCTCCAGGGAATCTGCGGCTCCTTTGGCAATCCTCCGTACCGCTCCGGGTCGGTCGCATCATGCAAAACATAAATGACATGTGTACCGCCAATCGACTGCGGATCGTAGACGCCGGCCTTTTCAAATCCGAAGTTCTCCCGAAGTTGCTTCGACCGTTCTTCGGCGATGAACTTCATGTCGTCTTTGCTGCCGAATTTCAAGCAGCCGGTCGGGCAAGCCTTGATACAAGCCGGCTCCAAGCCCTCACCCACGCGGTCGGAGCAGAGCGTGCACTTGTAAACCTTCTTGGTGGCTGGATTGAACTTGGGAATGTTGTAGGGGCACCCGGAGACACAGAACTCGCAACCAATGCAGTTTTCCTGCTGAAAATCTACGATGCCGTTGGTGTACTGCACGATGGCGCCGTCGGCAGGGCAAGCCCGCAGGCAGCCGGGATC
>Ga0187818_10001106_pt1 | contig 10680 bp, 8 predicted proteins | sample NC_wetland_sal_i_14_FD_130581 | JGI IMG/M metagenome (GOLD analysis project Ga0187818, IMG submission 130581) | Wetland sediment microbial communities from Neuse River Estuary, North Carolina, USA - SO4_3 | ecosystem: Environmental > Aquatic > Freshwater > Wetlands > Sediment | place: USA: North...
AGACCTGATCCTTCCGGCTGCAATGAGACGAGATGCGCACTGAGTGCGGGATCGCGCACCAGGTAATACATGCGCGGGTCGGTCACCTCCACATAGGCTCCCTTGGCGTCAAATTTTACATCGACTCCGCCGCTTTCCTTGGACATAGGCTTTCCATCCTGGAAAAGATCAACGCGAACTTGTTTCGCATGGGTCAGGCTGAGGACGGCGTAGAGCGATCTGGCGTGATAGCGCACTTCAGCAGCGGCGCCGCGGCCTTCCGAAGTCACGCCGTCGTGCTCGACTTGCCAGCGCCCTACGAGCATCACCCCGCCGTCAGGCGGCGAGTGCGGAGGCTGGAAATCGGCCACGTCGCCCATGTGGTGATCGGCCATATCGTCGACCGCGCTGCGCCCGTAGAGTTCGCCGAGGAAAGTCTCCTGGGTCGTGGGCCCGCATTCCGGTTTGAACTCATTCTCATCAGGATCGAGACCGACCTTCATCACTTCGGGATGCGCCACCGCCAGCAGTTCGCGGAGCTTCGTTTCCATCACACGGTTGTTGCCTTCGCCAAACACTTTCATAACGACGGTGCCTTGCGGGTCCACCAGAAAACGATCCGGCCACCCCTCGACCGCATACGCCTTCCACGTGGTGTGATCCTGGTCAGCGACAACTGGCCACGGCAACTTGAACCGCTGAGCCGCAGCGCGCACGTTGTTCACATCGAATCCAATATTGAATTCGCCGTCGTGCACCCCAATCACTTCGAAGCCGTACGGGTGGTACTTCACGTACCAGCGCTTCAGCACACCGAAGTCGCGGATGCAGTTGATGCATGTGTACTCCCAGAAATCTATGAGCACCACGTGGCTGCGATAGCCAGAAATGTGGTGGGGCACGGGCGCGCCCTGGTCGAGCCAGACACTCCCCGCCCCGAAATCAGGCGCTGGAAACACCTTCTGGTCCACCTGTCCGAGCGCCGCCACCGCGAAGCACATTAATAGCGGCAGCACAGCCACGAATATCAGCGGTGATTTTTTCTTAGATGTGCAGGAAGGCAATCTTCTCGTTCCCCATTGATGAGATGACCGCCTGCAGGGCCAAAGTTGCCTTTGCACATAAAACCTGGACGGTTATGCAAGCGAACTGAGCTGATAGAGTGACCCCAATATCGCCCCAAATACTGCATGCGCTAGAAAGACCGAAATGGGGGTTCGAAACCCATAGTTCAAAGCCATGAATCCAGGAGGTTCGAGTTGCCGGTCGGAGCGGGGACCATGTTGTTCGTTAGCCATCCGCGGATGGATTCCAGGCATAAGCGACATTCCCACAGTCAGCACCATCAGTGCGTGCGCTAATCCCAGGAGCGCGCCAAACCACCAGTTGGCCATGTGCCGCGCTTCGAACACCAATACGTAAAGGATGGAAAACACCAGGCCGTTTACCAGATGGATCGCGAACCCGTAGACTTTTGCCCTTTCGCGCTGCGGTGTAAAGAAAGTTCCAATCAGATATGGCAAATTCATTCGCGTCAGGCCAAGCCCTTGGCTGGTCGCCAATAGGGTTGACAGTGCCAGAGTCGCCAGAAATCCCGAGAGCAGCCAGCTTGCCCAGTTCACGAGCCAGCCTCCGATGGCGCCTGGGCCGTAGCGGCGGGCGCACGATGCGCCAGTTGCTGTTCTCCTTTTTCTCGTTGGCTGATGGACAATGCCGCGCCGATAAGCCCTACATGCGTGAAGGCTTGAGGAAAGTTTCCCAACGCCGATCCGGTGCTGGCATCTATTTCTTCTCCGTATAAACCCAGGTCGTTTCTGTATTTCATCAATTGCTGGAATAGTTGCTGAGCATCATCGAGCGAGCCGCCGCCTAACGCCAGGTACTCCGCTTCCCAGAAACTGCAGATTGCGAACGTCCCTTCCGGATTCGCTTTCTGGTATCGGAAGAGCAATCCATCGGGAGTTCCCAATTGCCCGCGGATTGCTTCGTAGGTGCCGCGCATCCTCGCTGATCCGGCCTTTTCGAAGCCATACCAGGAAAGTAGCAATAGGCTGGAGTCGAGTTGATCACCATCGAGCACGCTGACGTAGGTTTGCAATTGCTGGTTCCAGGCACGCTCCTCGATCTGGCGCCGAATCGAATTGCAATGCTCCTTATAGCGCTCGATCGGTGCTCCCCGCAGCATGCCCCGATCACAAAGAGTGATCAGCCGGTCGAGTGCCGTCCAACATAAAAGTCGGGAGTGGGTATGATTCTGACGTCCCGACCTCGGCTCCCAGATACCTTCATCGGGCTGGTTCCAATTCTTGATTACATAATTTCCGAAGCCCATCAACACTTTTTGCATTTCACGGTCAAGATCCCCGCCATGAAACGCAAACTGCGCCGCCGCGTCCACGACCTCTCCGTAAACATCCAGTTGAAGTTGATCGCGAGCAGCGTTTCCGATGCGTACCGGCCGCGATCCACGATATCCACTCAAGTATTCAAGTTCACGTTCTGGCTGAGCCTTCTCGCCGTAGACCGAGTACAGAATTCTCAGCTCCGGCTGTGTTAGCCGCGTTGCCTGCAGCATCCAGTCGAGAAAATCTTCGGCTTCGTCCCAGTAACCCAACTCCAGCAAGGCTCGCATGGTGAGCGAGGCATCGCGCAACCAGCAGAAGCGGTAGTCCCAGTTCAAATCTCCGCCCAGACGCTCAGGGAGAGAGGTGGTGGCCGCCGCAATAATCGCCCCCGAGGGGGCATAACTGAGCAATTTCAGAGTAAGCGCGCTGCGTATCACCTCGTTTCGATACGCTCCATCGTACACGGCGTAACGACCCCATCGTTGCCAGTTGCTCACGGATTGATCAATACGATCATCCAGGGACGAGTCAAGCGGACGCAGGACTGCGGGGGCTTCTTCCGAATAGCTGAACGAGAAACGTAGAGTCTCGCCGGAGCGCAGGACGACGCGCGCCTGCGCGGATCCATTCGAGATCACCAGGGGGATGCTGCTCCGCAGCCAGTAGGCGCCGTTGCGCACAACAATTTTCAAGCCCAGTTTCCCAAATTCACGAATCTCCACTTCTCGTTTGCCGTAATCCTCCCGAGGCGAAAATTGGACCGCGATCTCCAACTCGCCTGAGACACAAATTACTCTACGGATGATTTCATGATCCGGCATGAAGGTATCTTGATGCGAAGCATGGGCCACACCTGGCATCACGTCCGTCAAAATGGCACTACCCAAGTGAGTAATAAAGCGAGTTTCGAGGACATTTGAATCGGGCACATATTGCCGTTCAATGGTGGCAGGCGCGACCGTAGAGATGCGCCAAAACCCGCCCCGCTCCCGATCGAGAAGAGCAGCGAAGATAGAAGGCTTATCGAATCTGGGCCAGCAGAGCCAGTCGATCGATCCGTCGCGCGACACCAAGGCCGCTGAGCGGCAATCGCCGATGATGCCGTAATCCTGGATTCCCGGCCAATGGATTGCCGGCGGATGAACCGCGTCGGATGGACTGGCCTGTGGTTGATCCATATCTGTGGGGCGTGCTGAAACGTAGGCGCGTTCCGGCACCTATAAATGATGCACTATGCGTCAATACGTTGCGTCCTGGCGCAATCTGATCATTTAATCCACCACATCGAGAACCAGCGGAATTGCTGATAGGTCGTAGACATCCCTCAACACGCATTTGGAATCTAGAGTGTGATCATGAGAAGCGAAACCGTTGTGATTACTGGAGCTTCAGCCGGACTGGGCCGGGCGATTGCGCGCGAGTTTGGCCGTCGTGGCGCGCGGGTGGGTTTGCTGGCGCGCGGCGTTGAAGGCCTTGAAGCCGCAAAGCGCGAAAAAGAATCGATGGGCGGAAGGGCGATTGTGGTGCCCACCGATGTTGCAAACTCGGATGCGGTAGAAAAGGCTGCCAAGAAGATCGAGCAGGAGTTCGGGCCCATCGACATCTGGATCAATAATGCGATGGCTTCTGTGTTTTCTCCGGTGAAGGAGATGAAGCCGGAAGAATACAAGCGCGTCACCGACGTGACCTACCTCGGGGTCGTGTACGGAACCCTGGCGGCGTTGAAGCGGATGCTTCCGCGTGATCGTGGCACGATTGTGCAAGTGGGGTCGGCTCTTGCCTATCGCAGCATTCCCCTGCAATCGGCTTACTGCGCGGCCAAGCACGCCATTGCCGGCTTCACTGATTCGTTGCGCTGCGAGCTGATTCATGACAAAAGCCGGGTCCGCTTAACCATGGTGCAGATGCCGGCGCTCAACACCCCGCAGTTTGGATGGGTGAAGAGCCGATTGAAACACAAGGCGCAGCCGGTACCGCCGATCTTTCAACCTGAAGTTGGAGCGCGGGCGATTTACTGGGCAGCCCATCATAATAGGCGGGAGGTATTCGTGGGTTGGCCGACGGTGGCTGCGATTGAGGGCAACAAACTTGCCCCCGGCGCGCTGGATCGATATCTGGGCCGAACCGGTTACACGTCCCAGCAGACTTCGGAGCCTGAGGATCCGAACAGGCCCGACAATCTTTGGAAGCCCGTGGAGGGCGACTATGGCGCGCATGGGACGTTTGACAGCCGCGCTCATCCGCACAGTTTCGAAGTGTGGGCGGACCTCCATCGGTCGTGGATCGGTTGGGGTGTTGCTATCGTGACCGCCGCAGGCTTTCTTCTGGCGGCACAATCTTGGAGCGGACGTTCACCCCAGGATGCTTTCCGAGGAACGAAGCGTTCCCGCGCTGCCTGAAGACAATGCCAGATAGCCAGCAGGAGAACACTCAGGTTATCTTTCGCTTAGTATTCAGGCTGCCGGGGTAGGGCATGCTTGCGCAGCCTATAATCGACTGGTGATGCATCGATCATCGGCGGTAATAATCGCCCTGGCGGTTCTTCTTGGAGTGATGATCGGCCTGGGAACTTATACCTTCCTCTACGCCAAAGGCTATTCCTACCTGACCAACAACCCCGAGGCCTGCGCCAACTGCCATGTGATGCAGGCCCAATATGAGGCATGGCTGAAGTCGAGCCATCACTCAGTGGCCTCCTGCAACGACTGTCACACACCGCATAACATCGTCGGGAAATATGCAGTGAAGGCTAACAACGGATTCTGGCACTCGTTTTATTTCACCAGCGGACACTATCCCGACACCATTGAGATCATCAAGTTCGATCACAAGATCGCGGAAAACGCCTGCCGCCGCTGTCACGAAAATATCACGGCAGCAATCGACGGCAACGTGCTTCACGGCAAAGCCGAAGGGTTGCTGTGTACCCGCTGCCACAATTCAGTGGGCCATTCGGAATCGCCAACTGCGCGGCTGAATTCACCTCTTACCCGGAGCTATCATGACTATGCCCCCAACTGATTCAGAGCGTCGCCGTTCTAAGCGTCTGTTCGCGACCGTCATTGTTCTGGCAGCGGTGGCATCACTCGCCGTTACCGCGCTGCTGATCAATATCTTTGAACGCAAGCAGGAGGCCAGGAATCCCTTCTATCGCGTGGTCGAACTGAATGACACCATCGATGATCCCGCAACCTGGGCCAAGGACTTCCCGCTGCAGTACGACCTCTACACGCGGACCGTCGATATGCAACGCACCAAGTATGGTGGCAGCGAGGCCATGCCGCACTCGCCCACCGAAGCCGATCCTCGATCCGTGGTCGCGCGTTCCAAGTTGCAGGAAGATCCACGGCTGAAGACTATTTGGGCCGGCTATTCGTTTTCGGCTGACTACCGCGAGCGCCGCGGTCACGCCTACATGCTGGAAGACCAGACCTTCACTGAGCGGCAGAAATTCAGCCCGCCAGCCATGTGCATCAACTGTCACGCTTCGCTGGTAACAACGTTCCTGAAGTTGGGCGATGGCGACCTGACCAAGGGCTTCAACGTGATCAGCGATACGCACATGACTTATCCGCAGATTCGGCAGACGGTCAAGCATCCCGTGGCCTGCATCGATTGTCACGATCCGAAAACGATGCAGTTGCGAATCACCCGCCCAGCTTTCATGGAAGGCATTCGCGCGCTGAAGGCTTCCCAGGGCGTGCAGAACTACGACGTCAATACCATGGCCACGCGCCAGGAGATGCGTTCCTATGTCTGCGGCCAGTGCCACGTGACCTATTACTTTCAGCCCCCCAACAAGCGGCTCACGTTCCCGTGGGCCAAAGGCCTGCGCGTTGAAGACATCATCGCCGTCGAGGACGAGAATAAAATCAACGAATGGACGCATCCCGATAGCGGCGCGCAACTCATCAAGCCTCGCCATCCCGAGTTCGAAATGTGGAATCAGGGCGTGCACGCACGTTCCGGCGTGGCCTGCGCGGACTGCCATATGCCGTACATGCGGCAAGGCGGACTCAAGATCAGCGACCATCAGATCAACAGCCCGCTGCTCAAGATCAATCGCTCTTGCCAGACTTGTCATCACTTTCCGGAAGAAGAGTTGAAGGCGCGCGTCGAAGATATTCAGGACCGCTTCTTCAACCTGCGCAACACGGCGCTGGACGCGTTGGTCGATCTGATCAACGACATCAAGACCGAGAAAGCGAAAGGATCAACCGATACCCAACTGGCTGCCGCGCGCGCTTATCAACGGAACGGACAATTTATGATCGACTTTGTCATGTCCGAGAACTCCATGGGCTTCCACGCTCCCCAGGAAGCGACCCGGATCCTGGGTGACGCGATCAATCAGTGCCGCCTCGGCCAGTTGAGCCTGCATGGGGGTCCGCCGCCCAGCCACAACCCGCCCAACATTGAGAATGTGCCGCCTGCGCCCGGCCCCGCAGCGTCTCCAACCAGGCAAACTCAGAATCCGGAGAAGCCTGCGACCATTGCCCAGTTGCGTCAACACTGAATGCACGCATACTCTGCAGATCCCGATCGACGTGACGCGCGGGATGGTTTTGGTGACGGGCAGTTGTGCCAAGGGGACGTCCACCGTGGTGCGGTTCGCGGAAGTAATTTAGAATCGATGGAGCAGTTAGAGTCGGGGCGTAGCGCAGCCTGGTAGCGCACCTGCCTTGGGCGCAGGGGGTCGTAGGTTCAAATCCTATCGCCCCGACCAATAAATTCAGTCTTCCCGCATTCTGCGGACACTCTCATTCTGTTCAGCTTCTTATCTCTTCACCAGGCTGGTGTGGCTGGCTACGCACTCCCATTTGCCGTCCTGGAAGATCCAGGTGTCGGTGAAGCGGCCCAGGTGGTCGTAGGGCTTGCCGTTATAGGAACCTTTGGTGTGATAGACGCCGGTTACCACGCCGGCGTTGTGGTACAGGTTCACTTTCAGATTCTGGATGGTGACGAGGTCGGGCTTGAATTTCGGGTCCTTGATATCGGCCAGAAACTTGCCGCGCTCGCTGAGGTCGCCATCCCACTCGGTGTTGACGAAAGAGTCGGCGATCATGCCCTCCAGAGCGCGCTCGTCGCGATTCACTTGGGCTTCGTTCCACAGATGCTCGAGCACAACCAGTTTCGTGGCTTGGGAATCATCTTTATCGCGAACCGTCTGCGCGAAGGCTCCCGCGATGAGCAGAGATGAGCACAGGAGGGAGTTGATGATGCCCGATTTAATCGTTGTTTTGATCATTTTTGCTTTGATCATTTTTGTCGCGATGATAGCGGTTACGGTTTCGTGCGCGAGCTGGTTGAGGCGCGCGTACGTTGCAAGAACATAGCAGAGAGCGAAACCTGCGGCTACGCAAAACATCCCTGCACGATTACGAATGTCACCTGCAACTTTGCAAAAATATATTTGCTTTGGGAAGAAGCGGTTACCGGGAATTGAGTGGTTTTGGGGTCATGACAAGAATTTTGACTGAGCTCATGTCTTGGTGAAGGAGCACGAGCGAAGACGCTCGCGCCTACATTGAATAGAGTGATCGCTTGATGAATTCTCCTGCACCGGGGCGGCCTACGAAGTTGTTGGCTTCGATGATTACGCGGCCGCGCGAGAGCACGGTGTCGGGCATGCCGGTTACCTGGATGCCTTCGAACATCGAATAATCGACGCGCATGTGATGAGTTTTGGCGCTGATGGTGTGCTTGCGGGTAGGATCGAAAATCACCAAGTCGGCGTCGCTGCCGACGGCGATTGTGCCCTTGCGCGGATAGAGGCCGAAGAGTTTTGCTGGCGTGGTGGAAACGAGGTCGACGAAACGGTTGACGCTGAAGCGTCCTTGGGCGACGCCGCCCGAATAAATCAGGCTCATGCGGTGCTCGATGCCGGGGCCCCCGTTGGGAATTTTGGTGAAGTCGTCGCGGCCCAGTTCCTTTTGTTCTTTGAAGCAGAACGGGCAATGGTCGGTCGAAACCACCTGCAGGTGATCCTGCTTGAGACCGTTCCAGAGTTTTTCCTGGTGCCACTTCTCGCGCAACGGGGGGGTGAAGACGTATTTCGCTCCTTCAAATCCGGGTACGTCGAAGTTTTCGATGGAAAGATAGAGGTACTGCGGGCAGGTCTCGGCATAGACGGGAAGGCCGCGGTCGCGGGCCTCCCGGACTTTTTCCAGAGCGTCATTGCAGCTCAAGTGCACGATGTAGACAGGCGCTCCGGCCATTTCGGCTAAAGCGATGGCGCGGGACGTGGCTTCGGCTTCCGCTGTGGTTGGGCGCGTTAAGGCGTGATACTTCGGGGCTTTTTTCCCTTCGGCTAAAGCTTGTTGCACGATTACGTCGATGGCGCTGCCGTTTTCGGCGTGCATGCAGACCAGGCCTCCGTTCTTTGCGGTGGCGCGGAATGCTTTGAAGATGCTGGCGTCGTCGAGCATGAATACTCCGGGGTAGGCCATGAACAGCTTGAAGCTGGTGACTCCTTCGCGCACCAGGGCGTTCATCTCTTCAAGTTGCGCCTCCGCAAGATCAGTGATGATGCAGTGGAATGAATAATCGGAGACAGCTTTGCCTGCGGCTTTTTGCATCCAGGTGTCGAAGGCTGTTCTCAGAGTTTGCCCTTTGTACTGGATAGCGAAATCGATGAGCGTGGTGGTCCCACCAAAGGCGGCGGCGCGCGTGCCAGTCTCGAAGTCGTCGGCGCTGGTGGTGCCGCCGAAGGGCATGTCGAGGTGAGTGTGGACGTCGATTCCTCCGGGCAGAACGTACTTTCCGGCGACGTCGATGATTTTCGTGGCGTTGTCGCGAGGAAGATTTTGCCCAATTGCTGTGATCTTGCCACTGCTGATGGCGACGTCGCTTGAGTATGTATCTGTCGCGGTGACCACGCGTCCGTTTACGATGATGGTGTCAAAGCTCATGGCTGCGCCTCCGTCGGACTGGCAGAGCAGGCATTTTATGCTAAACTGCGACACCTTGGGGCATGGATTGTTAAAATCCATGACCGATAACCACCCGTCGACTTCGCTCAGGGCAGGCTCCGGACACAAAGGTTCACAAAGGAGATCACATGCGGTTTGGCATCACGATTAAACCTGACATGCCGGTCGAGCGCATCGTTGCCCTCACGCGGCAGGCGGAAGGCGCGGGGTTCGAGTACGGGTGGATCTTCGATTCTCACATCCTTTGGCTGGAGCCTTACCCGCTGCTCACGCTGATGGCGAGCAACACCAAGAAGATGCGGCTTGGGACTTGTGTGACTAATCCGGCGACTCGCGACATTACTGTGACTGCCAGCCTTTTCGCAACCCTCGATCTGATTTCAGGGCGGCGCATGCAGCTCGGCATTGGCCGCGGGGATAGTTCGCGGCGCGTGTTGGGCAAGAAGCCGGTAGGTGCGGGCGATCTGGAACGGGCGGTGAAGACTTTTCGCGAGCTGACTGCGGCGCGGGAGATCGAATATGACGGCCAGCCTACGCGGATTTCGTGGGCGACGGGATCTCCTCCGGTTTGGATTGCGGGATATGGGCCCAAGGTGCTGGACCTCGCGGGCAGGGTCGGGGACGGGGTCATTTTGCAGTTTGCCGATCCAGACTTGATCGCGTGGTGCCTTGGTTTTGTGAAGAAGGGCGCAGAGGCCGCCGGGCGCGACTTTCGCAAGATCGAGGTCATGGCAGCCGCGCCGGTTTGGGTGTCCGATGATTTGCAGTTGGCGCGGGAACGGGTTCGCTGGTTTCCGGCGTTGGTTTCCAATCACGTGCTGGATTTGATCTCGCGTTACAAACCAGAAGATCTTCCGCCGGCGTTGACTTCTTATGTGCGCGATCGCGGCCACTACGATTACCAGGAGCATTGCGAAGTTGACAGCGACCACTCAAAATTCGTTTCGGATGAAGTCGTGGATCGCTTCTGTCTGGTAGGCACAGCCACGGCGCACCGGGAGAAACTCTGCAAGTTGGCCAGCGTCGGCGTCACCCAGTTCAATGTGTACCTGATGTGCGGCGAAGAAGAAGACACGCTGGAAACGTATCAGAAGGAAATCGTGCCGTCATTTTAGAACCGCGAAGGCCCGACAGCCTGCCGACCAGTAGCGCCTTCTGGCCCTGGGGGTCGCAATATGACGTTTCCAGGTGGGTGCCCCAGGTCTCGCGGTTTTCGAGACCTGGGATTGTTCCCAACCCCTTCTGCAAGCACCTTTGAATTCCTTCACAGGCCGCGTCGCACCGATTTTGGGTGGAGCGGCGCTTCAGCGCTGCATTAAGGGCCCAGATAAGATTCCCGCCCCGCATGGGCGCTCATCACAATTCGCAACGCGAACTCTTAAGCGCTGCATTAACCTGTTTGAAGCCAGCTTCAACCGCGCCGC
>Ga0187818_10001107_pt1 | contig 10676 bp, 8 predicted proteins | sample NC_wetland_sal_i_14_FD_130581 | JGI IMG/M metagenome (GOLD analysis project Ga0187818, IMG submission 130581) | Wetland sediment microbial communities from Neuse River Estuary, North Carolina, USA - SO4_3 | ecosystem: Environmental > Aquatic > Freshwater > Wetlands > Sediment | place: USA: North...
ACTTCGCCGCCTCTGGCTCTCTATCCGATTATGAGACGCTTGATGCTCCTCCACGACACATCCATAAGGCAATTACGCTCTGCGCGGTCTACGGGCTGCGTTTTTCGACATTCCTGAAAAGCATCGATTTGCATTGGCAAGAAGCTGGTAAAGATCCAATCCCGGATAACTTGATTCCGAGAAAGCGCCCGCCCGGCATTCGTGACGACAGCGACGACGCTGGCCAGCCCAATGGAACCGTATTCCTCGGTTTGCTGAGGGAATGGGAGCCCGTGCCATTCTTTCTGCGGAAGTCCCTCTCTGCCTTGTCCGGTCTGAAAAGTCTTTCTCTTCATGACTTTTTCTGGCTTGGAGGAAAACAGGAACCTCTTCATCCCTCGCTCGTAGACGGACTTCTTGTGATCGTAAACCGGCGCAGAAAAAAACCTCTATACTTCCGATCAAAACCGTTCTGGCAGCAACCGCTTTATGTTCTCTTGAAACGAGACGGAACGTACATGTGCGGGTGCTGCAGTCTCGAAAATGGCACGCTGGTCATCCACTCCTATTCATCGGCCTATCAGCAGCCCCAGCAGCTACGAAATCACTACGATGCTGAGGTGGTCGGCCAAGTTGTGGTTATGGTGCGAAGGCTTTGATCTTGCGAGTCCAGTTTCCGAACACCCGCCGCGTGGCGCCTCTGTGCCCAAATCCGAGGGAAACGTCGAGAAATCGTTCTCCATTGTCGGGATCGCGAACATCTTAAGCGAAGTATGGAATTCCCTCGGACGACCAGCGTAACCTGCTGATTCTTCCGTTGGAGCAGGCTCTCGGTTTTCGAACTGACCAAAAGCGCATGACGTCGTGTGGATTCCATCAGAAATGCGATGGTTGTCACGGCAGGTGTGGCCTTTCCTCGGCTGGCATATTGCCAGTTTCTCCTGCATCTCGGTCGGCAGCATTCTGGCCCTGCTCGCGCCGCTCGTGCTGAAGTGGCTCATCGACGACATCCTCCCGGGCCGACGGATAGGACTTCTACTCGGTGCTGTGGCCGTGATCTTTTTGTGTCACCAGGGCAGAGCGGTGCTTTCGAGCGTCGGAGGCTACCTGACGATGGTCGCAGCACAGCGGCTGGCGCTCACCCTGCGTTTACGGCTGCTCCGGCATCTGGACACGCTCTCCGCCGACTACCACGAAAGCACGCCGGTCGGCGTCTCCATGTACCCGCTCAAAGAACCCATCGATGAAATCTCATTTCTCGGATCGGATCTTCTGCCTGCAATCTTGCGGACGCTCATGGCTACCGCTCTTACGTTAGGAACGATGCTGGTACTGAATGCCCGCATGACCCTGGCCGTCCTGCCACTCCTTCCCATCTTTCTGCTGACGAGAAAGTACTTCCGGAGTCGCCTGGAAAGCGATTCCAACACGGTACAGCGCAATCAATTGGTGTGGGGCAGTTTCCTCGAAGAACACCTCTCGTCGATTATGGCTATACAACTGCTTCGAAAGGAAAGACGACAGGAGCGCTCTGCTCTTCGTCTTTTGGGCATGTCGGCTCGGTCGCTGGTCAGCCTCTTCCGAACTGGGATCTGGTTCACTTTTTACACAAGCCTGACCATTGCCTTAGCGATGTCGGCGGTTGTGGGATACGGTGCCTGGAATGTATTAACAGGCACGCTGACGATTGGCGGTTTGGTTGCCTTCTACACCTATCTGACGCAGCTTTTCGAACCGTTGAGCGGCGCAGCAGAAATCTATCTGCGGGCGCAGAAGACCTTTGCCAGTATCCGTCAAGTGCAGGCTGTGCTGGCCTTAGAACCCGCGATCAAGAACGCCTCGGCTGCAACCAAGTTTCCTGACAGCCGTTCGTGGACGATTGACCTGACCGATGTCTGTTTTGCCTATCCCCGGAATCGCGGTTTATTGTCGATTCCGCGCCTCGAGATTCGAGCCGGCGAGTTGGTCGCCATCGTGGGAGAGAATGGTGCGGGGAAGAGCACTCTGGCAAAGCTTTTAGCGCGCCTCTATGACGTAAACTCGGGATTAATTTCCGTTGCGGGCGTGGACATACGGCAAATCGAAATCGACAGTCTTCGGGAACACGTGAGCTACGTCCCGCCGTACCCGGTTCTCTTCGACACAACCCTGGCCAGTAACCTCCGGCTGGGCAACGTGAGCACCTCGAACACTGAGCTCGAAAAGGTGATCCAGCGCGTGGGCCTGGCCGCCTGGGTCGGCTCTCTACGTGACGGCCTTAACCAGAGGGTCGGCCCGGGGGGTGCCTGCCTTTCCGGTGGCCAACGGCAGCGAGTGGGGATCGGGAGGGCAATCCTTCAACGGCCGCGGATACTGATTTTGGACGAAGCCACCTGCTCTCTTGATCCTGGTTCAGAGCAGCAGTTGCTAAATGACCTGCGGAACCTCCTGCCGGGCAGCACTATTGTCGTAATTTCTCATCGGCCGTCCGCGGTGGTGTGCGTCGGGAGAGTGATCGTTCTCGAAGCAGGCCGGGTGGTCGAGGATGGCACTCCCGCGATACTTCTGAAGAATCGAGGTGCATCCTCTCGATTATTCAGCACGGGCATCTGGCCGCGCGCTGTTGCAGCGCCGCAATAGCCAGCCTCGGGAACGGGGACAACCCAACCTGGTCCGAAGGGCCTCGCTTGCGGTAAATTACAAGCAGTCAGAATGTACTTCCTTACTGCCTGCTTTCCTGTTCGGATTTTGTAACAATTGGTCCGGCAAATTGATGTGTCTCGCCAGGGACTCTATAATTCCTTCTCTTCCCGTCGCAGTTCGTAGTCAGGACCCCGGGAGAGAGCGTCGCCTTGAGCTGAACAGGTCATTTGTGCTCGCAGAACCTCAAGCGCAGGTTGCGCAGGAGAGTAGAGTCCCCTATTCTAATTTTCTGGATGCGGAGAAGGCCAGATGGCTAGTACTCCGGGCCTCAGTTCGCCACGAACGGGTTTTCTGATTGTCATTGCTATGCTGGCAATGATCGCGGTGCCCGCCGCCTGGACGCTTCACGCTGTACGCGTTTCGGCGGTGGTCGATGTCTCAAGCCCTAATCCAACTCCCTACGGATATACCAAAAGTCTGCTTCTGTTCATCGTGCCGATCCTGGTAATCGGTTTTTGGTTCGTACCTCAGGAAAACGTAAAGATATCCAAGAAATCCTTCGTCAGGACCATTGCCGTCCTTTTTCCCCTGGGCGCCGCTCTGGATTTTTTCTTCGCGCACTCCTTCCTCAAGTTCGAGAACCCGAAGGCTACCTTGGGCCTTGCGGTTCCCGTGCTGCATGGGCGCGTACCCGTGGAAGAGTTCGTGTTCTATTTCACCGGCTTTGTGGTCACCCTGTTGATGTATGTCTGGCTCGACGAATACTGGCTTGCAGCCTACAGCGTGCCGGGGGACGCACAGGACCGCGCCCAATTCAAGCGCCTGCTGCGCTTTCACCCCGAATCGCTGGTCTTGGCGTTGGTTCTCATTGGAGGAGCAATTGCCTATCGCAAGCTTTTCGTTACATGGCCCTCGGGATTTCCCGGCTACTTCACTTTTCTGGTAGTGGCAGCTCTTGGTCCGTCGACTGTTCTCTTTCCGGCAGCGTTGCCAGTCATCAACTGGCGCGCCTTCAGCCTGACCCTCTTCATCATCCTGCTGACCAGTCTGCTTTGGGAAGCAACGCTGGGAGTGCCATACCGTTGGTGGGGTTATCAGCCCGAGCAGATGATCGGGCTGACAATTGCCGCCTGGAACAGTCTGCCGATAGAAGCGGTCTGTGTCTGGATCGCCGTCACTTACGAGACCGTAATCGCCTACGAAGTCATCAAGCGCTGGCAATCGTCCGGAAAGCGAGCCCGGCATGCATTTTTCGGGACAGCAAACGCGGGATAACCAACTAGTGGCTTAGATCATTAGCCCTCAACCCTATGCAGCATTCTGCAGAAGGGAGCAGCAAGGATGCGATTACACATGGACGCCGGTGTACGTGGCGCGTGCTGGGCCATTGCTGTCTTTGCGAGTCTTGTCCCAGCTTATGCAGCCCCACGCGTGACCTACTACCTCAATTGCCGCCATAATTCGGAGCAGTGCCATTTTTTCAATCGCCCGAAGGACGAATTGGATAAGCACGCAGTCAAAGGGACCGATCCTGCAGCAGACCCAGAATTCTCAACGTTGGTAGATGTAATCGTCGGTTCGAAGGTCATGTTCTCGGGAACGGTACTCAAGATCGAAACAGATCTCGACTGCTCGAAATATGACTGGAATGTGGTCACACAAACCGAAGAATCGTCAAGCGTCCTGATCTATGGCCCCGCAGACATCGCCGCGAATTGTGACAAACGCGACGCCAAGACCTTCCTGCTACATCTGACTCTTCCGGTTCACGTTGTCTGGGCTGAAGTCGACGGTGACTGGTACGGCGGCAAGGATTCTTTTCACAAACCACCGTCTCCGGTCTCGCCGCCATCCAGAGATTGTGACAACAACGACGTGCCTGCGAATATAGACCCTCATACCGGCAAGCCTGCTCCGTCGATCCCAGCGATTGGAATCAATCTCTGCGATCGCCGCTATTGGCTGGGATGGATCTATTCAACGGGTTGGGTTTACACGCGCCTAACCCAGCCAGGCACTGGCCAGGGAACCATTGGGTACTCACCCGTCGTCGGCAACAGCGGTACACTCAAGCTGAGTTACGACGTTCAGATCAATCCGTCCACAAAACTGGGACTTAGCGAGAAACATTTGCCAGCCTGGATCGGATTGCTGTTCGTCTTCGAGAAGGACAGCACCCAAAAAGCGAACCTGGACTCCCTGACTACCGCGCTGAGCTACGAAGTTCATGCTGCGGCAAACGGAAATCTCTTCCCCAGCAGAACGGACTGTGAAAGCGGAGGTGCTGGTCCACCGCCACGATGTCAAACGCATCGGCTTAAATTTCGCTCCCCTGAAGTGCAGTTCCGCTCCGGCATAGAATTTGCGCCGACCACTCCCCACGATCTGAACACCGTGCAAGCGGAACTCCTGAAGATCCCCATCGTCGAAGACATCCGCAGACAGCCGTCTTCGTTGACCGTCTATCCGATCGTCGGCCTGGAAGAGGTGCAACACGTCCAGACCCATCTGGTTGGGGAAAATGGATCTCAGCTCCGACGGGTGGCGGGCGCCGATGCTAGCTTGCGCTGGCCCTTTCAGGTTACTCACAATTTTCTCGGCGACAAGCCCATCACCATTGAATACTCCTACCGCACCCGCTGGCTGTCGAATTCCGAGCCGTGGACAGACGTCGAGAATGGAGGCACAGAGATTTTGACGACGAAACGGAGGGCCTATGAACGGGCCAGTTTCAACGCACCTATTTCGTCGTACCTTCAGTTCAAAGTGACTGTCCAGCATGGAAGCCTGCCGCCAGATTTTCACAGGCTAGGCTACAGTCTCCAGCTCGGACTTTCATTTTCTGATCCGGGGAGCGTTGAGCACTAGACGGAGCTTCGTCGGGTTGTTATTGGTTCACCGCTGCGACGAAGAAGCCCTAAAGCGCACTCAATGCCGACTCCAGAAACAAGCCGCACGACTTGGGTTTCAGCTGATCCCCATACAGACGGATAATGTTCCTTAGGAGCCGGCTTGTCACCAGCAATAGAACGGTCACGGTAAAGCGTTTCCGGGCCGAATCGGCAGACATTACTTCCGGACTTCCCGTGATCTGCTCGAATCTGAGTGGGTTACCCTTTCGCGGGTGCTGCTTTGCATTCTCTCCAAAGACGCTCGACCAGGTTCCCAGGGGGCAAAGCGCCCAGAGTCACGGAGCACCTCGCAGCCAGCGAGCGCGTCTGCGAGCTCCTAAACCAAAATACACTCTAAATTTCTAACAGCGGTTCCAAACCAATGAGTTAGATGTCACTCTACTTGCTCCGCTCCATCAGTTAGTGGCGTTTTGTTTGGCGGGACCACCCTAAATAGGACGGAAAGCCGGACAGTTCCTCACCTGCTCAGAGTATGCAACCACTTCCTATCCTGTTGAAGATGTGAAGGGCCCATCGGGTCCCGGCTGTCTTACGAACATTTCGCACAAAGTCTCGCGTCACAGCTTCACCTCATGGCACATTCCCCAGTACGTAACCAATCGGGAGGACTCACGCCTTGTACGAAGTCTCAGCCGGAGTCCGCAGCACCCGCAATGAAGACGGTGGAATTGTCCTCGACATAGACCACGGTCAGATGTTCAGGCTGAATCCGGTCGGGGCCCTGATCCTGGAATCACTCCGGAATGGATGTGCGGAGACAGAGATCGCCAAGGAAATCGCCCATCAATACGGCATAAGCCAAGAAACAGCGGCGGTCGATGTGCGTGAGTTCCTCCAATCGCTCGAAGAACACAAGCTTGTGCGTACGCAGCCAGGAAAGAAGGTCTCGTGAGCACGGCCATAGTAGAGCGAAGCGCTGCCTCGGCTGCAATCCCCGCGGCTCCAGAGATTCTGTACCGCCTTCTGTTGCTGCGACAGGGCGGATCAGAGCTTCTGGTTGCCGGCGAACGCCCATCCTTCACCCTTCCCTGCGTCGAGATTCCACGATGGGAACGGGTAGCGGAAAACATGGTAGCGGCGGTAAAAGGACGCTATGGCATCGCCGGCGTCTGCCTGTTCATGCCGGGACTATGCTCCGGAACAGAGTGTGAACAGCCGCTCTATCAGGTCATCGAAGCTAGGGACGCGACGGTTATGCCTCCCAATGGTACTTGCTGGGTGCCTGCGGATTCGCTCTCTGGGCATTCATTCGCGGATGAGCACGATTCCACTGCGTTCAGCGACACGATGCGCGAGATGCGCGATTTCCAGAAAGGCGCGGCCAAGGGAGCTTTCGGAAGACCGGGCTGGATCGACGAGTTGTTCTCGTGGGCACAACACGAGCTTGATCCATACGGACTTCGCCTGAACGAAGTATTCAGGCAGCTTAACGCCAGTCCAACTTTTGCCTTGGTCCGTATGGAAACGAATGGTCCGGCAGTGTGGTTCAAGGCGGTAGGTGAACCAAACCTCCGGGAGTTTCCGATATCTGTCACCCTGTCAAGACTCTTCCCCGGCTTCGTACCTACCATCATCGCAACTCATTCAGCCTGGAACGGCTGGCTGACGACCGAGTTTCCCGGTTCGACATTGGATGAAGTTTCAGATCCCTGTGCCTGGGAACGGGCTGCTAAGGCCCTTGCAGAGCTTCAAATCGCATCGTCTGGAAAGATCGACCAGCTTCTTGAGGCTGGATGCCGGGATCTGCGAATCCAGTCGCTTCTGCGGTTGGTCGATCCCTTCATCGAAGTCATGTCGCAGCTCATGGGACAGCAGCAGAAAACACCACCGCTCCCCCTGAGCACAAGAAACCTCCGGACACTCGGAATACGGATCAAAGACGCGCTCTCGGACCTAGCTGAACTAGACATTCCCGACGCGTTAGGGCACCTGGATTTCAATCCAGGGAACATTTTGTGTTCTGCGGACCAATGCGTCTTTCTCGACTGGGCTGAAGCGTATGTCGGGCCTCCGTTTCTTACATTCGAATATCTCCGGGTTCACTGGAATCGGATTCGACAGGGAGACGGCGAAACGCAATCAGAACCTGTGACCGGCCGCTATCGAAACATCTGGGCCTCGGCACTCTCCCCGAGGGTCATTGCTGACGGCCAAAGGCTCGCACGACTGTTGGCTGTATTTTCCTACGCAGTCGGAACAGAACAATGGCGGGAACCAAAAAGCGTGTCTACGCAAAGGTTGGCAGCGTACTTTCGAAGCTTGACGCGACGTATGCAACGGGAATCTGAGCTGTAGCTGACAAGAGGGGTCAAGGCATGGCGTTGCTGATTTTGAGGGCCTATTTTGAACTGATCCGAATTGAACCTTATCTGTTGTGCAGAAACTTCCCAGCTCTGCTCGACGCAGTTCGGAAATGTTCTTTCCCGGCACGAACACGATCGTCTCATGGCATTGAGCAGATCTGTGCCGCAATCGATATTGCTTGTGCGTGCTACTGGAAACATGTGCTCTGTCTGCAACGATCAGCCGCCACAACCTTTCTGCTAAGACGCAACGGATGGGGTGCTCACATGATTATTGGCGCACAGTACATACCCTTCCGGGCCCACGCCTGGGTGGAAGTGGATGGTTGTGTGGTGAACGACAAGCCGCATGCTGCCGAAGTCTACCCAGTCCTCGACAGGTGCTAGGGACTCGCAGAAACAGAAAAGAAGCCGAGAACATGAGTGTCCAATTCGGAAGATGGAACTTCGATGGGAATGGTCCCGACCTGGAGCACGTGGAGCAGGCGAGGACAGCGCTAGCTCCTTTTGCGCCGGATTCAATGAGTTCCTTCGCGGAAACGGGCGTGAGTATTCTGTACGGGGCCTTCCACACAACAAAAGAAGCGCCGCATGAAAAGCAGCCCTGCATCCTGAGGTCAGGTTCTGTTATGACCTGGGATGGCCGCCTCGACAATCGTGACGAACTCGTTCCGCAACTCAGCGGGAGATCGTCGAATGATACATCCGATGCTTCCGTCGCCGGGGCTGCTTACGAGCGCTGGGGAACAGATTGCTTTGCCAAACTCATTGGAGACTGGGCCCTCAGCGTGTGGGATCCCATCGCCCGCTCTCTCATCTTGGCAAAGGATCCAATTGGGACGCGCCACCTCTACTACTCAGCCGAGCGTGACCAGATTACTTGGAGCACAATCATCGATCTACTCGTACCATTTGCTCGTCTTGTCAAGTTCGAAGAGGAATACATCGCGGGCTGGTTGACATTTTTCCCCGCGGCTCATTTGACGCCGTATGTGGGCATCTACAGCGTTCCGCCATCTTGTTTCGTGTGTTTACGGCAACAAACGCGGACGACCAACAAGTACTGGGATTTCGAGCCTAGAAAAACGATCCGCTACCGCTATGACAATGAATATGAGGAGCATTTTCGGACTGTCTTCGGGGCATCCGTGCGCCGCCGGTTGCGCTCTGACGCACCAGTCGTGGCCGAGCTCAGCGGGGGCATGGACTCTTCTTCGATCGTCTGTGTCGCCGACCGACTAGTAGCCGAAGGTTTAGCAGAAACGCTGCGGCTCGATACGATTTCCTATTACGACGACAACGAGCCCAATTGGAATGAGCGACCTTACTTCAGCAAGGTCGAAGAGAAGCGGGGCAGACGTGGCTCTCACATTGATGTGAGTTCTCAGCAAACCTTCGCGGTTGATCTCGCCTGCGAGCAATTTGCTGCGACGCCCGGATCGCTTATCCAGCCCAGCAAGAGTGCACGACTGTTCGCCGCGTGTCTTCGTTCACACGGATACCGAGTCCTGCTCTCGGGCATAGGTGGGGATGAGGTTCTTGGAGGCGTCGCTACACCAACGCCAGAGCTCGCGGACCTCATGGCGACAGCAAGTGTGTTAGCCCTAGCACAACGAGCGATGGCGTGGGCACTCGCCGCCAGGAGGCCCTTTGTGCATCTCTTGCTCGAGGCGGTGAAGACGTTCCTGCCCCCGAGACTTGTCGGACTTCCTATTCACAAGCGACCGCCTGTTTGGTTGGTTCGAGGTTTCGTCGAACGTAACCGTGCCGCCTTGCAGGGCTACCCAAACAGAGTGAGGCTCTTTGGTCCCCGCCCGAGTTTTCAGAACAATCTATCCACGTTCGACATGCTCCGGCGTCAACTTGCTTGTTCCAGCCTCCCTTCGGATCCCCCCTACGAAACCCGCTACCCATATCTTGATCGGGAATTGCTCGAGTTCCTGTATTCACTTCCACCACAACAGATCGTGCGGCCGACGCAACGGCGGTCGCTGATGAGAAGGTCGCTCAGAGACATTGTTCCTCCCGAGATCTTGAACCGCTCGCGGAAAGGCTATGTGTCTCGTGGCCCGGTCCTGTCCCTAAGTTCTCAATGGTCGCACCTGCTCGGTATGACTGAGGAAATGGCTTGTGAGAAGTATGGGGTTGCGAACAAACAGTCGTTCCGTGCTGCGTTGCAAAACGCAAAGAACGGAAATGAACCGTCCGTGGTTCCGCTGATCCGTATGGTGGCGGTTGAGAGCTGGATGAGGAATCTAGTTGCTTGGGGACTATTGGAACCACCGTGTGTGAAACCGTCGAGCGGGAGCAACTTCTCCAGCCCTGCGCTCGCCCATTTCTCAGCTGAGAACAAATCCTAACAAAGAAAGGAGGTGAGACTCATGAATTACGAAAAGCCAGAAATCGTTGCTTCGGTTGATGCACTCTCAACGATTCAGACGGGAAAGGGTATCCTGCAGAAGGATAGTGCCCATCCCTCTGATCCGCGGCCAAGCGTCGCAGCCTATGAGGCTGACGAGTAAGCACTGAGGCTCCTAGGAAGGCAGGGCAACAACCTAGTTTCCTGGGAGCCTCGGTTTTTCGTCATGGGATCCTTTGTCTTCTGTCTTCGGCTCCGTTGCGCAGGTCCCTTAGTGCCCTCCATCTTTCGTATTGGGCCTTTTTCGCGGGATCGGCACTTTCTTTGCCTTCAAGCCAGAAGGAAAACCAATCAACATTACCTTGTTGGGATGCGATCCGTTCCCAAGGTTTCACGAGCAAGTGCGTCCCGAATGGCAGCCAAATGAAATCAACCGGCTTATTAAGGAGCGAAAGACCGGAAAACCATTGCCAAGAGGCGAGAACGCCCGCAAAGTCATAT
>Ga0187818_10001108_pt1 | contig 10674 bp, 10 predicted proteins | sample NC_wetland_sal_i_14_FD_130581 | JGI IMG/M metagenome (GOLD analysis project Ga0187818, IMG submission 130581) | Wetland sediment microbial communities from Neuse River Estuary, North Carolina, USA - SO4_3 | ecosystem: Environmental > Aquatic > Freshwater > Wetlands > Sediment | place: USA...
CGCCGGAAGGACCTCCGCGAGGGACGAACTTCTCGCGACGGAAAGCCATGCAGCCGTTGCCGCCGTCGCCGGCCTTGACGCGGATTTTGGCTTCATCGATGAACATGGTGGGTCGTTGGTCGTTCGCCACTCCGCTCCGCTCAGGGCGGGCTAAGAACGGTCGTTGGCAAAACCTTCGTGTGCTTAGCGTCCTCTTTGGTTGATCGCGATTTCGGTGGAATCATCATGCGCGGCGAGGAATCATCGGAAATCAAAAAGCCTCGTCCCGAAGACGAGGCAGTGTGGCGCGGGCACTCTTGCCCGCGTCTTCTCGCACGGTGCTACTCTACTTCACTTCCACCGGTTCGACCATCACGAACTTGCCCATCTGTCCCTTGTTCATGAACTTGATGCGGCCGGTAATCTTGGCGAAGAGGGTGTCGTCTTTGCCGCGGCCCACGTTCAGCCCCGGTTTTACGCGCGTGCCCCGCTGCCGCACAATGATGGTGCCGCCGGGCACGACTTGCCCGCCGAATGCCTTAAACCCAAGCCGCTGCGAATTCGAGTCGCGGCCGTTTCGTGAAGTGCCTTGTCCTTTTTTGTGTGCCATAAGAATCCAGTTGTCAGTGGCTAGTTGCCAGTTGCGATCCATCAGGGGCTAAAGCCCCGGCTCTAGTAGGCCTCTTACGGCACGACGACTAAAGCCGTGCCCTTTCAAGACCTTCCAGGAGCGAATCTACTTCTTCTTCGTGGGCGACTTCTTAGCTGCTTTCTTTGGAGCCGCAGCCTTATGTTTGGCCGAGGGCTTCGCTGCCTTCGCTTCGGCTGCGGGTGCCTCCGCCTGCGCCTCTTTCACTTTCCTGGGCTTCGCTTCCTTCTTGGGCAATTCGGGAGCCTTGAAGCTCTGGCCGCCGGAGGCGATCTCGGTGATCCGCACCGCCGTGTATCCCTGCCGGTGGCCGCGCAGCTTCTTATACTGCTTCTTGCGCTTGTAGTGGAAGACGAGCAGCTTCGGCCCGCGACCCTGTTCGACAACCTGGCCGACCACGCGCGCGCCGGACTCCTGGGCCACCTGGCCTTCCGCGCTCGAAACCGCCAGCACGGGGAACTCCACCTGGCCGTCGGTGCCGTTGCCCAGACTCTCTACTCGAATGACATCGCCGGGCGCCACCCGGTACTGTTTCCCACCGGCGCGGATGACCGCGTACATACTCTTGCCTCCATCCAGAATATCGTGAACGAATGCCGCTAAACGAAACTCAGGAGCCGGGCCCGGGCGCACACGGGCGCTCTCCGGGACTCGCTGCTGTCCTGTGCTTGCTGTGTTTTCCGCCACGGCGGTTCGGCAGCCAGGGCAGGCGTCCCCAGAACGGGTCGGCGAATACAGGCAAACTCAACTATTCTATCGTGCGGCGCAGAAAGCGGTCAAACGGAGTCGGGGCGTGAGCTTGCGGCACGACTGAAAGGCGTGCCCTGATACGAATCTCATTTGCACCGCAGGAGTTCGCGTTAGACCCCGCCCTTGCGCAGATGAATCGAACCGTCTCCGGTGCGGATGGTCAGCAGGCTGCCGCCACCGTTAATCTTGCCGTGGACTTCATTCTCGCGCAGCTTGCCTTCGGTCGTGACCGGCATGTCCAGATCGATATGGCCATCGCTGGTGTGCAAGTCCACGTCGGCCGCCGTCTCTGCGGGGATTTCGAGGGTCACGTTGCCGTCGCCGGTCTCGAGCCTCCAGCCCGCGGCCAGGGAAGATCCGGCCAGCGCGCGCACTTCAACGTGCCCGTCACCGGTCTTGAGGTCGAGCTCGTCAAATCGTCCATCGGCGCGAATGTGGCCGTCGCCAGTGGAGGCATGCAGTTTGCCATCGACGCCGTCGAGCTTTTCGGAGCCGTCGCCGCTGTGCAGGTCCATCTCTCCCTTGAGGCCGCTGATTTCGATCTCCCCGTCGCCGGTACGCAGGTTGACGCGGCCCTCGTGCGGCATTTGGATGATGATATCCACGCGATGATCGCCCCACCCAATGGTGAGGTTGTGATGCGGGTAGCGCACTTCAATTTCGACCGAGTCGCCGGCCTGATGTTCTTCAACCCGAATACCGCCTTCCCCAATCTTGTAGTGCGAGGCGATGACCTTGGCTTCGATGGTGTTCTGGTCCCAGGTGGTGACCCGAATGTTGGCGTCGGAGGTCTCGACTCGCAGGTCCGGCTTGCCGCTGAGGTTGTAGGTCTTCGACCATTCGTCGGCCGATGCCGGCAGCGCGGCCGCGAGGCCGAGAACGAGAATTGCGAGTGCGATCCGTTTCATGAAAGGTCCTCCGGGCGAGCACACTCATGCCCCGCTTCTTAGACGGAAGTACGCGGGAAGGGTGAGGTTGGTTCCAAGGAAATCGCGGTCCGGCTACCTTGGTCGTGATCCGATGTAAGCCATCCGGATCAAAGTTCGTTCCGAAAATGGCAGGTAGAGCAACGCCGCGCTGGCGGCGAAGGCCGCACCCAGGCCGATCTTCTCAATGAGCAGGAACGGCGCTACTGCCCACAGTTGATCCAGCGCCAACACGATAGGGAACATCTGCCGGAACTTTTCGCCCAGCCGCTGATAGTCGAAGCTCACTGCCGAGATCAGGTAGAGGCGCAGCGGAATCCCGACGCCGGCGGTCACCATCACGGCGCCGGCAAGAGTGGTTGCACCCCACAGGGGAAGAAAGCTATCTGCGATGTTCTGGATCGCGTGCAAACGGAAGAGCGCAGCGAGATAGAAACACAGATACATGACCTGAACCAGCCCGAACAGGCCGCGAGTGAGGCCACGATGCGGGATTGGGACTTCGAGTTCAGGATGCAGCGTGAGCGGAGACGGAGAAAGCTCCGGGGGCACGGTTCCATTCGGAGCAGGGCTCGCGCTGCGGGACAGGCTGTTCTGCAGAGGCGCGATGAAGCGGTATCCGCGGCGGGCCAGCGTCTCGACATAGCGCGGACTGGTGGCCGAATCGCCCAGCGCCTCGCGCACTTTGTTGATGGCTGTGTTCAGGCTGTGGTCGAAGTCTACGAAGGTGTCGGAAGGCCACAGTTTCTGCTGCAACTCTTCGCGGGTAACCACGTCGCCGGCGCGCTCCAGCAGCAACGCCAGCACCTGAAATGGTTGTTCCTGCAGGCGAAGCCTGACACCGCTTTTGCGCAGTTCGCCAGCGCTGAGGTCAAGCTCGAATACTCCAAAGCGCGTGACTCGGCTGTTGTTCTGCGGCACGACGCCGTAGTTTAGCACCGGTAGGTCGGACCCCAGACCTCGGACGTCAGACCTCTGACGTCGGACTTCAGACGTCCGACCTCAGACACAAGACCTAGAACTGATCTCATAAATGCTGTTGCGGGACCGATTACCGGCCCCTCAGGGGCTAAAGCCCCGTCATTTGCGGCCCCGGCGGCACGGCTGAAGCCGTGCCCTACCCAAACCTATTTGTGAAACCGGTTCTAACGCCCAACACTAAAGACCTGACCCCGCCCGTTGCTACAATATCCGCGTGCCTGCCCCTGATCGCCAGGACGACTCTTCGCAGAAACACCACCGCCACTCGGTCTATGCGTCGGAAGCCACGGGCCTGCTGCTCATCGCTTTTCTGCTGCTGGCCCTGACTCTGATTCGCTACTGGCACGATATCCACTGGAGCCTGCGCTGATCGTGGCTTCCGATCGCGATCTCACTCCCGCCGAACCGGTTCTCCTGGTAATTCTTGGGCCTACCGCCAGCGGCAAGACTGCGCTTTCTCTGGCGCTCGCCGATAAGTTTGACGGAGAGATCGTCAACTGCGATTCGGTCGCGATGTACCGCGAGTTCAACATTGGGACGGCCAAGCCCAGCGCTGCGCAACGCGCTCGCGCCCCGCATCATCTTTTTGATTCCTTGGATCCTGTCCAGGCCATGACTGCCGGCGAATATGCCCGCCAGGCGCGGCAGGCGCTCGCGGAAATCGCATCGCGCCATCATCTGCCCATCGTCGTCGGCGGCACCGGACTGTACTTGCGGGCGTTGCTCGAAGGACTGTTCCCCGGCCCCGAGCGCTCGGAAGAATTGCGGGAGCAATTGCGCGCGAGAGCCGCGGACCGCGGATCAAAGCATCTGCACCGGATGCTCCATCGTCTTGATGCCGCGGCGGCGGAGAAGATTCACGCCAACGATACGCCGAAGCTGATCCGCGCGATCGAGGTCTGCCTGGAGTCCGGAGAGAAGGGGGCGCGGCAGAAGATGACCGAACTCTGGCGGCAGGGACGCGATCCGCTGCGCGGCTTCCGCATTCTGCGGCTCGGCCTCGACCCTGATCGCAGCGCGCTCTACGATCGCATCAACCGGCGCGCGCGGGAAATGTTCGACAAGGGATTGGTCGAAGAAACTGCGCGCCTGGTCCAGAAATATGGCGCGTCTGCGCGCCCGCTCGCTTCTCTCGGATATAAGCAGGCCGTCCAGCTCTTGCGTGGAGAACTTACCCGCGAGCAGGCCCTCGAAGCCGCGCAGCAGGCGCATCGCAACTACGCCAAACGACAGATGACCTGGTTTCGGCGCGAGCCGGGGGTTGCGTGGCTGAAGGGTTTCGGCGACGATGCGAACGTTCAAAGCGACGCCATCGCGAGTGTCAGAACTTTTTCGCCGCGGATTTACGCGGATGAACGCTGATTTCCATTTGTTCGCAGGGCGAAACGGGCGTCCAGACTCTCTCCGGATGCCGGGAGCCGGAATCCAGGGGCGCTGGCTTTCTGCTATCGTTTCCTCATGCGCCGAATTCTATCCGCCATCATTCTCGCTCTGATCTTTGCTCTGCCCGCATTCGCCGCGGTGAAAGGCAAGCCTGCGCATACCGCTCCGATTCGCCTCACCCGCGAGCGCCAGAAGTGGGCGGAAATAACTCTTCGCAGGCTCACGCTCGAAGAGAAAATCGGCCAGGTGTTCATGATCTGGTGCCGCGCCAGTTTCCTTAACGTGGAGAGTCCCGAGTACCTGCAATGGCGCGAGGCCATGAAGAAGTACCACGTTGGCTCGTTCGCGATGACTGTGCACGTGGACGGGCCACTGCTGCTGCGCAGCGAGCCCTACGAAGCCGCCGAACTGCTCAATCGCCTGCAGCGCGACTCCAAGCTGCCGCTGCTCTTTGCGGCGGACTTCGAGCGTGGAGTCTCGATGCGCCTGATGGGAACGACCGTCTTTCCTCACGCCATGGCCTTCGGCGCGGACGGCAAAATCGAAGACGCCGAGATGTTTGGCCGCATTACCGCCGAGGAAGCCCGCGCCATCGGCGTGCATTGGAATTTCTTTCCCGACGCAGATGTGAATTCGAATCCCGCCAACCCCATTATCAACACGCGCTCGTTCGGGGAAGATCCGCAGCAGGTCGGCGATCTGGTCGCGGCCTACATCAAAGGCGCTCATGAGGCCGGAATGTTGACCACGGTGAAGCACTTTCCCGGCCACGGTGACACGGCGACGGACTCGCATCTGGGGGTGGCCGCTGTTAACGGCGACCGCGCTCATCTGGACTCGATTGAACTTCCGCCCTTCCGCCGGGCCATTGCCGCGGGCGTGGACTCGGTGATGGTGGCCCACGTCACCGTCCCCGCCCTCGATTCCGATCCCAACCACGTTGCAACGATCTCGCCGCTGGTCGTCACCGACCTGCTCGAAAAAGAACTGGGATTCAAAGGCTTGATCGTGACCGATGCCCTCGACATGGCGGGTCTGACTCATCTCTTTGTCAATGACATTGGCCGCGCCGCAGTGGAGGCTTTCAAGGCGGGAAACGACTTGCTCCTGATCCCTGCGGATCTCGGCGCCTCCTACGAAGCCATGCTCAAAGCGGTCAAATCGGGGGAGATTCCGCGGCAGCGCCTTGATCGCTCTGTGCTCAAGATACTGAAAATAAAGGCATCCCTCGGTCTTGTGGAGTCGCGCACCGTGAACCTGAGTACGCTCGCAACCACGGTCGGCAAGCCTGACAACCTGGCTTTCGGGCAGCAGGTTGCCGATGCCTCCATCACCCTGGTGCTCGACACGGGGAGGGTTCTCCCTTTGAAGCCGGAGGGAACCACCAAGGCTGCACTTCCGTATATGACGAGAGAGGAGACGCACAACCAGGTGGTGGCTGTCCTCTTTTCTGACGACGTGCGCACGGAATCCGGGCGCGCCTTTGGACGCGAGTTTCACGCCCGAATCCCCAGCTCGCGTGTGATTTATGTAGATCCGCGCATCGCGGGAGGCATGAGCGATCAGGTGCTCAAGGCAGTGGACGAAGCGCAAACGGTGGTAGCCGCGGTCTACGTGATTCCGACTGCGGGCAAGGTGGACAACTCGGTCGCGATGGCCGACGCCACCGGCACCTTGCTGCAGCAGTTGCTCGACCATGCGGCTGCGAAGACCGAGGTCGTGGCCATGGGAAATCCGTACCTGGCCAGCGATTTCCCCAAGATCGAAAATTATATGTGCACGTTTTCCAATGCGACCGTCTCGGAAATAGCCGCCGTCAAGGCACTGTTCGGGGAGATTGCGATTCGCGGCCGTCTGCCCGTGACGATTCCGAACGTCGCACAACGCGGCGCTGGCCTGGACCGTCCGGCGCAGGTCGCCAACGGAGGATTTCCACATGCTCAGAATTGAGTCTCGCGTTGTTGGCCGCTGCGCTTTGGGGCTGGCCATCCTCGCCGCGCTGTTCGTGCTGGCCTGCAGTGTGAACGTAAAGAAAGAGGCCAACGGAGAAGACAAGCAGGTTGACATCAACACGCCGGTGGGCGGCATCCACGTCAGCAAAGGAGTAGACCCGGCGGCGGTTGGCCTTGCCGTCTATCCCGGCGCCCGGCTGAAGCAGAAGGACACCGACAACAAGAGCGCCAACGTGAACATCTCCGGCTTCGGTTATGGCGTGAGAGTGGTTGCGCTGGAATACGAGTCGGACGATTCGCCAGCGAAGCTGGTCACTTTCTACAAGGATCAACTCAAGAAGTACGGCGACGTGCTCGTATGCCACACCACCCATCTCGACGTGAACACCGACCTGAAAAGCTCGGATGAAGGCTCTCATGCATTGACCTGCGAAGGGTCCAGCGGCAACAACGTGGAACTGAAAGTCGGCACCAAGGAGAACCAGCACATTGTGGCGGTCGAGCCGGAAGGAAAGGGATCAAGTTTCTCGCTGGTATATGTCCGCACGCACGGGAAAGAAGCGGATATTTGAAATCATCCGCAGAGACGCAGCTCGCGGCGTCTCTTTGGGGTAGCAAAACAATCATGACTCGTCAACTCGCGCTCTGTTTGATTCTTGTCCTGAGCCTGCCAGCCTTGGCGCAGAAGTCCGATACACCGGACAAACCTTTAGACGTTCGCAGTTCGATCGGCGATCTTCACGTGGGCAAAGATGCCGATGCGCAGAAGGCGGGGCTCCCCTTATATCCGGGGGCGCGCACCAAGAAAGACGAGGACAGCGATCCGCTTAATTTCGGACTATTGACCGAGAGCTTTGGCCTGCAACTCGTCGTCGCAAAGTACGAGTCGGATGATCCTCCCGCGAGAATCATCGCCTACTACCAGGACAAGCTGAAGAAGTACGGCAAGGTGCTGGCCTGCGACAATGCGAACGACGACAGCAACGTTCGTGGCGATGACGACCAGGAACTCTCCAAACCGCTCAAATGCGAGGGGGACAACAAGGGTCCGGTCAGAGAATTGAAAGTCGGAACCGAAGGCAACGCCCGCATCGTTGCGATCGAGCCTCGCGACAACGGCAAAGGAACAACCTTTACCATCGTCTACGTGCACCGGCGAGGGAAGAGCGGAGACATCTAGCCCAGTCCGAATCGACAGCCGGACTCAGAGTCAAGCGCTGCGCTTTAAATCAGAAGTCACGGTGAACGATGAGAATCCTTAGAAGTCGGTCGCTGTTGGCGGCGGCCCTGTGTGTCTGCGCGCCTATTGCGTCGGAAGCTTCCGATGCGATCGATGAATACGTCACTCGCGAGATGCAATCCAGGCAAATTCCAGGGCTCGCCTTCGCGGTGGTCGAACACGGCCAGGTTACACTGGTGCGCGCATATGGAGTGGCGAATCTCGAGACCGGGACGCCAGTCAGCACCGATAGCGTCTTCGAGATCGCATCGGTGACCAAACCCTTCACCGCGACGGCCATAATGATGCTCGCTGAAGAAGGAAAGCTCAAACTCGATGATCCGATCAGCAGATACATTGGGAATGTGCCGCCTGCCTGGAAGGAGATAACCGTGCGCGAACTGCTCTCGCACACGTCCGGACTGCACAGCGTGAGTTGGGTCGAGTGGGACGATTCGCCGTTGCTGAAAATCACAACGAAGCAAATGTTCGACGAAATCGCCAAATCAGCGCTGGATTACGCTCCGGGAGAGAGCGCCGCATACAGCGATTCCGGATTCTTCCTGCTGGGAATGATCATCGAGAAAGTTTCGGGATTGAAATACAGCGAATTCATGGAACGGCGGGTGTTTGCGCCTGCGGGCATGACGAATACGCGAATCCTGGACCGGCGGGCCATCGTGAAGAATCACGCTTCGTGCTACGAGCTGCTCCAGGGACAATTGCAAAACGATCGGCGCGTCTGGGAGCATGAGCTCCCATCTTATTTCGGCATGTTGAGCACGGTCGGGGACTTGGCCAAATGGAACATCGCCCTGGATCAAGGTCGCGTACTAAGGCGAGAGACCCTGGACCAGATGTGGACGCCGGCAAAACTGAAGAACGGGGCGCCGGCCATGTTTGACATGGAGCCCTATGGCCTAGGGTGGTTTGTTGGTGACCTGAAAGGTCATCGCGTTGTCGCGCATCCCGGATTTACCGGTTGCATCATGATGCGCTTTCTTAACGACGATTTTGCGATTATCGTCCTGACCAACCTGGATGCTACTGCTGGTCCCCACGAATTGTGGCTGGCACTCGGAATTGCCGGGATGGTGCGGCCTGACCTGGCTCGTTTACTTGAACCTAAACCCTCAAATTAATCTGCCGCGGTTTGAAGACTGCACCCCTACCAATTGGCTTCTCCTTGCCTACGCCCCGCGCCGTGCGATACCTTCAAGGCGCGCCCTCGTTGCCCTAGCTTTTTGAGCGACCATGGAACAACCCTGCTACAAGTGCGGACAGGTATTGGAGGAGGGCGCCGCGTTTTGCCCGCACTGTTCCGCCCCGCAGATTCGCGTGGTGATCGCTGCGCCCGCGACAGCTTCGCCATCTGCCACCGACTTGGCCGCGACTTCGCCTCACTCGGCGGTTCTTCCACCGGCGCAGAGTGTCCCATCTCTGGCCCTCCCGATGCGGTGGTCGCAGACGCTGAAGCCAAGCGCGCTGGCGGCTCTGGTCGCGTCTCTACTGATGGCGATGGGCCTCTACCCGTGGGTGGCGATGGCCAGCGTCGGCTTCCTTGCGGTTTTCTTTTATCGCCAGCGCCAGAGCGGAATCCAAGTCGGAGCTGGCATTGGCGCGCGGCTCGGCGCCCTCGGCGGCCTGCTCTGGTTCGGCATGTCCGTCATCCTCCAGGGGATACTGATTGTGGTTCTGCGGAAGGGCCCTGAAATACGGGCGGAGATGCTCAAGAGGCTCCAGGAGACCAGTTCAGGCACGAATGATCCCCAGGTGCAGGCGCTGTTTGAGTACTTCAAGAGCTCCGCCGGCCTGGCGGTCTTGATGGTTATGGCCCTCATTTTCGCGTTCATTGCTGCGCTCGCCCTGGGCGCTCTCGGCGGGGCGCTGGGCGGAGCCATCCTGAGCCGGCGCGATAGGCCCTAGTTCTGAGACAGTTCTGCGAATCCTCCTCTCCCGCCTGTCTCTGGCGGCCCTTGCAACCCCGGTGTCCTCCGCGTATCATGCACCGTTCATACTTCATGCGATGAATAAGCCCGCACGCGGTTCGTTGCTCGGGATCGAACACCTCGAGGCGAAGGAAATCCTGGGCCTGCTCAAACTGGCCCGCCGCATGAACCCGCTGAAGGCCCGTCCGCTGCTACGCGGCAAGCGGGTCGTCCTTCTGTTCTACGAACCCTCCACGCGCACCCGCTCTTCTTTCGAATTCGCGGCGAAATCGCTGGGCGCAATGACGACGCTGGTGCTCTCTTCCGGATCGAGCATTGAAAAAGGCGAATCCATCCTCGACACCGGATACACTCTGCGCGGCGTGGGGGCCGATTGCATCGTCATGCGCCATCCGTCTGCGGGCGCGCCGCACCTGATGGCGCGGCACCTCGACATTCCGGTCATCAACGCCGGAGACGGGATGCACGAGCACCCGTCGCAAGCCTTGCTCGACGCCGTTACCATTCTGAAGCACAAAAAATCATTCAAGGGGCTGCAGGTGGCGATCGTTGGCGACATTCTGCACAGCCGCGTCGCTCGCAGCGCCTGCCACCTGCTGACCAAGTTCGGCGTCAAGGTCACACTCTGCGGTCCGCCTGAACTCGTGCCCGACGTGGCCTCCACGCTGGCGCCCGGCCTCCGTGTCACGCGCCACATCGAAGACGCGCTGCGCGGAACCGATGTGATCATGCTGCTGCGCGTGCAGGAAGAACGTCTCGCCGGGCAGAAAATCCACCTGCAGGATTACGTCTCGCGCTACCAGATGACCGCTGCGCGCCTGAAATTGGCCAGGCGCGACGCCATCGTGATGCACCCAGGGCCCATCATCCGCGGCCTGGAATTGAC
>Ga0187818_10001110_pt1 | contig 10659 bp, 9 predicted proteins | sample NC_wetland_sal_i_14_FD_130581 | JGI IMG/M metagenome (GOLD analysis project Ga0187818, IMG submission 130581) | Wetland sediment microbial communities from Neuse River Estuary, North Carolina, USA - SO4_3 | ecosystem: Environmental > Aquatic > Freshwater > Wetlands > Sediment | place: USA: North...
CTGGGCGGAAAAGGAAGGCCCATGGGTGCAGGCACACGATCCTGAGTCCACGCAATGGTGTCTCTCGATCTACGAGGCACCCATGCGAACGCCCAAGGGCTTTTCGATCACGCTTTCTCCTTATCGGCGGCCCACGCTCGAGACTATGCCAGTGGATGCCAAGGCTGGCTGTCTTTATCCCAACAACTCGCGCTCGCTTTTTGAGGCACACTCGCGGGGCTTCGACAACGCCATTGTGTGCGACATGCTGGGCAATGTTGCCGAACTCGCCACTTCCAACATCTTTATGGCGAAAGATGGTGTCGTGTTTACGCCACAGCCGAACGGCACATTCCTGGCGGGCATTACTCGTCAAAGAGTAATCGGACTCCTGCGCGATGCCAAAATAACCGTGGTCGAGAAGACAATGAAGTACGAGGATTTCGAGAAGGCCGATGAAATTTTCGCTACGGGAAACTATTCCAAAGTCGTTCCCGTGACTCGGATCGGCGAGCGTGCCCTGCGCTTCGGCCCCTTGTACACCAGGGCGCGAGAGCTGTATTGGGCATTTGCGCATTCGTCATCGGCGAGCGTGCCGGCGATTTCGGCGGCTAAGGTGTAATGTGGGCCCTATGCCGACTTCCACGATGGTCGACCTGCTGACCCCGATTTGGCAGCGGGTGCTGCAGCTTTCATCGGTCGATCTCGAAGATAACTTTTTTGATCTCGGCGGAGACTCCTCATTAGCGTTGCAATTATTTAATGAAATCGCCCGCGCGGGCGGGCGAGAACTTGCGCCGGTGACGATCTACTTCGCCCCGACCATCGCAGCCCTGGCCGCCGTCTTGGAACAGCCTGCAGACCTGCGATTCCCCCCTCTGGTCTTGCTGAAGGATGGCTCCGCAGAGCCTCCGCTGTTCATCACTCACGGCTTGGGCGGAAGCGTCATCGATTTTTTCCAGGTGGTGAAAAATATCCAGACGTCGCATGCGATCCAGGGGATGCAGGCGAAGGGTACGGATGGGACGGAAGAGCCGTTCGACCGGATCGAAGATATGGCCCAGTTCTATCTGGATGCGATTCGGCAGGTGCAACCTCACGGACCTTATCTGCTGGCCGGTTACTCTCTAGGTGGGCTGGTAACGTTTGAAATGGCACAGCGGCTGACTGCCGACGGCGAAAAGGTAGCTTTGCTGGCCATGCTGGACTCCTGTCCAGACATTCGCTACCTGTCGCTGGCGCAGCGTGCGCGCCTGGTGACGCGCCTGGCAACACGGCGCGCGACTAATGCGATGAAGCTGCCAGCCGGTGACGCTCTCTCTCTCGTCATCCGCCCTTCCCGACGCCGCTCGCTCGCGCCTCGAGTATCCTATCAACCGCCCGACAATGTGCCGCTATCTCCGGCCATGCAACGGGCGCGGGAGTGTGCGTACTTGGCGCTGACCCGCTACCAGCCCCGCTTTTATGCCGGAAAGATCCGGTTCGTAAGAGCCGCAATTCCCACCGACTTCCCTGCTGATCCCGCAGCAGTTTGGGCACACTTGGCGAATGAGTTCGAGGTGGAAACCGTGCCCGGCGACCATCTCGGAATCATGTCCACACATTACGAGAAATTGGCAGCCGCAATTTCTCGCTATGTGGAGGATGCGCTCCGTTAGCCCGCACATTCGAACCGTGTTTTTGCTAACCTGCTGAGGTTTGTAACAATAACAAAATGAATGGGGCAGAAAGTCTAGTTCGCACGCTGGTTGCCGGAGGAATCGACACCTGTTTCACGAATCCCGGCACATCAGAAATTCATATTGTTGCCGCGCTCGACCGGATCCCGCAGATGCGCTGCGTTCTCGCTCTTTTCGAAGGCGTGGTAACAGGAGCTGCAGACGGCTACGCCCGCATGGCCGAGAAACCGGCATGCACTCTGCTGCATCTTGGTCCTGGACTCGGCAACGGCCTGGCGAATCTGCACAACGCAAGTCGAGCACGGGTGCCGATCATCAACCTGGTTGGCCAACATGCGACTTATCATCTTCGTTACGACACGCCCCTTGCTTCAGACATTGAAGGCATCGCGCGGCCCTACTCCAAGTGGCTACGCACTTCTCGCGCTGCTTCCGAGATTGGCCGTGACGCCGCGGAGGCCGTGGTTGCCGCGCGCACAGCGCCCGGTCAGATTGCAACGCTGGTCATCCCCGCCGATGTCTCCTGGAGCGAAGGCGCTTCGATCGCGGCGATCCCCGCGTTACCTAATCCTCCTCTGCCGGACACCCAGACCGTCGAGCGGGCAGCCGCGATGCTCCGGTCGGGCTTGCAAACGGCGCTCCTCGTCGCGGGAAACGCGCTGTACGGCAAAGGTCTGGTTGCTGCCGCGCGCATCGCGGCAGCCACGGGAGCCAAACTATTTGCTCCTTACCCCATCACTCGCCTGGAAAGGGGCGGCGGAATTCCGCGAGTGGACCGAGTTCAATATGTGCTCGAACTAGGGATCGAACAGTTCAAGGATTTTCACCAGCTGATTCTGGTGGGCGCCCAGGCTCCCGTCGCGTACTTCGCCTATCCCGGAAAGAATAGTGCATTCACTTCGGCCGAGTGTGTAGTCCACACGTTGGCGAGCCCTGGAGAAGATTACATTGGCGCACTCGAAGCGCTGGCGGCAGCCTTGTCGGTACGCGAGACGGAGCTACAAACGGAAAAAGCGGAACGGCCGCCGATGCCAAGCGGGGAAATCACGCTGCCGGGGCTTGCTGCGGCGGTCGGCGCGCTCCTGCCCGAGAACACCATTGTGGTTGACGAATCCATGACATCAGGGCGTGGAATAATGGCTGCAACCAAAGGGGCTCCGCCGCACGAGTGGCTTGGCAACACCGGTGGCTCGATTGGAATTGCTCTGCCGCTGGCTGTCGGCGCAGCGGTGGCCTGTCCTGATCGTCGAGTGTTGTGCCTGACGGCGGATGGAAGCGGCATGTATACAGCGCAGGCCCTGTGGACGATGGCGCGGGAGGGTCTCAACGTCACCACGGTAGTATTCGCCAACCACGACTACGGCGTGCTGAAGCGTGAGTATTCCTACCTCGGCGTGGGCAGTCCTGGACCTCGGGCTGCAGCCATGTTTGAGATCGGGCGTCCCGATCTCGATTGGACGCTCTTGGCGAAGGGAATGGGAGTGCTCGGCACCCGGGTTAGTTCGTTGGATGCGTTCGGGAAGGCGCTGCGGGCAGGATTGGAAAGCGCAGGACCGACGCTGATTGAGGTACCTTTGTAGGGTTTGGCAGCTTGTCCTCGCACCTCCGCATCAATCGCGATCACTGACGGAAGCGGGTCATTGAAGCTTCGCGTACTCTGCCTTGGCTTGCTTCAGGATTGGGATGTCGGGATCGGCGTCTTTCCAGAGGGTGAGGAACTCTTTGTAGGCGGCGAGCGCGCGGACGCGTGCGGCATCGGCATCCGCCCCCTGCGAAGTTCTCGCCTGCAAGGCATTCGCACGAGCCACGCCAAGATGCGCCAACGCTCCCGTCCAGCAATTCCAGACGATCCCGCTATGGTCGAGTATTTTCTGAAACTCGGTGGCGGCAGCACTGCCTTGTCCGGCCGCCAGGTCTGCCTCTCCGCGTATGTACACGTGATAGAGACAGGAAAGATTGCTGGCGAACGGAATTTGTCCCAACTCAATGGTTGAAGCCGCTGGCGGGGTGTTCAGGGCGGGTTCATTCCTGTCCAGCGCCAATCGGGTCTCAATTGCTGGCAGCCAAAGCGACTGCATCTGCGTATCCAGCGGGAAGCGTTTGCCTAAATCTTGAGCCAACGATTCGGCTCTCGCCGTATCATTCGCCATGGCAAACGCAAGCGCGGCTTCGCTCTGGACACCCTGACTCGCGGGAGCAAGCTTCAATGCCTCTGCCGCTGCTTGCCGGGCTTCGGTAGAATTGCCGTAAGCCGCTTGTCGTATAGCGGCATTCGCCAGAAAGATCGCGCCGCCTTCTTTGTTATCCGCTCGTACGGCGGAGCCCACAGCTTGCTTGGTCAGGTCCCGCGCCTGGCGCACATGACCAGCATATGCCTGGGTGTCGGATGTGAACGCAAATCCATAGTTCTCGAAATCGGGCTTGCCCGCAAACCACTGTTGCTCTTCCGCCATGGCGACGGGGTCCGCCCCGAGAAAGGCAAGGGCGTACAGAGCATTGTGTAATACGACATCATCGAGTTTTCGCGCTTGCGCCTGGTGGATGATCTGCCGCGCATCATCAAAACTTTGCACGGCAAGGGCGTAGTTAACGAGATTCACGTACGCAGCATAATCCGATGCAAGCCGCATGGATTGCCTCGTGATCTCCGCGGCCTTGTCATATTGCCCCAGTGCGGCATACACGATACCCAAATTGCCATAAGCTGCGGATTCCCGCGGGTAGCTCTCGATCTTCTCCTGATACGTCTGGGCTGCCTTATCCAGTTCTCCGGTTACACTCGAATAGTAGTCGGCGGTAATCACCAGCTTTTCCCGTTCGCTGGCATGTTCCCGTAACTGGAATGCCTTGGTGTAATACTCGCTCGCCCGCCCTACTTCGGCGAGACTGGAGTAGGCGGTGCCCACGGCCCAGTATCCCATGGCAAAATTCGGATCAAGTTGGATGGCACGCTGATGGTAAGGCAGGGATGCGACGGAACCTTTCTCACTATTCGCCTTGACCCCGAGGCTGTATGCCTTCAGAGCTTCGAGCGAAGACGTGGTTGCCTGTGCGAGCGAAACATCAAATCTCTGCACCGTTGCCAGCGACTCGCCCAGTTCGCCGCGCAGCTTGGATGCGGCCTCGCCTAACGTATCCAACACTTTCTCCTTGGATGTCGCCGTCAATTGCTCTTCCGCCAGCGTGTCTCCGTTGCGGCAATTTACCGCCTTCAACCCCAGCACATATTCGCTGCCCAGACTGCCAATCGCTCCGGCAAGGTAAGCCTTGCTGCCCGCCCGCAAGCAAAGCTCGCGGGCTACGTCGGGCGTGAGTTTCATGCCGGCCGGACGGGTCATCAGTCGCAAGGTTTTCTCGACTTGGTGGTCGGAGAGCACATTGAGGAAAGGAGACTGCCGCAAAGAGACGTCGAGCGCTGTCTTCAGCGTGTCGTCAAAAACCGAGTCCCCCGTGCTGTTGGCGAAGTCGGCGAGGACGATGGTGTCTTTATCGGTCAGTGGCGTGCTTCGATGCGAACGATAGTAGAACGCTCCGGCCACCAGCAAGGCGACGGCTACGACGGGAACTGCAATTTTCCGAAGCGTACGAGCCCGAGCCGCTCGCCCGGACACGTTTGAAGAAGTGCGAATGCTCTCGGAGTCCCGCTTCAGCCGTTGCAGGTCGGCTCGCATATCTTGCGCACTCTGATAACGCAGGTTGCGATCTTTCTCGAGAGCCTTGTTAATGATGTCTTCCAGTTTAGGCGGCAGATCAGGATTCAGCCGCAATGGCGGAACAGGTGTCCGGTTCAGGATGGATTCGAAAATCACTCCCGAACTTTCCCCGCGGAAAGACAACGTCCCGGTTGCCATCTCGTACAGCACTGCCCCGAATGAGAACAGGTCGGTTCGGGTATCTAGTTCCTTGGCGCGCACTTGTTCCGGTGACATGTAGGCGACGGTGCCAACCGCTATACCGGGGCTGGTGAGATGCTGTGCATCCGTTGTGCCCGTCGCCGTGCTAGCCAACGCGATCTGGCTGGGGGAATTGTCCTTGACTGCGACCTTGGCCAACCCGAAGTCCAGAATCTTGGCATGCCCACGCCTGGTCACAAAGATGTTTGCGGGTTTGATGTCGCGGTGGATAATGCTCTCCGCGTGTGCGGCGTCGAGTGCGTCCGCAATCTCGATGGCCAGACCAAGTAAGACATCCGTGTCCATGGGCTTTCCGGCGATGCGGTGCTTCAGCGTCACTCCGTCCAGATACTCCATGACAATGAAAGATTGCCCTTCGTGCTGCCCAATCTCGTGGATAGTGCAGATGTTGGGATGGTTGAGGGCGGATGCGGCGCGTGCCTCCCTCCGAAAGCGCTCGAGGGCTTGCGCGTCCTGCGCCAGGTTTTCGGGAAGGAACTTCAGGGCGACGAACCGGCCAAGCGAGACATCCTCGGCCTTGTAAACCACGCCCATCCCGCCGCCGCCCAGCTTTTCGACGATGCGATAGTGCGAGATCGTTTGGCCGATCATGAATGGTGGGTGAAACTCAGGGCTGCCATATTAGGTGGCGTGCGGAGGCGAAGTCAACGAGGGCACGTCCTCGAGCCAATATCAGCAAGCAGACTGGACATTGTTGCAATCAGGTGTTCAAAAGGAACGCGCGTGAGTCCCCTGTCGGCGCAGGGGGGAGAACTCAGCTCAAAGACCTACGTCCTTGCCTCCTCAAATGCCCATGTATAATGCCGCCTGCTTGGAGTCCAGGAAGAAAATCTAAATAGAGGAGAGATTCAATGACACGCAGACTGTGCCTTGTAGTGTCAGTTCTGTGCCTGCTGTGGTTGGGTAGCATGCCGGCGACCGCCCAGGATGACTACACCGAAACCACCGTCACCAGAGTCGTTTTGCTCCGGGCCTTTCCCGGCAAGTTCGACGACTTGATGAATGACCTGGCCACGAATTTTAAACCGGTATGGGAAGAGGAGAAAAAGCAGAACATTATTGAAAACTACGGCGTGTTTTACAACACCACCAAGAACTCGCCCAACGATTGGAACATCGGATTTGTTGTGACCTACAAGAATCATGCCGCGTTCGATGGCATTTCCGCCAAGACCGACCCGATCACTTTGAAACACTACGGCACCAAAGAAGCCAGGAAGGCCGCGACTCAGAAGCGGTTTACCAACGCAGAGGTGGTTTCCATTTCCACGCTGCAGGATGTCAACCTGAAATAGGCGGAGCTTGTGGGACCTTAGGCGGGGCATCCCGCTCCGCCTCGTCTATGTCGGCTTTGAGGTAACGTTGCGACAACACCGCCAGTAAACAGCGTCGAACGCGGATTGTGGCTCTTCTGACGGCCAACCCTTCCGTGAAGGGTAAGGGAAGGTTCCGACCATCAGCAAGAGTTCCCGGGCCAGTAGTGGGCCCAAAAAACAAAACGTCCCAAACTCGGTCTGAGTCACGGGACGAATCGTTCGAACAGGTTCCTCCCCCGAGAAACTGTTCATCACTACTTTAGCCTGACAATCCGGAGATGGGAATAGCACTGATGGGCTATGGAAAAATTCAGATTGGCCAGGCTTGATTCGCGCCGAAGTAGATGCTCAATCCAAAGGGTGCGCGCTGATTTAGAAGGGCCTCGTTTATTGTGCTTCCCGGTCCATCGACATCCATGAAGCACTCGCGCGCTGAAAGAATCCGGTACAATCCATTTATGCCGAGACTCCTGGGATTAGGAAACATCGTTGCGGAATTGAGGGCGGAACGAGCGCACCTGGTAAACAACCTCCGCCATGTGGACGCGGCTCTCGCCGTCCTAGGTAAGTTGGAGGGGGGAAAGTTCGCCACCGCGTCGCGACGCAGCTTATCCGCGGCGGCTCGCCGAAGAATAGCTACGGCCCAGAAGGCACGCTGGGCGAAGGTGAGGAGCCAATCGCAATCTGGCTCTGGTAAGTCGGGCGGAACCCGGACCAAGCGTTCTCTTTCGGCAGCAGCCCGCCGAAAGATTGCCGCGGCGCAGCGCGCCCGATGGGCGAAGGTGAAGGCGGCGCAAGAGAAGTCGAAATAAGCGCCTTATTCCAAGTCTAGACCTGCATTCAGACAAAAGAATGCCCGTAATCCTTGCGAATTACGGGCATCCTTGTTACCCCTTAGACAGCCTGAACGTTCTCAGCTTGCCAGCCCTTAGGGCCTTTGGTGACGTCGAACTGCACGGCTTGGCCTTCTTGCAGGCTGCGAAAGCCGCCCGCCTGAATTGCGGAGAAGTGCACGAAGACGTCTTCGCCATTTTGGCGGCTGATAAAACCATAGCCTTTGGCGTCGTTAAACCACTTTACTGTTCCTGTTTCTGACATTGATGTTCCTTTTTCTGTTTTTAGATTGTGCTGAGAAGATTCGCTGCTAGTGAGAGGGGGTGACGCTGGTTGGCGGTACCGACTTTCAATTGCTTGTGAGTCAAACTTAGCTGGAACCCATTATACACGTTGAGTTCGGAATTGTCGCGGCCCTTAGCGCAAGCTTGTCAGACTCTGGTTTTGGACTCTGGCAGGCCAACTACGACCGTGCGTCTCCGCGGCAGTTCTTCGTCGGGGATTTCGGCGATGAGTTCCAGGTTGAGCCCGAGACGCCGGCATTCCCGCCATGCCGCGTCATTGAAAAAGTAAACTATATCTCCGCCGAATCGATCCTTGAGGCGACGACGTTCCTCGAGGTCGAAAGGGCTGGCTGAATATACTTTTATTTCCTTCGAATTTGGCACAGCGGGGCTGAGCTGGCGTTGGAATTCGAGGGCTCCCTGCCGCACTTGCGCCATGGTGAAAGCTACAACGTGGTATGACATAGCGTAAATCCAAGAATAGCGGAGGAGGCCTGGTGTGACCAGCGACCTTCAAACTCGCCTTCGCCGGAATACTCATAGCACCCTAGTGTCTATGCAACGGGTCTCGGCTGCATTGAACGATACCACCCAGATGAAAGCCTTGATCGAGGAGCGTCGTCGCCTTGCGCCGCGCACGTTCGTAGGCTTCGTGTTCCTCCACGAGAGCCTCAATTAGCTCGGCAAGGAGATCGTTGACCCAGGTGTCACGGCGGACAGCGAGGACTTTGGCTTTTCGCAGCGTCTGCCGGTTAAGGCGTATGGTCACATTTTGCTTGGAAGTACTCCTTGAAGCTGCCATGGCCCATTGTATGCGAAAGTTTCTTCTATCGGCCGTCGCTGCGCGCCTTGAAGATTGCTACGAAAGTCGGGTGCTTGAACCCAAAGCGCGACAGTGCCGGGCAAGACCTGATAGGCTTATTTTCTGGCCGGACGCGGACCCGTAGCTCAACTGGATAGAGCACTGCGCTTCGAACGCAGGGGTTGGGAGTTCAAGTCTCTCCGGGTCCGCCATTTTCATACACTCGCGATTGGGCCTCGGCCCAGCCACCGGACGAGCCGCCCGGGGCTCACGTATGCATCGGTAGCCTGCGGCGCTTCTCTTCTACAATGCTAGGGTGAAAGTCTGGGACGTCATCGTCGTGGGCGGCGGCATTATTGGACTGTCGCTTTCGATTGCTTTGCACAAGCGAGGCCTGCGCGTTCTGGTGGTGGAGCGCGGAGAACCGGGCCGCGAAGCTTCTCACGCTGCCGCTGGAATGCTGGCCGATTGCACGCTGGAGACTCCAGCGGCGCTGCAAACGCTGGCCACGGCGAGTGCGCGAATGTATCCCGAGTTTGTCCATGAGTTGCAGGACGAGTCCGGGGTGGATGTCGACCTGCGCGATGACGGCACGCTCTTGTTGGCTCCGCCGGAGCATCTTTCTGAACCATGTGACTTTCGCGCGGAACATCCGCTGCCCGCGCCTTTGGGCGAACTCGAGCCAGCCCTGGACAGCGAGAAAATTCCGGCCAATTACTTGCCCGCGGTTTACCTGAAAGAACGGAGCGTCGACCCACGCGCTCTGGTCGCGGCAGCACTCAAGGCGGCTAAGCATCGGGGAGTGGACATTTCTTCCGGCACCACCGTCACCGACGTGCTTCTTTCCGACGGCCGAGTGAGCGGCATCAGTACGGAGCGGACACATTACAGCGCGGCCTGCGTGGTGAATTGTGCCGGAGCCTGGGCGGGGAGTTTCTCCACTCACCGCTTCCCTACCCGCCCAGTCAAGGGACAGATGCTGGCCGTGGCCGGCGCGCGGCATAATGTTGTGCGTCATGTCATCCGATCACCTGAGGTGTACCTGGTGCCGCGCAGCGATGGTCGAATTCTGATAGGTTCAACGCTGGAAGAAGCTGGATTCGACAAGCGAACGGATGCAGACACCATTCACCGCCTGCATCAGGCGGCGATTCGCATGGTGCCTGCGCTAGGACAGGCGCGGGTTCTGGAGGCGTGGGCTGGACTAAGGCCGGGGACTCCGGACGCTTTACCTATCCTCGGCGCAACTGGCACGCCCGGATACTTTGTAGCCACGGGGCACTTTCGCGATGGAATCTTGCTCACGCCGGTCACTGCTCACGTCATGGCACAAGTAATCACGGGTGGGCAGCCAGATTACGATATTGAGAGGTTCTCGCCACTGCGATTTCAAGATTGCCGGGGTTCTTAGTAGCACCCTCGTCCCCGGGAGGCTGGCTTGGGACGTCCTCGCCCGCAATTCCGAGGGCCGGACGCCCGTCCTCCATTCATGCCCTGTCGGTCTTCTCGATACAGGCGTTCAACTCTATTTACTTTGCTGATTAAGCGCATCAAGGGCTTTCCGCGCTTCTCCCAGTTTAGGGTTAAGCTCGAGCGCCTGCTCATAAGCGGCGCGGGCTTCGGGAGCACGGCCCTCCTGTTGAAAGAGCTGGCCGAGCCGGAGGTAGGTTTCGCCGGACGGGGTCTCGACTGCATTTCGGATGGCGTCGGAGAGCTCCACTTTGGCTAACCCTTCCCTGGCACTGGCTTTCTGGGGGTCGATCCGCAACGCTTGCTGGTAACTGGTGCGTGCCTTGGCATAATCTCCGAGATTGCTATACAGCCGGCCGAGAGTGGTGTAGGCCGAGAGCC
>Ga0187818_10001112_pt1 | contig 10650 bp, 7 predicted proteins | sample NC_wetland_sal_i_14_FD_130581 | JGI IMG/M metagenome (GOLD analysis project Ga0187818, IMG submission 130581) | Wetland sediment microbial communities from Neuse River Estuary, North Carolina, USA - SO4_3 | ecosystem: Environmental > Aquatic > Freshwater > Wetlands > Sediment | place: USA: North...
GTTTAGAGAGGTTGAACGTTGGAAGCCTGCAGGCCCTTGGGGCCGCGGACAACCTCGAATTCAACGGCCTGACCCTCATTGAGTGAGCGATAGCCGTCCGCCTGAATCGCGGAGAAATGGACGAAAACGTCCTCACCAGACTGGCGCTGGATGAAACCAAAACCCTTGCTGGCGTTAAACCACTTCACTGTTCCTTGTTCTTTCACAGATGTGTTCCTTTAAATTATAAAAGCTATCTGGTGCACTCTTTTTCCGGAGACCTTTTTGGGGGAGACCGGGCGTCTTTCGCTGATTCTCCAGACACCGCGGTAAGGCGGAGGTGGGAAACAAAAAAAGGCCGCAAGTTGAATCCTGCGACCCTTTAAAACAAAAGGCGAAACAAGAGCAACAAACGCATAAGTAGAGTAACAGAGGATGGGGTGGGGTGCAAGGGGAGAATTTGGAGAGGGGATGGATATCAGATATCAGTAATCAGATATCAGGAAGCGGTTGGGAGGAGAGGGACAGAGTTGGGGTGGGGAGTTCAAGAGTGAAAGAGTGAAAGAGTGAAAGAGTGAAAGAGTGAAAGAGTGAAAGAGTTTAGAACCCAAGAGAAAGGATTCAACACAGAGGGCGCAGAAGGAAGTGCACAGAGCTCGCAGGGAAAAGAAACCCGAGAGATGCCAGATCGGGGGATCTTGCGGACGTGGGGCGCAGGGGTCCTGCGCCCCTACGAGAACGAGAATGACAGTGGCGGGATTGGGGCGATTCGAACGAAGGAAAACCCAGGACCCACCCTCAAAAAACGAGGATGGGGCACCGGGCGAAGTAAGACCAAGAGCCCACGCGCAAAACCGGTCCGTGGGGCACCCAATTCGTGGCGCAACTTTATTCGTAGCGGAGGGCTACTAGGGGATCCACGCGGGCGGCGCGACGGGCGGGGAGCCAGCAGGCTACAAAGCCGGTGATCAGGAGGAAGGCGGGGACGCAGGTCAAGGTCCAGGGATCGTAGGCGGACACGCCCCAGAGTTGCGTGGCGATGATGCGGCCCAAGGCTACGCTGGTGAACAATCCGAGCACTACGCCGACGGCTACGAGGCGGAGGCCCAAGTGGATGACCATGCCGAGCACATCGGAGCCTTGGGCACCGAGGGCCATGCGAATGCCGATTTCCTGAGTGCGGCGCGCGGTAGTGTAGGAGAGCACGCTGTAAACGCCGATGGTCACGAGGATCAGGCCGATGGAGCCAAAGATGATCATGAGGATGGAACCGAAACGCGGGCCGGCGTAGGAAAACTGGCTGATGTAGCCCTCGTGGGTGCCGGTGAAGGTGAGGGCGGCGTTGGAGTCCGTGGCCCATACTTCGTGGCGCACGGCATTCAGCATGGAGAGCGGTTCCTGGGCGGTGCGAACGAGGATGCCGCGAAAACCGGAGCCGGTGAGGGAGTAAGGGATCCAGATTTCTGGGTCGGGCGGGTCCTGGAGACCGCGGTTCTTGGCATCGGCGACGAGTCCGATGATCTCAAACATGGGTTCGGGCACCTTGTCTTCAAATTCGGCGAGTTGAGAGATGCGAACCTGCCTGCCAATGGGGTTTTCGCCGGGCAAAAACTTTTTGACAAATGCCTGGTTCACGACAGCGAGTTTGCGCGCACCGTTGACCTCCGCCTCGGTGAATGATCTGCCCTCGAGAAACTGTATTTTGAGAACGGAGAAGTATCCTTCGCTAACGAGTTCGAACATGGCGTTCCATTTATCGGAATGGGACTTGCCGGGGACGTCAATTTCGCTTCCGATGCCGCCATAAGGGGGAAGAGTGCTGGTCTCCGTGGCGTCGACAATTCCAGGGAGAGCTTTTATGCGCTGCAACAAGGGGCGATAAAAGCCGACGACCTGGTCCGCAGTCTTGTAGCGCTCCACCGGGAGGGGCAGCCGTGCGACCAGGACGTGATCGGGCTGAAAACCGAGATGCACTTCGCGGAGGGCCACAAAACTCCGCATCAAGAGCCCGGCGGCTACGAGGAGCGTGAGCGAAAGAGCGACTTCGAGCACGACGACTGCATTGCGGAGCTTACCGTGACGGAAGCCGCCGCTGAGGCCCTTGCCGGTGTCGCGCAACGGCTCGTTCAAATCTTTGCGGGCGGCCTTGAAGGCGGGGACGAGGCCAAAGATGAGGGCCGTCAGGATGGCTACGCCGAGGGTAAAGAGCAGCACAGGCGCGTTCAGGCGGATGACGGCTTCCGCTGGAATAATGTTTTGCGGCATGAGCGCGACGAGGAATTTCAAACCGCTCCAGGCAAGCAATGTTCCCATTGCCGCGCCGGCCAGGGCCAGAATCATGCTTTCCACCAGAAGTTGCCGAATCAAGCGAGGGCGGCTGGCGCCAAGAGCGGCGCGAATGGCGAATTCTTTCTCGCGGGTGGTGGCTCTGGCGAGAAGAAGATTCGCCACGTTTCCGCAACCGATCAGCAACAGCAAGCCAACGGCAGCAAGGACGATGTAGAGAGTGGTGCGGAACTGTCCGACGACTAGATCGGTCAGAGAATGAATCTCGACTGCAAAGTGCTTCGGGTAATCCTTGGGGTAAGCCGTTGCGAGGCGGTTGGCGACGACGGTTACGTCCGCCACGGCTTGTTTCACGGAAACGCCGGGTTTTAAATGCCCCAGAAAAAACCAATAACGCGGAAAGGCTCCGGCTACGGCTGTGCTCACGACGGTGCGGCTCGGCTTCTCTGGAATCCACAAGTCTGCGTCGCCCCAACCGAAGCGGGGCGGCATGATGCCAATGAGGGTTCGCGGCGTGGTGTTCAAGATGAATGTCTTGTTCACGATGCTGGGATCGGCGGCAAACTCTTTGACCCAAGTTTTGTAGCGCAGGACGAAGACAGGAGGGGCGCCCGGTTCGTAGTCCGCCGGCTGCATCACACGGCCGAGGAGAGCAGGCATGCCAAGAAATTCGAAGGTGCCCGGCGTCACGAAGTTTCCCCTGAATAGCTGCGTGCCTTCACCGGTGCGGTACAGCACGTCCTCGCCCGCGTTGGCGATGACACGGTCAAAAACGTGATTCTGCTCGATGTAATCCAAGAGTTCGGGTCCGCTGAAACCGCCGCGCCCGCCCGGCTGGTTTTGTTCCGTGTCGTGGATCTGGATAGACATGTAGCGCTGCGCGTCGGGGTAGGGAAAAGGCTCCATGAGGACGTTTTCGAGGACGCTGAAAATGGCCGTGGATGCGCCAATGCCGAGGGCGAGGGTGAGGATTGCGACTAAAGTGAAGCCAGGGGTCTTGCTTAAGTTCCTTAGGGCGTAGCGGATGTCTTGCAGGAGTGTTTCCATGAGGCCCCCATCAAGCATAGCAGTTTTGCGCGAGCGCGATTTGCCCTACTTATGAAGTACGGAATCGAGCGTAATTTGTTCGACGCGGAGGCACAGAATAGGTTGCTCACGCTGTCACGGGAGAAGGGTGGAGCGATCCAGGTGAGGTGTACATCGAAGAGGGATTCCTCATTCCGCGGACTCCATTCGGAATGACGGAAGAGAAGAGGAAGGGCGCGGGGCTCGAAGACTTGCCCTGCGCTAGGGGTGAGGTGTGGTTGAATTTGCGGACCGCCTCCCTCCTACGGCGGGCAGGCAGAAGGCGGTCCCTACAAGAGAAACCCAAGAGCCCACGTGCAACACCGGCCCGTGGGGCACCCGCAAACGAAATGATGGGAAGCGAACACAAGAGAAACCCAAGACCCACCCTCAAAAAACGAGGATGGGGCACCCGGCGGAGAAACCCAAGAGCCGGCAAGATGCCGGCTCTACAAAGGGGAAGAGGGCGTGGCGCGGATGGGTAGATGTGGGCTGGCCCGGGCGCGGACAGAGTCAGGACTGGATTTGGACTAGGTCGGGGCTGGGCTTTGGTTTGGGTGATTCGGAGTTCCAGCGCGTCAGTTGCTGGGAGTGCAAACGGAGGCGATTGACCAACAGGCCGACGCCGACGGAGCTCCGGACGAAATGATCGATTTTTAGAGGGCCCGCAAAGTTGATCGATTTGATCCAGTGCAGGCCGCTGCTGATGGCACAGCCGCACTGAGAGCAATCTGGCGTGCCGCCAAAAACACAAGGTTCGACGCGGCTTTGCAGGTCGGCGGAATAATTGGCGGACATTTTGGAGAAAAGGCAATCGTCCGGATTGCTTGGGGGATCAATGATGGCGCGAGCGATGCCATTGGTGGTGAGGAGTTTGGGATATTTCTTGGACAGGGCAGGCAATTGGCGCGCGATGAATTCGCGATCCTCGGGAGTTAGCATCTCCACACTTTGTTCACCAATTTGAGGAGTGTAGAGGCTCACCCAGATGCGGTTCACTTCTGGGCGCGCGTTCCAGAAGGAGACATACTCTTCGAGGTAGCCGGGCCGCGCGAGCATGGGGCGCGTGATGGTCCAATGGATGTTGACTTCGCGGCCTTCCATATTTTTGAGGATGCGCTCGTAGGTCGCGGGCTTGCGGCGGATGTCGTGATGCTCGGGAAGGCCGTCCACAGAGACGGCCACGCGCAGACGAGGGAGCTTCATCCACTCGGGCGGGATGGGGATGACAGCGCTGGTGACGACGAGCGTGAATATGCCTTGCTTGCTGAGGGCGGGGAGGATGCGGCTGAGCTCGCGATGGCGGATCAGGGGCTCGCCGCCCACCAGGGAAACATGGAGCGGCTTGTTCTCGTGCACGAGCTGCAAGACGCCTTGGACCAGTGCATCGCCGCGCAAGTCATGCAGCTGGCGAAGGGTGACTTCGCCACCCAAGTGCGTGTCACCATAGGCATAGCACCCGGGGCAGCGGAGCGGGCATTCGCGAGTGATTTCAATGGACAGCATGGGGAGCCTACCGGTCAAGATTCTTCCCCAAGCGGCGAGTATTTCGCGGGAGGTCAGACTAGGCTGCGGAGTGGATGAAATCATATCAACATGTGATGCAAATCACAGAGGATGGGGTGCTTATTTTATGGGACTTATCTAGCTTTGTCGAGGTGATTGCAAACGGATTGAAAATTCGAGGTGGTATGTGGGCGACGGGTAGAGGATGGGGCGATCCGGGTGAGGTGTACATCGAAGAGGGATTCCTCAGTGCGCCCGCAGCGGCGGGTTTTGTGATGAGGGAGACCCAAGAGCACGAAGAGAGAGCCAACAGCCACCAGTCGACAGCCGACAGCAGAGACAAGAGAAACCCAAGACCCACCCTCAGAAGACGAGGATGGGGCACCCGAAGAAGAAGAAGGTTAGTGGTGTTCGAGCGTAGGTGTGAGGGCTGAAATCGAAGAGGGACTCATCACTCCGCGGACTCCGTTCCCTTCGACTGCGCTCAGGGCAGGCGGAAGGACGGGCGGGTGGACTTGGTGGGACTAGGCGACGAGGGGAGAGCGAACACAAGAGAAACCCAAGACCCACCCTCAAAAAACGAGGATGGGGCACCCGGCGGAGAAACCCAAGAGCCGGCAAGATGCCGGCGCTACAAAGGGAGGGTGAATCAGGGATTGGGCGGGTCTTGGCGTGGAATGTTGGACGCCAAGTGAGGGACATTGGATGTGAACTTGCGCATGACAAATTCTTGAAGGAGATTGACGGCGGCAGTTTCGCCAATGCCGATTAGTGCGTTTTCGAAGGTTAATTCCAGTCCTTCGCGATCGGACGCTGGATAGTAGAGATTGGAGATACCGCCTGCAGCGAGACCTCCAACGATACTCGAGTAATTTGGCTGCCAATGACCATTGTCGCCCTTGCAGATCACGGAATTGGCAATCGCATACCAAATTCGCGATCGCGTAGTGCCGGTTCCCTTGTAGAAATAACGTGGATCTTGCTTCAGTAGCGAAGGAAGAATGGCGCCGCCGATGAACGTGCCGGTAACCAAGTCAGCGTAAGCGGCGCCGTAGCGTTTTCCATAACCTTGTGCGCCTTGCCCATATCCATCGAACTCGTTTGTTGCTTGCTGAATTCCCGCAACGGCCCCGGTCACTCCGAAGGTGACGGGATCCACGGTCGACTTCCAGGCAAGCTGAAACTTTTGCTTGGAGGTGAGAGGAGCTGCGTTCGAGACGTAGCTGACATAGAAATTCGGAATGAAGCCGAGCACACGCTGCTTCTCTTGATCCTCGAGCTGCTCTTGAGCCAGTTCGATCGGTGAGAGTACGACCCGCACCTCTGTGACATTTGTGGCGAGAGCCAAGGCGATCTGCGGGGCAGCGTAGCTCTCCCCGGAATGCAGGATGCCGGAGGAAGTGAGTGTCGCGAAGCCCTCGGAGGTAATTGTGAGCTGGAAGGGTCCGGGAGCTATGTTCGGAAAGGAATACTGCCCATCATCGCTAGTCAGCACTTCCTGGTTCGGGGATTGGTCATCCCGTGAAAGTCTCACCCAGGCTCCGATGACGGGGGCTCCATTTTGATCAACAACCGTGCCGCTGATGCTTCCAGACAATCGCGGGCCGGGTGACTGCTCGTCGGCTGATGCCTTTGCTTCCGGTGCGTCAGGCAGGCCACTCTCGACTCCCGGGACGACGGGGGATTGCTGAGATTGAGCCAGCGCAGGCAAGCCGCCAAGCAGGACAATTAGGCTTAGCCAAGCTAAGCTCCGTGGGCCAAGGACTAGGCCCCGGCCGTTTCGGCCCAGGGATTTCGCGCAGAAGGCTTTTTTCGTAGAATCCACAGTCATTAGTTTACAGCCTTCCCCCGTTCTTGCAGCAAGGGTTGACTGTGTGCAGATGGTTAAGGCTGTCCAACAGGCCGGGCGAGACCTCGGGAGTTACGATGCGGCATGGTGACGTTCGGGTTTTATGGTTTGATGGCTTGCGCGGAAGTTGCCACAGAGACACGGAGAGCACGGAGATGAGGAGAAGTGGCGCCCCTACGAAGACGGAACTACGACGCGGGGCTTTCGCTGAGGCCGACGAGTTTCCGGAATTCGGGGTCGTCGTGCAGGCAATCGAGATCGAAGTCCTTGGCGGCCCAATCGCGGAGGCCGTATCCGGCCGCAAAGGCCTTCTTGAGGGTCGGAGATCGGTTGCGCCGCGCGCCTGCTCCGGAGACACGGGAATACCGGAGGTGTCCGGTATTCCCACGACGGAAACGAGTGTATTTCCCGGGCACGATGAACTGTTGCGGCGCGGCCGGCAGTGTTCGGGACCTGCGCTTAAGTTTCCGGTTGCACAGGGTGAAGGAAACGCGGCGGTGGTCTACTGTTTCACGGCTACGAACTCGCTGGTGGTTCCATGCAGCTTGTCGTCGAACACGAGTTTTGCGGACTTGCCATCGGGCTCCAGCGTCATTTTCGTGACGCTAATCACTTTATCGCCACGTTTGTCGGTTTCCTCAAGAGTGTCTTTGCCCCTCATCTTCACGGAGACGTGGTCCGTTCCAGGATCACCTTTGTACGGTGCTTCCGTTCCGTTCAGTTTGGCAGTGTAGGATTGGCCGGTCGGATTGGTCATGGTTAACTCGTCGCCGCTGACTTTATAGGTCCAAGTAATCGCGTTGTCGGAAAGGGTCTGGAATTTCGAGATTCGCCACGAACCGGAAATAGCATTCGACCCAGCAGGACCTTTGGTCACGAGGGTTTCCTCACCCTTGCCAGTAACTGGCGCGGCGTTGCTGTTACTGCTGTCGCTAAATTCAAACGTCATCGTGTTGCCGTCCGGCGAAACCGTCGTCTTTGAAGTGGCGACCGTCTTGCCGTTCTTCTTGTCGGTTTCCTCGATCGCGTGGTCGCTTATGACCTTTATCGCCACGGTGTCATAATACGGGTGTCCTGTAACCTTCTGGTCCGTTCCGTCGGCTTTGATCCTGATGACCGGAACACACGTCGAGCATTCATACATGCCGTTTTGCAGCAAGTACACGTCAGGCTTCTTGGAAAATTCCGCCTTGTTCATGTCGATCTTCCACGTACCGTCAAAGGCGTTTTGCGCTGTTGCCAAGACAGGCATCAGAAATGGCAGCAGCCCAATCCATAGCACCTTTTTCATCGGGTATTCTCCTTTGGATTAGCACTTGGATTCCGATTTGGCCCAGGGAGATTGTGCTCAATATACGCCTTTGTATTTGCATCAGCAATGCTAAGGACCGCGAGTTCAACAGGCGCTGGGGCCAACTCGCTGGTGATGGAACCTGACATGGACAGATGAATTTCGGTTCGATACGCTAAGGCCACCGTCACAGCTATTGAGTTCGCAGACCGCGGATAGCTATAGCAACCGCCCACGGAACCATTTTTAGAAAACTGGAGTTGGGAGAAGTCTGAGGAGATTGGCAGATGAAAAGCAAAGTGATTCGCATCGGACTGTTCGTTTCGTTCGTGCTTGGATGCTTGGCCTTGGCTGCTTTCGCGCAGGACAAAGCCGCTCCGGAGGCTTACTCTGGCGTGGCCATCGGGACCGGTGGAGCCGTCGGCGCCAAAACCATTCAGTTTGATTTTCGGATTACACAATACACCACTGATGAAGAGGTTCAGAAATTCGCGGAGTTGGTAAAGGCTAAGGGAACCGACGGACTTCGCAGCGCGCTGGAAAGGGAAGACAAGGGGCGGATAAACGCGGTGGGCTCCACGGGCAATCAGATTGCCGTGGCGCGCAAACGGCAGCAGGGCACTGACACCATTATTACCATCGTTACCGCTCGCAACATGCCTTTCGTCGAGCTCTACAACGGCGGACGGACCACGGACTACCCGTTCGGTTTTCTGCAGGTGACACTGAACGCCAAGGGCGAGGGGACTGGTCAAATTATGGCCGCGGCGCGGATCCGCTTCGACAAGAAACAGGGGCAGTATCAAATCGAGAGCTACGGCAACCAGTACATCAAGGCGACCAACGTGCGACCCAGGAAATAATCACGTATTGGCGTGAGCTGCAGAGGGAGCGCGTTCACTCGCCTCAGTGGGCAGGCCGATAGATTAGGCCGATCACGATGCCCGCGACAGTCCACTCCACGAAATAGGCTACTGCTTGTTCAAGGGTCAGTTTCAGGCCGATGTTCAGGTTGACATAGTTGTGCAGCACAAAAGCGCAAACGACGAAGACGCCGATCAGAGCGCCGAAGCGCCCACCTTCGATGATGCCGGAACCGCCGCGGCATAGCATTGCGTAAATCACTGAGAGGACAAGCATGGCCACGAACATGGCGGCCATTCCGGCTGGCATAACGCTCTTTATTCCTTCATGGGAACGGTACACGGCAGGGTATTTCAGGAATTCATTGCGAAGCGATGGCAAGAGGGTGAACGAGAGTCCTCCGATGACGAAGTAGGCGACGAAGGCGCCAAGGGCTGCGAGCAGGATGCGCGAGAAGTTCATGAGAGTCCTTTCCGAAGCACAAATGATTTACCACAATGGGGCCAGTAAGTTGATATAAAATCGCGCCCGTGAGAAGCGGCCAGATGCGAAGTTCCCTGCGGCGGTGGTCCTTTATTATTCCCGTGCTTGCCGTCGCAACGACTGGAGCGCAAGCAGAAAAGCTGCGTTCGCCGTGGGACGATCGCAAGGTTGAGCAAACCAGCGTCGCTTACGAGTGCCCCTCGCCCCCGCCCTTCGCGAAGACACAGGAAATCGGTTCGTACTACATCGACAGTCATGGATCGATCACCGACCCGCAGAAGCTCGCCGCGTTCCAAAAGGCTTCGGAAGCTTCCACGCATCTGAGCCAATTCGCGGCGCTGGCAGCGGACGCGTATCTCTACAAGGGTAACCGCGCCGCAGGGGTGTGCGTGTACTCCCTCCTTGACGCAGCGGCCAAAGCGGACGCATGGGCCGGAAAGATGCCGAGCTTCCAGGGTGTTTACCTACAGAATTGGCTGCTGAGCGCTGTGGCGATTTCCTATCTCAAGGTGCGCGAGAGTGGCGCGGGGACGGCGGAGCAGGACGCCGACATTCAAAAGTGGTTTGGACGGTTGGCCGGACGGGTGAGGGAGTACTTCGATGAGGAGGTAAAACGGCTCGGCAGCGATGGGGAGAACAATCACATTTACTGGGCCGGACTGGCTGTGGCCGCTGAGGGCATTGCCAACAACGATACGGGAGGATTCCAGTGGGGTGTCACGGCTTACCGCATGGGCATCGACGCCATCCAGCCGGACGGCTCGCTGACAGCGGAGATGAATCGCGGGCAGATGGCACTCCACTACCACCTCTATGCGCTCGGACCGCTGATCATCCTGGCCGAGTTGGGCGAGGCGAATGGACTGGACCTATACGCGGAAGACAAGGGCGCGATCCACCGGCTGGTGAACTTCTGCGTTGCCGGCCTCGAAGACGCCGTCCTGATTGAGAAGCGAACAGGTGTGGCACAAATCGTCACACTTCCTTACGCTGGCTCGGATATTGGTTGGGGCGTTCCTTACGTACGCCGGTTTCCCAATCAGCAGATCTCCGCGCTGGTGGCCAAGGCACCCTGGGTGAGGTACACGTTATGGGGAGGAGCACCTCCGGATTAGCGGACCGAGTTCGTCAGGGCATCTGGGCGCCCTGGGTATCGACGTACACCGCGTAGAGAGACTGGCTGGCGGCCATGAAAAGTCGGTTTCGCTTGGCGCCGCCGAAGCAGAGGTTCGCGCAGGTTTCCGGAAGATGAATCTTGCCGATGAGCGCGCCGTCGGGGGCGAAGACGTGGACGCCGTTGAAGCCTTCTCCGGCCCATCCAGCAGCA
>Ga0187818_10001113_pt1 | contig 10642 bp, 11 predicted proteins | sample NC_wetland_sal_i_14_FD_130581 | JGI IMG/M metagenome (GOLD analysis project Ga0187818, IMG submission 130581) | Wetland sediment microbial communities from Neuse River Estuary, North Carolina, USA - SO4_3 | ecosystem: Environmental > Aquatic > Freshwater > Wetlands > Sediment | place: USA...
TCATGCAAGGCGGCCTGCATCCCGACCTCAAGATCGACTGGCACGAGAAGATGCTGCGCGGCATCAAAGAGCGCTTTCCGAAGGTTCACCTGCACTGCTACTCCGCCTCCGAGATCATCGCCATCGCCGAATACAGTGGGCTTTCGATTCGCGATACGATTCTTCGCCTGCGCGACGCCGGGCTTGATTCCATCCCTGGTGGGGGCGCTGAGATTCTCGACGACGAAGTCCGCTACAAAATCGCCCGCCTGAAATGCCTGACCGATGACTGGATCAACGTGCACCGCACGGCGCACCAGATCGGAATGCGCACCACTGCGACCATGATGTTCGGCGTCGGCGAAAAGTACGAGCACCGCGTCAACCACTTCCAGCGCCTCTACGATCTGCAGGAAGAGACTGGCGGATTCACCGCCTTCATCCCATGGACGTTCCAGCCCGCCAACACCGCGCTCGGCGGCCGCCACTGGGACGAAGCCACCGCAGTCGAGTACCTGAAAGTGCTGGCTATCTCGCGGCTCTATCTTTCGAACTTCCTCAACGTGCAATCGAGCTGGGTGACGCAGGGATTAAAAGTCTGCCAGATGGGCTTGCGCTTCGGCGGGAACGACGTGGGCTCAGTGATGCTCGAGGAAAACGTCGTGCGTGCCGCGGGCGTGACCAACTGCACGACGGAAGAAGAGTTGCGCAGGATTATCCGCGATGCCGGATTCCGGCCGGCGCAGCGGGATACGTTGTACAGGCAGTATTTCCTGAATTGAGATGGTTGAAGCCGTCAATCAAGAGAAAATCCAGCGATATCGTAGGCTCGTGCAGTCATTGGCGGATCTTGGCCATAGCCATGCCAAGGCCATACAAACGAAGCGTCATCAGCTGACGTATTTCTATTTTGTTCGTTGCGCTGGGTTGGTGTCCGGCGTAGTTTTGCTCGTCGAAAACGAGCAACTTTCCGCGGCTTTCGCACTCCAGAAGAGTGTCGTTGATGCGGTAATCAATGGACTTTACTTAGGCTATGCGGCGGACGATACCGAGTTTAACCGTCTCGTTGCGATGACAATCAAGGGCAAGGAGACGGGATCAGTCCACAAGCGTGCTGCGAAACTTGACGCGGCGTTATGCAAACGCAAGAAATTCATGTCGGGCCAATTTGCTGACCTCGTTAAGCAGACCGAAGAATATGTAAATGAATTCGCGCATGGCGGCGTTCTGTCTACATCCCTAGACGTCATCGAACTCCCTCCGCAGGTCGCCTACAAAGTGCTGGCCGACTGTACTTTGCTAATGATTAACTTCCTAGGTAGCGTTTACATATTGGAGAATATCGACTTATCGCCATTGAAGGCGCTGATGGAAGAGTTTCAGCAGGCAAAAGTGAACTGAACTTCCCAACTGCAGCTTTTCGATAAATCATACAAATGCAAACGGCCCCGGAAGCCCGAGGCCGCTCGCGAGAACCAATAAATTGGCACCCCGTCAAGGTCACAACTATTATCGAGATAACTAAACCGGAAATCAAGTTACTTTAAGGAGAGTCGCACCCTGTCCGCGAACCCTCCACTTGTCCCTGAGAGACAATCCTTCAGCAAGAAGGAATGGACCTGGAGGGATTCGAACCCTCGCCTGCGACCTTGACAGGGTGCCGTGCTGCCATTACACCACAGGCCCACGCCCAAGAGATTACGCCAAGGCGACTCCGGCTGCGACGGTCTCACGGAATTTGATAGTGCCCAGTTTCGTTTCGGGAATAGCGATGTTTGCGGGTTTGCGAAGACGAGGGACCCCGCTTTCAGCGGTGGACAGCCAGTGGGGCCTAGCTCTACCTGTCAGGCACTACTGCCTCAGAATCCAGGTTGCGATCTTCTCGAGTGCCACCGGCGACATCGTCTCTTCGATCTGAGCGTATTCCATGGGCGAGCCAGTCTTCGCCGTCTGGAACAAATGATTCAGGCCGGGCAGTTCATCAATCTCGAAATGCTTGTTGCCGGCCTCCTCGAGCGCTTTGCGAATCGCGGGCAGATTCTGGCTGGGCAGCACCTGCTTGTCTTTTTCTCCGTTCAGCACCAGCACGGGGCAGGTCACTTTGCGCAGCGCCGTTGCCGGATCGTAGGTCAGAAAATAACGGAACCAAGGCGAGGTGACTTCGCTGATCTGCACTCCCATCTGCGCCTCCGGGACCTCGCCGGCCAGCTTCTCTTTCAAATCTTTTTCCAGGACCGCCTGATCTTTCTCGGTCTCGACCAACTTGAGCAATTCGCGCTCTTTGGCCGCATCTTTCGCGGCCTCTTCCGGGTTCTTTCCGCTGGCGACCTGAATCGCCTCGCTCTGCGCCACCAGAACCTGGTCTCCCGGGACGCCCGTTCCCGCCATCATCACGATGAAGGCGACATCCTTATTGCGAGCCGCGACCATAGGCGCGATCACTGCGCCTTCGCTGTGACCGATCAGCCCGATCTTGTGCGGATTCACCTCCACGCGAGTTTTGAGATAGGCAACGCCCGCCTCGGCATCCGTCGCGAAATCCGCGGTCGTGGCCTTGGCAAAGACTCCGGCGGACTTGCCCACGCCGCGGTCGTCGGCCCGCAGCACGGCAATTCCGTGGCGCGTGAGATAGTCGGACAGAACCAGAAACGGCTTGTGTCCCAGCAGGGTCTCGTCGCGGTCCTGCGGGCCGGAGCCGGTGATCAGTAAAACCGCAGGGAACGGGCCGGTTCCCTGCGGAATGGTGAACGTCGCGGCCAGCGTGACGTTCTGTTCTTTGTTGTCGTAAGTGACTTCGTCTTCGCGATAGGGATACGGCTTGACTGGATTCTGCGGCCGCTTCAGTTCCAGTTCGGCCTGATCCTTCACCCGCTTCAGCAGCAGTGGCATCGTGTTGCCATGCTGCGTCCACTTGCCGTCAATGGACGACAAATCCGCTGCGATCGTGCCTTCAAAGACTCCGTCGATGATTTTGGATTCGATTTTCAGCTTTACTCCATCGCGCGTGACGGAGTTGATCGGGATGTCCTTCGCACCCTGATCCGGGCTGTCCAGCGTAGCCGTCAGGCCGTCTTCGGTGTTGACGATGTGGAAGACGACGCGCAACTTCACGGCGCCCGTATCGAGCGAACCCATCCAGGCGCCGTCAATGTCGGACGGCTTGGCGGGCTTGTGTTCGGTTTTGATCGGCGCAGTTGCGCGTTTGAATTCGAGCGGCAAGGCCGCGGCTTGCGTCCACGTGCCTGTGATCGTGTTGGCGTCGGCTGCAACGGTGCCTTCGTAGGTGCCGTGAACTGCCGCCACGTCGAGACTCAGTTTGGAATTCTTGAGGGTGACGGAATTGACGGGAATGCCGTTGCCCCCGGGCTGGTCAATGCTGTCGAGTGTGGCCTTAAGGCTGCCGTCGGCCGCTTTCGTGAGGTGCAGTACCAGGCGAAGTTGGGCTCCGCCCGCGTTGAGTGTTCCCTGCCAGTCACCGGCGATGTCCTGCGCGTGCGCCAGGCTCACGCCGGCCGATATGAAGACCAGTAAAACTGCGAAACCCACGACACGTTTCATGCAAATCGCCCCTCCTTGGGCGTCTAGAGAACCGAGGTCACACGTTGTAAGCATCGATGACTCGTTAAGCCCCGAACGGGCGGGATTCGTTAGCCCGGTGTACTGGGTGACTTCATGCATCAATTTGGTCCCGAGGGCCGCACGACGGGCACTCGGCTTTACTCCGCCGCGTTCAGCTCGTCAATCATCCTCTGCAAGCAACGCGCCGCCCGCACGTTCATCTTCCAGATCACGAAGAACATCACCGTCACCATCCCGTCCATCAACACCAAGCCCGCCCACGCCGCCGGACGCGGGAATCGAATCGCAAACCCCACCGTGTACACCACGAACCCCGGCACCATCGGCGCCAGATACCACGACCAAACGTTCGCCACGGCTGCGCGCTGGCGCTCCAGTTCCGCGCGATAGAACCGAAGGCTGGTCAAGGTGTCGACGCCTAAGGGCATCCTCTTTGCCGAGCCCTTGCGATGAAGCTGGAACACGATCCACACCATCGCCGCGATGAATAGCCCAAACGTCACCCGCGACAGCACATCACGCGCTGTAACCAGGAAATATCCAAACAGCACCGTCGCGATCAGTGATGCGACGTATTCGCGAACATTTCTCCACATGATTCTCCGCTCGAACTTTGCCGCGCGCTTGTGAATCATTTCGGCTGACATTCTGATCCCCTCCACGGGCTGGTCCTGCCACATTTTCTGCACGGGATTTTCCAGTTCATTCATGATCGGGTCCTCCCTGCTGAAACTGGCGCACCAGCATGTTCTTGATGCGATAAATCTTGGTTGCAATGTTCCCGGCGGATAGTCCCGAAGTTTCCGCAATGGAGGCTGCATCCAGGCCTTCGAGATAAGCCAGAATCACGTGCCGGTCCAGCGGCTTCAGACGCTGAATCAGACTGAGCAGGCGATTCAGGGCATGGCTGCGGTCGGCGACCTGCTGGCCGCTGTTCGCGTCGGGCAGGTTCTCCAATTCTTCCAGTCCGACCAGCGCTTGCGAACGCGTGCGGCGCTGGCGCAGTACATGGGAAGCAGCCACGTTGTGCCCTACGCGGTAAATCCAGGTGCGCAGGGAACAGCGGCCGTCAAATCCCTCGAAGCTGCGCCACAGAGCGATGTGAATGTCCTGCAGGAGATCGCGCCGGATTTCCGGGTCGGCCTCGTAGGCACGGGCCAGTCTCTCGAGGGCCGCGCCATAGAGGCTTGCGGCATCCTGGTAGAGTTCGTCCTGGGTCGACGCGACGGCTCCCATGGTCTGAATTGCGCTCACATCAAGGTAGTCGTCACAGGCAGAACTTTCTTACAGAAAATCTGTTTGGCCAGAGACGCGCGCGACTTTTTGTGATTCGCTCAATTCGTCCGCTACAGTTCGCCGCGGCGCTCCAGTTGCTTATAGAGGACCAGGGAGTGGATGACGGGCACCAGCGTGGCGATGAGGATCAGCGTGATCGGCAGCCAGAAAGGCGCCCGGAAAATGACGCCGATCAGCCCCAGCAACCCGCCGGCAAAGAAAGTCTTGGCCGCGAAGCGATGGGTGGCGTTCCACACCTGTTCGCTGGCGATGGTCCAGGGAGTGCGAATGCCGACGTAGAAGTTGCGCCGCACTTTGCCCAGGACATTTCCCAGCAGGGCGATGAGCAGGCAGACGCCACCTTCGATGGCTCGGCCCACGTCCACCATCCACGAGAGACTGGCCGCGAGAGTCAACGCGTGCGCGTAGGCCATCATGGCCAGAATCATCACCATAATGTAGAGATACGTGGAGCGGAACGAGTCCACTTCAAAGTGTTTCGGCGACAGCCAGGGCAGCGCCGCGAAGAGCAGCAGGATCGCCGTCATCATTCCGGGAACCGTGGCGAACAGCGTCCACTTCGCGCTCCAGCCATTCACGTTGCCGTGCGCATCCCAGTGCGTGGGAACGGTGTTGGGCAGATGCGGATAGGCCACCGCCGTGGCTGCCAGCACGATGGCGATCAGCGCGGCTCCCGTGATGTAGTACTTGCGCGTCATGACTTGTTTACCCCTTCGTATCTTCTCTTATTATCTGTTCTTATCGTTCCTGCCGTTCTTATCGTTCTTACCGTTCTTATCCACGGGCGGCATCGCTTCGGCGTTCCGCGACTCACCGTGACCACGAATCAGGTCCATGGTCCAGGCCATCAGGTCCTGCACCACCGTCGTATTCAGCCCATACCAGATTTGCTGGCCGTCGCGGCGGCTGGTGAGCAGGTCCGCGTCCTTCAGCACGGCAAAATGATGCGACATGGTGGGCTTGGTCATGTCGAACCGCTCGGCCAGATCCCCGGCGGTCATTTCCCCTCGTCGCAGTAAGCTCAGAATCTCGCGGCGAGTCGGGTCAGCCAGAGCCTTGAACGCTTTGTTAGAGGACGGAGCCATATTTAGACGTCAATATAATTAGATGAATGTCTAATTGTCAAGAACACGGGAGGGCTTGACGCCAAGGTAGCACGGTGCTACCATATCCTGGGCGTGGGGAAAGCAACATACAGTCTGAGCCTCGTCAAGGGCCTCATGAAAGACGGCAGTTGGCACCTGACCGAGTCGGCGCGTGACACGGCTACAGAGCTGGGATTCGACGAAGGGGATGTTTATGACTGCCTCGTCAACTGTCTGGAAGAGACGCACTTTTACAAGACAATGCCGGCGAATACAAGATTGGGACTGATGCAAGACGTTTACCACATCACATACGAAGGCGTGCGTCTGGACGTCAAACTGCAAGTGTGGGTGGAGATGGTTGTCGTTTCTTTCAAGGAGCAGAATTAGGTCCATATGAGCAAAACCATCAAGTGCAGCGCGTGCGGCGGCTCGACAACCGAGGTCAAGGAAGTTAAGAAGGCGAAATACCGCGATGAGATCGTCGAAGTGGCTACGCACCTTTTTCGTTGCGATGCCTGCAAGGAGGGTTTTGTTACTCCTGATCAGATGCGTGCTCACGCCCGCGCCGTAAAGAACCAAGTGCGTAAGATACACGGATTACTTCCGCCGGAGAGAATCGTCGGGATACGAGAGAAGTTGGGTCTGACCCAGACGGAACTGGAGAACGTCTTAGGAACCGGGCCTAAGGTAATTGTCCGTTGGGAGAGCGGCAAAGTGATCCAGAGCCGGGGCCACGACAACGTGCTTCGGCTACTCGACCGCAATCCTTCCGTTCTGAAACTGTTGCGGCAGATTCAGGAAGCCCGATCCAAGGAGCAAGGTAGATACTCGGAAGACCAACCCGAGCATAAGGCGGCCGCAAGAGCGTAGACCCAGCCCTTTGATCGAGGGCTTACACCTGATGAAACCTGTTCTAGCATGTCTCGTGATGATCGTCCTCGGGGCGACTGCGCCGGCGCAGAATCCCTCCAGCGCCGCCAAAGCTCCCAGCCGTGCCGCGATCGGCGGCATCGTTACGAAGGATCCGGGCGGCGAGCCGGTGAAGAAGGCGGTGATCGAATTGATCGCCGAAAACCAGACTGAAGGTGGAGACTACACCGCGGTCACCGACGCAGACGGCGCCTTCCACATCGAGGGCATCGCTCCTGGACGCTATTTGTTGTTCGCCGAGCGCACCGGACTTCTTGAAGCGGACAAGCATCACGCCCGCAGCGCGGGGCGCGTGCTGACGTTGGCATCCGGGCAGGAACTCAAGGACCTGCAGATTCGGATGCAGGCCGCTGCCGTGGTGCGTGGCCGGGTCACTGACGAAGATGGGGAGCCGTTGCCCAACGCGACCGTCACGGTGCTGCGCCAGACGTACGTTTCCGGCCACAGCCGCTGGGAGCAGGCGGGATCGGAGCGCACCAACGACCTGGGCGAATACCGCATTGCCAGCCTGCCTGCGGGAAACTACTACGTGTCGGTGAGTCCGCCGCCGGACTTCAAGAGCCTGATCGAAGAGACGGGGCATGCCCGATCCGAGCCGGGCAATGCAAGCGTGCCGGACAAGCCTGCGGCGACGACGTACCAGCCGACGTATTATCCCGGCACCGCGGATCGCAGCCAGGCCGCGCCCATCCAGTTGCGCGCGGGGGACGAATTTCCGGTGAACTTCTCGCTGACGCCGAGTCCCAGCCTGACGATCCGCGGCTCGGTAGTGAACTTGCCGCTGCATTCTACGGCGTCGATCATGCTGCAGTCGCGCGACTTCGGTCTGGTGCTGAATGGCGCCGAAATGCATAAGGATGGCAGCTTTGTGATTCGCGACGTCGCACCCGGCGCCTACACGATTCTGGCGACGGTCGAAAACACAACCGTTCCCATGACGGCGCGGCAATCGCTGCAAATTGTCTCGAACAGCGTCGAGGGTCTGCGGCTGGCGCCCCAGCCCGGAGCGTTGGTTCGCGGGCGTCTGCGTCTCGAAACCAAAGGCAACGCCGGCCGCTTCGATGCCAGCCAGGTTTTTCTGGCATTGCAATCGGCGGAGCGCGGCGACGACGCGGGACCGTTCACCATTGCGGAAGGGTTTTCGAATCTCGCGCACTTGGCGGCCGACGGCAGTTTTGAGTGGAGAGATGTTGCCCCGGGAAGCTATTACGTTCAGCTCGTCAGCCCGGATGACACGCAGCAGGATTGGTTTGTGAAGTCGGAGTCGGCGGGGAATCGCGATGTGGATGCGTCGGGCATTTCGGTGAATGGCGGTACGGTTGTACTCGATCTGGTAGTAAGCGCCAATGGGGCGGTTATTGACGGGGTCGTGATTGACCGGAAAGGCGATGCAGTTCCGAACGCCGTGATTGTCGCCGTGCCGGAAGCGCGTTTGCGCGGACGGCTGGACCGCTACCGCAAAACGGTCAGCGATCAGAGTGGACGCTTCAGTCTGCGCGGCATCCCGCCGGGCAACTACACGCTCTTTGCGTGGGAGAGTGTGGACGGCGAAGCTTACTACGATCCGGAATTTCTGAAGAGCTGCGAAGGGCAGGGAAGCCCGATGCGCGTGGGCGAGGGCGAGCGCAAGAGTTTGCAGGTGCGGGCGATCCCTGAGGCGGAAGAGCAACCATAAGCAGGCCGGCTGGGGGCATGGTCAGAGTCCGGGATCCGAAGCCGCTTTCCCCGGAATAGAGCCGGACGGGCAGGAGTGCCCGCCCCACACTTACGCCCCACACTTACTCCCCCACGGGACAATCTGTCCCGTGCCCACGACACTGGGACACAATGGCCCAGTTTAGCCTTCGGTAACCATCGAACAATTCCAATCGAACCAATAACTTACAAGTACCGGCGTTGGCACGGATCGTGCAATGTACCAGAGTGTTCCACGAGGAGGAACAATTCGATGCGCAAACAAAAAGGCTTCTCGCTGATTGAACTGCTGATCGTGGTGGCCATCATCCTGATCATCGCCGCCATCGCCATTCCGAACTTGCTGCGTGCCCGCATGGCCGCCAACGAGGCATCCGCTGTCGCCTCCATCCGTACGGTCAATACTGCCATGGTCACGTACGATTCCAGCTATCCCGATGTGGGCTACGCCGCCTCGCTGGCAGTTCTCGGTGGCGTTGCTCCGTGCACACCCAGCTCGACCACGGCGTGCTTGATTGACAGCGTGCTCGCCGGGGGCGTGAAGAGCGGTTACAACTTCGCGGCCACTGGCGCGGGTGGTCCTCCGGCAGTGCAATACTACGTGACGGCGACCCCGGTTACGCTGAACCAGACCGGTACCATGAGCTTCTGCTCGTTTGAAGATGCGGTTGTGCGGGTCGACCCCACGGGTGCAGTGGCTGGCAGCGAAGCCGCGTGCCAGGCCCTGTTGCCGATGTACAACTAAGATGTACCACTAAGACGGGCCTGAGGCCCGGCGCATTCGGATTGTGAATCCTGATGAGGCACCGCGGTGGCGACTGCGGTGCCTTATTTCTTTCCAGTACTTTCCAGAACTGCTTCCACGAACTACTTCCGCGAAATCACTTCGCGAAATTACTTCACCGAAATCACTTCCGCGAAATTACTTCCACGAAATTACTTCACCACGGGCGAATCGCCATCGGCGGGCTTGGTCTCGTCGGCGTGAATCTTTCCGTCATCCTCGGCGTAGAAAGAACGGTGCTGGGCGTCCATGAACTTGGGGGTCATGGTGAGAACGTAGCTGTCGTCCTTTCCCTTGAAACTCGCCGTGTAGTCGCCGCGATCGGGATTGACCATGCGTTTGGTGAAGGATCCGGAATGCACCAATTCCGCAAGCGTTTTGGCGAAGTGGTCATATTGCTTGTTGAACTGGCGCTGGGCGCGGATGACGACGCGCATGTAGGCGAGCGCGGCGGCCTCGGAGTCGGAGCGCGCGGGATCACCGGGGAATTTGGGCTGGTAGACCGGGGCTGTGGTCGGTGGTGGCGGAGGCGGGGGTGTGGGCTGGCTGTCCTGCGCGGGCGGTGGCGGCGGTTCCGTCTGTTGCGCGAGCAGCGGCGCGGTGCAGGCGAGGACACTGGCGAGGATAAGACAAGAGATCAGAGCGGGCAGTTTCATTTTATTCTCCGAAATCCGAAAAAAGAGAGAATGCATCAATCACGTCTTGAAGAGGCCTCGGGCTGCGGAGGGCTTGCTCTTGCGGCAACAAGGGCGCCCGCGGGAGCCCGATGTGACCCTCCGCTGCTCTCAGGTCCGGTCGAAAAGCGACTTGTTCGAGGCTTTTCTCTGCCTGATGCAGCCCGATTTCCATGTTACTCCCGTAATTTCCCTTCGGTCACCTTCTCTTTGCATACGGGCGAATTGTTACTATGCTGATAAAAGAATCCAGACCCTATAGGGAAAACTATGAAAGCAGCAGTCGCCAGAAAACCCGTGATACGAATTGCAGTGGTGGAAAGCGATCCTCTACGTTTTGTCGGGTTCCGTGCCTTGTTCGATTCCGAGCCCGAGTTTGAACTGATTTCGGCGGCGTTGCCTGAGATCAGCACACTGCAGAACATTGACCTCATTCTGCTTGGCAACCGTTCCGGACAAAACCTGTTTGACGTGATGGCCAGCTTGAAAGCCACGCGGCCGGATTTGCGGATCATCGTGACCGGCTCCGGTATTGACGAGGAAACCATTCTGAAGGCGATTGCTTCCGGGGCCAAGGGATACGTGGATGAGGCTGCCACGCCGGCGGAATTCGCGCA
>Ga0187818_10001115_pt1 | contig 10639 bp, 3 predicted proteins | sample NC_wetland_sal_i_14_FD_130581 | JGI IMG/M metagenome (GOLD analysis project Ga0187818, IMG submission 130581) | Wetland sediment microbial communities from Neuse River Estuary, North Carolina, USA - SO4_3 | ecosystem: Environmental > Aquatic > Freshwater > Wetlands > Sediment | place: USA: North...
ATCGTCGCTATTCATTTCACACTGTCCCCATTTCTTGAGCAGCATCTCCGAGCCGATCTCCATCTACGAAGGCCAAGCTGGCCTCTGACCACTGAAGGTAATTACAAGCAAAATGTCCTGAATCTGCTCGTTAGCGAAAAGTTGCCGTGTATCCGGAGTATTGGGGAGTGCCAATTCCCAATCCTGAAAGCACGGTTTTCCTATCATTATTGGAATCCAACTCGCACCATTGCCCCTGCGCGTGCTGATAACGTCATCAATCGTCTGGGCTGCCCCTCCGGTTGGAGCTTTACCCAGCTCAGTGAAGAACAGGTGGCTCACATTCACTTCAAACGGCAATGATTCATCCGCAGGCACAAAGTAGAGCACCAGCTGCTCAATCGTCGGATTCATAACATTTGGCGGAAAATCCGAGCGTGCAGTCGTGAATTTGACGGTCAGGGGGGTCGCCGACTGGTCCGGGTTGTTTAGGTCGTACCACGCATCCGCAAATTGTTGCCGGAAACTAAACGCCCGGTCTGCAGAGATAGTTCGATCCAGCTTGTTAATGATGCTCAGCCGATAGTCAGAGTCATACAGAGCCGTGTAGTCGATAGAAATTAGGATGTCAGCTATCGTTGAGTAATCAATAGAATTTGACGCTTTGGGCAGTTGGAGCTCCCATGTCGTGTCCACGCCAAGTCCTTCGAAAGGCAGCATGAGCGTTTGCTGTGTATCGCTCAGATCCAGCAGACCCGTCGCGTTCACCGCTGAGGTCAGCGCAACCAACTGAGGATCTCGCCAGACAATCGCGTTCACCCAGTTCCCATCTGGGCCCCGAGTTACTACACGTGAGATACCACCGTTTGAGAGGGTGGCGCAAATGCCAACGGCAGGCGGCACCAGGGCAACTAGCGATGTGCGTACACGCTTAATCAAGCGAGCATATTGACCAGGAAAGTCCCGGTCGAACATCTCCATAGGAGTGGCGAAACGTATCACGCCGGAGTCACGAAACTGCTGCAGTTCAAATGGCGTAAGCTGCGCCAATGAAATCGTTTTACTCAGCTGCAGTTTCTGTTGATCAGTTTCAAACGCATAATCGTCTAACTGGTAAATATCTTGCAGGAGGGTTTCGGCTCCCGTGAGTCCCCTTTGACCGCTTGCCTGCGTGTCAGCTGTTGGCACAGCGGGCGCCTTCAGTCCCGATTGCAAGTAACTTGTTTGTATGATGCCGAGTGCAGGCTGTAGGCGTTCAAAGGAAAGCTGATGCTCTGCCAAGAGCGCTACGCTTGTCGCGCGCTGTAGGAAGGAGCTATAGATGCCTTGCAAGACGCCTGCCATCCAGTCGTATAGGGCGGCGTTTGTGAATTTCGACGCTAGAAACGTTACGGCGTCGGCTGCGTTCGTCGCCTGATCGTTAGCGATAATCTGTTCGTCACCTGCGATTGTCTGCAGGGTGGCAGCTGCCTCCATCTGCCAATCCGCAATACTATAATCGACATTCGCGATGCTAAGCTGCAACATCCATTCCTCCTGGCGTCGCTCAAAACTAGCCTGCATGGAACACGCTTGTGCGTATGCCCCCAGCATGCCCGACTCCTGTAGTTCTGAATAACTGTCCAGAGCCTTTTGTTCATATGCCGACACCCCATTACTCAGAAACGCCTGGTACCATGCCTGTTGAACGCCAGCTCGATACCTCTGAAGCCAGGCTAGACCCCATGCATATTGTGCGTCTACAGCTTTGTCCTTTGCCAGGGTAACGTTGTCCCTGGCAACTGCGAGGTCCCCTTGCGCTTTTAGCAACGTGTAACTCTCGGCATCTTTCTTCTCGAGCGCTATCAAGAAGGAAGTCTGTATTTGTTCTGCTAGCGTTACTAACTGTTTCGCCCGTTCTATCAGCACACTATATCTGTACTGGGTGGGTTGGATATAGGTCGACTCCCTCGGTAGCAAAAGGCCTGCAAGGTTCCGGCCGCTCCGCAGTTTGGCGAGATTTGTTGTTGCCCGACGACGAAGGGTCATTGGCAACGGATTTGAAGTTGTAACAAAATCAGCTGGCAGGATGATAGGTACCTGGTCTAGTAAGTCAAGGGCTTGCAAATAGAGAATCCGGGCGATCTCAAAAGACTCTGCAGTATTACGTGCGAATTGAGTGTCGGCGAAGTCCAACAGACAGCTAACGATAGCGATGATCGTGAATCGCTTATATTGGCAGCTTCGCACGCTAGCAACCTGATGTGGGTTCGAGCCATTCACCAGCCACATTTGCGGCTGCTGGTATTCTGAACTAAAGGGGTCGGAGAGGGGGAAAATTTCGCGGTTGTGGTCCTCATAGTACGTGATACCGGGAGGCCGGTCCCATGCATACACGGTGCGGAACCAATCCAGGGCTGCTTCACACTCGCCTGCTTTCTGGAGTTCCAGGGCAAGTTCGACCGGAACAAAATAGCATGCCTCCCAGCAGTAAAACCAGGCCGTGGGTACCTCCCCCAGACCTGTGGGACACGATTGAGCATACATTAGGTCTATCGCGGATTGCAGCGCGTTCAAATCGACTGAACGCGGGTCCTCATAACCGAAACCCCTCAGCTCCTTCAGTACGTTCGGATAGTCGGGAGAACCATTCTGGTCAGTGTGGCAGAGTTCCGATAAATAGGCTTGAGCCTCGCTGAGCGCGTCTTGTGGCGTTAATTGGTCATGGTTCGAAAGACGAGAAATTAACTCGTTGAAGGCATGAGTCTTCTCCCCGCGTGCTTGTGGTCCAGCCTTCGGATCGGCTTCTAATGGTCGAAGGGTAGGCAACAGCAAATTCTCTGGGAAGAAAAAAACGCGCATAATTGATCGCCAGTTGGAATAACTGCTCATCCACAACCACTCTCCATCAAAATCAACCTCCTCTTCAGCGAGAACCCATGGTGCAGGCTCCGCCTGTGGCGACATCTCTTCAAACTCGTGATTCCGCAGGGAAACGAAAATGCTTTGCATCATCTGGATGGCCTGTTGAAGACGAGTAGTGTGCTCAGACCCCTGAATTGCGTTGTCAATGAGTAATCTCTCTGACAACCAATCGGGAGATGGGGAGGGACAAATGCTAATTAGGGCGGTCCTCAATTGGGGGAGAATTTCTTCCTCGGTTGTATCGACGGCTGCATCCAGGGCTTGGATTGCGGTTTGCCTCTGCGTGATCCGAGCATTCAGCACACCCTGCCAAGCCTGGCGAGTTCCCAACGTTGTCCGCCAAGGATCCAGGTCAGCTAACGAGGGCGGAGTTGCAAACGAAATCTCAACCCGTAGGCCGGAAGGCCCAAAATTTGAGACGCTCGGGTCGTTTTCGACGACAAAATCTAACGTATTCCAACTACTTTGAAACCCGTTCTCTATGCGCACAGTCTGGAAACCAGCTGGTCCGCTTGTTTGAACAGTCAGGAGTTTCCCATTCACTTTGATTCCCGTCAGTTTGCTTGCCGCCGCCACCTTCAGGTCGAGGCAAACAGATCCGGCTTCATATCTGTTGAGATCGACCGTAGTTCTGTAGATATAAGTTCCTCCAAGATCTAAAGATTGGAAACCGGATATGCCCGACTCGTCGGCCTGAGGGCTGATCCAGCGACTTGTCAAGCTGTTCGGAATCCACCGTTCGCCGATCGGCGCCGTGCTGTTTGTCACATAAGCGCTATAACTCCCGGAGCTCTTAGGCGTCTGCACGATTGTCCAGTGCGGGTCGATAGAACCATCTGCCAATGTGATCCCGGTCGAATCCAAGCCCGTCGAAAAAACAGCTGGCGGCGCCGGTGGGTAGTTGAAATAATCTGGGCTTACACTGATTTCTGCACCTTTTTCTGTCGCGCGCCAGGCCGGGAACTCTCGCCTCTTAAGAACTTGAATGAGAATGGAACTAAGGTCATCCCATTCCGAGTCGAGGAGTGTCATGTTTCGCTCGGCCAACGTACCAAGCCGCAGGATGAAGTCGAACGCTGCAACCGATAAATTCAGCTCCCCCAACTGTGATGTGATGTCATATCCGGTCTGTCGCTTGGCGTCGAGGTTCTGCAACTGTTTCAGAGGGGAAAGCGTGCCGCCAGGACGAGTGGGTAAGAGCGAGCCTGAGTACGTGAGCATGGCATTCAACTGCTCAGTTGGTGTCACGGCAGACTTTCGTGCCAGATAGAGCTCCTTGCCCCAGCGCCCGATCTCAGCGCTGCGCTGTTCATAAAGAGTTGTGTAGGGAGCTTCTTGGCAATGCTTAAAATCACATTTCGCAAGGAGGTCGGGATCAACAATCGGAAGTGTATCCACAGGTGCATTGGGCGAACAATCTTGCGCCAGCCAAGCGTTTCGTTGATACTGAAATTGCCAGCTGAGAAAACGTGGGAATGCGGAAAGGGCAATCTGCTCGGTCCCGGTTCCGTAAGCAAGCAGCATGCAGCCCGACACTCCACTGTCGTTTACCGGTGTCAGCCTTACTTCGAGATTTGCTGGCACAACGCCGGACGCTACTAATTTGGTCCGGGCCCCATCGCTGTACAGAGACACAGATGCACCGGTAATGCCTACGTAGATGATTCCATCCGAATCCGTCGAGCGATTCCATTCCGCTCCCTCCACAGCCCATCTTTTAATCACGCCATAGGAGTCGCCTATGGTCGCTCCTTGAGAAAAAGGATCGCGGGTTGTATCGACCAATCCGAATAGTTGTTCCAAAGTATTTTCGGTGAGAGCACCCGGCAAACTCGGATCGACCAATGCAGGATCAAAGAACAAAGAATTGAGATGATCGTTCGGAGCTGTCCCAAGTTCAATCCCAAGCCTGTCGGCAATCGCTTGCAGTTTCTTTCTGTCGCCGTCGTTCTTTCTGTCGTAAGTGCGAGCTAGCCGAATCTCGTCAAAAGACGTGCCGACTTGTCTCAACATGGAACAATAAGCGTTCTGCCGATAGTCGGTTTCCGCTCTGGCAAGGGCTGTTGCTGAGGCTGAGTCTGCTGGATGCGCTGCCACATACCTCCGCAACACTTCAACACACACGCGCGCTTGGTGGACCTTTTCATTTGATTTTGCCGTGTTTTGCTCTTGTAACTGGATGGCAATCGGTTGGTAGAAAGTGTTTTCAATCGCATCCAGCGTCAATCCAGTGTTGTTGGATGGATCGGTCACAACACGTGATTTGCCGGGAGCGTCAAACGGTCCTATCGCAAAATCGACGAGGGCTTGCAAATACGAACCTGGCGTGATTCGGAGTAGGTCAGGGGCAACTACTTGTATCGTCGTCGCAATCTTGCACGTAGCGACGCCCGGACCGTGAGCAACAAAGGTCAGGATGTGGGATCCATAATTGGGAACCGGAATGGGCACGCTCCAAGGCTGTCCCTGGGTGTTGGGAGGCTGCGCCTCGGGTTTAACAGAATTTTCGGGCCCTGAATCCAAGGTCCAGACAATGTTCTCAATCCCCTGACTGCCAAATGCACGGCCAGAAGCTTGAATGACGCAACCGCTAGCCGATCCCACGAACATCTGACCTTGCGAAGGGCTGTCTACCGTAAGCCACGGGTCGTTAGCGACTTGAAGACCCACAATGGCCCCGGCACCAGTCGTAACGCCGTTGAGCCAATTATTGTTGAGAGCGCCTGTTCGCAGATACCTGTTTGGAAGAGTAGCCGTCGCAGAAATCTTGAGCGAGCCTCCACTAGGTGTCGGCCCCGTATAGCTCCATTTGTACGTCCCATTCCCATCAGAATTGACCTTCTTCGCAGGGACAGGTACCACACGGCGGGACAAATGATCTTGATCTCCGAGTCGAACAGTCACGAACAGCGGCCTCTGTTTGTCGAGAGCGTAGCGGAACATTTTCCGGCTGCCCATTCCGCGGACGACAACAGTGCCCTCAACTGTGACCAGCACGCCTGCGGTCTTGCCGACCACACGATCCCCGTTTTTCGGTGAGGTGATCTTGACAGCCAATTGCGGTCTGTCATCGCTGGCAAGAGATGTGTGCGTGGATTCTGGAATCAGTACTTGTGTGCCCATGAACCACCTCTCAAAGACTGGAAGCTCCTCTGTCATTGTTTGAAAACCTGGTTTCGACCCCATCCCGCGTTGGCCCTCTTCGGAGGCTTCTGATAGCTGCCATCGCCTCGGTCCTAATAGTCATGCCGCGCCATGTCTCGCGCGCTGCTGACGATCATAAGGTGCATTTGCATATAAACAACGTACACGATCTTTGTCCCGCTGTGAGCTGATCGTGACCGACCAATTGGAACATCTGCGCACACGCGACTGAGGCTCGCTACAGCCATCAGAGTCTTCCGTGCAGGACCGCCCTCTCCTACAGGCCAGTCGCTTCGAAGGACGAGACCACGGAGGTCGTCGACGTTTGTAACATGATGGTCCGCGAGAAACTGCGACACGCTCGCTCGTACAGTGTGGGCCAGTTGTGGCAGAACATCACTTAACGCTATCGGGCCAATCTTGGATCTGGCCGCTGTGGCGGTGTCCATATTCGAAACGGACCTTGCCAACGTGGTTTCCGTCGAAGACTTCATCAGAGTACCCTTCCAGTGGAGCTCTGCATCTGAGTAAATCGTTTCAGTTGTCATGTTGCACCACCTTTAGCGCTTTGCCGAGATATTTTGCAATGTGGCCCGGTGTACCTTACAGATACTGGCAAACCGAATGTTTTGTGTACCGCTGTCGCGCCCTCACGTCGTCCCTTAGCTTTTATCTCACTTGTCTCTGCATTTATCAGCTGGTAGCTCCATGGAGCCCTTAGGTCCTGAGCTAAAAACCCGGGGTATGACAACTTCTGCCATGTCCTCACTTATCGTCATCCGCTGTGGTCGTTCTCATTCCTTAGCACCAGGAGCAAGCGTGCCGGGTCCCATCATGACACTTCGCCACCATACTCTTCCGACTTGTCCCACGCATTCTGAACCGAAGTTGATAGCCACGTATTTGGGATCTTCGTATCCCAGCTGAGCGCGACGGTCATCGCCCGTATATCAACGACATTTGTAGCAACTCTCGATTCACAGGGTTTTCGATCCAGCCCGGCCTTGACATCTGCGAATACGTGTAGCCCGCCAGAGCCCCGAAAACCGGTCCCCCGAACATGCCACACCAAACTCCCGCAAGCACCCCAATAGAAGTTGCCCTGAGCTCACCCGCGGCTGTATCGATCTGCCGCGGTGTTCCTACTTCGTACGCCGCGATGAGTTCGAAGTAGTCTTTGCCCATACTCAGAAGATTACCTGCTGCACCTATGGTAGACAGAAGCCTTCCCGCACTGGATAGGGATTGGCCCGATCGAATTAACTGAAGCTCTAGGCCCGTAGGTAAGAGACCAGGCTCAGGCCACCCTTGAAGCGGTAGTGTCTGTCCATATTCGATCAAGCCCTGAAATTTGAGCATCGTGAACTCCCTAAACGGACTCAGGATCAGATTACGTTCCGAGAACCAGGGCACGACCCTGGAGATCGAATTGGACATGCCCAAGACCGGCTCGGTACCTGAAGTAGTCGAAGAGAGTGTCAAATAGCGAGGCATCGAAGGCGAGAACGTGTTATTCTTCCCCGCTTCAGCTACTGATCGCTTAATCGGCTCAGTGCCTTCATATACATCAATAGGGTCAAACTGAATGGCACTGTTGCTGCCTTCATACACATCAACAGGGTCTAACTGAATCGCACTGTTACTGCCTTCATACACATCAACAGGGTCAAACTGAATCGCACTGTTACTGCCTTTATACACATCAACAGGGTCACACTGAATCGCATCCTTGCCAGCTTCAGATGAATCGATAGGCTCAAACGAACTTACTTCTTCGCTGTTGTTCACATTTGGCTCAACGGTATCTTGGTCTTGATTGCCAGTCCGATCAACAGTGGAGATCGGATTATTCTTTTCGAAAAGATACAGGTTTAGGCTATCGACAGGGCCCAGTGGATCATGGTTGATCCACTTCATCAACCACGGGGCGTAATAACGTGACCCGTAATAGCAAAAACCACTTTCCTCGTCGCGCTCTTTACTCGTAAAGCGATAGCGCTTGCGCCCGAAGCTGCCAAAGCTGGTTTCTCCGTAGGGCAAGTACTCTTCGCGGTTGATCCATGCGCCTGTGTCATCCACGACAACATTGCTGCTGCCGAGGTGATCGTTAAAGTGGTACTTCACTCCGGGTGCGGCATCGCCAGGCAACGCCAAGCCAATCCGCACGATCGCGATGCGTTTCTGACTATCCATAACATGCAGCGAATTGTTTGAGATTGTGACGCCTGCGGCCACGCTGCTCTGATGCTCGAAGAGGCCGTCAATGTAAATCGTCGTCTCATAGCCGCCGCTTTGGTCGCGGACTAATTTCACGACACGTTGTCCATTCGAGTCGTAGAGATATTGCGCGTAAATCGACGGCGGAGACCCATCCGGCTGAATCCGGAAAACGCGCATCCGGTCTCGCTCATCCCACTCGTAATGACGTTCTGTGTTCTCCTGAACTAGGTTGCCGACGGGATCGTATGCATATTGGTAGTTCGTCGCGCCGTAGTTCGTCGCGTCGATACCTAGCTGTGAGAGCTGATTGTTTCCTGCTGTCAATGTGAACCGGCGCGTACTCCCGCCGGGATTCCCGCTCGAATCCACATAAGCGTGCTTCCACACCGCCATGTTGCCGACGCTGTCGTATTGATACGTCTCCGTGTAGGGGCGCGCCTTTGTAATATCCGTGCAACGTGGGGTATCGTCCCATGGTGGTGGAAGTGGCGGCACATCGCATTCCCGTCCTGTAGCTGACATCAACCGATAGATCGGGTCGTACGAGAAACATCGATCCAGTGCGTTCACGCCAAGAATCGTATTTGGGATGCCACTGCCGGGCGTTCTATCGTGAACCTTGAGGATGTTTCCTACGAGGTCGTATTCGTATCCGAAATCCTGCAAGGGATTCGTTAGGGCGGACGGATGGTAGGTGACCGTCGCTGCATTTAGCGTGTAGTTGTCGGTCCGCATTCGAAGGAGGCGGAACGTCTGGGGATTATACGCATAGCGGGTCATCAACCCAATGCCGTATGAAATCAGAATTCTCTGACCTTTCGCGTTATAGGCGATGCGCTCAACATATGTAGAACCGTCCATTTCCACGCTTTCCAGCGCCCCAGCGTGGTTGTACTTTGGAACCAGAAGTTTTCTGCTACCGTCAACACCCTGAGGGTACTGCATCGTCTTTATGCGATTGAGGGCGTCGTAGGCACTTGTGGTTTCGTAATTCGTGGCGGTGTCTAAGAACGAGAGATCGGCCGAACTCCAATCCACTCGGAAAGGAGTAATTACCCAGTTGGCAGGCGGTGGCTTGAATGGCACCAACAACGCTGCCTCGGTAATGACATTACGAGTCTTGTCCAGCAGATTGCCTTTGAAGTCGTAACTGGCAAACGTTAGCAATCCTGCTTCGTCATAGTGCTTGTATGGCTTGCCAAGCAGATTCAACGCGGCAGCTTGCGCGTGTGAATATCCTGAGTTTGTGCCGTCATCCCCGTAGATGATCCTTTCGCGGAGTGTGACGATCTGCCCTGCTGCGTCTCGCGCCCACAGACGCATGGGCCGATTCAAGACATCATAAGCGTGCAGAATCAGCGCGCCTTTCGCGTCCCGCTGTTCTACAACATTGCCGGCTGCATCCGGAACGTTCAGGCGGATTCCGGTATCGATGCTTTCTGTGCGCAGCACTCGCTTGACGAAATCGTAAGTGTAGAAAAACGCAGTTCGTGCCAGTGGGTCCTTTGCCGTCAGAAGATTCCCGACGATATCGTAGGTCGAGAGTGTGGTGTACTCCACGACGACCGGGGACCATTTGCCATCGGCCTGCTTGTCCCGATTCCGCTCGACGGCTTTCACCGTGCGCCCGAGAGCATCAATGACAATGCTCGACGGAGTGTTCCGGCATTGTTGGTCGGCTGTCGAGGTTGTTGCGTGCGTGCGCCCGGCATTGTCGTTCGGATCGTAGGTGTAGGCTTCCCAGGGCGTTGGTTCAAAGATGTCCGGATTCACCAAATCCGGCGCCGCGATGGTTCCGGGGACACCATACACCACCCGCTGCTCCGAGCCATCAGGATTCACGGTGCGAATCACATGCCCGCGCGGGTCGTAAAAGATGGTGACTTTCTGCACGGTTTGCAAATCGGTTGGTTTCGCGTACGCCCAGCCCGCAGAGAAGAATGGCTCATATTTTTCGACGACCTGACCCTTGTTATCGTAGATCTGCCACCCACTGACGACCACGAATGGGTTGTTCGCGGTTGCTTGCTGCCCAACTGCATCCTCACCCGGTTGCGACTGATCGTTTGGCAGACGAGAGTCACCCAAGATTGGAGGAGATACTTTGTCGAAAATCACATCTTCGGCCTGAGTTCGAGTTTGCAGGAGCCGGCCAAAACCGTCGGAGAACTCAATCGTTTCAATCGTCTCGTCGCGTTCCGGTATGGGAACATCAGTCTCGCTGGCGTGGTGCACGCGCCGGACTGTACACACGGAAACCGGCTGACCAAGGTCGGCGACGGGAACCGATTGACCTGACGAATCAGGCCCCATGAAGCTGTAGGTAAATTGAGTGCCCGGAGCACTCGGGGTATCGCCGAGATTTTCGCCCGGTTTTCCCATAACAAAAATC
>Ga0187818_10001118_pt1 | contig 10636 bp, 6 predicted proteins | sample NC_wetland_sal_i_14_FD_130581 | JGI IMG/M metagenome (GOLD analysis project Ga0187818, IMG submission 130581) | Wetland sediment microbial communities from Neuse River Estuary, North Carolina, USA - SO4_3 | ecosystem: Environmental > Aquatic > Freshwater > Wetlands > Sediment | place: USA: North...
ATCGTTGTTGGCATTCCAGAATAAGAAGCCGACTCCGCCTTTGTTCTTCGCCGTCATCACTTGAACCTCGATGTACTTGGGCGAATAGGTTTTGGTGCGCCAGTGGAAAGCCTGAAGCCAGGGCCGAATTACGACGCCGCTGCCCTTGGTGATAAGCTCGAAGCGGTCCATGGATTCGCCAATGAAATGCTCTGGCGCATCCCCAGGATGCGCAATTCCGTCCATGCCGAAGAAGTGGGAGGGGTAAATCATGGGCGAGAGCACATCGCAGAACTTGGCCATGCGGAGGATGTCTTGCCCCGTGTGCGCCAGGTCCACCGGCCGCTGCCACGCCATAACGCCAAACACATCCAGCGAGAGCAGCACGCCGGTGGGGTGCAGTTGGGCGTAAGCTCTCTTCAGGAAATCTGCAATCACGTCCGAGCGATGCCAGTCCGGATGCGCCGTCTGGAAGACAAAGCTGGCGTCCCTCTGGTCCCCCTCGGCAGGGAAGCGGACGTAGTCAAACTGGACCTCGTCCACGCCGGCCTGCGCAGCTTGCATCGCCAAAGCGATGTCGTAGTCCTGGACCTTGGGTTGAGAGGGATCGGTCCATACCAGCTTGCCGTTTTCCCGCCAGGCCTGACCGGTTTTGTGGGATTTCACTGCGAGTTCGGGATGCGCCACCACCAGCCGCTCGTCGCGGAAAATGGCAATGCGGGCAATGGCATGCATGCCTTGGGAATGCAGAAAGTGGGTGAATTTCGGCAGATCATGAATGGCAACGTGATGCCCGCCGGCTAGCGGATGGTCGAACGGAATATTGATCGCCCCGTCGCTGTCTTTGACGTCGAAAACCACCGCATTCCCACCCAGTTCCCGCCAGCGGCGAATGATGCGCAGCCCGTGGTCGCTGCCTGCCATCAATCCCGTCAAGTAGACGGCCCGTACTTCGAAGTCGCGGGGCACAGGGATGGTTTTCTCTATAATCGGAGCTTCCAGAATGCCCGGCACGATGACCGTCTGTCCGGCTTTCAGAGATGTGCTCTGTGGGTTGCCGTTCGCCTGGCGAATGGCCTCGGACAATTCGGACGAGGTTAGGTAGGAAGTCTGCGAAACGAAATGATGGGCAACCGAAGCAATCGTATCTCCCCGCTTTGCCCAATACATGCTGCTACCCGGCGGGGCAACGTGGGTGATTTCCACAGAAACACCGGCCGGGAGTGGGCGGGTGGGAATGGCTTCCGAGGTGGACGTCAACTGTGCCGCTTGGCCGGTCTGGGCTGCTGCTGCGGGTATACGAAACGTCAAACGACAAAGTATGACGCCGAAGGACAGACACAAGACAACTACAATCGCGATAAGACCAAGGCGGCGCAAGGGTTTTCTCCGTGGGGAGGTGTCACCACGGATGCTAGCGGGCTACCGAACCCGGTGCCAGTTACGTCTGGTCAATGCCAGGGGTGTGGGCCTCTGGTCCGCGCCGAAGGCGACAAGACTTCCTCCCTGCGAAAAGTATTTCCCTTTACATGATTCCACCCGGTGATGTTACACCCCTACCTGGAGCTTGCTAACAGCATCTAAGTCTTGCAGGGACCATGCGATAGGCGGTTCCCAACAGTTGGCTAGCCGTTTGCTGTAGGCCATGTTGCGATAGGCGTGGGGCCTATCACAACCGGAGGTGACAAGATTTGTCGCTTCCAAAGGCGGCCCAGTGACCAACGCTTTAGTGAACCGAACCCAGGCCCAGGAAAGGAAGACAGGCGCCCTGACTCTATGAAAACCGTGTTCAGCGCAGTCCTTGATCCAACCCGCAGAAGCAACGATGCCAGAGACTTTGAGGGGGCATTGCGCCGCAAGATTGTCGGCCAGGACGCCGCCGTGGAAAAGGTGGTGGAGATCTACCAGATGTTTCTGGCTGGATTGAATCCTCCGGGACGCCCTGTAGGCAATCTGCTTTTCTTGGGGCCCACAGGTTCAGGAAAGACCCGCGTGGTCGAAGCTATGTCTGAGGCCCTGTTCGGGGATGCGCGCGCCTGTATCAAGATTGATTGCGCCGAGTTCCAGCACTCCCATGAGATCGCCAAGCTGATTGGTTCGCCGCCAGGATATTTGGGGCACCGCGAAACACATCCCTTGCTTACCCAGGAAGCGCTGAACCAGTGGCACACCGACAGGCTCAAACTGTCGATTCTGCTGTTCGACGAAATCGAAAAAGCTTCTGATTCCCTCTGGCAGTTGCTGCTCGGCATCCTGGACAAGGCAACCCTGACCTTGGGCGATAACCGCCGCGTCGACCTCTCGCAGTGCATCATCATCATGACCTCGAACCTTGGGGCCAGTGAGATGAGTAACCTGGTCGAAGGCGGTCTGGGATTTAACGCCCGAAAAGCCAATCTGGTGGATGCCAGCCTCGACGAGAAGATTAATCGCACCGCAGTGGAAGCAGCCCGCCGTAAGTTTACGCCCGAATTCATGAACCGCATCGACAAAGTCGTGGTGTTCAAGACCCTGCGGTCAGAGCATTTGCAGCAGATTCTGGAAATCGAACTGGGCATGGTCCAGCAGCGCGTCTTGATGGCGGCAGCCGCCAATCAGTTTGTGTTCAACTGCACTCCCAACGTAAAGAGTTTCCTGCTGCGCGAGGGCACCGATCCGAAGTATGGAGCGCGGCATCTCAAGCGTGCGATTGAGCGGCATCTCGTGTTTCCGCTGGCCAACTTGGTTGCCACCGGCCAGGTCAAGCTGGGAGATTTCATCCGCGTCGATCTGAATCCCGAAGGCTCTCTGATGTTTGTGAAGGAAGCTGAAGGCGCCATGGTGCCAACTTTGATGGAGCGCTATGGAGCCGCCGCGGGAGCGCCACCGATCGCAGCCCGCGCCGCGCGAACCGCCGCACGCCGCGAGTTTGGCGGGGCCATCGGTGAGACCAAATAGTTTTCCCTTGGTGTTCTTCTCCGCGGCGCCGCAAACCTGCGGCGCCTTTTTTCATGCTGTGAGATGGTTGGTGGCTAGTAGTTGCAGAACCTGAGCCGTCCCTGAAGGGACTCATCCAGCTTCTCACCGCTACCCCGGACTCCCGTCCGGGGCTAATGAATGCCGCCGCTACGCGGCTGGAAATTGGGCCACTCGATCCCACAGGCGCGCCCACAATTTGGTTCTCGCGCAACGCTGTGCCACCCAAAATCAGAGTTTGTCAGTGGCCTGTCTGTTCAACGCGTGAGGCAACAGAAAAGCAGCTTTTCGGAGCCTAGGAGCGCCTGCTACCCGCCCTGCTTCAATTCGGTCAGCACCTGTCGGGCGATCTCTTTCAGGGTCTCGAAAACGCCGAGGCCCTGGAAAGCGATGGCCTCCTGCACCGGCTCATTCTTCCGCCGAAGCTCACCGCTCAGCTTGTCGACCGGCAGGACATTGGGCAGGTCGCGTTTGTTAAGTTGGAGAACGTAGGGAATCTTGTTGAAGTCGTAGCCGTGTTCCTTGAGGTTGTCCATCAGGTTGTCCAGAGCCTCAACGTTAGCGTCCATGCGCTCTTGCTGCGAGTCGGCCACGAACACGATGCCATCCACGCCGCGCAGAATCAACTTGCGGCTGGCGTCGTAAAACACCTGGCCGGGCACGGTATAGAGGTGAATGCGGGTTTTGAAGCCGCGCACCGAGCCCAGGTCCAGAGGAAGAAAGTCAAAGAACAGCGTACGGTCGGTCTCCGTGGCCAGCGAGATCATCTTGCCCTTCTGCTGCTCGGCAGTCTTCTGGTAGATGAACTGGAGGTTGGTCGTCTTGCCGCCCAGCCCGGCGCCGTAGTAGACGATCTTGCAATTAATTTCGCGGGCTGCAAAGTTGATGAAACTCAAGACTTTCCTCAATACCGGCGGCAGATGCTCCGGTGACAGCGGAACATCCCCGCGTGGAATTTTGGCTTGGTACTGCTGGTTTTATATCACAGGGGTTAAATTACTGCAGGTTACCCCGGTTACTAGGTGGAAGCATGGTTCAGGCGCCATCTGGCCTCGTCTCACCTGCCGGGTGGCAACGGGTAATAGCCCTCTCTGGCATACACGTTCACGCACGGTCGCAAGTCGGTCTTGCAGCCGGGACGGTCTACCCGGACTTCAATTTCGCGGTAGGTGCTGCTCGGGGTGGCGCGGGTGGTGTAACCCAGCGTGTACTGATTACGAGCGGCGCCAATGACCCGCGCGTAGACGCCTTCAATAGCCGTGCGGGAATACTCGTTAAGAATCTCGCCTCCGGTGGCGTTGGCATACTTGGGCAGGATGTCGCTGTATCCAAATTTCGGCAAGTGCAGCTTCTCGATCTTGTTGTAGCCCGGGATCGCCGAGCTCTCCACTCCCACACCGTACACCATGATTCCGTTAGACAGCAGAACCTTCAACACGTCGCTGTAGCTGGCATCGCTGCGGTATTCGCGCCCGTCGCTGATGATGAAAATAATCTTGCGCCGGGTCTTGTCGCGGCTGCTGAGGTCCCGGGCCGCAGCCAGGACCGCGTCGTTCAGCACATGCGATTGCTTGGATGGAGTGATCACCGGGCTGGTGGGGGAATCGATTGGAACACCGTTGACCGTCGGACCTTCCGGTCCCATCGGACCGCCCAATACAGGCACGCCGTTGTTCTCGCCGTGCGCGGTCTTCAGCTGATTCAAGACACCAGTCAGTTTCTTTCCTGCCGCGCTGAAATCGACGACTCGGGCAACGGTCGAGCTATAGACGTAAATCGAAACCTCGTCAAATTGGCTGAAAGCCCCTTCCAGCGCAGGAAAGGTCTCATTCACTTTCTGCACCGCGATATCGGGCATACCCAGATCGAGAACCACTGCCGCCGACAGCGCGAACGGGTCGCTGGTGAAGTATTTCAAGGTCTGTTTCTGGCCATCTTCGAAAACCGAGAAATCCGTGGCCAACAATCCATTCACCATGTGGCCCGAGTCATCCTTTACCGTGACCGGTACCTCCACGAAATTCACATCGGTTTTGAGCTTGAACAGTTCTTCATTCGCGGCGCTGGCTTGTTCCTGGGTGGCGCCGCCTTGAGGGACGGTCTTGATCTTAAAGGGCGGTGGGGGCCCGGGCGACTCCTCCGGTTGAGGCGGTGCCGGTTGGGTTGTGGAAGACGGAGGCGCTTCGTTACTTGGGGGCGCCGGCTGCGCGGAAGATCCGGCGTTTGCTGGTGGAGTCTGTGGCTCGGCCGGGGGCACTGCCGGAGCTGGTGGCGGGGGCTGCACTGCGGAAGGCGCGTCCGGGATATCCTGCCTCTGGTCTGGTTGCGGTTGCGTCTGCTGAGCGAGCGCCGCCGCTAAGCCTAAGAGCAACATCAAGATCGCCAGACAACCAGCCGTCCGTAGCTTACCGATCAATTGCGCCACCGGGAAACCCTCTCCGCCTTGCGCCAAACCGCCCATAAATCGGATGCTGAATGACCCGCTATGGTGCATCTAACGCTTCAGGAATAGACTAACAAAAAGAGCGAGAGAATACCTTCATGTCCAAAGCCCGCATCCTTCTGGTCTTCAGCGCCCTGCTCCTTCTGGGCCTCTTTGTCGGATTTCCGGCCGCCCATGGCCAGCAATCGGCCCCGGCCTCCAGTCAGAAGCAGGGCCAGGGTGAAGATCAAGACCAGTCCGTGGAGACCCTGAAGGTCAACGTAAATGTGGTCCAGCTCTTTTTCAACGTGAAGGACAAGAGGGGCGCGCTGATCCCCAACCTGACCAAGGACGAGTTCGAGATCCTGGAGGACGGCAAGGCGCAAACCATCAAGTACTTTGCCGCCGAATCCAACCTCCCGCTGACGCTGGGGATCCTGATTGATTCCAGCGGCAGCCAGGCGCGTGTGCTCGACATGGAAAAGCAGGTAGGAGGCGAATTCCTCAGTGAAATCTTGCGCGACAAAGACCTCGCCTTTGTCCTCGGCTTCGACGTGAACGTAGACCTGCTGCAGGACTTCACCAATTCGGTTCACGCTCTGAAGACTGCCCTAAACACCGCGCGCATCAACACGGCCGGTGGCGGCGGAACCGGTATTCCGGGTCTGGGCGGAGGCACCGTTCCCACCGTAGGCACACCGCGCGGCACGCTGCTTTACGACGCCGTGTACCTGGCCTCGCACGATGAGTTGTCGCAGCAAGTTGGGCGCAAGGCAATGATCCTGCTGACGGACGGCGAAGATCAAGGCAGTCAGCTCAAGATCAAAGACGCGATTGAGGCCGCGCAGAAATCCGACAGCATCGTATATGTATTGCTGTGCGCGGATCGCGGATTCTACGGTTTCGGGGGCTATTCGGGCGAAGGCGAGATGAAGAAGCTGACTCAGGAGACGGGTGGCCGCGTCATCGAGGTGGGAAACAAATTCGAAAAACTCAAAGACGCGTTCAATCAGATCGCCAACGAGCTGCGCAGCCAGTACAACATCGGCTATACGCCGATCAATACCGCTCTCGACGGCACTTTTCGCAAAGTCGAAATCCACGCCAAAGACAAGGACTACAAGATTCAGGCACGCACCGGATACTACGCCGTGCCCAAGCGCGATTAGCTCTGAGGTGTGATGGTCTGCGCTTGACGCTCTTCCGAGAATCGGGTGCAAACGCATTGTGTGCCAGTGGGCGGCGGAAAATGGAACGCCAAGGCCAGCTGCAGCGACAGAAAGGCATCCGTCAATTCCTGATTGGGTGGGCCTGTGCTCTCGCGATGGCCGCTCCCAGCCAGGCGGAAACTGCCGCCAAACCCCAAAAGGAAACACTGAGCTTCGGCGGTGAGAGCCGTACTTATTACGTGTTCACTCCGAGCGGACTTGCCGCGCCTGCGCCGTTGCTCTTGCTACTCCACGGTTCCGGCCACGACGGCAAGTCTCTCATCGATCCCTGGCAGGGACTCGCACAGCAGGAAGGGGTTATTCTGGTAGCACCGGATTCCAGTGATCCCGCCGAGTGGGATTATCGCAAGGACAGTCCGGATTTCCTGCATGCGGTGCTTGAGGAGGTCGAGTCCAAGTATGCGATCGACAGCCGGCGGGTGTACCTGTTCGGGCATTCAGCAGGCGCCAGTTACGCACTCTACCTCTCTATCGTGGAATCGGAGTATTTCGCGGCGACCGCGGTACATGCCGGCTCACTGCTCGAAGGCAATTTCAAGCTCATCGATACCGCCAAGCGAAAAATTCCGATTTCCATCTGGGCGGGTACAGACGACGCGTCCGTCCCTCTTCCGCAAGTGAGAGCCACCCGCGATGCTTTCAACGCGCGTGGTTTCGCCGTGGAACTTCACGAAATCTCGTGTCACGACGACAACTACTCTGCAATCGCTGGCGAAGTGAACAGTGCGGCGTGGCAATTCATGAGGCCAAATAAACTGGAGAAGGATCCCGATTTCCAGGCGCTGGCCCAGCTGTTGTACCCCCTTTTGAAGGCGGGCTCTCGGAGTCAAAGCAATCCGGATCTGGAAATGACGCCCCAGGCTTTCGACCGTTCGGTGTGGGCGAGCGCGAAACCGTACTTAGACGATCCCTTGCCGCAATTGACCACCAACATTCCCGAGTTGCACGGGCTGGATCCGGCGCTAGACCAGCAGCCGCTGGCGGACCTTCTCAAAAAGACTGGGGAAAAGAGTCTGGACCTGCTGAGAAGAATGCCGAACGTAATTTCCAACGAGAGCGTGGTCACAAAAGTCGAGCCGCGGGGTCCGACCTGGCAGCAGCAGTTCGAATACCTGGTTCTGCGTCATGATGTTAACGGTGACATCAGGCTCGACGAGTATCGCACCGACAAGGCGAAGACCGGTGCCGCCCCATTTACGCAGGGCACCGCCAACGCCTGGGCGCTGTTGAGTCCGGCCAACCAGGCCGAGTCGCGGTTTCGTTACCTGGGCCGCCAGCGCATGGATGGACACGTCACGGTCGTTCTGGCCTTCGCGCAAATCCCCGACAAAGTGAAATTCCCTGGGCAGGTAAGACTCCAGGGACTATCGGTTCCGGTGCTCTTCCAGGGAATCGCGTGGATTGACGAATCCGACTTCCGAATCGTTCGCTTGCACACCGATCTGCTGGCGCCGCGCCTGGATATTTACCTGCGAACCTTCACGTCGGAAGTTCTCTTCTCTGAGGTCCGCGTGCCTGAGGTGGCTGACTCGCTCTGGCTGCCGCAGGAGGCAAAGGTCACTTGGGATTTTAAGGGGCAGGTGGTGCAGCAACTCCACCGCTATTCGGACTTCCGCCTCTACCGGAGCAAGTCGAAGATCGTGATGTGAATGCTGCCGCCATGGAGCACGGAGGCGATTACACCAACAACCCCGCCGTGGCTTAAGTGCCCGATTCAGCACTGCGGCTGATGCACATTCGAGTGCGCTGGGTCACGACCGACTGTGACTAACCTCACGGAGTTTGCTTGCAACAAGGTACAGGCTTCTACATTAGGGAGGGCTGGAGGTCTTCCTTGGTCTGAGTAAGTCACGCGACGGCCGTTCCTGATCGCTAGCATCCTGTTCCGGTTTTCCAGTTCGGCGACCCGGAGCGAATGGCTCGTTCTTAGACATCTGCTCTGTTTCAGGTCATAGATATTTGGGCGAATCCCCGGCCTTCACGTGGCCTTGATTCATGCGGTTTCTCAGAGCGTTTTGTTTCGTAGATCTGGTCTTAACTTTCTTTCCAGGAGAGGTTTCCATGCTACATCTCGATACTGGCAACACTGGCTTCATGATTTTATGCACCAGCCTGGTCATGTTGATGACACCCGGCCTTGCCTTTTTCTATGGCGGCCTGGTAGGGCGCAAAAACGTCCTCGCCATCATGATTCAGAGCTTCGTCTCTATGGGCTGGACGACGGTGATCTGGTATTTATACGGCTACTCCTTGTGCTTCAGCGGCGACTGGCACGGGGTCATCGGCAACTTCCACAACGCTTGTCTGCGGGGAATTGGCCTCAATACGCCGTCTCCCAATGACACCATCCCCGCGATGGTTTTTATCGCATTTCAGATGATGTTCGCCATTATTACACCGGCGCTGATCTCGGGCGCCTTCACCAACCGGGTCACCTTCAAAGCCTACATGTTGTTCCTCACCGCCTGGCTGACCTTTGTTTATTTCCCGTTTGTGCACATGGTCTGGGGCGGAGGCTTTCTACAGCAATGGGGTGTGAAGGACTTTGCCGGCGGTATCGTGGTTCACAACATTGCGGGCTTTGCTGCTCTGGCGTCGGTTTTGTATGTGGGCAAACGCCGTGTCCTGGACCGCGGACCGCACAGCATACCGCTGGTGGCGCTGGGCACGGGACTGCTGTGGTTCGGATGGTACGGCTTTAACGCCGGTAGCGAGATGCGGGCGGACTCAGTGACCGCCACCGCATTCCTTAATACCGATGTGGCCGCTTCCTTCGCTGCCGTCGCCTGGTTGATGACGGCGTGGTTCAATGAAAAGAAGCCCAAGTTCCTGGGCCTGCTTACTGGAGCCGTCGCCGGACTGGCGACTGTGACTCCTGCCGCGGGTTTCGTCTCCCCCACCACCGCGGTTATCATCGGCTGTGTTTCCGGGGTGGTTTGCTACTACGCGATCGAAATGAAAAACAAGCTGCACTGGGATGATGCGCTCGATGTCTGGGGAGTGCACGGTGTGGGTGGTTTTCTCGGCATTGTCATGCTGGGGATTTTCGCCAGCCGGGCCTATAACCCCGCGGGTGCGGATGGCTTGCTCAACGGCGATCCGACGTTCCTCCTGAAACAAGTGGTTGCCGTTACCTTCTCGTCGGTCTGGGCGTTCATTTTCACCTACGCCATGCTTCGGATTATCGATGCCTTCACCACGGTGAAAGTCAGCGAAATGACGGAAGAAATTGGCCTGGATGAATCCATCCATGGCGAGCATGCCTACGAGGACGTCTTCCGGGTCGAGGAGTTGGTTCATAGCGCGACCGCGGCTCATGAGGAGGAGCTTCAAGCTGGCCGGAAATGAGCGGCAAGGGGCTTTGGCGAGCGTCATGCCGGTCCCTGGCGAAACTGGTCATGGCAGGGGTGATGGTGACGTCACCCCTGCTTGCACGTGCGCAGGCCAGTGCTCCCGTTCCAGCTCCGGCTGCTGATCCGGTCGATGGCGCCAGGGAGGAAAAATCCTGGTGGAGGGGGATCTCTACCGACGGCTTCTTGTCTCTCTCCTATACCTATAACCAAAACGACCCAATCCCTCGTATAGACCAGTTCCGGGTTTTCGATTTCAATGACGACGATCCGCAGCTGGATGTCGCGCAACTGGTCATTCAGCGTGCGATCAGCGAACCCAACCAATTTGGCTTTCGCTTCGATCTGATCGCGGGTTCGGGCGTTCCCGAAGTTACCGCTGCCTACGGGCTGTTTCGCGACACGCACACCGGAATCGCGCACCATCTGGATATCCCCCAATTGTTCATCAGCTACATAGCGCCTGTGGGGAAAGGTCTGCGCTTCGATCTGGGGAAGTTTGCCACCCATATGGGATACGAGGTGATTGGTGGCTACGATGGATACAACGATAATTTCAGTCGCAGCTTCACCTTTGGATACGGCATCCCGTTTACCCATACCGGGTTGCGGGCGACATATTCTTTCAACAACAAGATTGCTGCCATGGTTTCAGTGACGAACGGGTGGGACGATGTTCAGAGACTCAACCATGCCTACAC
>Ga0187818_10001121_pt1 | contig 10627 bp, 10 predicted proteins | sample NC_wetland_sal_i_14_FD_130581 | JGI IMG/M metagenome (GOLD analysis project Ga0187818, IMG submission 130581) | Wetland sediment microbial communities from Neuse River Estuary, North Carolina, USA - SO4_3 | ecosystem: Environmental > Aquatic > Freshwater > Wetlands > Sediment | place: USA...
GAAGCCCGATGCGCAGCGCCTACTCAAGCAAGCCAATCGCGGCGACCGCGTGCTGTGCTATCACCTTGCGCCGGAGCGGTCGCTCTACGCTTTGGCCGAGGTCACGCGGACTCCGTATCCCGATCCGGGCGATCCCACAGGGAAGAATCTCGTTGCCGACCTGCGGGCGCTCGAAAGATTGCCGAGGCAGGTATCTCTCGACGAGATGCGCGAGAATCCCGCCGTGCGCAAGGTGAAATTCTTGAAGAATGTGCGGCTCATCGTTTCCGCGCTTACGGAAGAAGAGTATCAGGAGCTTCTGCGGATGGCGGGGATTGTTGCCTCGCCCGGCATGCCGCTGCCGTAGTCTCCAGAAAATCTTTTGTTTGCGCTGCGCGATTCGCCCCGTAACCTCGACTTGCGAGATGCTGAGCCCTGACTGATGGCGCCGAATCCTAAATCTCTGCAAAATTCCGCAATGCTCGAAGCGCTTTCCAATATCGGCCACGGCCGCGCACACATCCTGGACCTGACCCACGCTATCAACGACCATCTCCCGCCGTGGCCCGGCGACAACAAATCGTTTGAGGCGATTCCGAATGCAAATGTGGAACAAAACGGCTACTTCACGCGTAGCTTCTGGATGCTCGAGCACTGCGGCACGCATTTGGATGCGCCGGTTCATTTTCCGCCGGGCAGGACCACCGTAGACCTCATTCCACCGGAGCAGCTTATCGGCCCTGCCGTCGTGCTCGACATCCGGCGCGAAGGCGAACGCGAGGCCGACTACCGTTTGCCTGTTGCGCGCGTCCAAGAATGGGAGCAAGCGCACGGCGACGTTCCCCAGGGGGCCATTGTGCTGCTTCGCACGGGAAGAGCATTGCGGTGGCCGGACGCCGACAGTTATCGCGGCATGGACGCTTCGGGCGCGATGCACTTTCCCGGATTCTCGGTGGAAGCGGTAAGATACTTGCTCTTGAAGCGCATCAGCGGCATCGGCGCAGACGCGATGAGCGTGGACACCGGCAACTCGAAGGGATATGAGGTCCATCACCTTGCCCTGGGCTCAGATCTCTTTCAGCTTGAAAATCTTGCGGACTTGAGCGCGGTGCCGGAATCAGGCGCCTGGTTGATCGTCGCGCCCATCAAGCTGGAAGGCGGCTCCGGCGGACCTTGCCGAGTCTTCGCGGTTTTGCCGGATTAAGGATGATTCAACAGGTGGAGATTTTCTTGGGTAGCGAATTGAATTCGGAGGCTAACAATGCGTAAGACTGCTTTTCTCAGCGTGGTTTTGGCGGGAGCTTTGCTGTGCGGCTCGGCGCCCATGTCAGCGCAAAGCTTCGATGTCAAGACCACGATGCTTAAGAACGGGATGAAAGTAATGGTCGAAGAGGACCATACCATTCCCTTCGTCAGCCTTTATATTTTCTACCGGATCGGATCCCGGAATGAGCGCCCCGGCACAACCGGCATCTCGCACTTCTTCGAGCACATGATGTTCAACGGCGCGAAGAAGTATGGTCCGGGCCAACTCGACAGCACGATGGAAGCGGGCGGCGGGACGAACAACGCCTACACCTCCTACGATGTGACCGTCTATCAAGATTGGTTCCCGCCTCCTGAGCTGGAAACCATTTTTGACATCGAGGCGGACCGTATTCAATACCTCGCTTTCGACCCCGAGATCATCAAGTCCGAGCGGGGCGTGGTCTATTCTGAACGCCGGTCCTCCGTGGACAACAACAACGCCGGCATTCTTGACGAGCAGCTTTGGGCCGCGGCGTTCATGGCGCATCCGTACCATTGGCCGGTGATTGGCTGGGCGGTGGACATCGAAAACTGGAAAATGGAAGACCTGCGTCACCATTTTGAAATGGGTTACTCGCCATCGAACGCGACGATGGTCGTTGTGGGCGACGTGACCGCCGCGCAGGTTTTCGACCTCGCGCGGAAATACATTGAGCCGATTCCTTCGCACGACCCGCCGCCGCCCGTCACCACGCAAGAGCCTCCGCAACTCGGCGAGCACCGCGTCGTGGTCAAGAAATTCGCGCAACTCCCCCTCTTGATGGTTGGCTATCACGTGCCGCGCAGCACGGACCCCGATTTTTACGCGCTGAATGTGCTGTCCACGATTCTGTTCACGGGCCAAAGCTCGCGAATGTACGTGCGCCTGGTGGATAAAGATCAACTGGCCCTCTACGTTCGGGGCGGAATGGAATTCGCGCTCGATCCGACTCTCTACCAAATCACCGCGCAGCCAAAGGCAGGTGTGGATACGCTGGCCGTCGAGAAGGCGATTTACGAGGAACTCGACAAGGTCAAGGAGTCCGGGATCACGGATCAGGAGCTGGAAAAGGCGAAGAATGTTGAATTGGCCTCCTTTTACCGTCAGATGAAATCAGGCAGCGGCCGCGCGAATGCCATCGGCAGTTACGAGGTTTATTTCGGTGATTACCACAGGCTGTTCGACGCGGCGGATGCCTATCAGCGCGTGACCAAGGAAGACGTTCAACGCGTCGCTCGCAAACACTTCGGAGAGAACAACCGCACCGTCGCAACGCTCGTTCCCGATAAGAGCGCGCAGCCGGCTGGGCGTTCGTCCGGAGAAGGAGCTCAGCAATGAATCCTCGCCTGAAAAGACTGATGAAAATTGCTTTTGTGGTTGCTTCTACTTTGGGTGCCTTCCTATTCATTGTTTTTGCACATCCAGTGGGCGCTCAAAACAGTTCGCAGACCGGGACGCTCAAACTCCCCGCCTACCACAAGACAAAGCTTCCGAATGGCCTCACGTTATTGCTGATGGAAAAACACGAGCTGCCGCTCGTGAGTTTTCATCTCGTTCTGAAGGCCGGGTCAACCGCCGATCCCGTGGGGATGGAGGGGACTGCCTCCGTAACCGCGGCAATGCTCCGCCGCGGCACGCAAACGCGTTCCGCAGAACAATTCTCCAACGAACTGGATTTCATCGGCGGAACATTTAACGCAGGCTCTTCAACGGACACCACGATTATTTCGGCCGAGTTCTTGAAGAAGGATCTTCCCAAGGGGCTGGATCTGCTTTCCGACCCGTTGATGCACCCGACTTTTCCGGAAGCCGAATTGACCAAAATGATTACGCAGCGCGTCAACGGCGTCCGCCAGTCAAAGGACAGCGCGGCTCAGGTAATCGGCATCTATTTCAACGGGTATTTGCTCGGCTCGCACCCCTACGCGCGCCCCGCGGGCGGCGATGAACAATCGCTCGCGCGCATCTCGCGGGACACTGTCGCGAAGTTCTACGCGGCCTACTACAAGCCCGGTAATGCCATTCTCGCCGTCGTCGGCGACTTCAATTCCGCCGACCTCGAAAAGTTGCTCGCGGCGCAATTCGGATCCTGGCCTGCCGGCAGCGCGCCTGCCGTCCCCATTTCGGATCCGAAGCCTGTCATTGGCAAGCGATTGCTGCTTGTGGACAAGCCGGATTCGACGCAGACGTATTTCCGTATCGGCAACGTGGGCATCTCGCGCACGAATCCCGATCGAGTGGCCGTGAATGTCGTCAACACGCTGTTTGGCGGGCGCTACACCTCGATGATCAATTCGGCGCTGCGAATTCAGTCCGGTCTCACGTACGGCGCGGGCGCTGGCTTCGATGAGCGCCGCGCCGCCGGGCCGTTCTTCATCAATACGTACACCCGGAATGCGACCACGGAAAAAGCGATGGACATGGCGCTCGACGTCTTAAAGCAATTGCATGAAAAGGGCATCACCGCGGAGCAACTCGCGTCCGCGAAGGCATATCTCAAGGGTCAGTATCCGCAGCGCATGGAAACCTCCGACGAATTGGCGAGCACCATCGCCGATTTGGAGGTGTACGGATTCGACGCAAGCGAGGTGAACGATTTCTACGCGAGGGTGGATGCCGTGACGCTGGCCGATGCTCAGCGCATCATTCAGAAATACTACCCGCTCGACAACTTAGTCTTTGTTGTCGTCGGCAAGGCTGGCGAGATCGGCCCTGTCGTGAAAAAGTATGCTCCACAGGAGGATGCGCGCTCTATTTCCGATCCCGGCTTCTGGCCTGCTTCCGCACCGCATTGAGACGCAAAGACCAATCTGGAATTGCAAAGCCCCGGGAAAATGGTCCCGGGGTTTTGCTTTAACGCATCTCCTGTTCAGGTCCGCGACCCGCCGCAATTACAAGAATCTTTCTATTTGAATTCATTCCGGAATTGCATCGCATACTCCAACTGCCTGCCGCTGGCTCCTGTATAGTGTTTGTGCGGAGATCGAGCGTTGCCGGAATTGCCTGAGGTCGAAACGGTCGTGCGAGGACTGCGAGGTTCGCTCGTGGGCCGCCGAATTGTTAGCGTTCGCTTCGGGAAAACGGATTTCATCGAAGACCCTGTCGCGCTCGGCGAGCAGCTTCCCGGCAGCCGAATCGCGCGCGTCGAGCGCTACGGCAAATTCGTCACCATGGCGCTCGAACCGCTCGCGGATTCTCGCGAGCCATTCCATCTCTTCATCCACCTGGGCATGACCGGCCAGCTCATGCCGCGCAAGCCCTACGAGCCGGTCGCGCCGCACACGCACGCATTCGTCGAGCTGGACGATGGCTTCGAGCTTCGCTACACGGACATCCGCCGCTTCGGACAGATGAAGCTCGTGCCGCAAGAGCAGATTTCAAGTTTTCAGGGGAATCTTGGCCGTGACCCGCTCGAAATCAGCGCGCGGCAATTCATTGACGAAATCCGCGCGCGCCGCGCGCGAATCAAGGCCCTGCTTCTCGATCAGGGCGTTCTGCGGGGAATGGGGAATATCTACACGGACGAAAGCCTTTGGCGCGCGCACATTCACCCGGCCCGGCTCGGCGCTCATCTTCGAGAGCCGCAACTTTCCGGGCTCCACCGCGCCATCCGTCGGGTCTTGTCAGCGGCGATTCGCCTGCGCGGCTCTTCGATTTCAGATTATCTGGATGCCGAAGGCCGTCCCGGCGAATATCAGAGCCGTCACCGGGTTTATGGTCGCAAAGGCAAGCCGTGCCCGCGTTGCCGCACGCCAATTCTACGCGTTGTCGTTGCCGGACGCAGCAGTTATTTTTGTCCCCGCTGTCAGCCCGCGCCCCGCTCACGTCGGCATCGCTAATCTGATTTTGAAATTCTAAGTGAGGAATCGCGCGTCAATCCGCCGCAGCGCCCTGCGCTTTATCGGTGGGACGAATCCGAGGCGTGGCTGCCGCAAAAATCAGTTCGCCCCACACGCGGCGGTCGCGGCGGTCGAGCCACAGGACGCGGTCGTGCAGTTTCTGGAAGGGAGATTCTTCGAGCAGTTCTTCAATCAGGTCGTGGATGCGTTGCTGAAATTCCACATTCTCCGAGCGGAAGCCGTCCGGCGGGATTCCGTCCGCCATTGGCGGGACCGCTACGAGCAGCGAGTAGCTGTCCATCCACCAGGAAATCCATGCTTCGAGCTGCTGCTGCCGCCCGAATTTATTGACGAGATAGCCGTAGTTGTCGAGCACGGCTCGGTCGCAAATCACGTGCGGCGCGCGTGCGGCGGCTTCCAATTCCGCGGCAATTTGCGCGTGCAGGATCCAAAGCTGGCCTTCGAGTGTGGTGCCTTCATTGACCGGGAATGGCGACCGCCGCGCGACTTCGGTGACCAACTCAACGTTATAGTCCGCCTTCTTCAGCAGTGAGCACACTTCATAAGCGAGAGTGGTTTTGCCGACGCCATGGGTACCGATGAGAGCGAGCTTCAATGGACGGATCCTCGAATGAGGCACGGCGCAGTTCTAACACAGAAAGCCGCTGGAGAAAACAGGTAGAATGGCCTCGCCGCGGGAGGCAGTGGAAAAGTGAGAGCAGTTATCCAGCGCGTCAGCCGCGCGCGCGTTGCAGTCGAAGGCCGCACAACCGGAGAAATCGGCATGGGCCTCGTCGTATTGCTTGGCGTTGGCAAGGACGACTCGCCCGAGGCCGCCGCCTACCTGGCCGAGAAGACGGCACATCTGCGGATCTTCGCCGACTCCGAAGGGAAGATGAACAGGTCGCTCTTGGATTGCGGCGGCGCGGCGCTCGTCGTCTCGCAATTCACCCTCTACGGCGATGCGCGCGGCCAACGCCGTCCGGGATTCACTCGCGCGGCCTCACCCGAAGAGGCGAATCGTCTCTATGAAGAATATGTCCGCGTGTTGCGAGGGCTGGGTGTGCGCGTCGAAACGGGCGTTTTTCAAGCGCACATGGAAGTCGAGCTTACGAACGACGGGCCGGTGACCATTTTGCTCGATTCGGAAAAGGTTTTTTAACGCGCGACCGTGAACGCCCCCAAAAAACGCGAAGAGATTCGGATTCGCGCCCCGCGGACCGAGGATGCCGCGGCCCTGGCGCGGCTTTCCACCCAACTCGGCTACCCTGCCATGCCGGAAGAGGTCGTCCGCCGGCTGGATGGGATTCTGCGCGATCCCATGGCGGTAATGTTTGTCGCGGAGCGCGAATCGGGCTGCATCGCCGGGTTCATCCACCTTTTGCATCAGCACTTGGTCGAATGCGATCCGCGCGCGGAGGTCGCCGGGCTGGTTGTGGACGACGATTGCCGTGGACTAGGCATTGGACGGGCGTTGATGGCCCGCGCGGAAGAATGGGCCGCCGAGCGCGGTTGCCGGTTCGTGAACCTTCGCTCCAGGGTTTCGCGGGCCGCCGCGCACGCCTTTTATGAAGGCTTCGGCTACGAGCACTACAAAACACAGAAAGCCTTCCGCAAGGAATTGCCTTCCAATAAGGCCAAATAGCTAAACAGAGTTACTTATCGTGTCAACTCCACTTTGCCAACTCGCACATAATATCGTTTAACGATATAATTGGAATTGATGGCACATCGCGTCACCGACTTGGATTACCGCGCTCTCGCCGAATTCAGATACCGCATCCGGCTGTTTCTGGAGACGAGTGAAAAAGCCGCCCGGACCGCCGGTTTGGAGCCTGAACAATACCAGCTTCTTCTTGCGGTCCGCGGAATGCCACGTGGAAGAGAGGCCACCATGCAAGCCCTTGCCGAGCGCCTCCGCGTTCGGCACAACACAGCCGTAGAGCGGGTGGATCGCCTGGCCCTGGCAGGGTTCTTGTTCCGCACCCGGAGCCGGAAGGATGGAAGAAGAGTTCTGGTCGAATTGCGAGCAAAGGGGCGGCGAATGCTGGAAGGTCTCGCGCGGAAACACTTAATCGAACTGCGCCGCAGCGGCCCCGAACTGATTCGCTCGCTTACCAAAGTCGCTGCTGCAACGCGGCGTTCGGCGCCCAAACGTTGATCCTGTCTCACACGCATCTTGTTCTACTTGAGGAGAGAACAATTGTCTGACGAATCCAAGTCCGGTGGCGTTGCCCGAATTCAGACCGGCGATTTTGAAGACTATCGGGTCGGTCTCATATCCTTGTTTGCAGCGGGTGTCGGGATTCTGTCCGGTGGCGTTGCTTTTATTCTTTATGAATCAATCGCCCTGCTCACCAATCTTGTTTTCTACCATGAGTTTTCTTTTTATTTTCGGAGCCCCGCCGCTAATCGCCTCGGCCCGTGGGTCATCGGTATCCCTATCATTGGCGGACTCATCGTCGGCGTCATGGCGAAGTACGGCTCAAGCAAAATCAAAGGCCATGGCATCCCGGAGGCGATGGAAGCCGTCCTCACTACGCGCAGCCGGATCGAGCCAAAGGTTGCCATCCTGAAACCCATTTCAGCGGCGATTGCCATTGGCACCGGCGGCCCTTTCGGCGCCGAAGGCCCCATCATTCAGACCGGTGGCGCGCTCGGCTCGCTGACGGGGCAGCTTTTTTCCACCACGGCCGCCGAGCGCAAAGTCCTTCTCGCCTGCGGAGCCGCCGCGGGCATGGCCGCGACGTTTAACACGCCCATTGCCGCGGTCATTATCGCCATTGAGCTGCTTCTCTTTGAATTCCGCTCGCGCTCGTTTATACCGCTCGTGATTGCCACCACACTCGCGACCTTCGTCCGTTTCCTTTTGCTCGGCAACGGCGTCATGTTTCATTTTTCAGGTGTGGATTTTGGCGTCCCCCGGCAGTTGCCGTTCTATCTCCTTCTCGGCGTCGTTTGCGGGTTCGCAGCAATCGGCCTCACTCGTTTTCTTTACTGGGTCGAGGACCTGTTTGACCACCTGCCGATTGACGAGCTTTGGCATCCCGCCGTCGGCGCGCTTTCGGTCGGAGTGATCGGATTCTTTGTCCCGCGCGCACTCGGCGTCGGATATGACACTCTCTCTGACATCCTCAATGGCCGGGTGGCTTTGTCTCTTCTCCTGATTCTTGCTGCGTTCAAGACGATTGCACTGGTTGTGTCTCTCGGTTCCGGCACTTCGGGCGGCTTGCTCGCGCCGACCTTTATTTCCAGCGCCGCGATGGGTGGCGCCTTTGCCGGTGCGATCAACTACGTCTATCCGGCCGCGCACCTCGCTCCCGGCGCATTCGCTCTCGTCGCCATGGGTGCCGTGTTCGGCGCTGCGGCGCGTTCCACGTTTGCTTTCATCGTTTTCGCTTTTGAAATCACACACGATTACAATTCGATACTCCCGCTCATGCTCGTCTGCGTTATCGCCGATGCCATCGCCATCCGCTATCTGCCCAATTCCATCATGACGGAAAAGCTTGCGCGCCGCGGCCTGGAAACTCACCAGGAATTTGAGACTAACGTAATGCGCCACGTCAAAATCCAAGAGGTAATGTTTCGCGACGTTGCCGTTGTCCCTCCCACAATGAAAGTGGGCGATGCCGCCGACCGCATCGCCTCACGCGATCCGAATTTTGCACGCCACCATGCCCTCGTGATCGTGGATGAGCAGGGGCGTCTCGCCGGACTGGTCACGCAGAGCGACCTCCTTCGCATGTTGAAGCTCGAGGGTGGGCGTGAGAAAACCGCCATTGAAGCCGGCACACGCTCGCTCGTTGTCTGTTTCGCGGATGAGACCGTCTATGACGCGCTCACCCGGATGCTCCGGAACAATATCGGCCGCCTTCCCGTCGTCACCCGGGAGGACCCGCACCGGATGATCGGCTACGTCAGCCGCGCCAGCATCATGGCGGCATGGGGACGCCATCTGGACGACGAATCCGTGCGCGAGCGCGGGTGGTTTGATAATCTCTTTACCGGCCAGAATGATTCACCCTCTAATTGAGCGCCCGAAGTTCCGCGCCGGCGCTTGTCTCGCCGCGAGCCTCGTGCCAAATTAGTAGCATGGCGCACCGCTCCATTCGCCGCATCGGACTTGCCGCCGCTGCGTGTCTCTGTTTTCTTCACGCGCAGCCCGCCTCCGCGCAGGATCGCGAAGAGACCGTCCGCATCAACACCAACCCGCGCACCTATCTTGTCCACTTGCCCAAGGATTACGACCCAAGAAAACGCTATCCCGTCGTCCTCGCGCTCCACGGGTCCGGAGGCGATGGCTCCGTCATGGCGCGTGTCTCGCATCTCGACGATGCTTCGGACCGTTTTGGTTTCATCGTCGTCTATCCAAACGCGATAGATGGCCGCTGGACCATCACGAATCTCCGCGACACCGGCGGTTACGGCAACTCCGGCCGCTATGGCAACATTCTTGGCTTTCCCATCGGCGGCACGCGCCGTCGCGAAGGCGAGGTCGGTGGACAGCCTATCAACGACACTCTTTATTTCGACGGTCTCCTGGACCAGATCCTATCCAAATATTCCGTTGACGCCGCCCGAATTTACGCCACGGGCCTTTCCGACGGCGCATTCATGACCTTCCTCCTCGGCTGCGAAATGGCCCAACGCTTTGCCGCCATCGCCACCGTCGCCGGCACGCTCCCGGTCAGACAGTCTGAAATTTGCTCCGACTGGGCGTGGCGTCCGGTGCCTCTTCTCATGATCAACGGGACCTCCGATCCCATTGTCCCGTACTCCGGGCGTCCCAGCATGGACATGCGTTTTCCGCTTCTTTCCGCAAAAGAAACTCTAAAAGTTTGGTCGAAGATGAATGGCTGCGGCGCCAAGCCCGTGCGAACCACGATTCCGCCGCGCACGTCCGATGACTTGGCGACACTGGTTGATACCTACAGCGATTGCCGCGATGGAGGCGACGCGATTCTTTACAGCGTCGTTAAAGGTGGCCACACCTGGCCCGGCGGCGATCCTTACATGCCTGAAAGGCGCGTCGGCGCGACGAGCCACGACCTTGACGCCAGCGAAACAATTTGGCAATTCTTTGCCGCGCATCCCATGCCGCCGTCCACGCATTAGAATCATCCCTTGCTTCGGCACGCGTGTGCGGCGCAGTCTTAGGCAACCTCACATCCATCGCCTGCGTCCTAACTCCGTGTAGGAGTGTATAGATGAGATTGAAGGCCGCTCAGAAGTTTGCTTCCTGGGCTTTTGCCTCCTTCGTGTTTTCAGCGATCACCCGGGTCCAGGCTCCTTCCGCGCAGGGCCAGCCGGATAAACAGGAAACAATCACTGTCGAGGATATTACGCGGAGCTTTCTCGTCCACCTCCCGGCCGGGTATGACTCTCACAAGACTTATCCCGTCGTGCTTGTTCTCCATGACCGCGATAACGACGCCGCGGACATGTCCCGCATTTCTCACTTCGACCTTGCTGCGGACCAGTTCCATGCGATTGTTGTTTATCCCAATGCCGTGCACGA
>Ga0187818_10001122_pt1 | contig 10626 bp, 3 predicted proteins | sample NC_wetland_sal_i_14_FD_130581 | JGI IMG/M metagenome (GOLD analysis project Ga0187818, IMG submission 130581) | Wetland sediment microbial communities from Neuse River Estuary, North Carolina, USA - SO4_3 | ecosystem: Environmental > Aquatic > Freshwater > Wetlands > Sediment | place: USA: North...
GAATGGCGTGCCGGACTGCAAGAGGGTCACGCCGGAAAGTTCCCAGCCGTCCAGCAACCGGTCCCCCATTTTGGAGCAGCACTTGGAAGGTGGCGCAGCCGCATCTTGCGATTGTTTTTCATGAGCCCAGTCCCCGATGCGTCGAGGCAGATTCTTGAGCGGCAGTTGGTAGATGTAATTGACGTTCACAAGATGCCGCTCGTCGAAATTTGAGCTGGCGCGGTTCGAACGCAGATCGTAGGAATTGACCAGAACCGGATCGCTGCGATCCGAAGAATCGTCGATCGAGTGGCTATAGGAATACGAAACTCCCGCAGTCAACGCTCCCCGCGTGCGGCGCACCGTAGCCTGGAACGCGTGGTAGCTGGAATCGGCCACATTCTGCAACGACAGAACTCTGCCCAGACCCGGATACGGACGCCCCGGCAGCGAATTGACATTCGGGATAAAAGAGTTTGTGCACGCCGCCTGCAGATGAACGTAGGCGGGGTCCAGCGGTCCAACTACCGTTCCACTCAGAAGCTGGAACGGAGTTGCGCCGTCCCCGGGATGACCGGAGGAGCCGGGCGGAGCGGCAGTGCAATCGGAAAGTGTAAGTGGCTCATTCGGACCAAAAGGATTCTGACTGAGTGGCAGCGGCTGCAATTGGTTCAGTTGACGCTCGACCGTCAGGTGCGTGCCCTTACTGCCGACATATGCAAGGTTGACGACAAGATCGCTGCGCAGTTCGCGCTGAATGCCAAAACTCCACTGCTGCGCATAGGGCCAAACCGCCTGAGTCGGGATCGAGGTCACGTCAATCGGAAATAGAGATCCTGCCGGCGGCGCTACCGCGTGGAAATACTGATTCACGCAAGCCGGGGTAGCTGAATTGAATGCCGGTCCGTACCCGACACTGCCGATGCATTCGTAGTTGACGGGAAAGGGCTGGGTGATGCTGAGCACGAGCGGGGCGCTGGCCTCAAGCGAACCGGTATTGGCCTCGTTGCCGGTGCCGTGTTCAAAAAAGATGCCGTAGCCCGCGCGGATCGAGGTCTTGCCGTCGCCTTTCGGATCCCAGGCGAACCCGATGCGCGGCGCCCAGTTGAAGAAATGTCCCTTCATGCAGCCTTGGGAAACACCCCCTGCTCCACACTGAACCAGGCCCAGGTCGCTGACCACGCCGGGATCGAGCGCGAAAGTTGTGGGGTTGAACTGAATCGGGTTACCGGTGCTTCTGTCCAAAAGCTCGCCAAACACCGGATCGACGGAAAAGCGGGATTGATTGAAGCGCGAGGCCTCCCAGTTCCATGCGTTGTTATTCTTTTCTCTGTAAGTGCCGAACAGACTAAGCCGCAAACCGAGATTTACAGTCAGGCGGCTACTTACCTTCCAGTCATCCTGGATGTAAGGTTCGATGATCTGATAATGCTGATAGTAACGATGCTGCGCGGAATCCTGTGTAAAGCTTTGCGCGAATCCTTGGACCACTCCGTTCCGGTTCCACTGAGCCAGAAAATCGGCAAAGGCATTGCCGGTGCTGTTGGCAAGATTGCTGAAAGTCAGCAACCCCTGCAGATCGCCCGAAGCGGCGCCGATGGCGTTGTTGGTTTGATTGCGCTGGGAGAGTATGTATTGCGCTCCGAACTGCAGCGTATGCTTGCCGAACGCCTTGCCGACATCGTCGCGCACCGCATAAGTCGGGTTCGTATGGCCCCAGGGCATGTAGGAGGGGTCCACCGCAAAGCCCTTGCCGCCATACGCGGCATTAGTCCCGAGGAACGCGACGCCCGGCATCTTGTCGCCAAAGCCATTGTTGAAAATGTAGCCGATGGCACATTGGGGATTGAGGGTCGCCGGGTCGACGCTGAGCGCGGGGTTGCACTGGCCGGGAGCCGATGGATCGGTGACCAGCGGTTGATCGAGCGAAGGATTGCGCTGGAACACTGCGCCACCCGGCCCGTTCTGGTCGGTCAAGGTGATGGTCGCGTTCGAGTAACTAACGTCAATTACATTTAATAACGTAGGCGAGAAGGTTTGAGTGAAGCGCGCCACCAAGTTAAGTCCGGGTCCGACGAAACGGTTCTGCACGGTGGGGAAGCTGGCTGCTGAGGGATCGGTCGTGCGCAACGTGCTCCACTGCGGTTGCAGCACGGTGGTATCCCAGGCATCGTGAATATAGCGAAACGACGCCCTCACCTTTTGCGTAAGCTGCTGATCAACTCGGAACAACTCTTCACGCCAATAAGTAGACGGGGAAACGGCGGCGACATAACAGCGATAGGGGTCCGAGGGATCAGGATTAAGCGGGTTGAAGTTAGGCAGGTTGTAACTACAGCCTGTCGCGGAGTTCGGCAGCGGGATCAGGTTCGCATTCAAGAACGCGAGAGCATTCTTGTCCACACCGACCGACGGCGTTCCAAATGGCGAGCCTTCCAGGAAATTCAAGGGGATCTGGGTCTTCGTCGAGCCTTGGCTGATGACAGAGGGGCAATCCGGATACTGTTGGCGGTCGAAGGTCTGGGCGCCCAGGGGGCACACATCCGTAAAATCGAACATCTGTGAAATTTGCCCTGTGATCGGGTCGGGAGGGCTAAGGTTCTGCCGGACTCCCTGTGGGGTCAGGATGAGACCGCGCTCCTTCAGGCCTGGGACCGCCTGGTTGTATTCAGTCGGCGTTTTCTCCAGCCGGACTTCCTCGGAGAAAAAGAAAAAAGTCTTGTCTCTTTTTGTGTTGTAAACACCGGGGATGGTGAGTGGTCCGCCGATCGTGCCGCCAAAATCCTGCCGGCGATAAAGAGGGGCCCGGCCCCCCAAGTCGAAAAAGTTGCGCGCGTTGAATGCTTCATTGCGGACGAAATCGTAGATATTGCCGTGGAGTGCGGGCGTCCCGGATTTTGTGGTCACCTCCGTGGTACCCGATGCAGTGCGCCCATATTGAGCGCCATAGTTCGAAGTCAACACCTTGACTTCCTGAATGGCATCCAGACTGGGGTAGACCATCAGAGTGCTCGAGGCGCCGTTCAGGCCGGTGTTCATCACGTCGCTGCCGTCCACCTCGAAGCTGTTGTACTCCACGCGCCCGCCGTTCACGCTGTACTTCACGCTCCCCAGCACGCCCACTTTGCCCTCGTCCTGCCCGGTCTGGTTGCTGACGCCGGGCGCAAGGGCGATGAGCTGCGAGAAATTACGGCCGTTGAGCTGAATCTTGACGACCTCTTCCTGCGTGATCGTGCCCGACACCGTCGCCGTCTCCGTTTCCACTTTTCCCACATTGCTGGATTCGACGTTCACTTCTTCGGGCTTGGCGGCCGCAGGCTCCAGGGGCACTTCCAGCGAGAGATCAAGTCCTTGTGTCAGAGTTATATTGTCGAATAGCTTCTTCGCGAAATTCGGAGCCACCGTGGTTAGGTTGTAAGTGCCGGGCGCGAGGCCGGTGAATGAAAACTGACCGGTCGCACTACTCTCCGCTTCGCGCTTGACGCCTGCCCCGTTGTCCAGCGATACCTTCGCCCCGACGACAACCGCCCCGGTCTGATCGGTTACGGTTCCGCTGATCGAGGCGTTGCCGGTTTCCATCTTGGGTTGCCCCTGAGGCTGTTGCTGGCCGGCGCATAACGACACTCCCAGCAACGCCAGCGCGAGGACACACGGAATGCGAACGGAAACACAAGCAGAATGAAAGCTCACAGTGCGTCACTCCGATGACGTGGTGCTTTGTATGATGGAAAAAAACGAAGGCAGATTCTAGAGGATGATCTCGGCACCTGACGTTAAAATCATGTTAATTCCAGCCCATGTCCTTGCGCCCAACTGGGATGTTCGCTTACTGCGGTTCCCTGTAGTGGTGCCTTAGCAAACCTGTCCCAAACTCTTTAGCTCCTTAGCACAGCGGCGACGAACAAAGGGAACGTCGTGGAATCGTCTGTAACATTAGCTTAATAAATCTGTAACATGCCGTTAATAAATCTGTCACATTTCCTTAACGGACTTTTCTTCAACGTTTCATACACCTGCTTAGAAGTCTCCGTTATCCTCGCTGCCAGTTGTGTGCCACTCGGCCGGGTGCTAGGTAGGGCGAGCGGCTCTCGTGCTTGGCAAAACTGGTTTCCCAGCGTGCGCACTGCGCCCACGTGTTCTTGAGTTGTTCTTCAAAAAGAGAAATTTAAAAAAAGGAGAATCATAATGTCGCGAAACAAATTGCTGCTCGCGGGCTTGCTCGTGGCCGCGATCGTCGGCTTGGGCTTCTCTGCCCAGGCGCAAAGTGTAAAAGTCCAGTTCGCAGGCTCCTCAGCCATGTGGCAGACCCTAGCGTTAGGCTCTTACAACACAGGCAAATGCCCGACTGGTGCTGGCGGAACTGCGCCCTGCTTCCATTACACCAACGGTTCCTTCAACCTCACAGACGGCCGGCCCACACCTCCGGTCGTGGACACGGGCGCCATCTGGGTGGTTTGGGATAGCGCGAATCCTCCGAACGTTTGGGCGTACATCAAAGTTGATTCCGGCGTAGGAGACCGCTGCTATTTTGCGAATCCTGCGTGCGTGGTGGGCATCCCCGCACCCTTCCCGGGTCCCGGCAACAAGATCAGTTCCACTCTGTGGGGCGACGGCTCCAGCGATTCAACTCCTCCGAGTACAGTCCAGGCGCTGTTCACCGGCGCCGGAGTTAAAGTGACCGTGGCCGCCACCGACATTCGTCCGGAAGATGCGTACTGGGCCACCTGCCGCTCGAACTCGATTGCCGGCAACGGCACACCTGGTTCGGGTGACGGAACTGATGGCCTCGGCTACAACACCATCAACAGCCCGGGTGTCTGCCCGCAATTCGGCGCTCCGCCAGCTGCCTTGCTCGGCAATGCCGTCCAGAGCGGTTTGCAGGGCAGCACGTCCAAAGCCAATGTTGTGGCGTTCAACATCAGCGGGACTGATCCCTTCACCAACAAACCGGTCACTAAATACACCACCTACTCGGTGGGAGCGTCCCCGATCACATTCGTCTTCGAGCGCAATGGTGGACAGCTAGCCGGTCTGAGCAACGTGACCGACGCACAAGTGCAGCAGGTCTTCTCGGGTGCAAGCTGCGACGCCAGTGCGTTCGGTTTGCCCGCGGCGGGAATCCAGGCTTACCTGCGTGAGCCTCTTTCCGGCACCATGAACACCACCGAGGCCACGGTGTTCCGCCGTCCAACGGTTCCCGCTAGCCAGGGTGTTCTTGGCGCCAGTCAGGAATTTGGCGTAAATGGCGCGAACCCTCTCACTGGCACCAGTGTCGCTTGCCCGTCGTCGGACAGCAAAGGTGGCCGGTGGCGCGGGATTGGTACGGGTGAAGTCGTGACCGAGACTCAGAAATCAGTGGCCAACAACGGAACCGACGGGATTGCCTACACGTTCTTCAGCTATGGGAACGTCAATCCACTTTCCAACAACGCCAATTATGGGTACGCAACCCTAAACGGGACCGACCCGATTTTCGCAACCTACAGCGATGGAACGACGCCCTATGACCCCGGACAGCCTGCGGGTGCCGGTGTATTGCCGGCAGCGGCCAATCTCCCGGCCTCTTGCAGCGCCGCGTTCCCCTGCCCTGAAACCAGCATCTGGGCGGGCGGGCTCTCGTTCCCGAACCTGCGCAGCGGCACCTACCGCGCGTGGTCTCTCTTGCGCATCGTAAGCACTGGAACCGCGCTGACCAACGCCGAGAAGGTGATCCTCTCCGGGCAGCAGTACGTTGTCACCGCCGTTCCCGACTACGTCCCTGCGCTGGCGACAAAGGCAACGATCGGGGGTAAGGCCTTCACCGATCCTGGTCTGACGCTGGTGCGCTCGCACTACCAGCAGACTGACGGAAACGGCAAATCCCTCGGGCCGAAGCCGATCAACGCTGGGAAGACAGAAGCGGGCGGCGACATGGGCGGCTGCATTGTATCCAGCACAAACGTTGGCTTGCAGCTGATTCAAAGCAACCCCAACTCTTGCACCGTCAGGTAAGCTAAACGGCTGATCCTGATTGACTCAGTTCCACTCTGTATAAGCGGCGGGCCGTCATTGACGGCCCGCTTCTTTCTTTTAACTTGCTTGCAATAATCCTGTGTTGGAATACCACCTATAAGGTTCAAGTCGAGGATCATGTTGGGAAATTGTGCACTCATACTCATTAGGGCCCTGGCAGGCTCCGGAAAGACTCCGATCCGAGCCGGTTTGGGGAAGGGCACGACTTCAGTCGTGCCGTTAAGCCGTTCAAAATGTGTCCGCGCTTCAGCGCCTGAGGTGCGCTTTTGGCGCCCTGGCGACTTTTTCCGCAGCCTGCTGGTTCTTGGAATTGCCTTCCTATCTTTGGCCGGAAGCGACACCGCCCAAGTGCTGCCAGCATCTCCTCCAGTTGCCGATCCTTCTGACACTCGCTTTAAGGGCGTGGACGAGGACTGGACGTCCCCGGCTCTGACGAAGAGCCATCTGAGAATGGTCCCGCCCCTGATCGGCTCGGTTGACGAAGAAACGAAATACACGGCCGAATTAATCCGGCTGCAATGGCGCTGGGGCGATCCCCTCGATGTTCACATAATTAAGCCGAAGGGAGTCAAGAAGCCTCCCGTGGTTCTGTATCTTTACGGCTATCCCTCCGAAACCGACATTTTCCGGGACGAACGGTATGAGGAGGCAGTAACCAAGGACGGCTTCGCCGCCGTCGGCTTCGTCTCCGCACTTACTGGCCATCGCTACCACGACCGTCCCATGCGGGAGTGGTTCGTAAGTGAGTTGCAAGAGTCTCTAGCCACATCCGCGCATGACGTGCAGATGGTGCTGAACTATCTCGCAACGCGCGGCGATCTCGATATGGATTGCATAGGCATGTTCACGCAAGGGTCGGGATCGAGTATCGGGATTCTCGCTTCGGCAGCAGACCCGCGCATCAAGGTCCTGGATACGCTGGATCCATGGGGCGATTGGCCGACGTGGATGGCGACCTCTCCGCTTGTGCCGGAAGAAGAACGAGCGGCCTACGTGAAGCCCGAGTTCCTAAAGAAGGTGGCTCTGCTGGAACCGGTGGAGTGGCTGCCAAAGGTGCAGGCAAAGAGATTCCGCCTGCAACAAACGGCATTCGACAGCATCACGCCCACAGCCGCCCAGGAGAAACTGCGTGCAGCCGCTCCGCCCGGCTCCCAGATCGCACTCTACAAAACGCAACCGGAGTATGCCGCAGCGGTCACTGGCCGCAAGCAGTTGGAGTGGATTCAGCACGAACTGCGGGCTTTCGGAGAAAATGTGCCCGCTAGCGCACAACCGCCGCAACAGCTCGGCACAGTTAACAACCGCCAGCTTGACCGGTGGAAAGCATTCCCTTACCGCCTATTACCCAGGGAATGAATTCTCCCTTTCCAGCATTTTGGAGTTCGACTATCGCGCGGACCAACGAAAGGCAAGCGTGATGACGCTCATGTGCCACGGGCCGGCCGGAGCCGATTCTAGGGCAGGATTTGACTGGTCGTAATAATACTCGTACGAGGCGCGCACTTCGCGGCCCGGGCGAACCGTCCAGGTAAGAAACGACCCCGTGTGCGCCGACATGCCCCAGGGCCCGAAGGTATCCCCGCCGTGCTGTCTGGCGTGGCCCGCGCCCAATCCGAAATCGAGCGAAAGGCAGAGCGCCTTGCGATCGACGTCGGTGCTCCAACCGCCCTCGATGTTCTGGACCAGGTCCGGAGAGAAATAGCCGGCGTTACTTGGTTGCGCGTAGTGCAGCATGCTGTAGGTCGAGTACAGCTCCGATTCTTTCCCTAGTTTGTGTCCAACGGTGAATTCGGAATTATAGCGGGCGTTGCTCTCTCCCGTACTCGTTACCGGGCCCATTTCCGCAAGCGCGCGCAAGCGCCATCCGGAGGGGAGGCTTATCTCCGGGTGTACAACAAAATCGTTGCGCACAGCGCGATTGGCCACTAGCTGCGGGCTCAAATCAAAGATGAACCGTTTGAACCCGAGATCGAGTTTTAGGATTCCTCCGGGCGGTGTGAGGTGAAGCTGAAGTTTGGTGACGGGAATCACGGCTTGCGGAACTGATTGCCCGTCGGGGTTAGTGGTAGCGCCCATTTGCGAGACGCCGAACATAGCGTCAAACTTCACAACCTCGTTCGGATGCCATTGGCTGGTCACTCCGACATCTTGGATCTCTTCGGTGGTGCCGCTCGACTTCGGCAGGTTGTTGTAGATGAATCCTTGATCGAACTGCAGGCCAAGGCGGACAGTGTCGGCGACTGCGAAGTCACCTTGCAAATTAATTTGCTGGCGGATGTTGCCCAGAGAGTCGGTAGTGGTCACCGACGCCGGTTCCACGGCTGCGGCGGGATTGGGCTCGTCGTCTGATTCCTCGGCGGGCGGGGATGGATTGGCGGTCGGGAGTTGAACTTGAGGAAGAGCGCGGTACGACGACGTTTGGGGCGGTAGCGGATCCAGCTGCTGGGCGTGGACGGGCAACGACGCCGCCAGGGCGAGCGATAGCAGGGCGCACCAGACCATCCGCGGCGCTATTGCGTCCCAGAAATTTGCAGCATAAGTCAGGCCTGGAGTCTCGGACAAAGCGAGGAGTTCCGTGCTGCAAACAGAATGCATAGGTCCTTCGCTTCGCTCAGGATGACTCAGCACAAAAAGTCACATCCTCTCAAGATGAGTCGCAGACTTATGCGGCTTATGCATAGCCGCAGGCGCCTCGCTAGTATGCGCGGCGGCATAGAACTAGCCAGCTTTCTCAAGCACTGGCTTGCCGTAGCGCTGCGGCGCGATCTTTACCGTGGCGCTCCGGACGTGAAAGCCCCACCCGATGGCGCGGCCACCGACGGCGTATAACAGGGACTTGCACCCTACGTAGAGCATCAGACGGGGATAGAGTATGCGTTGGAAAAGCAGCAGGCTTAGGTTAAGCGGATTCTCGCCTTCCAGCGCGTAAGCGAACATACTGGCCACGAGGTCCAGCCCGAAGAGAGCCGCATAGTAGGCCAGCGCCGCCTTGGGATTCCCGCCGATGCAGGCCAGCACCAAGGCGATCTCAGCAATCGGCGAAATGCCCGCGACCATGGCCTGTTGCAGCCAGATGGTCGGCATGGTGACGAATGCCATCGTTCCGTAGCGGCGCCGGAATGTCGTATCGCGATGCTTCCATGCCGACTGCAATGTGCCGAAGGTCCAGCGCAAACGCTGGCGCGCCAGGGCGGCGAGCGTTTCCGGAACCTCCGTATAGGCGATCGCGTTTTCGTCGTAGCGGATCAGGTGGCCCCGGCGGCGGATGGCAAGCGTCAGGTCGGTGTCCTCGGCAACGGTGTCCAGGGAGTGACCCCCTGCTTCGAGGACCGCACTCTTGCGCCAGGCGCCCGCCGCTCCCGGGACCACGCTGACCGCATTCAGCAAATCCAGCGCTCTGCGGTCGAGGTTGAAGCCGCACACATACTCAAGGGACTGAAAACGGGCGATCCACTTTCTCGCATTTCCCACCTTGACGTTGCCGGAAACCGCCGCCACTCTGGGATCGGAGAAATGGCGGACCAACTTCCCCATGGTTGTGGGGCTGAAAAGCGTGTCGGCATCCAGTGCTACCAGAATTTCGTGATTCGCCTCCGCGATGGCGCGATTCAGAGCGGACGCTTTGCCGCCATTCGGCTGGCTAAGGATACGGACGGCACTGCAGGAGGAGAATGCGTGTCGCAAGACTTCAAGGGTGCCATCCGTAGATCCGTCGTCCACGACAATCACTTCAAAGTCTGGGTAGTTGCTCTCGAGCACCGCGGAGACGGTTCCGACAATGACTTTCTCTTCGTTATGAGCAGCAATGATGACGGAAATGGGCGGTTCGAAGATGGGGGTGAAGCGCCTTTTCGCGGCGCGGCGCTTTTGACCCAGGCTGAGAGCGCCGTAGACCAGGGTGCGAAGCAGGGTCAGGAGAATCGCAGCCAGAAACAGGACTTTGACGGCTACCAGGACTTTTCCCCGCAATACCAGGAGCCCGCCCTCAACCGTCGCCCATCCCCATTCAGCGGGGCTCATCGACGGCATCAACTCGTCGCGACTCTTGCCTAGCAGTTCGTGCAAACTGACGAACCGGTATCCGTGCTTGCGCAGTTGGTCGATTAGCGCCGGCAGGGCTTGGATGGTAGCTTCACGATTTCCGCCGCCATCGTGAAGCAGGATGATCTTCCCGAGATTTTGGTCCCGCATCACGATGTTGATAATTTCGTTCGGCGACTTCGCCTCCCAATCCCTCGGATCGACTCGCTCGCCGACCGTGGTATATCCAAGCTGTTGCGGGCGTAAGACGGCTTGGATGGCGGCCGGAGTTCTGGGATCGCTATCCCCGTTGTAAGGAGAGCGAAACAGAGTTGTGGAGCGGCCAACTGCATGCTCGATGATTCTCTGGGTTAAGTTCAGTTCGAGTTCCAAGTCCGCTTCCGACATCAGAAGCTCGTTCCCGTGCGAGTACGTATGGCTGCCGATGTCATGGCCCTCGGCATACATCCGGCGGAGCAGATCGGCCGAGTCTGCCGCCGGTTTGCCTACGACAAAGAACGTGGCAGGAACATGTTTAGCTTTCAAGATGTCGAGAATGCGGGGCGTGTAGCGCGGATCGGGACCGTCGTCGAACGTGAGCGTGAAGACTTTGTC
>Ga0187818_10001123_pt1 | contig 10619 bp, 9 predicted proteins | sample NC_wetland_sal_i_14_FD_130581 | JGI IMG/M metagenome (GOLD analysis project Ga0187818, IMG submission 130581) | Wetland sediment microbial communities from Neuse River Estuary, North Carolina, USA - SO4_3 | ecosystem: Environmental > Aquatic > Freshwater > Wetlands > Sediment | place: USA: North...
ACGGACCGGCCAAGGCAGCGAACGCTGGCGGCGTCGCGACCTCCGGCCTCGAGATGGCCCAGAACAGCGCACGTCTGAGCTGGACTCGCGAGGAAGTGGACGATCGGCTGCACAAGATCATGATCGCTATCCACAAGAATTGCTACGAGACCGCTGAAAAATACGGGACTCCGGGCAATCTGGTGAATGGAGCCAACATCGGCGGATTCCTCAAGATCGCCGATGCCATGCTGGATCAGGGCCTTGTGTAGAGACGTTGCTGGCAACGTCTCGGTATATGATGCGGGGTGGACAAGTTCCACCCCGCAAATTCTTGCGAGTAGCAGCACTGCGGCGTTCCAGCAAGTGCCGGTAGTGTAATGGCCATCTACCTCCCAGTTGCGCTTGTCGTTGCCGGACTGATGATTTGGGGCTTTATGACCAGCCGGAGACAGCGTGGCATCGACCGTCGGCATTTCGCGGCGTTTGTTGGATTCACCGCAGCCGTCGTCGCGGTGACTGCCACCACCCTCTGCTTGGTCGGAGTCGACCTCCATCCGCACTCGATGGATCCCGTGTGGGGAGGTTTCGGGTACGTGACAGGGATGATCTCGATCGTGTCCGTTGCCGTCACCTTCTTCGCGGGCTTGTTCAGTCGAGGGATTCAGCGCATCGCGCTTGTCAGTTGTGGAATTGTGGTCGCCCTGATGTATCTAGGCGGCTTGGCCTCCCATTTTGGGGACTAAAGCTTCTCGTGCAGCACAGTCGCGAGAACAAAGGTGCAGTGTGATCCTGAGCGGAGTGACTGCTTCGCAAAGCGAAGCAGTCACGGAGTCGAAGGACCCCCGATCAGGTTGGGTCGAGATGAATGTGGAAAGGCATTTTCGCGAGTCAGCCCGGGGAGAATTCCCTGCAAGGATGTTGCCAGGTTCAGAGCCACGGGGTCCTTCGACTTGCATGCCGTTCGCAAGCGAACGGCGTACGGCGCTCAGGATGACAGGTCTTGCGTGGTGCAGGTGAATTCGTGAAAGAACACAAATATTGGGTCTACATTGTCGGCAGCCGATCAGGCACGCTCTACATCGGCATGTGCAACAACATCGAACGGCGCATGAAAGAGCACAAGAGCGGTGCGTTTGAGGGATTTGCCAGCACCTATCACTGCAATCGGCTAGTCTATTTCGAGAGCTTCGATGATGTGCGGAAGGCGATTGACCGAGAGAAGCAATTCAAGGGCTGGCGGCGAGAGAAAAAGATCGCTCTAATTGAGTCGATGAATCCGAGATGGGCTGACCTGGCGGAGAAATGGGGAGCGGAAATGGCTTTCGCAGGTGAGTCGATTAAGAGTAGATAGTGTCATCCTGAGCGGAGTGACTGCTTCGCAAAGCGAAGCAGTCACGGAGTCGAAGGACCCCCGATCAGGTTGGGTCGAGATGAATGTGGAAAGGCATTTCGTGAGTCAGCCCGGGGGAGAATTCCCTGCAAGGATGTTGCCAGATTCAGAGCCACGGGGTCCTTCGACTTGCATGCCGTTCGCAAGCGAACGGCATGCGGCGCTCAGGATGACACTCTTAATGTAGATACATATGACTGTTGTCCACACTCCCGACCCCATTGTCGACGCCGAACGCCTCTTCGAAGGCTTCGAGAACCTGATGCCCTTCCGGGTGCAGGACATTCTGCTCGTCTCCAGCCTCTATGATTCTTTCATTCTTCGCGAAGACGGCCGGCTCAATGAATTGCTCATTGGCGAATCCCTTGAATTGGAACAGCAACAGATTCCCGGGATCACCCACGTTTCCAGCGGCGCCGAGGCACTGGCCCTGGCGCGCTCCCAGCCGCGCTTCAATCTGATCGTCACCAACCTGGAAGTGGAAGACATGGATGCGGCGCAGTTGGCCCACGAGTTCAAGGCCGCGGGCCTCGACGTGCCCGTGGTCGTGCTGGCTTACGACTACCGTGAGATCAAGAAGTTCCTGGCTCGTAACCCGGTTACCGACATTGAGCAGGTTTTCCTTTGGCAGGGGAATGTTCGCATTCTGATTTCCATCGTCAAGTACATCGAGGATAAGCGCAATGTTCTCCATGACACGAGCGTCATCGGTGTGCCGGTCATACTCGTCGTTGAAGACAACATTCGCTATTACTCCTCCTTCCTTCCTACGATCTATACCGAGCTCATCAATCAGTCGCGAAGCCTGCTGAGTGAAGGGCTCAATGTGGCGCACAAGCTGGTGCGTATGCGGGCGCGGCCTAAGATTCTGCTCTCCTCGAACTACGAAGATGCCACCCAGCAAGTGCTGAAGTACCGTGATTACTTGCTAGGCGTGGTATCGGACGTGGAATTTCCCCGCAGCGGCGAGCTCAACGTGGACGCCGGATTCGAGTTGGCGCGCATGGTTCGGGACGAGGTGCCGGATGTTGCCATTGTGCTGCAGTCTAGCCGGACCGAATTCAGGGCACGTGCGCATGCCGAGGGCTTTTCATTTCTCCGGAAGCGCTCGCCAACCCTGCTGCGCGACCTGCGGCGGTTCCTGACCGAACAGTTCGGCTTTGGCGATTTCGTGTTCCGTCTGCCTGACCGGACCGAGGTCGCGCGCGCCGGCGACCTGAACGAACTGGAGGCTCGGCTGCGTGAAGTCCCGGTGGAAAGCATCGCATTTCATAGCGAAAGGAACCACTTTTCGCGCTGGCTGAGAGCGCGCACCGAGTTTGCGCTGGCGCAGAAGCTCAGGCCCCGCAAAGTCTCCGATTTCGCCACGCTGGAGGACCTGCGGCGCGATTTGATTGACTCCATTGCCGAATATCGCAGTGAGCAAAGCCAGGTACTGATCGGCGACTTCAACGCGTCTACCTTTAAGTCAACCGACGCCTTTTTTCTGCGGATCGGGGGCGGTTCGCTGGGTGGAAAAGCTCGCGGACTGGCCTTTGTACGCCATCTGCTGCACATCAACCGGATTTCCCGCCGCTTCCCTGGCGTGCGGATCGCGGTGCCGCCCACGGTGGTTTTGGCGACCGATGTCTTCGACCGTTTTCTCACAGAGAACAACCTGCTCGACTTCGCCATTCACAGCACCGACAACGCCGAGATTGAGCAGCGATTCCTGGCGGCGGCGCTGCCGGCCTCAGTCCGGGACAACCTGCTCGCGTTTGTTTCTGAAGTCCAATATCCGCTGGCCGTCCGTTCCTCCAGCCTGCTCGAGGACTCACAATACCAGCCGTTCACCGGCGTCTACGAAACCTTCATGCTGGCCAACCAGCACCAGGACCTTCTAATCCGCCTGGAACAGCTCCTGGAGGCGATCAAACGGGTTTATGCCTCGACTTTCAGCCAGCACGCCAAGGCTTACGTCCGGGCGACCCCCTATCGTCTGGAAGAAGAAAAGATGGCTGTTATTCTGCAGCAGGTGGTCGGTAGCAGTCATGGGCAGCGCTTCTATCCGGATTTCTCTGGTGTGGTCCGATCCCATAATTTCTATCCAGTTTCCCCCATGAGCTACGGGGACGGAATCGCGGCCGTGGCGCTGGGGATGGGGCGTGAGGTCGTCGACGGTGGCAAGTGTCTGACATTTTGTCCGCGGTATCCGCGCAACCTAGTGCAGTTCTCATCGGTGGAAGACATTCTGGCAAACTCCCAGCGGGATTTTTGGGCGATGGAACTGAACCACACCGAGCGCCACCAGGACGATCCAGTCGCGGATCTGAAAGAGGTGCGGTTCGGCCTGGATGCAGCGGAGACCGATGGAACATTGCACAACCTGGGATCGACTTACTCCGTGGACAACCACGTCGTGTATGACGGCCTGAGCCGCCCTGGCACTCGCATTGTAAGTTTCGCTCCCATTCTCAAGCATGGCGTTTTTCCGCTCCCCCCTATGCTCGAAAGGCTGACAAAAATTGGCGAAGAGGCGTTTGGGCGACCGGTGGAGATCGAGTTTGCGGTGCGGCTGGCGCAGCGTCCGAAGGAATCCTCCGAGTTTGGATTTCTGCAGATCCGTCCGCTGGTGTTGTCGCGGGAAGGCGAGGAACTGCGGATGGAGGATGTGAATCCGGACCGGCTCATCTGCCACAGTTCCCAGGTGATGGGGAACGGGAGGATTGCTGACCTGCGCGATTTGGTGGTGGTCGACTTCCATCGCTTTGAACGGGTTCGCAGCCACGAAGTGGCCGAGGGAGTGGCCCAGTTGAATGCGAAGTTGAGCGCGAGTGGCACGCCGTATCTGCTGATCGGCGTTGGCCGCTGGGGATCGAATGACGCGTGGCTGGGAATTCCGGTGGAGTGGGACGAGATTTCCGGAGCGCGCGTGATTGTGGAAGCCGGATTCCGCGATTTTCGCGTGACCCCGTCGCAAGGCAGCCACTTCTTCCAGAACCTGACCGCATTTCAGGTCGGATATTTCACGGTCAACCCCGACGCCGGCGAGGGCTTTGTCGACTGGCAGTGGCTGGGTGCGCAGTCTGCGGTCGAAGAGCAGGGATGGGTTCGACACCTTCGATTTGACGAGCCGCTGGTGGTAGTGATGAATGGCAAGACCAGCCGGGGGATGGTGTTCAAGCCGGAAGGGGCCTAGGCGATTTGTGGCAAGCTGAAAGATTGCCAGGAGTTCCCGAGTTGCTCCGGGTTAGTACCGGCCCTCCTTGATCCACAGCCGGACCTGTTCTTCCACCGAGAAGCTTTGCGTACGATTCTCGGCAAACTTTGAATCCAGGGCGAAAGCGTGGGCTTCGAGTGGAACCGTGAAGTGCGCATTAGTTCGAAGGAACCCATGAACGAAAAGGTCGGAGTACAGGTCCAGTCCCAGAATGCTGAACTGGACCGCGTGCACGAGCCCGTGAAAGAGGGCTCGCTCCGTGATTGCTTCGTTGAAGATCACCACATCCAGGAAGGTCACGGAGGCCATGTGCGGAAGGTCCGGCAGGTTCACAAAGCCGAGAGCCTTCAACTCGGGATAAAACGGTGGGTTGGAAATGCGCCTGCCCTCCAGCTCCACAATTCTGATGCGGTCGAGCAATGCGGCTGAAAAGAAAGGCTGCACCATGGCCTTGTGGCGAACACTGAGCAGTGCCCCCGATGGAAAGTAGTGTTGCCGCTGCTCTCGCAGGTAGTCGGAAATGCGCACGATGGCTTGCAGGATTTTGTCTCCAGTCAGTTTGGCGGGGCCACCCTCGGAAGTCGCTTCGGCGGTCGGAATCTGCTTCTGGATCGACGTGTAGTACTGGTTCAATGCGCCGACCGTGGCGATGGCTCTTTGCAAAACGTTACGCTCGGCGTACCGGGCAAGATCTTCGGTCGAGAACCGGAGCCGAAGCTGCTGGGTTGCGCATTCTGCGCTGAGCAACTCCAACTGGGCATGGCGCAGTTCCGCATTCATTTGCACAATGGCAACCCGGTCTTCTGGATTTTCCCAGGAAAACATTCGTCAACTCCTGAATTCAGGTATACAAGTACGTGGCAGGGATCCTATACTTATTATGTATACAGTGTTACGTTTACGGCGTCAACATAATTAAATCGTTTTATACGAGGGGGACGAGATGCCGAGGCGCCCGAATCCTGATCTCGAAGAGAGAATTTTGCAGGCTGCCCAGAGGCTGTGGAAGAAGGGCGGGGAGAAGGCCCTCACCATGCGGGCGGTGGCTAAGGCAGCAGGGACGAACACGCCTGCGGTCTACCGGCGCTTTCAGAACCGGCAGGATATCTTGCGCGGCTTGCTGCGGCGGGCCCAGCGGGATGTCGCCGCAGCGGTTCAGCCGTGCCCAACTCCGGAGGAAGCCTGCGAGCGTTACGTGGAGTTCGCATTGAGTCATCCCCACGAATACGAGTTGTTTTACGCACACGCCTACCAACTCCCTCGTCCGGCTCGGTCTGGCCGAACGCCTGCGCTGCGGGAACATCGCCCGACCATGGCGCTGATGGAAGGAAAGCTGGCCGAACGGCTGGGCGGAGCTGCCACGGACCACACTCGCCTGTCGTTGGCCCTGTGGACGATGGCGCACGGCACGGCGATGCTTTTGATCTCAAGAGCAATCCCTGAGGAACATGTGGCGGATTTGCGCTCGGCCTTTACGGCGGCCGTGGCGACATTGATCAGCAATGCATCCCACCTGTCCGCCGAGAAGTGACCGACTGCACCGGCTCCTGTTCAGCTTCGCTCGGGCCACCTTTGCCAGGGGGAACGACGGCCCTACGCGGGAGTTCAGTGATCCGTCGTCCTTTCCCTCCGGTAACTTGCTCGGGTCGGTGCCGTCCTGTCAGGCTGGCTCGGAATGGAACTTATCCCTTTAAGGGCAAACCGAACCTATGATCTCTGGCTCAACGAGCAGGGTTAACCGTAAGTCACTGATTTGCATGGCGATTGTTTTGTTATGGACCATGAACGCATGGGCAGGTCAGTGGACCGGCGTGGGGCCGGACGGCGGGGACGTCCGCAGCCTGACGTACGATCCGCACAACCCGGATCACATCTTCCTGGGTACGAGCGCGGGAACGATTTTCAAGTCCACCGATGGCGGTCAGAGTTGGTCGCGTTTTGCCCGCCTGGGCAGCGGCGATGACTACGTAATCGACCACCTCGGCTTGGATCCCCAGAATTCGAACATCATGTACGCCGCAGCCTGGAGCCTGGAGAATCAGCAGGCCGGCGATTTTTTCCGCTCGCAGGATGGCGGAAAGACTTGGGAGACGATGCCTGCCATGCACGGGAAATCGATTCGCGCCCTGGTGATTGCTGCTTCCGACTCAAAGGTTCTGGTGGCTGGAGCGCTAGACGGCGTGTTCCGCAGCAAAGACGGCGGCAACAACTGGGAGAAGATTTCTTCGGCCACCCCGGGAATCCATAACGTCGAATCGATCGCGGTAGATCCCAAGAATCCGGATGTGGTTTACGCCGGCACCTGGCATTTCGCCTGGAAAACCAGCGATGGCGGCGCCCGCTGGCATCACATCAACAAAGGCATGATGGACGACTCGGATGTGTTTTCGATCATGATTGATTCCAGGAATTCGTCGGTCGTATTTGCCAGTGCCTGCTCCGGCATTTACAAAAGCGAGAACGGCGGCGAGCTGTTCAGGAAGATTCACGGCATTCCGTTTTCGGCACGGCGCACTCGCGTGTTGAAGGAAGATCTGGCGCACCCCGAGACCGTTTACGCCGGAACAACCGAGGGCTTGTGGAAGACAACGGACGAAGGCAAGACATGGCAGCGGGTGAGCAGTTCTGACATCGTTGTCAACGACCTGCTAGTCGATCCGCGCAATTCGCAGCGCGTGTTGCTGGCCACCGATCGGGGCGGCGTGCTGGCCAGCGATGACGGGGCACAAAGCTTTACTGCTTCGAACCACGGTTACGCTCACCGCGATGTGACTTCGATTCTGGCGGACAAAAAGAATCCCGACACGATTTACGTCGGCGTGGTCAATGACCGGGAACAGGGCGGCGTATTCGTCTCGCACGACGCCGGACAGCACTGGACTCAGAAGAGCCTGGGGCTGGACGGCCGGGACGTGCTCACGCTGAAGCAAGGCGGCAATGGTGAACTGATCGCCGGGACCAATCGCGGCATTTTCATGCTGGCACACGGTGCGAACGAGTGGACTCCGATCAATACTGTGATCGAAAAGAAAGCGGCCGGTCACACGCCCAAGAATGGGGCGGCTAGGAGGGCAGCGCGTTCCGTGCTGACCGCGCGCGTGAATGATATCGAAATCACGCCCGAGCGCTGGCTGGCCGCGACCTCGGCTGGGCTCTACACCAGCTCCAACCAAGGCCAGAGCTGGAGCGGTGGTCCGGTGATGGGCAAGCAAGATTTTGTCTCGGTGAGCGCGCAGGCAGAACTGGTCGCAGTCGCCACCCACAACAGCGTGCTGGTTTCGACCAACAACGGCGCGAGCTGGCAGGAAGCCAGTCTCGGTTCCTACGTCAGCAGCATCCGCAACGTGACCATCACCCCGGATGGGCAGATCGTGATTGCATCGCGGGAAGGCGCGTTCCGCAGTCCGAACTTCGGCGGTGGCTGGGACCGCATGCAGAACGGTCTGCCCGATAAGAACATCAGTTCAATCACTTACGACGCCAACGGCAAGCGCCTGCTGGCCACCAGCACGGAAACCGGCGTAGTGTTCGAGAGCCAAGACGGCGGCCAGAGCTGGCAGCGCGGACCGGATTCTGGATTTCCGCTGCGTGCGGTCAGCTTTGTCCATGGACATTTACTGGCAGCAACACCGTTCGATGGCGTCGTGGTTGAGCCGGCGAATGAAGACCAGAGCGCCTCAACGGATCAAGGCGGGCATACCTACTGATCAAAGCAAAGTCGATGCCTTTGGGAGAGAGCGTTCTTGAAGATATGCGCCGGGGTTACGGTGAATGTCAACCCGGTGGCCGCACGGGCGGGACGCCCGCGCCTACATAGATTCTTCGCGGGCCTCAGGATTGGTTAGCGGTTCGCGAGTAGCGAAACGTCACAAAGCCTCAGCAGGCGTTCATCGGCAGTGACCAGCGTCAACTCGAAAACTCTTGCGGTGGCAATCAGGAAACGGTCTGCAGGATCGCGATGCGGAAGCTGGAGGCGCGCGGTCTGCAGCGCGACTTCATGCGTCACTGGAGCCTCTTTGAGTGGCACAACACTCAACTTGTCCGCCACCCAAGCGTCAACCTCTTGATCCAAAATAATGCGTTTTTTCTGGCAAAGGACGACCAACTCCCAGATGCTAATTGGCGACAGCCAAAGTTCGTTGTCGGGATTTCCAAGCTCGCCCAGCACGCGCGGGGAAAGCCGTTCAGCAGCGAGGAAACTCCACAGCCAAACGTGAGTATCGAGCAGGAGTCTCATTAGCGAAGAACTTCCCAGTCGTCTTCATCGCCAGCGGGCGAGACGATGTCCCCCAGAATTTGCCCCGTTCCCTTGAACGAACCAATCCAGTTGGCTGGTCTCTTCGGAGCTGGTGGCGGAACGATCTCGGCCACCGGCTCGCCGAAGCGGGTGACCAGCACCGGCTTGCCCGTTTTACGGACCGTCTCTAGGACGGCCAGGCAGGTCGCTTTGAATTTGGAGATGGCGATCTTTTCCATGGGGTCAATTTTACCATGGTCACAGACTATGGTCCACATTGACCGATGGCGTTCGAGGCCTTGGCGTTGCCCGCCAGCAACAATTGCGCAGATCTGGCCCAGATGGAAGCTGCAAGTTATTGAATACACAACATATCAGTATGGAATCCTGGTTGCGACTTGTCAGAATCAACGAGCCGTAGGCAGGATGGTCCATGAGCACGGGACAGCGCATTTACGCATCGATCGCAGTTTTTGCGTTGACGGTTATTGCGTTGACCGCGACGGGGTGCTCAAAGCAGCGAAGTGTACTGGCTTCGAATCAGAAGGCGACCGTCTCTAGCCAGCTTCCCTTTGACTTGGTTTCCGATAACAAACGACCATCTCCCACGGGCCAGTTAGAGTCCGCGGAAGTCCCGCCTGGAACTCCGATCGTGATTAGATTGCGGTCTTCAGTATCCAGCGCAGGGTCGCATTCGGGAGACTCATTCGAAGCTGAGCTGGACCAGCCGATCATCGTTGACGGGCGGACGGTGGCGCCGCGCGGCCTACCCATCACCGGAAGAATTGTCTCCGCCAAAGCCGCTGGCGGATTGAATGATCCGGGTTATCTACGGCTTACGCTGTCGTCGATCTCCCTTGCGGGCAAAAGTTTTCCCCTGCAGACCTCCAGCATCTTCGCCAAGGGTGGCCGACACGAGGAGCACTATGTGGCGGCCGGTACAGATTTCCCGAATGCCGAGATAGTCGGCGGTGAGGCCTCAAATGCTCTGACGAAGAACGAGTCCAGGTTTTCCACAGGTCGGCAATTGACCTTCCGTCTGGCAAAGTCTCTGCTTCTGCACAGCTAGACAGCGAAGCGAGTTTGCGGAAATGACCTAGCGGATGCAAGAGATACCGATCTGTTTTCCTCCCATTTGGTACCCGACTCGAAGCCACAAATTCCCTTTCTTGAATTTTGCCTTTCGGTGTGACGAGTGCCCTTAGCACGCACAGGCGAGTCTGCCTAGACTTCCCAAATAGGGAGCGCTCGTGGACGGCAATTTATGGCGCAGAACTTCCCGATTCGGGAATCTTTCGCCCCGGTCGCGTCACCGGTTTGAGCTCTCGTCTAAGCGGGACGGTTCCGTACTGGGTAGGAGGCTTTGGCATGGGCACTCAGGTCTCAGCAAGGTGGGCTCTGATTCAGGTGCGGAAAAAAGTTTCCGGAAAAACGAGTCAATGAACGCAATCGCACAACTCCAGCCGAAACCCAACGAGACCGCAGATCCTGCGATGTTGGTCGCGGCATTGGATGCATGCACGGAAGGTCTGGTCCTCATCGAGAGCGGACGCGTGCTGTACGCTAATCCAGTTTTTGTGCACTTGCTCGGATATCTCGATAGTGCGGAGATTCAAGGGCGGGCAGTGACTGACTTTATGCCGGAGTTGCAGGTCCCCTCCCGAGGCGCTCCGGAAACTCGCTCAAGCTCTGGCTTTCCCGCACGGGAAGTCAGCGGCACTCGCAAGGATGGCACGCCTATCCAGATCGAGGCTTCCGGTGCCCACTTTGGCATGGGCGGCCGTGAGGTGTACGTCGTCAGCGCTCGTGAC
>Ga0187818_10001125_pt1 | contig 10612 bp, 9 predicted proteins | sample NC_wetland_sal_i_14_FD_130581 | JGI IMG/M metagenome (GOLD analysis project Ga0187818, IMG submission 130581) | Wetland sediment microbial communities from Neuse River Estuary, North Carolina, USA - SO4_3 | ecosystem: Environmental > Aquatic > Freshwater > Wetlands > Sediment | place: USA: North...
GCAGTAGGCAACGTTATATCCCAGCGTCGAAAAGCAATTTGGTTCGCAATCCCTTTTCATCCTTTTGAGTTGTTGGGTATCGAACTTCTGACTGCCCACAGCGCCCCAGTCGTACGTCGCGTTGTACAAGGGAAAGCACGGGGCGAGAGTCCCATTGGTCCGGATGATCAGCCAGTTTTGTCCGGCGCGGCATCCCCATTGCTCGCCGACTCCACGCAGGAAGCCCTTCATGTTCTGCAGGCGAGGAATTGAATCGACCATCTTCCAGCCCTGGTGCTGCTTGTCGATGAGCCAGTCGAGAAGGTCATCCACCTCCCGAAAGTCTTCCGGCCGGATGTAGGTGCCATTGCCGTTCAGATGTTTGAAATGGCCCTGTTCCATCATTGGGGGCTCGTTGATGTGAAAGGTGATGGAGATACCGTTGTCGTGCGCGATGGTGGCGAGTTTTTTCACGTCGTCAATGTTGGTGCGGCAGATGTTCGTGTTGAAGAAAACCGTGTAGCCGTAACGGTACTGCCGCCGCACGAGGTAATCGAAGTTCGAACGCACGTGCTCAAAGGCCTTTGGGAGTCCCGGCTTTTCCCTAATCGTATCGACCGCAAAATTGATCGTGGCAACCCCAGCATCAGTGAGGCGATCAGTAATCTCGGGCCGTAGTAGTCGGCCGTTCGTCGCCAGGTACACCCAGAAGTCTTTCTTGGCGGCGTAGTGGATCACTTTGTGAACGAAGTCGGGACGGAGCAGCGGCTCGCCGCCGGTTGGAGCGAGAACGCGGCAGGGGGTGGAATGCAGCCAGTCGATGGCACGCCTCGCCGTGTCTTCAGTCATGCCTTTGATACGGTTGTCATACGACCAGCAGTAGTGACAGTCCAGATTACATTTCCACTCGGTGAAGAGGTAAGCAATGATCGGCTGAAACTCACCTGGCAGGAGGCGTGACTTGAAATACGGAAACATCCAGCCACGCATGGTCTTCACAACTTTGGAAGCAGGCCAGTGCCGCTTGCCGGTCTGGAGCGCAGCCTCGTGCGCGGCGATGTCGTCGGCATCAATCTCATGCAATAGCGCTGGATGCTGCGGAAAGACTGGCGAGGGCAGAGCAAGGGGCTTTCGAAGTCCCTGCCCTGCCCAAGTCAGTGTGGACGGGGCGGGAGCGTTATGCAGAAGATTATGGAGAGGCACGTCCAAACGGAACGGCTGCGCCGATTGAGTCGGTAAAGGTGCTTTGTTCGCCGTTGCCATAGTTATGTGTTGGCCTCATTCGTAGCTTGCTTTGAATGGCTTTCTTCTCTTAGCTCGCACTCAGCTTGAAGCCAATCATCAATATCACGTCCATGAACTCCGCCGCGTTCGAGATAGATCTCGTGGGCGCGGCGCTCGATTTCCCTTCGGCTTGGCCGTTCTTCGACGATTGCATTCTCCTGTGCCGGCTCTTGCTGTTCCGGCGACTCGAAGGTGTCTTTGCTCTTCGCTTTCGGTGCCATAACCGGCTCCTTCCTTTCTGTTTTGGCAATTGCGGTGTGTGACCAGTTCACGGGAACTCATGTCAGTGACGATGGCCCCGGCCCATACCACTGCCTGTCCGAACGAAGGCGAGCAATGCCAGAACCAACAACACGGTCACTAAGAGAAACATGTTCATGACAACCTCCCTTCCCCTCTCGTCCCCATGCGCGTGCTTCACGAGAGAACCGATCATTCACGGGGAGGAGACTTTTACGGTTTGATACTTTGTGGCTCCATGGAAACGAATACGCACGTTCGGCACCACTACGCCGAAAGTGGTAAGTGGATAGAAATGAACGAGAAGGTGCGCGGTACCAGCACGGCTGACACTGACTGATCCAGGGCAGTGCCCTAATGCGGGCACAGGCCACTTATTGGTTTTGCTGGTAGTCGTCCTTGCTGATATTCAAGCGGCGCATCTTGTTCTGGAGTGTCGTACGCTTCAGCCCGAGACTCTCCGCAGCGCCACCCGGACCGGAAAGCCGGCCCTTCGACAATCTCAGGGCGCTGAGGATCGCTTCGCGCTCGGCGCCTTGGAACGTGGAAGCCTTGGGCGTTCCGCCTTGCGTTCTGGTCTTATGGAGTTCCGAAATGGGAGCGTTCAATTCTTCCCCTTGCGAGAGGATAACGGCGCGCTCCAGGAAATTTTGAAGCTCTCGTATATTGCCTGGCCAATCGCAATTCACCAGCGCGTCCATGGCATGCTTCGGTACCGTTTTGATCTGCTTTCGCATCCGGCGAGATAGCCTCGAAACGAAATAGTGAACAAGCAAGGGAATATCCTCCCGCCTCTCACGGAGCGGCGGTATCTCCAGTGGGAAGACGCTCAACCGGTAGAAAAGGTCTTCTCGAAACTGGCCATCGCGGATCATCGTTGACAGATTTCTATGCGTCGCGGCGATCAGGCGAACATTGACCCGAATCGTCTTCGTGCTGCCTAGCCTCTCAAACTCTCGCTCCTGCAAAGCGCGCAGAAGCTTTGGCTGCAGCTCCAGGCTGATGTCTCCGATCTCGTCCAAAAACAGCGTCCCTTTGTCGGCCAGTTCAAATCGCCCGCGCTTCTGCATCAGAGCCCCGGTGAAGGCTCCCTTTTCATGTCCAAACAGTTCACTCTCGACAAGCCCCGAGGGAATCGCCGCACAATTCAGTCTCACGAAAGTGCGTTCCCGCCGCGGGCTGAGGTTGTGTATGGCTCGCGCAATCAACTCTTTTCCCGTGCCGGTTTCGCCGTAGAGTAAAACGGAGGATTCGGTCGGGGCGACGACCGCAACTTGGTCCAGTACCTTTTTGAGCGCCGGACTGTTGCCTACGATGTCATCAAAGTTGGATTCCGCCCTGATTTCAGATTCAAGATAAAGCCGCTCATCCTCCAACCGGTTCTTCCAAGCGGTGAGCCGGCCGTAGGCCACTGCATTCTCCAAGGCGAGGGAAAGCTGATAGCCGATCTGGGTAAGAAGATCGGCATCCGTTTGCTTGAAATGGTTCGCCTGCCTGCTGCCAAGCGCCAGTGCGCCTATCGGCCCTTGCGAGATGACAAAAGGAACAGTGGCCATGGATACGATTGCTTCGGACCTGAGTGGTCCGGTGAGCGCCTCCGGTAGCCGGTCGATCTCAAGCCTGGACCAGATCTCCGTCGTTCGCGTTCTCATTCTCTCCGTATCTTCTGGCGTCAACTTTGTCACGGTGCTGTCGGTCATGAATCCCCGGCTTCCCGGAAAATCGAGGACCGCGCACTCCAATTGATTGGCCTGCCGGTCAAGCAGAAAAAAACTGGTGAAATCGTTGCCGAAGTATTTTCGAATCGAAATTGCGGCGGAGTGGAACAGTTCCCGGATATCGAGCTTTGCCACAATGTGGTTGTTGATTTCCAGTAAAAGCTCCAGTCGGTCCCGCTCGTGCGCCAGTTCGCGCTGGTACTTCTCAGCCGCATCCACAGCGAGGGCGCTTTCCAGAGCAACGGCGACATGCGACGATACGGAATTCATCAACTCCAGGTCGTCCGAGCTGAATTCATCTTCTTTCGCGCTGGAAAACACGAGCACGCCTAGCAGCTTTCGAGACGTCAACACGGGGAAGAAGTGCGCGCTATGTGGAATATCGGCCGGGATACGCGCGCGCATCTCGGGTACCTTCTGCAATTCCCCCTGGATGTCCTGGACAAAGACCGGCTTTCTTTCCTTGAGCGCCCGATCTATGGCGGTCCCCCGGACATACGGAACTTCCGTCCCGATGTCCACCTTTGGGCTGTCCGGACCTTGGCCGAGTGCGAGGATCCGCAAAGAATGCTCCCCGTCGTCCAACAACAGGAGTGCAACCGAATCAAAAGCCACCACTTTTGAGAGCAGGTTCCGCAAACTTTGAAGGGCAGCCTGCAAATTCGGCTGGCTGGCGATGGCGCTGGAGATTTCCATCAGAGCACGGTACCTGCCCTGCTGGCTTGCCATCGACGTTCGGCTGTCTTCGGCCATGCGCTTAGGTTAACACCTTCCCCCTTTGTAGTTTCGAACTCGGCGTCTGGCACACGCCGTTTGCGAAGGATTGGTTGCATGCCGAGGGTTGTGCCCGCATTAGGGCACTGCCCGGATTGAGACAGGGCCTCCTACTCAGCCGCCTTCACCTTCTTGTTTGTTTCTATCCATTTAACAGCATTGCGGTACTGGCGCAGAACGTGCGTATCACCTGTCGCGCGGCTACAGAAACTCAGGTCAAAGAGTTTCCGGAGGTCGCCGATGCTCAAGGCTGAACTTCAGAAGTCCACAAACGCAACCACGCTCCACTTGGAAGGCCGCTTGGCGGGCCTCTGGGCTAAGAGCGTTATGTCCTTGGTGACGACGTGTTCGTCTCCGGCCAAGCTGCTGGTGGATTTGACGGATGTGACCTACGTCGATGCGTGCGGAGAAGAAATATTGAAGTGGCTTGCGGCCATCGGCGCCGAGTTTGCTGCCGAAAGTTGTTATGCCCGTGATATCTGCGAGCGCCTGCTCTTGCCGCAGGAGCAAAGAAGTCGGTGCACTCCATAACCATGCGGCGTGGATCGGGTGTTCGCAGTCCCCCCGGCTACACCCGGGCGAAGACAAAGTTCGCCCGGGTGTCTGCCGCGCGAGTGAGGTGACGGGCCATGCTTCGTTCGTGCACAAGACGCATCTGGAAGAGCTATGGGGAAGTGCGCCGCTACGCAACGTCATCGGAAATCGGTTCCTATTTTCGTGAGCATCGAGATCATTTGTTCTGGATGGCTCTCGTAATAACCGGCAGTGAAGAATTGGCTGAATCTTCCATTGCGGCCGCGTGTAAGAACCCAACTCATGGTCAGAGCGTGTTTCTTGATTGGATCGGCCAATGGGCACAACACGCGGTAGTCCGCAGCGCAATAGCAGCGATAAAAGATGACATTGCAAGCGCAGCCATCGCGTACCAGTGCCAGTCGTGTGAGCACGGTGAACACGAGGGACTGTCCGAAACAGAAACTCGCGCATTGAGAATGATCGAACCGAGAGAGATCTTCACCGAGCTCGATTCTCTGGCCCGGTCCATTTTGATTCTCCGGGCCTTGCGAAACACCACAACGTACGACTGCGTCGCTGCAATGGGTGTTCCACGCGCGACGGTTGTAGCCGCCTATTGCCGGGCACTTACTTGGCTGCGAGCGCGGCAGATCCCGGAACCGGCCTTGGTCGCGAATTCGGCGGTGAAATGAGCACCCTTACCCAGGTTGCACAGGATATACCGCCAGTAGTAGCTACACCGACCGTAACCGCGCCTGCCGTGAATCCTGCCGAGGGTCCGTGGCTCATCACGGTTGCTGTAATGCTTGCGACCTTCATGGAGGTGCTAGACACCACCGTCGTTAGCGTCTCCTTGACGCATATTGCAGGGAGCCTCTCGGCGACGCCCAACGAAGCTACTTGGGCGCTCACGTCATACTTGGTGGCCAACGGGATTGTCATTCCGATTTCAGGATGGCTGGCAAACCATATCGGACGAAAGAACCTGCTTCTGCTCTCCACGGCCGGCTTCACACTTGCCTCTTTGCTCTGTGGTATCGCACCCAGCATGGGTCTGCTGGTGACGTTTCGTGTTGTTCAGGGTGCCTGTGGCGGTTCCTTGCAACCGTTATCCCAAGCCGTAATGCTGGAGGCGTTCCCTCCCGAACAACACGGCAAGGCGATGGCCGTCTGGGCGATGGGAGCCATTGTGGCGCCGGTGCTCGGACCGGTTTTGGGTGGTTGGCTGACCGACAACTTCTCCTGGCGCTGGGTCTTCTACATCAATCTGCCGGTTGGTTTGCTGTCCGTTTTCATGATCCGAACTTTCCTGAAAGACCCACCGTATATTCGCCGTTCGTCAGCGGCAATCGATTCCTGGGGGCTGGCGACACTGGCGATATGGGTAGCCGCGCTCCAGATCATGTTGGACAAAGGGCAGGAAGAAGATTGGTTTGATTCGAGATTCATTATGGTGCTGGCTGTCGCGTTCGTAGTGGGGCTCGTGATCTGGATAGTGGTGGAGCTGAGTTCGCAACATCCAGTTGCGGATCTGCGCATGTTTCGGAACGTGCCATTTGCTGTAGGTACTGTTGTGATGGCAGTCGTCGGTTTCGTGATGTACGGCGGCCAGATCAGCATTTCGCTCTGGCTGCAAACTCTCCTCGGTTATCCGTCGGTGCAGGCCGGTATCGCCATGATGGCCATGGGAATCGGAGCGGCTCTCGCCATGCCGATAGCCTCCCTCCTGGTGAGCAGGTTTGATCCTCGCAAGGTCTTTGCGTGCGGAGTGCTAGGGATCGCGTTTTCGTTCTATCAGTTGATGAGGTTCAACCTGCAGGTGGGTTACTGGGATATCTTTTGGCCGCAGTTCATCCAAGGTTTTTCGACAGGCTTAGTGGCTGTACCGCTCATGGTCCTGACCATGGCTTTCATTCCCAAGGAGAACATGGGGAACGCTACAAGTTTGTTCAACATGATGCGGAACATTGGCGGGGGAGTTGGCATTTCGATAGTGGGCACTGTGCTGACGCGCCTGGGGCAACAACACACCAACTTGTTGATTGCTCACGTCACACCGCTATCTCCTTTGGCCTTGAGACTGTTCGGCGGCCTGCGAGGTTTATTTGCGGGTTCCGGTCCTGTGTCGGCCGACAAAAAAGCATATGCCGTACTTTTTGGATTGGTGCAGCGCCAGGCCAGCATGGTGGCGTTGATTCAAGTCTTTCAATATCTTGGACTGCTGATTCTCATCCTGATTCCACTCATCGCGTTAACGAAGCGGCCGCCCAAGGGCCAAGCTTCCCAGCCCATGGCACACTAACCCAAGTTTGTCACTCACATCGCTCCCAAAGAATCTTGGATTGGTTCGGCCAGAGTAGCACGCAGTATTGTACTCGAGCATCGAGACTCGATCTATGCCAAGCTTTGCCACGTGCTCATGGAACCGATCCCCAAAAGCAGAGTGGTCTTCTGGACAGGAACGCCGCGCAATTATATGCTGTGGTTCTCACCCTGAGCGCCTGTCCCAGCCTGTTGAACTGGAGTTGAGAAATGAGCCCGGAAACAATCAGTCCGCCCTATCGAAGCGTAATTTGCCTTTACTGCGGTAAACCAGTGCACTTACCTGAAAATATTGTTCGCAGAGCTAATTCCACCAAAAACCTAGAGTCCAATGCGACCCAACATTTGCTCTCCCGTGTATTCCTGCTTAGATGCCGGTCATGTGTCCGCGAAGCCGTTTACACCATCGATCAAGTCATCGACAGTCCGGAAACGCCGACATCTCAAGAGTCCGGCTTGAAATAGGACTTTGGGGAAGCTGGTTTTTCACCCGTAGGACCTGAAGTGTTCCCAGAAGTCAGGCCACGGCTGACGCAGGTTGCGGCAGACAAACACGTCGCCATAGCCAGTGATCGAGCTATTCTCGATGCCGTACCGGTTCGTCAAACGACCAGCCAACTCGCAGGACTCAAAGTTCTGCTCCACAAAATCGCGGTGCTCACCTACCACGATCACGGTTTGCGGAGGCGGATCGCCGTAGCCGTGGGACCAGTTGGAGTTCATCCCGCTGATGGCCCTTGGCAGGCCATACGCCGGGCCATAGAAGTTGAGAGCGCCGGCCTCGCCTTCATCGCCCGCCAGGATACCCAGCCTGGCCTGATCCTGGACGGGCAATGAGTCGCGGATCTTGGCCACCGTTTCAACCAACTCCGGCCAACCGATCTGATTGTCAAACATGCTGCCGTTCATACGGTTCGCCATACGCCACCAGGCAGAATTCAACGGAGCAATAGGGAGCGTCACTGCGGCGGCAAGCAAGCCCGCGACCGCCAGGGTTCTCCAGGTGATTTGTCGGACTGTCAAAGCGGAGCGAGGGCTCAGTGAACCCACCCACCGCTCACCCCAGACCGCTCCTGCCGCGAGGAGCATGGGGTAAGCCGGGGCCGGGTAGTAGTCGCGCCCTCTAGCGACGAATAACGCCAAGAGCGGAATAACATACATCCAAGCCAGCATGCGGTAACGCTTGCCCTCTGACACAGCGAACAGGTACCAGAGACCTGCGCACCATAGCGGGACGGTTACGACGTTGGCCGGTTTCCAGAGTTGATTCAGCAGAAAGTAATCCGTCCAGCCCCAGCGAATGTCGCGTGAGTGAATACTCTTCAGGAACTCGAGTGAGACAAAGTGATGCTGAACCTGCCAGACCACATTGGGCAGCATGACCAGTACGGCTACGGCTGCCCCGCACCACAACCATGGACTCTTCAGGTATCGTCGGGCTGGCGTCAAAAGCACGCCCCCCACGACGCCCAGCACAAAAAAAGTCATGGCATATTTGGTCATCATGCCTAAGCCGATTGCCGCCCCGATGACGACCCACCAGCGCGGGTCATCCGATTTAAGCAGTCGGATCACAAGGTAAGCCACCACCACCCACCACAGATAATCGAACGACGTGTAGGACAAGAACGACCCATGGACGAGTGAGTGCCCTCCGATCCCTACCGCCACGGCAGCCACAAGTTGCGCCTCGCGCTTGCCGCCAAGTTCGCGGGCTGCGAGACCGGTGAGGAACAGCGCAAGACCTTGCGACACCGCAGCGAAGAACCGGAAACCTCTAAGCGAAGTGCCGAAAAGTTCCAATTCCACGCGCCCGAGGAAGGGCGTCATCGGCGGATACACCACGTAACCCCAAGCCAAGTGGCGTGCGTTGTCTAATGTCAGCAATTCGTCCCGGTGAAATCCGTACCGACCGTTGACCAGTGTGTGCAAAAGGATGCTGAAGAGCGCCAGCAGGACCAACGCGCCAGAATCACTTGCTGTGATTCGCTGCCATGTGCGCGATAGCTGCATCTCTTCCTTTCCGCTGTGTCAGACAGTCGATCGCCGCGGAAAACGGCCGGTGATCTTGTGGATGAACCCGTGAAAGCGATGAAAGCCCGCAGCGTTCGGGAAAAACATAAACGGACACTGCCCCGGAACCACCTGAATGCCTTGCTCCTGGCAGAAGGCGATCGCTTTTGCGCTGACGGCGCCCTTACCCGTCCCTCGGTGCATCCAGACTCGCCGGACGCCGGCCTCGGCGCAATCCTTCACGACTGCTTCCGTGGCTTCCGGGGACGTCATCAGCAACACTGCATCGACAGGGGGCTGGATGTCCTGCACGCGAGGGAAGCATCGTCGTCCCTGTACCTCCGGCGTGTTGGGGTTCACGGGCACAACATCATATCCACGAGTGCAGAATTCTTCGAACAGCTTCGCGCTGAAACTTGCGGGATCCCGCGAGATACCCGCTATTGCAATTCGTTTCTGCGAGAGGAAATCTTCGATGGTTCCGAGCGATGCACGTTGAGTTGCCATATAACCTCCCTGACGCTGCCAGATTTACTGTAGTGCATAGATGCTGGCCCTTGCTTACGGGCGCTAGCCGGTTCTCTTCGCACTCATGGACTCCCGGCGCCAAGACTGCGGAATCGGAAGAAGCTCGTTGACTCGGGCGCGGTAGTCGAGATAGGCCGCTCCGAACCGTTGCTGCAGGTATTCGTCTTCGCGGTGAATGAGCAGTTTGAAAGCAGCGTAGGCGACCAACGGCGTCAGCAACAGCGGCCAGGATCGAGTGAGGAGTGTGAGTCCCGGCAGAAGGAACACGATCCACGCGGCATAAATCGGATGCCGCACGAGCGCAAATACATCCGAAGTGACCAAATGATCTTGGTCATATGCTCTCATTGCCGACCGTGCCGCGACGATTAACATGGGGACACCCGTTAATAGAAGGATGCCGCCCACCGCCGCAAAAACGGCATAGGGCAGCAATCGCACCCGGCAAACGTCAGGCCACCGATGGGTCGCTGCCCCGGCTGCCGCCGCGTAAACAATCGCCACCGCCGCTATTCGCGGTCCAACACCCCAGCGACTCAACCTGTTTCTGACCATTACTCGTAAATCCTCGCGGCCGCAGGTTCTCCGCCGCCGACTTTGTATGGACACACGCGGATCGCTACTGGGGCTGCGCCTTTGCGCCATCGCGTTCGTAGCGCTCGAGATCAGCCCGCAAATTCTTTTCCAGTTGCTCGTCGTGTTGCTGGAGGGCCAAATCGAGCGCCTGTTGTTCAGAGTGTATGGCCTCGTCCGAACGGCCAGTCTTGTCATATGCGTCAGCCAACGCGGCGAGGCACCGCCAGTCTTTGCCATCGCTAAGCTCCACGGCCTTCTGAAAGGCAGCCACGGCCCCAGCGGAGTCACCGCGTAATCCCAAGACATAACCAAGATTGAAGCGATACTCCACGGCAGTGGGGCGGAGTGCAATTGCCTTTTGCAGTTGGTCGACTGCCTCGTCCACTCGTCCCATCTTTGCCAGCGCCAACGCGAGATGATTGTGCCCATCGGGGAAGTCAGGAGCCATGTCGACTGCCTTCCGCAGGTGCTCGTATCCCTCCTGAGTTCGCCCGTTTTCGAACAACGCCGTGCCCAGGTCCGTCTCTGCCCCGGCATTGGAGGGATCGAGCGCCAGCGATTTCTGCCAGTTGACCACTGCCCCGTCCAGATCGCCGGTTAGCGCCAGGGACACCGCGAGGTGGGCGAACCATGTCGGCTCGTGAGTATCGAGAGCGCAGGCC
>Ga0187818_10001126_pt1 | contig 10610 bp, 11 predicted proteins | sample NC_wetland_sal_i_14_FD_130581 | JGI IMG/M metagenome (GOLD analysis project Ga0187818, IMG submission 130581) | Wetland sediment microbial communities from Neuse River Estuary, North Carolina, USA - SO4_3 | ecosystem: Environmental > Aquatic > Freshwater > Wetlands > Sediment | place: USA...
CTGGAAATCCTCTGACCATCGCAATTCTCAGCGCGGTCGGGGCGGACTCGTTTGACGGGCTCGAATGGTGCCGCACCGTTGCCAATAGCGGGACCGGCGGTCTTTACCATTTGCAGCAATATGACTTCTTTGCCTGGCAATCGGAAGAGTATGCCTCGCCTATAGTGAAAGAGGCGGTAACGAGTGAGAGGATCGGGTACTCCGGGAAAGTGATCTTCCATAACTTGGAGTTTTATGCGACGTGGATGACCGAACTTCGCGAAAGCTTAAGGAGCGGCAAGATTGAGAGGTTTCTCACCGAGAAAATTCCCGGCGGCGCGGATAGCATGAAACTACTTGGAAAGGCTGTACCCGAGGTCTTTGGATGAACAACATCAGTCCAAGACGGTTTGAGCATGCGGTTTCATGCATCGCAGCGGAGATCGGCGCTCGTCTCCTCGAAGCACCGAAACTGCGTGTTTTGGAGCGTGATCTATGGACCGAGCTGACGTGTTGCGTGCTAAGCAGTCAAGTACCCTATGAGATGGCAAGAGCTGCTGCGCAACGAATCAATGAATCTGACGTGCTCTGGTACTCCGTACGCCCCGACCGCGGCGTTCTGAGAACCAAACTGTTTGAGCTGCTATCAATGCCGCTCTATTTCAACGATAGCTATCGGCGCTATCGATTTCCCAGCAGTCGCGCCGACCAAATCGCGGCTGGCTTTTGTACCGTTTATGAGGAGTTTGGCTCGCTGGGACAGCTCCTGGATCGCCACTCTGATGCGCCTGCTGCACGAGCCTGGATGGTAATGCACATCCAAGGAGTCGGACCGAAGCAAGCTAGTATGTTTCTACGAAATAGCGCTGCATCCTATGATCTGGCGATCATCGACCGACACGTTCTTCGGTACATGCGGCTGATGAAGTTGTGTGGGCCGTCTGAGTCGGATGTGGCAACCATCGGTAAATATGAACGCCACGAAATGCACCTCCGGCAATACGCTACATCGATGGGATATCCTGTTGGGCTACTTGATTGGGCAATTTGGATAGTGATGCGGGCGGCATCTAGGATCGAATAGCGATGAGTATCGTAACGCTGGTGTCCGGCGGTTTGGATTCAACTCTGATGGCGGTACTCGCTAAGGAAGCAGGGATCGAGCAGTTCCCTCTATTTGTGAACTACGGCCAACGATCTCTCAAACGGGAACTGGCTGCATGTCGTCGCTCCATGCGAAACAACCATTTGCCTGAACCGGCTGTTGCGAATATCGCAGGATTCGGAACTCTCATCCGATCCGGCCTTACAGACCGCAAACTCCATGTTGTGGAAGATGCATTCACTCCCGGCAGAAACCTAATCTTTCTTCTTCTCGGTGCGGCTTACGCCTATGAAGTCGGAGCGAATGCAGTGACAATCGGACTCCTAAGCGAGCGGACGAGTCTCTTTCCGGACCAAACATCCCATTTCATAACGACGGCAGAGTCTATGCTCTCTGAGTGCATGGGGCGTCCCATCAAGGTTCTGACGCCGCTGGGCGAATTTACGAAACACGATGTTGTCCGGTTGTCCCGCAAGAGGAGAATAGATGGGACGTATTCCTGCCATGTGGGCGGGCAAGTTCCGTGCGGGCATTGTATTTCGTGCCGCGAATTCTACTTCTGAGGAGGTGCGAAATGGGCGGAGGAGGCGGTAGCAGCAGCAGTTCGTTAGGCGACACTCGCCATCTAGAAGATCGTGCGAAGGAAATCCTCCAGCAGGGCGACACTGGTCGGAAAAACGTGTTCATCAGTTTCGCGTACGAAGATCTCGATGCTGTCAACCTTCTTCGAGGGCAGGCGAAGAATGAGAACACTGATATCGAGTTCAATGACCTCTCGGTTAAGGAACCTTTTGACAGCCAACGTGGCGAATACATCCGCCAGAAGATACGAGAGCGCATAAACCAGTCCTCAACGACAGTCGTCTACTTGTCCAAGGACACTGCACGGAGCGAATGGGTTAAATGGGAAGTGGAGAAGAGCAACGAATTGGGCAAGCGACTGATCGCTACGCACAGCGGTGACAACCCTCCGAGTCCGCTGCCTGAGTTCATCAGGGACAACAAGATCAACGTGGTGCCCTGGTCGAGCCTCGCGGCCGAACTTAAGAAAAAATGAGCGGTACGCAAGTGAACCCGCCTCCTGCGAAGGTTCCACCGTTCCACCTGTGGACCTCCGCCAACTCCAGAAAATGAGCTGCCGCCCTTTCTCCGTTTACAATATCAATCGATGGCCTATAGGAATGGTACATACGTCGCTTTCCATGCTGAAGGAAAAGTAGATCCGACAGCGTCGGATATTCGTTACTATAATCTTCTGAAAGCATGGAAAGTTCGCGACGACGATGAATTCTATTTTGTGGACAGCCACGACAAAACAGGCGCCATCCAGGATTGGAGCAAGCGAGCGACCGTTGAAGGCTCGCTGAAAGAGCGCCTACGGAATTCAAGAAATATGGTTCTCATTCTGACCGCAAGTACTCGGAAGGATACTGATTGGGTTCCACTGGAAATCGCTTATGCCATCGACGAATGTGAGATCCCCATCATTGCGGCATATCCGGGATATCAGTACATCAATCGACCAGACATGCTGAGTTCCGTCTGGCCGGAAGCCCTTGCAGATCGAATTAGTGCTCAGACTGCTCACGTAATACATCTGCCGTTCAGCCGCGAACCACTGCGCGATGCTATCGGCCAGTTTCACTTCCAACATTTCCCCCTCGGAGGTGGATTGGGGATCTACTCCGAGTCCGCATACCGTTCCTGGGGCTTGATGTAGCGTCTTCTTGGCTCTGTACGTGACCGTTTGAGATCATTGCCCGCACCTGGCCCAACCTATGTATCTGCCCGAATGGCAAGTGCTCACGTTCTTTGGAGACATTGCCAGCGTGAGAACTCCCGTGTAGACGCGACGATTGATGCGTTCCAGGGCTACACTAGTGGGCGAACAATTATGTCAGACGACCGATACATTTTTGTCAGCTACGCAAGACTCGATAAACCCTTCGTCGACCGTCTGACAAGCGATCTTGCCAAAGCAGGCGTACCGCTGTGGAGAGACGTGGATGACATAGAACCAGGCACCAACTGGCCACAGCAGATCAGCACAGCTGTGAGTCGAGCCGTTGGCTTGATCTACGTTTCAAGCGGGAACTCTGTACGATCCCCTTGGATCGAGAGGGAACTGCAGGAGATGATCGCGAAGTCGGGCCACCAAGTATTCCCGATTGTACTGGACAACGAAGGCGCAGAAAACATGCCACTGTCCCTAAGGGAGATCCAGTGGGTCGACTTTCGAGAAGATTACAACGCTAGCATCGGAAAGCTACTCGAAAGCATCTCGCGCCTTACAGATCTTGGTGCGCCCAGAAAACAGGCAACGACCCAATCGAGAGGCTATGTCTTTCTCAGCTATACCGATGCGGACGTTGATTTCGTGGAAGAGCTGAGACAGTATCTCAAGAAGCGAGGTTACGCATATTGGGATTACAGCGAAAGTGACCGGGACTATCATGGACAACTCTTTCTGGAATTAGAGCACGTAATCCAAGAGGCCGCGGCCACCCTGTCGATTCTGTCTCCATCGTGGAAGCGCTCTGAGTGGACAGTGAAAGAGTATATGTTTTCTAGTGAAGTTGGAACACCTGTTTTTCTCCTTCGGGCTAAGAAAATCGGCCCCACACTGGTCATCGCAGGAGTTCCCTACATTGATTTTGTCGAGGACAGATTTTCTGGCTTCAAGAATCTCGACCGCGAACTTAACAGAAAGGGTCTTTGAGACGTATGGAGTGTACCAGACAGTATTCGAACGGTCTCACATGCTGCACTTCAGAGTTGATTTTGCAGAGATCGCTGGGTCCGTCGTAGAGTTTTAGCCGTTGCTACTTGCTGGACACACGGTCTCGCTTTACGCGAGGCGAATATGAAATACTCGTTTGAAGAATTCAAGCTGTATTATGAATCAACAGAAAAGGTCACAGACCGAAGGATCGCGAACAACCAGTGGAATTATTCAGTCTGCGTCGCGACCATTGTAGCAATTGCGCTGGTATGGAATTGGTCAACAAGCAATAGAGGTTTTGCCTTCCTCAGCTTGACCATCGTCGCGGGGCTGTCGGCCCTGGGCGTATTGTTCTCGTCGTTTTGGATCAGGCAGATCGCCGACTACAAATCGTTGAATGCTGCAAAATTTACTGTCCTGAATAACATTGCCCCTAACGTTGCTTTCAGTCCGCCCTCTCAAGTTGAGGACGTGGTCTCAGCGGATCCATTCAAGAAGGAGTGGGAACTACTCGAGAAAATGAATGCCTTGCGCGAGGTTACTAGCAGGAACTTGATCGCGCTCAAGGCCTCAAACATTGAGTTTTACCTTCCCAAAGCGCTCCGGGCCACGTACATCATCAGCTTTCTCATTTCCGTGGCGCCCATTTTCCGTCACATGAGTACCTACGCGGCAGATTGGGCCAACTGGCTACATTTGCTTGGTCGCTGAACGGAGTCTTCGTAATGTATCTTTTTGTGGTAACTCCTCACGCATTTGATTCCCAATTTCAACAAAAGCTACGCCTTCTGTCGAAACTTGCTCGTAGTCGGAATGTCGAGGTCGGGTGGGCATCACCGACCGACCTGGAAGACACTCCCGAGGAACTAGTCGGACTCGAACAACTGAGGCGATCTGATTGGGTGATCGGTGATCTCTCCTTCGAACGTCCCAGTTGTTATTTCGAGATTGGCCTCGCTCAGGGTCTCAAAAAACCCGTTTCCCTCATTGCGCAGCGCGGGACTGTGTTGCACCAAGTAATTGACCGCAAGAACGTGGCGTTTTATTCGGATATGAAGGAATACGAAACAGTCGTGCGCAAAATACTTCAACATGTCGTGTCGGTCCACCGCTAGCTAGGTCACGCTGGTTGTAGCGCACTACACCCAGCTACGGTAGAACCTTCCAGCACTATCTGGCATCCCTTCTAAGCGGAGCTGGACAACATTTCGTTTGGAGCGTCTTCACGGGGCACTTATGTTTACTACCGGTATGCCGACATGCCGACAGAGGCAGACGCTCAGACGCTCCACAGAACGGGCAGAGAGGTGGCGGATTCGGAAGGTTTGCCTGGTGTCTTGTTCGACGACATGATCGATGGGTAACCATTGCTCAAGTACGTCGCCCAGCGGCCCAAACAAGAAATCGAAAGCCCATCCTCGACTTTATGATCGTCGACGTTGTGTCTTTCCCCTCAACTGCCCACTCCCGCTGTGCCAGCAGCGGCCCTAGAGAAGAGCGCTCCCTCGATGTTGCTGACCCAGGGTTGGAGCTCACTTCGCCCCGCTCGGACCGTACGAATCAGACGGATGTTGTTGGCGGTGGTCTCCGGTTCCCAAGTCTCACGCACGGACGCGAGAGCGTCGGCCAGAGCAGACATGGCGCTATCTTCGCGATTTGCCAGCACCTCAAGCTCCAGCAGAGTTGCGTAATCCCAGTAGTCCGGCTGTCCAGCAATCCGGCGGCAAACCGCATATCGTACGACCGGAATGATGTCCAGCCTCCGCGGGTCTGGTGGATCACGGAGCTCCATCAAGGTGACAGCATTGATGCCCGGATAGGCATCGCGCCAATCCACTTCAAAACCCGCCAAGTAAGCAGCAATTGCTTTATCGAGCATCCCCCGTGCAAGAGCAGACTGGTTGGACTTGACGGCAGCATCCCACCGATCTTTATACACGCGGCCTAGGATGCCATACGTTTCGCTACTCGGCCCACGCCGCCGAATTAGATCGAGCAGGATCTGCTCGGCCCGTTCTCCCTCTCGCTGACGGTTTAGAGCAAGGGCCAGTTGCTCTTGAACCATTACCGTGGCAGCAAGTGGCTTCGACATCTTCCCCACCAGGGCTACCATGTCAGCCCAAGCCTTCACTGCCCGATAGGATAAGAATAGATCTACTACTACCGCGCTCTCGGACTGGCTGATATCGCCAAGGGAGCGCTCAAACCCCCTGACTGCCTCTACATCACGACGGCGGGCGCTCGCCAAACGTTCCTTGAGTTGAAGGGAGAGTTCCACTCGATCACGAAAACTATCCGTCTTCAGTCGGGCAATGTCTGGGGGTTGCAGGCCATCGAGTAGCTGAAACAGCGGACTGTCGTGATCCGCTTGTTGTTTTGCTACATTCAGTCTTGCCACTAGCGCCGTTCTAACCCGCTCAACTTCGGTCAATTTGCCAGCAGCATCAACCGAATAGGGCAGGCCACGAAGCGGCGCAACATCAAACGGGAGCCTAGTCCCTGCAGCGAAGACTAAGACTGTGCTCCACGGTCGCACAGCGTGGCGGACGCCCAGCTCATAAAACACGTTAGCATTCGCGGTCGTCAAGTCGGCAACAGCATATTCACATAGCACTAGGCGCTCGAACATCGGCTTATGAATGATGCCGCCGCTCATCTCTTCATCGGCGCGCAGAGGCTCCAGATTGGCATCGCGAATGGCGGGTGCGATCAGCTGCTGATATACCGCATCAAAGTCGATGATAAGACCGTTGGAATCGGATTTGGTCCCAAACGGCATGAGAACAAAGCAGAGCGGGAAGTTCATACAAGCTCCTTCCACCCAAGGGAAGCCTCGCGGGCCAACCACGATTATTCTGAATCTGCTGACTGCTACAACTGTGGGGAGCGATGGACCGAGACTAAATCAACTTCATCGGTCACTGCATTTCCACTCAACATTGTGTACGCGGATACGAAGCAGCTCATCTACTGCGACATCAATACCCGCGAGAACGAACTTAAGTTTCGCGCGCGTCTCACAGCGAAAACCACGCTGTAGATCCGACCCCGATCGTATAATCCACATCGTAGGCCTTCGGAATAGGGTAACAGTACCAGATAGCGCTTACCTTCGTTGCCAATGCTGCCACGCCGGCGGCAAAAACAAGTGGCTTCGGGCCGAAGGGATAGAGGACGACTCGGCGTTCTTCGGTAACCGACTGAGAGACAAACTTCTTGGTCACGGTTTCAACCGTCTCGACATCCTGGGTGTCGACTTGCTGGACCGACCAGCCCGATCTCTCGCCGCGTTCGACCTCACCAAGCAAGCGGGCGTTGGCGGCCCGCGTAACGATTTGAAGATCTTCCCTATCTGTAGTTCGGGACAGAAATACGACCGCATTCAGAGGCGCCAACTGAGCCAGCGCCATGGAGAGTCTCGCCCCTTCGTGCCCCAGTAGGACTATGCCGTTCGCTTTCTCCAGAAACTTTTGTGGATTGAGTTCAAGGGGTGCGAGAACCGTGTCAACCCACCGCCCTGACATACTGCGGTGCCGAGCGGGAGTACCGTATTGTTCAGGCCGCGTGTACGCCACGATAACGTCGGGTCTCGTTCCACGGGTAGCCACAAGCCAGGACGCCAAGGCTAGCGTATGCGCTTTTGTGAGGCATGTGATGTCGACTATCCAACTACGACTTGTCCTGGATGCTTCCTGGCAAAGCAATCGCTGAAGCGCACCTCGAAATGCCCCTAGCCGATATGGATGGATCTTCGCTGGCGACCAGCATTGATCAGACGCCGCCATTCTCATCACTGTGTCTCTCATCTTTGCCCAGTGCACTCTTCGTTTCTTCGAGGCCGCCGTAACAGGGATCACCTCGGTTGGATAGTCGATCACCATCGCCGCCGACAGTGTAAGCCCCAATGAAGCCAACACCCCTAACGAACCCAAGCAACGTTGCTCAAAACTGACTGCGCCTACCCAGACTGCAGGTGCCAACGCCGGTGAGAGCTCAGTGGGCGTCACACGGATATGAGCCTTGCTCATCGTGCACCTCTGCGCTCTTTCTGCGGTGCACGAGCCGCTGAGAGAAGGGCGTTTACACGTGCGAAGTGCGACCGAATCAGCGCGAGAGCGTCTTGTGTCCCCGAAAGACTGTGCACACCGGGTTTGGTGACGAGGAGCCCCGGGACAAGAGACGACATCCCCGAGTCACTCATCAAGATAAGCTTCCGCGGATAGTGTCGACCACCAATCCTGTATGAATCAGCCATAGTAAAGATGCCGCCGGCGACACATAGCAGCAAATCAGACTCACTCCCATCGAATGCAAGAATTAAAGTCGCGGCCTTCCGCGTCAGGCGGATCGTGTCAAACAGAATGCCGCCTTGGTTAGTACCATTGCTGAGATCGAGAGCCTCTAACGAAAACCTCGTCTCCTTTGCTGCCTCCCCGACATTGTTTGCGAGATTTCCCCAATGCTGGAGATTCCCGATCAACGCGACAGTTTGTGGAGAAGGCTTGTAATCTACTGTTTCATTAGACGGATCATCTATCCATGCCGCAATTCGGTCGGCGTAACTGTCTAGAATATTTAAGAGCTGGTTGAGGAACTCATCGAAGTCGGTATCGGATCCGAATAGACGAATCTGACGCTCTCGGACCCACGCAGGGTTGGAATCGCGATCGGCGAGGGCGGATGCTCCTAGCAGCACCTGCTTCTTGGCCCCGATTGCCCATCCCCATTCAACGAATACTTCCCTCCTTGGAGTGGTCACATCGACAACAACAAGGTCGCAACCCTTCACGAGATTCCTTATTGCCGGGGACCACTGTGGCGATCCTGGAGCGTGATCTCCTGTTATGATCCTCGCCTTCCCGAGTATCCCTTTTCGGAGTCGCTCTGGTAGTGAGGCGCTCATTCTGGGCTCACTCATCCAGTACGGGACAAAAACAGCTTTAGGTGCCCGCGGCACTGGTCGGTGCCCGCCCACGATCCATTTCTCTAGGTCTGCAGCGGCCACTTCAAAATCAACGAGGTCGTCATCAAATGTCGCCTGCCCACCCAGATCGCGCGGCGCGATCAAAAGAGGGCTGATTTCATAGCGGTCGACAACGAGATCGAGACCAACCTGCTGTCTAGGCATAGGCAAGAAGAAACCTTCCCGCGTGCAGATCCGGAGCAAGGCATCCAGGGCTTGGCTGTGAAAAAGATCATGTCTGCTTATGTGCATTACAGCAGGACCCGGCCCCCGCTGTTGCTGGCTTCGCGCAGAAGCAGTGCGTTCTCTTAAACGAGCGATCAACCGACGGGGATCTCCACACCAGGCACCCATGACCTCAGAAGCAACTGCCTCTTCACGATGTAGCAGAGACGGTACTTCTTCTAACCAAGCTCGATCTGGCAGAGCTCCGAGAGCTATTCGGTTCTCAACATTCATGCAAACCTGCAAAACTGTTCTAGTGGATGGACCGACCATGGATGTGAGAGCGTTGACACGGTCCAATACGAAAGTGGATAAGGTCTCGTTAAATTCGCCGTTCTTGATGATCTCAGCAATGAACTTTCGCCAGCTCGGCGCTCTAGCGTCGCAGCCAAGCCAGTGAATCATGTAGTCATTACCAGCAACTAAGCCATGAGGAACGGAGGCCACCTCAGGAGCACACGGGCAGGGACGGGTAGCGATTGTCACAACGTAGCTGCCGCGGCGAAGAAGCGAGCCAATAACGTCGAAATGCACAGCAGTCGTCTTATCTACCTGGTCAATGAGAAGGGCCAGCGTTTTATCCTGTCGTCGCGCGGCATCTCCTAGGCTGTCGACGATCTCAAAAAGGCTCGGGAAGGAAATATAGGATTGCGGCAGGCAGTCGCCATCCTCAAGAACGGCCTTCAGCAATGAGATTTGCTGCCCGATCCACTTTGGCAGAGCATCCCTAGGCGGTAGGCCGCCGGGAAAAAGCGGGGCGGCAGCTTGGGCAAACTCATAATCGGCATATCTAGCAAGCCGTTCAATGACAGCAAGTGCCAGCAGAATGGTTGTGCATGTGAGCAACTCGCGATCACGAGGAGTTTGCCTCTTGCTCATGGGAAACGTTGTCTCCGCTGAAACTCTGGCAACCCATGGCTCGATTTGCACATATATAGGTAGAATCCTTGGATCGCGGCTAAGGTCGTAGCAGAGCTTCTTTAGGACCATTGTCTTCCCGACCCCGGGATACCCGACCAGGAGGCAATTTCTTCCTACGGTCGGGAGGCCCTCGGGATGAGGATGATAAATCTCGGGTACCTCGGCGATGTGGTAGTGCTCTGCTTCGAGCCAGATTTGCCTTCGGGACGATTTTGGTTGCATCACGGTCTCCGACGACGAATACGCGTCATACTGACATGGCCGCCACGGGCGGTCGCCGTCTGGACGTTATTCTAAATCCGATGCGATGAGCAGGGTTTGTGTTTGTCGAAAGAAGCGAAGCGAGGCGTCCGCCTCACCAGCGCCTCAGCAAGATCTCCTTTCGGGTAGCCGATCGTCAAGATCGACTGACTGTCGGACCGCGTTCGGACGCGACGACTACCGCATCTCATGCAGTTCGGTGTGCCAGTTGTGTGCAACCTTTGGTCGCTGCGTCGTCCTGACCAAACTTGCCGGAGCAGGTCGATGCATTTCTGGCAGCTATCCACTCGATCCTGGCGGCGACACGGACTGTTCGTGTGGCGGCAGAATACGAGGATCGTCCTGTCCATCTGCACCTACAACTGGCTGATACTGTGGGATAGTCGAGAGCTCGGCATTGTCTAAGGGCCCAGCGAGGCCCTCAAGACACGGTA
>Ga0187818_10001127_pt1 | contig 10606 bp, 10 predicted proteins | sample NC_wetland_sal_i_14_FD_130581 | JGI IMG/M metagenome (GOLD analysis project Ga0187818, IMG submission 130581) | Wetland sediment microbial communities from Neuse River Estuary, North Carolina, USA - SO4_3 | ecosystem: Environmental > Aquatic > Freshwater > Wetlands > Sediment | place: USA...
GACAACGAACATGCCAAAGCCGCGATAGCTAACGCTCCGATCGTTACCTTGTAATTCAGCATGATGCACCCCGAGAATACGCCCCGCTCGTAAGCCTCAGAAAAGAGCGCTTTGGGGTGGCGCAACGCCTGAGCGCTGCGCAAAATGCTCTCTTGCTCTGGCGCACTTTAGCGCCTGAGGTCCCAAAAGCGTCTTTTCCGTCCTCCTCTATTAGAACACTGTTTCGGCTTTTGTGTTGTCATTAAATAAATCGCGGCGGCTTGGGGCCGACGCCCAGTCCAAAGATTTGCTGGACTGGTTCAAGTCCGTCACTTGCCTCCCGCCCGCGCGCGCGCCAACAATCGCTGCGCTCGCGCCCGCGATACATTGATGATGGAAGGGTCATTCGCGATCTTCTGCAATACAGGCGTGGCCGCGGCCAGCTCGTCCAAGCCGCCGTCGTTTGACGCTTCCTCCATCCGCTTAAGCTCTTCATCCAGGGCAAGCTTCTGATAGTGCAGGTCGTATTCGAGTCTGTGACTGAACTCCAGGGTCGTGGAGAGGCCCTGAAGCAGTGCCGTCAGTTCCTGAATGGCTGGAATGGTCGAATAGTTGTATGTGGCTTGCGTGTTTTTCTGTGCGTCCTTGTAGGTCAGGATTTTGGTTCCCGTATAGGCCAGTCCCTTCTTCTTGGAATCGATGTCCCCTTCGAAATAATGCGCCCGTTTCGCCAAGTCAAAGATACGCGCGCATGTGGCCTGAGCAATCGTGAAATCTGCCCGGAACGGCTCGGTTAGGCTCGGATCAGATTCGGACTCCGTCGCGAGCTTGCCGTCGGAGGTGTAGAACCCTCGCCCGTCCGCGGAAACCGAAATGACATAGTGAGACGGGTTGGAGCCGGGAAAATCAAAGGTGAAGGTGACGGCGGCAGCAGGCACGTCCTGCGCCCAGGCAGCCAGCCGGAAGCAGAGGACCACGCCCACTAACCAGAGCGTGCTCCGGCCTTGGATCGGCGCCGATCGTCGTGATTTGCCGGGAAGCATGTAAAGAGATTATGTCAAAAACCTGTCGTAACCGCGAAGCTCACACACACATTCCGGAAGCGCTGCGCCACCCGAAATCAGAGTTTTTCCGCGCTTGCTAAAGGTCTGTTGTGCGTCGGGAGGTTTTATCCCTCAAGCGCGCTGCCGCTCCAGGGTAGCTGCGGTATGTAGATGGCAGATGGCGATCGCCAGTGCATCGGCGGCGTCCGGCGGCTCCGGAACCTCAGTCAGATTCAACAACCGCGTGACCATGTGCTGTACCTGCTGCTTCTCCGCCCGGCCATAGCCAACCACGGCCGACTTGATGGAAAGAGGCGAGTACTCCGCGACTTCCAACCCCGCCGACGACGCAGCCAGCATGGCTACGCCACGCACTTGTCCCAGCTTGAGCGCCGACTTCACGTTCACGGCATAAAAGACATCTTCGATGGCGACCCGGTCGGGCCGGTGTTCCACGATAATCGTGCGCAGACGATTGAAGATGGTTGCCAGGCGCAAAGGCATCGGTTCGCGCGGCGAAAGCTTGATCGCGCCGCAAGCCAGGCAGATCAGCTTGTCGTCGTGACACAGCTCGACCACACCGTAGCCGGTGTACTCCGTCCCGCAGTCAATGCCGAGAACTCGCATGGCAGCAAGTGTACCGCTGCGGACAGCAGTTAGCAGTTGGCAATTAGCATTCACTAACAGCATCTTGGCCTTCGCGCTTTGACCAGTTCGTTTTCCCGGAGAAAGTCCGCGTACGCCTCGCGCGAATGAGCGACCCGATGCCGGGCCAGGAAACGGGCGTAAGCCGATTCGTCGAAAACCTCGCGGAGCATCGATAAGAGCAGAGATGCTGCCAGCTTCAGTCGTTTCAGTTCGCGGGCGAGGGCGCCCGCGCCACACAGGCAAACTGCAGATTCCTCGCGGGCTGAAGCCCTCTCGGAATGACAATGTTTAAAGGAATCCTGTTCCTTCGTTTTCATCCTTGCTCCTCCGCAAATCTCGTCAGTACAAATGGCGACTCCTTCACGCGTGCTGGTTTGCTCCCCGAAAGCACCCGCATCCATTCCACTGCGGACTCGATCAGGATCATCGCCACCAAACAGATCAATATGCCCGTCACCAATGCGTCCAACCGGTCATTGAAAATCAGCCGCGAGACTTCGTGCCCCGGAGCAGCAGCCAGCAGCCGCGCGTGTGCCAGAAACCCGATCCGCGGATTGGGATCGAACATCTTGTGCCATGATGCCGTAAATGTCACGGCGACCAGCCACACCAGCGGGATTAGCGTAATCGCCGAATAGCGCGCTTTGCCCATCTTAATGATGATGGTGGTGGCAGCGCACAGAGCCACGGTCGCCAGCAGCTGATTGGCAATCCCGAACAGCGGCCACAGCGAATTGATTCCGCCCAGCGGGTCTTTCACTCCTTGCCACAGGAAGCACCCCCAGGAGGCGACAATCAGAGCGCTGGTGGCGAGAATCGATGGATACCAACTGGTCCGCCCCAACGGCTTCCATAAATGACCGAGCGCATCCTGCACCATGAAGCGGCCCACCCGCGTGCCGGCATCAAGAACCGTCAGAATAAACAACGCCTCAAACATGATGGCGAAGTGATACCAGATCGCCATCACCGCTTGCCCTCCCAGAGAATTGGAAAAAATATTGGCCATTCCCACGGCAAAAGCCGGCGCGCCGCCGGTGCGATTGAACAAAGTTTGCTCGCCCACCGCCTGTGCCAGCGCGTGCATCCCCGCGGCCGTAACTGGAAATCCCCAACTGCTGATGGTTGCTGCCGCAGCTTCAGGCGACTGCCCTACCACTCCCGCCGGGCTGTTGATTGCGAAATAGGTTCCCGGCTGCAGCACGCAAGCCGCAATCGTCGCCATGATCGCTACCGCAGACTCGGCCAGCATCGCGCCGTATCCCACCATGCGCGTCTCAAGTTCGCGCCGGATGAGTTTCGGGGTTGTGCCGCTGGAAATCAGAGAATGAAATCCGCTGATCGCCCCACAAGCAATGGTGATGAAGGCAAACGGAAAAACCTTCCCGGCGAATACCGGCCCTGACCCGTCGATGAACCGGGTCAGTGCGGGCATGTGCAGCGTGGGCCGCAGAGCTACAATGCCTAGCGCCAGCATCCCGATCGTCCCCAGCTTGACGAAGGTGCTCAAGTAGTCTCGCGGGGCCAACAGCAGCCAGACCGGCAGAGCGGAAGCCGCATATCCATAAATCATGATCACGATGGCCAGTGTGGGCGCGGTGAAGGTAAACCAGGGGCCGATACTCGGATTGTGCGAGACCCACTGTCCGCCCCAGATCGCAAGCATCACCAACACGAACCCCACGACCGAACTCTCCAACACCTTGCCAGGCCGCAAACGGCGCACGTACAGGCCCATCAGCAGAGCGATCGGAATCGTCATAGCGATGGTAAACGCGCCCCACGGGCTGGACTTCAGCGCGTTGACCACGATCAAGGCAGCAACAGCTAGAAGAATTACGATGATGCTGAGGATTGCCAGGTAAGCCACGAATCCGCCGAGCCGTCCGATTTCTCCGCGGGCCATCTCAGTGAGGGATTTCCCGTCGCGGCGCACGGAGAACAGCAGAATGACGAAATCCTGCACGCACCCGCCGAAAACCGCACCGGCTAGGATCCAGAGTGTCCCTGGCAGGTAGCCGAACTGCGCCGCCAGCACCGGCCCCACCAGCGGTCCAGGTCCGGCGATGGCGGCAAAATGGTGGCCGAAGACCACCCACTTGTTGGTCGGGACGAAGTCGCGTCCATCGTCCAGGCGCTCCGCCGGGGTAGCCCGTTGCGCATCCAGAGCTAGCACTTTGGCGGAGATGAACTTGCTATAGAAGCGATAGCCCAGCGCATACGAGCAAAAGGCCGCGAGCACCATCCACATGGCGTTGATCTGCTCGCCACGATGCAGCGCGATCGTGGCCAGCGCCAGCGCTCCCAGCACAGCAACGGCAATCCAGATCAGAAGTCGGGCTGTTTTCGACATTGCGTCCTGAGCAGCCACAGTCTACGCCTCTAGTTTGTCCTCCGGTCCAGCAGGCTGCGGAAAAACTCTGATTTTGGGTGGCGCCGCGCTTCAGCGCTGCGATAACTGCTTTTCTCATTACTACGCGCTTTAGCGCCTGAGACCACAAACGCGAGTTCTTCCGCAGCTTCCTAGGGAGCGTGCCCTGCGGTCGATTTCGCGCCTAGTTCCCCGTTTACATCGCCGACCTGCAGCGGACGGGAGCAGACGTATTCCAGCCGCAGGCCGCACGGGTAAACTCCGTACAGCGGCAGGTCCCGCGGTTGCACAACATACTTGCCCAGCTCCGCGGAAGCAATATCAGCGTAGTCATCAAACACGACGCCGTTGCCTTTTCCTGCGCGAATGCGGAATTGCCGGGATGGAGGTTCATAATCCGCGTAGCTGAAACAGTGCCCTATGCAAGCCCGATCGATAACATGGAGCAGGCCGTTTACGCGAGCGGACGGTGGCGCGAAAAAACCGAGAACGCGCGCGCCTGCCGGCAGTTGCCCCACTACCGCACTCACCCGGTCCTCCTGGCGGTTGAGTTGTTTCGTGTCCGCAAGAATGAAGCAAAAGAAGGTCACTGCGGTCGCAATCAGAATGACTTTTTCGTGGACTCGCACGGGCATGGCTGCTACCACGCCACCGAGCATGATGCCGGCCAACAATGACATCCGATCATTGATGTAGCTGAAGGGCAGCCCGTAGTTGGGGAATGCGATCCTGCTCGGAATAAGCAGAACCGCAGCTGTGTTGAGCAGCCAGAGCTGGAAGGCCGCACCGCCCAGCAGGGTTCCCACTCCGCTTTTCCTGGCAAGATTGCCGAGCAGCGTGAGCCATACCAGCAAAAACCCTCCGAGGACGAACAGGTATTTGCGATCGAAGACCAAAATTTGGTTGGCTCCGGTGATGGAATACAGCTGTGCGACAGACCATGAGCAGCGGTAGCGGCGCTCAAGAAAGTATCGAGTAAAAATGATCGTCAACAAACCAAGCGCGAAGAGCGCCAACTGAAGCTGAGGCCGAACGCTTTGAGCAATCGCGAAATACGCGGCTGTACCCAGGGCCCAGATCACGGGAAATGGATGAGCCAGCCAGGCGAGTACGAGTAGCGGGGTTATCAGGAAACGCAGCCGCCAGCTCGCACGCCAAAAAATCGCCAGGTACCACAAGCAGAGTCCCAGAGAAAGATGAAAATTGAAGAAGCCCATGTGGTAAGTGAAGCCGTAGGCCAGTATGGCAACGCTGGGCACTACCAACCACCAGTTCCTGCCCCCTACGCTAAACAGAAATGCTATGGCGCCCCAGGCGAAGATGAGCACGGAAACCGATACCGCAATTCGTTGCGCAGCGTCCACGCCCACACGCGGAAGCAACCACTCCAGCTCAAGATCGAACAGCACGTTATTTGAGCGCTGCACAATCCAGAGGCCCTGTACTTTCCCCTGCGCGATGAGGGATGCGAGCCAGGCATTGTAAACATGGCTGGAAAGATCGCCTGCCTGTATGCGGGATTGCCAGCAACACGGAACCAGCAGCAGGATGGATAGCAGCGCGATGCCAGCGGGCCGCTGCCAGGCAGCAACAGTGTGTTGATTCGGATCCTCCGCGCTCTTCATCATCGCCGTATCCGGCAACACAGTATACGCTTGCACGAAAAGCCGATGCCCGCGCTCCGGGAAGCGCCAGCCGTGCCTCTCAGGCTACAATGCAGCAACGCCAGCGCAGGAATTCTTTGCAGTCTGCGGATTCCTTTGGCACAACGAAATGGGAAGCAATCGAGGGAAAAAGCTTGTCACGGCTTTCCTGGCCGGCATGTTCGTGATGCACGCGGTGCTCTTCTGGCAGCTTCACGACAAGCTGCGAGTTGGTTACCAGGATTTCACCATCTTTTATTCCGCGGGCAGAATTTTGGCTTCCGGTCTCGGCCCCCATCTTTACGACGGCGATCTGCAGTTCCGCGTTCAACGAGAGTTCGCCTCAGAAGTTTACATTCGTCAGGGGCCTCTTCCCTTCAATCACCCAGCATTTGAAGCCGCGCTCTTTGTTCCGTTCGCCAAGCTTCCCTATTTTGAGGCGTACTTGCTGTGGGATCTCCTGAATCTCCTGGTGCTTCTCGCACTCCCTTTGCTGCTGCGCCGGCATGTGCGGTTGTTGCAGCAGGCGGGAACGGGATTCTGGCTTTTTGTGGCTCTGTCATTTTTCCCGGTGTTCGTGGTTCTGTTGCAGGGTCAGGACGTCCTGCTCCTGCTTTTGCTGTTCGCTTTAGCATATGTCGCGATGAAGCAACGCAGGGACTTTGCCGCCGGTTGCTGGCTGGGGCTGGGGCTGTTCCGCTTCCATGCGGTTCTGCCTTTTATTCTGATCTTGTTGTTCCGCAAGAAGGGCCGCCTTTTACTCGGCTTTGTGCTCGTGGCGGCCGCCTTGGGATTCGCTTCCATCGCTCTCCTTGGGTGGCACGAGGCGATTACCTACATTACTTACTTGTGGCGGGTGGAAAATACGACCGGTCTAAGCTCGATCGTGCCCTCCCTCATGCCAAACCTTCGCGGCCTGGTGGACACGTTGATGCCCGGACAGGCTCCGCAGGTACTTCGCAACGCGGTGATTGCCATACTGTCTTTGGCTGCGCTTCTTCTTGTCGCCAGACTGTGGAGGAGCAGCGATCGCGGAGAACTTCTCGACTTGGGATTCTCTTTAGCGCTACTCGCTACCCTGCTGGCGAGCTATCACGCATACGAACACGACTTAAGCTTGCTTCTTCTGCCCATGCTGCTGATCGCCAGCCGCTGCCCACCGAACCTTCCTAACCTTCGCAAGCGCTGGATGCTATTGGCGCCTATGCTTGTTCTATTCCTGACTCCATTGCATATGGTCCTGTTTTTTCATTGGGACATGGCTTGCCTGCTGGCGCTGGTGCTTCTGTTGTGGTTCTGGGGGATGGTTCGCGAAATCTCGCAGCAATCCAGAAATCTTGAACCTCCGAGCGAAGGTTTCCCCGCCGCTCACTAACGTGTAGGCCGCAAGCAAAATTATCACCGGTTCGATCGGATGCCGATAGGTTGGGAAGGTGTGGGTTACGTAGTAGACCAGCGGAAACATCGTCAGGACGATAGCGTATGGCATCGCGGCCAGCCCTTTGCGCCGAATGGCTAGGGCCAAACCTAGCCAAGCCAGCAAGCTCACCCATGGCCACGCGGTTTCCTCTGGCCTGCTCCAAAATCTTAAACACCGCCAGCCGCATAAATGGACGAACCTTCCTGGGTCCTGGCGGATCAGGTCAAGCGACATCTGGCGTTTGGCTTCCATGAAGCCGATTTCTCCCAAGCGGTTATATTCCCTTGGATCCGCCAGGGGAAAGTCTCGCGGGAACAGGTGGTCTTGGATGATTGCGCTGTGGTTGCCTTCGCCCAGTTCGAAACCAATCCACAGCTCCAGGCCGAGGTTGTCGCGAATCGGCAGCAGGCGGTGGAAGGCCGCGTAATTGCGAATCGTCCATGGCAGTAAGAGGAGAATGCACACGGCGATGGAAGCCAGCAACCATCGGGTGTAGGAGCGACCTCGACGATGGTAACTGAGCCACAGCCATAGCCAGAAGAACGGAAAAACCGACAGAAGAGTTGTATTGCAAAGAGCCGCGACGCCCACCAGGGCTCCAAACCCTAACCAGCGCCACACGCGGAGTGAACCAGCCAGCTCAGGTAGCAACCACAATCCAATCGCCAGTAACAGGGCCGAGAGGCTGCTTTCCCACAACCGGATGGCCACGACCGCCTCGTACAGCCAGCAAGACCAAACCCAAGCCGCCAGAACGCCCACACTGGCGCCGAAGGTCTTTCTTCCGATTTTCAAAATCAACACCGCAGTGAAGGCAGACAAAACGGCATTGAGGCCCACCGCGATCAAGAGCGACCAATAAGTGTAGGCCCCAGCCAACTTGAAAATGCCAGCGATCAGAAGGGGGTATACGGGGGGTTGCTGGGCGGTGGGCGCTAGTGGTGTGTGAGGATAGGGCGAGCTGTAGCCATATCCGGATGCAACCGCCCAGGCAATACGTGCAGGTTCGCTGTACTGGTAAAAGTCCCGCCAAGCATGTACCGGGAGCAACTGCGATAGCACCCACAGCCGGGCGGCCAGCGCCACCAGGAAGATGGTACGCGGGGAACTTGCGATCCCGGAGACGGTTTTGAAAAGGCGTGCCTCGCGCATCGACCCAGCATTGTACCAGTGCGCAAGACTTGGCAAGACTGCAAGTCATTGCCGAATCGAACACTTACAGAAGTCCTTCGGTTCGCAGGTGCTTCCCGCCGTGGGACCTGCGTCACCACGGCAAGTGACCGGCATCACAGGCGCATGGGCGCAACCCGGCCATAATCAAGTTGGAAGTCAGGGCCTGTGCGTTGGACCTGTTATGAAGGAGGACTGCGATGAAAACCTGGTCACTGATCATCCTGATTCTTGCGTTGAGCACAGCGGCTGCACCCGCATTCTCCACTCAGGCATCCCAGCCCGGGGCAGGCGTGCCCAAGTACGATCCAGCCACTGAAGCCGTCTTTAAGGGAACGGTCCAGGAAGTAAGGGACCGTCAGTGCCCAGTGAGCGGCGGCATGGGATCGCACGTAATCTTAAAGCTGGCCGATGGAACGACGATCGAAGTCCACCTCGCACCCACCAAGTTTGTGAAGACCTACGACCTGGTTTTTGCCGTTGGCGACGAGCTTGAGGTCACCGGTTCGAAGGTGAAATTCGAGGGTGTGGATACGATCTTTGCCCGCGAGGTCAAGCGTGGCAACGACGATTTCCTGTTCCGCGACAAAGACGGCAAGCCCGTCTGGTAGAGGTTGGCTCGGGGGAACGAGGGGCGTCCTAGCGCGTCCCGTCAGCGTTTTTGCAAGCCGGGGTTGCCCGCACCTAGACTAAATCAGTCTTTTCAAACAGAAAACTCAACGCCTCCGGAAAGCGTTTTGCCCAGGCGCCTTCGCTGTGCGTTGCGCCCTCGTCGATGATTACCCGCAAACGGCTGTCGTCGAATCCGGCGCGGCGTAGCACCCGCTCCAGATCGCGCACGTCCTCCACAAACTGCCGGTCCTTCTCCTCGCGACCGGTTTCTCTGGTTCCCATTGCCAGGAATATCCTCGCGGGCCACTGCCTGAAATGGCGGCTGTACTTCAATAGCCGGCGATGAGAAAGAGATAAAGACGGGCTCTCCAGCAGCAACCGGCCAAAACTTCCGGGCCGATCGATCACCGTATACAAAGAGATAAGCGCCCCCAGCGACGATCCTCCCAGCCCAGTGTTTTCCGGCCCTCGCGCGATACGATAACGCTCGCCCACGAACGGCATGACCTCATTCATCAGGAACTCCGGGTAGCGTTTCCCTAGCGGACGCAGAATCACCGGACTAAACAAGCGGTATGGCAGGTACTCCTTTATACGGTCATTCTGCGCGTTATCGATGCCGACAATGATGAGCGACGGAACCACCTCTTGGCGGATCAGCCGGTCGGCGGTTTCGTCCACCTGCCATTCGACTCCGGTGTAGGCGGTGGCCCGATCAAACAGGTTTTGTCCGTCATTCAGATAGAGTACGGGGTAGTTCCGGGCTTGATTCTCCGGCGCCTCGTAACGCGGAGGCAGCCACACCCGCAACATGCGTGTGTTGCGAAATATGCGGCTCTGAAATTCGTGTAACCGAAGGTTGCCGGTAACCGAAGGCTTCGCCGAAGACCCACCCATTTCTTCGGGTAACGTCGTCTTTTCTTGAATGATCTCTTCCATCACTAAATTCGGATTGATCCCATCACGCACGGCGCATGCCATGGACCACCAAAACCAGCGACAGCACCGCAATCGCAAAAATCAAAGTCAGCGACGACAGACACAAGATGCACCACGTCGCCAGCACAAAACCCTCGATGTACGTTAGATACAGCGCGAATCCCAACCCGGCCACGGATGCGATCAGCAGCATGGCGGGCGTTTCCGCTTTCGTGCGGTAAAGACTCGCCAGAGCCAGCAGAGCCGCGTATCCCAAGATGCCGATTAGCGCATCCGGAATGCCGAGGACGGTCGAGTAAATGCTGCGGTTGACGATGTCGCAGTTGAAGCTCTCTCCAAAGTCGCAATAGTTGGTTTTCGAAGTGCCGTAGTGATGGTGCAACGAAACGGAGGAGACAACGATTCCGGCAAGCGCCAGCACAGCGATCGCCAGAAAGATGCGCCGCGCCGTGGAAGTCATGGCAGGGTGCATCCGCTCTTCTCACTCAGAAATTGCAACTCCTGCTTGCCCTCCACTCTGGTGCCATCTGCGAAAACCCAAGTTGGATAGCGCTTAACGCCAGCATCGAGGCAAACCTGCTGTGTGGCACGCGAGCCTTTGATCCCGCATTCAACATAGGGCGCGTAGTCAAATGACGAGCCAAAAAGCTCTTTCTGTTCGGCACAGTGAGGACACCAGTAGGCTCCGTACATTTTGGCTTGCTTGGTCCCAAGACACTGCGCGAAAGCATCCAGCTTGCTCACATGCCTGCGCCGCCCGATGTAGTAGCCGCCTCCAAGC
>Ga0187818_10001128_pt1 | contig 10605 bp, 7 predicted proteins | sample NC_wetland_sal_i_14_FD_130581 | JGI IMG/M metagenome (GOLD analysis project Ga0187818, IMG submission 130581) | Wetland sediment microbial communities from Neuse River Estuary, North Carolina, USA - SO4_3 | ecosystem: Environmental > Aquatic > Freshwater > Wetlands > Sediment | place: USA: North...
ACAAAAATCCGAAAGGAATGGGAGGAGCGTGGCGGGATGACCATCCGGACAACATCCAGGCAACGCATTGGTGGTGTAACGAAGAAAAGGGATCAACTAGAGTAGACGAATGACGGCCGATCAGCCAACCAACACATCAATACCTGCTTTGAGGGCCACGCCGTGTGCAAGAAGTGTGTGTCTCTTTGCGACCCAAGGGGGAAACTCCATGGCTCAAAGTTGGCCAAATCATTGCACGAGGCGACCGCAGATGGCTCATCCGGATTTCGGAATCGTTCTTTTCACGTGGCTCACTATACCCGAGCCGGGCTGCGCGGGACGCGCAATAGGGAGTGAATTACGCGCAGGCGGTGTCGCGCGAGACTAGAATGAGTCTCGAAGTAACCAACACTAATACTGGCTGGAAGTGCGATGGCAGAACTTAGCACGGATGTGCGCATCTTCCTGAGTTCGACGTTCGTTGACCTCGAAGAATTGAGAGAAGAAATCGCACGGAGGCTTCGCGACGTCTTTGGCTCCCATCTCCTCGTCATGGAAAGCTTCGGAAGCGATGCCGCTCCACCTGTTATTTCGGCAATCCGGCGCGTCCGAGAGAGCGACCTTTTCATCGGAATTTACGCTCGTAGGTATGGGGCTGTTGATCCGGCTACGGGAAAATCCATCACGGAACTCGAACTAGAAGAAGCTGAGCGATCTCTGAGCGCAGGAGCGTTAACTAATGTCCTGCTCTATTAGCTCGACGAAAACGCCAGTTGGCCTCCGCATCTGTGCGAAACCGATGGTGTTGCAATCATGCGACTCAAAGCGCTCAGAGAGCACTCGAAGCAACATACCTATACGCCTTTTCGCGATCCCCGCGACCTGCCCTACCTCCTGATTCGCGATGTTCTGGCGAAGATTCGGCATCGCCTTATTCCTCAATCGCTACGGACGAGGCAGTTGGCCCTGCCGGAACCTCGAAGGCTAAATCGACCCATCGGGATGGAGTTCTTGACCAGCGCCGACAAAAGGCATTTTTATGGTCGGGAGGCGAAGCTAAACGAACTCTTACAGGCAATCGAAAACAACGGGATCACTTTGCTTTTAGGCAACTCGGGCACCGGAAAGACTTCGCTCATTCACGCTGGCCTGATTCCAGAAGCGATCAACGCCGATTGGTTCCCGGTGTATACCCGGCCCTTGGGGCTTCCACGTACAGACGTGGTTGCAGGACTGGTCTCGACGGTTTTCGAGGGCCCTCAGTCTTACCGCGATGCGCTCCTTGGCGCGCTAGACGATGCTGCCGAAGCAATCGCGCCGAAAAGGGTGCTCCTTATTATCGATCAATTCGAAGACATCTTGTCCGCCAGGGAGGATCGTGAGGCTGAACGGTTGATTGATGACCTCCGAGTTGTCCGATTTATCGACGATTCTCGCGTCCGGGTTTTGCTGACCTACAGAGCGGATCTCGAAGCGCGATTGGGCGTGTTCTGGCAATCGATCAGCGGATCTCCAGCAGGACTGCCAAGGGTATATGTATCCGGCATTAGCGCGGACGAAGCGTGGAAGAGCGTCCGGAGCGCGTCCGCCGATCTGGGCGCCGTCCTGGATTTGTCCGAACCAGAAAGCGCCCAGATCCGGAACGACCTTCAGACCTTTAGCGGGCGCCAAGAGCCGGAAGGCGCTGTGTACCCGCCATATCTCCAAATGTTCATCGATCATGTATGGAGGTCGCTTGGGAATCAGTCAGGCACCTATCGATTTGATCGCTATCTGGCTGCCGGCGGAATGGAGAGTGTGACGGGCGGTTATCTGTCCCGCCAATTGGAATACGCGCAGGATACCGAGGGGCATCTCAAGAGCGTACTTGTGTCTTTGGTTCGCAGCTACGGCGTCAAAGCGCAAAAGTCGCTTGCGGAAATTGCGGCTGATACCAGGTTGTCCAAGCAGAACTGCGAAGTGGCTCTCGAAAAGCTGATCGACCTCAGACTCGTGCGGCATTTAGGCGGGCTTTATGAAATCGCCCATGATTTTCTGGCACGGGAGGTCGCGGCGAAACTGGTCGATACCGATGAGAGAGAGTTCAAGCGAGTTCGGGAGTTACTTACATCGAAGGCCGCAAGTTATGGAACCACTTATTCGCTGCTGACCGTTGAGGAGTTGCTTCTTATGTTCAAGCACAAGCAACGAATCCTTCTGTCCGATGAAGAGGTGGGTCTCACGATGTCATCGTGGGCGGAAGGCAAGGGTCCAGGCCTTTCGTTGCTTTTAACCGCTCCGTCGACCCGGCTGGTGGAGCTGATTCGTTCGCAGGAACCCAAAGAGCGATCGGAAGCAGAAGCGAAAGCCATGCTCATCTTGCTCCGACAGAAAGTGAGCGGCGTGTCCCTCCAAGAACGAGACTGGGCGGCATTTCGCAGCTATCAGCTCGGCATGGAGGTTGCGGAGATGATTACCGCTTCTCCTCTCGGGTGTCCGGATCGAATCTTGCTTTGGGCCGCGCGCAACAGGCGCCTCGCCGTAAGCGAAGCCGCGTTCCAAGCCATAACCAAGAAGGTCGCCGCGGGGCAGACAAACTGGATCGAAACGCTCGGGAAGAGCTCAAGCAAATCATACCGCTCGGTGTATCAACGATTGGCGATTGACCAAACGCTCCCCTTATGTCCCGAGGATTCTGTTGCGGCCCGCCCAATCCGGGAGTTCGCCCTTCTCCAACGAATCGCGAGGGCACCAAACCCGGAGGCCGTGCGAGCGCTGTTGCGTAAACTGAAGGCGATGAAACCAAGTGCGCGCGTAGAGTCGTTCGCCTCGGGAGTCGCTCGGAATCAGATTGTCGGGATTCTGGCTACACTGAAGAGGCTCGGCCATCTCGGTGCGGAACAGAACGTGTCGCTGCTCAATTCGATAGCGCCGCCGGTCACAGAGCCGGACATGCAGTCGCTCCTGAACAGTTACCGCTTGTGGAACCAGAAGGAAGCCGGTCTTACCGACGACAGCAACAATCGGGTTGCGCAGGTGTATGAGGCGAAGGCGACCGCATTTGCGAAAACGGTCCTGAGAGTATCCACCGAGCAGAATCTTGCCGCATTGAGAGAGGCATTTGGCGAGATCTCTCTAACTTCGTCCGCTCAATATATCTCGATGGCTCTTGTCCGCCACGGTGGCGAGGGGGACGTGATGCGCCTGATCGACAGAATTGGAACTGCCAAGGATCGGATTCCTTACTGGTTTCAGATCGAGGTAGGCCGGACAATTGGAAGGCGGATGCGATCTCTGCACTCCTCGGTTCCCGCGGATCTGTTTCGGATCTACGAAAACAATGAGTTTTGGCGCGATCCCCGGGCGAAAAGCCTCAGTGCCAGAAGCAGCAAGCTGCCCCTCAAGAACATCGAGAACCGGGCGCTTTATGTCCGAGTGGTGGCGAATGCCCTTATCGGATCTGCAGGGCTCGATGACCTCAAGCTCCTGCAAGCTCTTTCACAGCATGAATACCGTTTAGTTGCGCGGGCTGCTGCCGTCAGGCTCGCGCAATTTGGAGACGATGGGATGGCGATGCTCCAGTCCGCCGTCAGTGGGGCAATCGAGCACCAGGTTGCGGAGAACTTTGGTGCGGCTGTTCGAGATGCGGAGATCGAGAGATTCGGACTGATTGAGCTATGGTGAAATACTGTAGTCGCTGCGTTGTCGCGAAGGATACCCGGTCGGCATTCTGTGTAAATCCTGCACCTACAAAAATCGCTGCGCCTCGCGCCTTCCCCATCTTCCAGAGGGCCCGTCCAAGTTGCTGTAGCGCCGGATAATCCGGAATATCTTCTATCCTCATGAGCCTGCTCGCCTTGTACCAATAGTACCAAGCGCAAACATTTGTCCTGATAAGTCGGCGTATGAAAAGTGATTCCGCCTGACATTCCATTAGCCGTGATTACTCTGGCGGACAAAAGCTTTGGCTTTGCAGTGTGCGAGCAGAGTTCTGGCACCGAATCTATGCGACTTTCAGCACGACGTTGCCCATACCCCTAGATCACAGTCTCTGAACGGTCGGTAACTGACTACACCTTGATCACGTCCTGAATGACGCGACTGTTTAGCCAACCGTCTATCGTTGCTGTCGCCGCTTCACCACCAATGACATCCAGACCAAACACTTGAGGCACGGCTCGCCTGATCGCCTGTATCGCCTGAACTCCACCCGTCCGGCTTCCGATCTGATCCAGAAGTTCAAGTGTGATCGCTCTTCGGCGCTCATCAAGAATGTTTTGCCGATACACATGTGGCAGGAAGTAGACCGCCAGTTGCGCCGCATCTCGTAATTGCATCGACTCTGTTCCGAGTTGCGCTAATGCTTGCGAAAGAGGGCGACGCGACTTGTCCCACTCGGCGATTTCCGCAGCAGCAATCAGAGCGGGCAGACTTGGACTCGTGAACGTATAACCATATCCGATTAGCTTGGCAGTATATCTAACGAACTGTTTCTCTGAAATGTGGCCTCGCTGCGCTGCCCACAAGAGGATCGCCTGAGTCCATGCTGACTTCAAGCCATGTTCAGTCGTTCCGTATCCTGCCAAACGCGAGTCATCCGTCCAGAGCAGGTGACCAGGTTTCGCCGCCAAAACAATACTCTCAGCGCCTCCCTCCCCAAACGCTTTGATCGTCAATTCTCGCCTTTGTTTATCTAGCTTTGCCAGTTCGACACACCCGAGAACGCGAACCGCTGCCTTCACCTTGTTCATGCGTTCCGTAAAGGCACGTAACCGTGCTTCACGCTCAGACGACGATTGGGGAACAAATGCGACTCTGGATCCTAATTTCGTTAATACACCACCTTCACCACGGTAGAGAGAATCGTCGCGAATCACTTCCTCGAAATCGGCAACCGTGCCTTGCGACAGCACGAGGTTAACGGGCAAGCGTGCAAGATCATCCTCCAAACCCAAAAGGAAAACTGTGGCAAGCGCAGTTGGCTCAATAATCCAGGTACCAGATACATCCAGGGCAGCGAGTGCCTTATCGCGCTCTTCTGCGTTCCCCGCACAGCAGAATATCCCTACATCGTCTTGCTGTGCGAGGTAGAAAGTCGTTTCAATAGTGCTCTTCCCGCTAGCGTCAGCCAGCATGTGGATCGCTATTGGCTGTGTGGCGTAGACCTCTTTCAACGTCTGCGTGTTCGCCGCCAATTGCTCTACAGACGCAATCACAGCCGAGAAGTCCGCTTCCTCTTTGCCGTCTTTGTTAGTCCGGACGACCTTAACTGATTCGAACCCCTTGACATCGGGGAATCGAATCTGCAAGTTCTTCATTGAGTCTTGGTAACGGTATACGTATTTGCTTATGATTGTTTTGATCGTTGCCGCCCGCTCGCTGACGGTGCCTTTGGCGAGAACTACCCGGTCACCGACCTTCTTCCCCATCATTGCTTGCGACAACGAGTGCCCTGGAGAATATTCTTGGCGTGACATCTCCGGGTTCGGCGAGTCCTCGATAATCATCCAGCTTTCTTGTGTCTCGTTGTCCTCTACATAGCAGACCGCACAGCCTATCTTCGCCTCCGGGAAACACTCCGGTATGTCGGCTTGAGGTTCAAATGGAAGCAGATTAAACGTGTATCCGCGATGAGCGTCAGGATCGTCGAAGTGCAGTCTCAGCAGTTCGTATCCGTAAGACAGTGCTTCGTTCGGGAAACCTCCAAACTTCATGACCTGAATCGCCGCCCGCCCATTGTCAACGCTCACATCCGTAACACTTGGCATCACAGCAGGATTTGCGTCTACGACATCCGCACGCTTCCGATTTGTGCCAATGAATGACAAGCGCAGTCTGGCGATTCGATCATCTGGGCATTTGGACAAGTAGTCCTTTAGCGCGCCAATAGTTGCCTCGACATCGTATTGTTCTAACGTTTGCACCTCATAGAGGATGAGGTTGGAATCAACGACGCCGTTGTTGCGCAGGGCAGAACATGTTTCGAGAATGAGGTCGTCCCGCCCGAGGCGCATTGCACAATCTAGGAAACCTTTCGTGTACTCGGTGAGTTCCGATTGCGAAGCGATCCGTTGCCACAGTGGAAGAGCCTCGGTGAAGCGTCCCAGCTCTGACAGGGTTGCAGCGACCCATTGGACCTCGCCGGGAGGGGCCTTCTCTGACAGACTAGCTACTGATTCTCCTGCTAATCGGTTTGCATCATCGAGCAAGTCTTGCATAAACGCAGCCTTCGCCCTAAAAGCGGAGACGAGGGCTTGACTCACTCCACGAGCTAACAAGGTGTCGCAAGCCTGTTCATACTCCTGCCAGCGTTTGGCTTGAGACAGCAACGAAAGGAGAATGCTTCCGACATGCTCCCTGCCCTCGGGAATCGCCCTGCCCGAGGAATCTGCGACTCTCTTCAGAATCTCGATTGCCTCTGCAAGGTCGGACGGCTTGCCACGCTTCCGCAGAGATTCCGCGAGCAAAAGGGCGACATCAGGACGATCCTGGCTGTCAATAGTTCGAAGTTCTGAGATAGCTTTGTCGGTCTCGTTCTTTCTAAAACTCAACTCCGCAGCAGCTCGCTTTACAGCAATATCATCGGGCGAAATTCGTTGGGCACTAAGTAGATCAACTTCTGCTTCTGAAAACCCCTTCAAGAGCAAGTGCATCTGAAATCGTTCAAGGAGGCACAGCGTTTGCATGGTCAGGTCATGTTCTTTGACCGCTACTTCTAACGCAGTGGTAAGAGGTCGGAGTACAGATCGGAACTCATTAAGCTGCGCCGATAGCGTCAGGGAACGCGACGACCCCATGACCCGAAGGACGAATGCACGTGCCTTCAGGAATCGCGGAAACGACCATTCTGGCCGTTCCTCGACGGCACGAGTTGCCAGTTGTTCAGCCACGTCAAATTCGCACTCGGCCAAAGCGCGACTCGCAAGAGCCGCTATCACTTCAGGTGTGCTCAAGTCAGCGGCGTTCAATTCCTGCTCAATTTGAATCCGGGTGACTGTCGGGGGCGTGACGGTGATCCAGTAGGCATTTACGCGGGGCGCGTGAGGAAACTTCTCGCGAACTCGTGTTATCGCTGCGAATGCCTCGTCCGGGGGCGCGGAGATGTAATACGCAAGGGCTTCGTTCTCGGCGGCTTGAGAATCATCGGGTTGAAAGGCCACTGCATCAACGAAGAACTGAGCGGCTTGCGAGAAATTACGCTCCGCGAGATACGCAGCACCGATGTTGGCTAGAACCCGATAGCGATGACGCGGTTCCATCCGGTCCCACTTTCTGGTCCGAAGACGTTGAAGTAACAGTCTCGCCGTTTGAGGCTCTCCGCTACGTAACAAATCTCGGGCCTCATCAATCTCTGCGTGCAAAGCGTCGGTGGATTCACCACCAGTGGACACGACTTGAGTTGCAAGGCCGCTTATGCTCAACCTAATGTCCGCAATATCGTCTTGAAGTTGCCGGGCCGTCTCGCCACCGAGTGTTCGGTATACGTCGTCACGAATCGATGGGAATTCCTCCAGCAATTCGTCCAGCCGATCCCAGGTGAAAAGCTCGACTTGGAACAGACATGCTTTGCGGTGCTCTTGGTTTATTGAAAGTATGGCTTTTTGAGCCTGGGTTGACACTCTGGCAGTCGTGCAGATGGCATAAATTCCCACTCGGACGTCAAACTTCCTTGCGGCTTTCACTTCGGCTTCTATGTCAGCGGGTGGAATCGTGTTTCCTTCGTCATATCGCTTGCACTGCGCGGCCCTCAACGGCTCCTCACCGCTCATGTCGATTATGTCGATCCCGTGTTGTCTCTCTCCACGTCGGCCATAAAGTTCCAACGTTGGACAGTTCCAGTGAGCTTTGAGCAATCTGAGGCATAGCCGCTCAAAATCGTCGGGATTTGCTGGTGGGCGGTTCTTGATCCGAAATGACATGAAACGAACCTCGCAACGGACCGCAGCCCATTGTAGCGAATATAAGGCGAAGATGATAGTATGCGTCTTCATGGACAAAGGCCGCAAGCGCGTCATCGGAATCATGGTTGCGATCCTGCGGGCCTGCACATGTGGCGGGCTGAAGGGAAGCCCACGAACCGGGCACACTAATTGCGGCGAGAATACAGAGGGCGGATCTCATCATGTGGCGAATTGACGAAACATTCGCAAGATACGGAAACTGGAGAGACGAAGGTAGGAGACAGAGCTATGCACGCTGTGCGAAATTGCGTGGTATGTGGCGCATCTACCGACTTAACAGATTTTTCTCGCGGAGGCATACAGTGGTCTGTGTGTCAGCCACACATAAATGCCATCGCAGTCTCCTCGACGCTCGCAACCCCGATAGCGGACTCCAGAGCCGAACGAATCGTCAGACTTATCGTCGCGAGAAGGGACGAGTATCGAGACAAGCAGTTAGCGGCAGGTCCGGGCACAACCGATCAAGCTGTCATTGACGCCGCTCAACAAGCCTGGGAATTCGCCGAGGAGTATGATCGACTTTTGGTAGACATTGAATCGCTGAGCTGATTTTGCCGATGTGTTGCCGACGTGCCCCGCAAGTATCGCTGGCAAGTTGTTCTGATCATGACAGCTAAAAGCGATTCAAGTTGAATAACGTAAGACGGAACCTTCTACCATAGCTGTTTTCAAACTACTCCATCTTAGAAATAGTCTGGTGTCGACGTATATCGGTCCCTCTAATAGACAAGAGAAGCGCCATGATTGATTGGTTGAGAACTACAACAACCGCCTACTTCTACAAGAAGCGTAAGAGGCTGCCTAAGGTTGCGCTTGCAGATTTGTTCCGAACAATCCGGAATAGCTCAGATGCGGTAGGGAGAAATATTTTCAATCACATTAAGGAACAGTATAGTCATTCGCAGTGGTCGGCTATTGCTTTCTTCTATGAACGTGACCCTTCCTTCCTCGCTTACCCAGCGGGATACGATCGCACGAAGGAACGCATCTGTGGATTCTTAATGCTTATTGAATACCGAGAATATGCTGTACTGTTCAAATCGAGTTTGGAACTTCCTTCTACGTTCAAGACTGAATACTTGCAAAGAGTTGGAGACCAACACTTCGAAGCGGCGGTGGCGCCCGTCAATGCGACATTTGAAAAGCTCACACTCCGTAACATGACGAGCTCAAAACATACGCTGCGGTCGAAAACTCTGGAAGCGAACAATCTTCAGAACCTCATTGGGCGAGCTGGATCCAGCCGCTTTATTGCCCAAGGATACCGCTCTCGACAAAACGGTCAACATCTCAGTGCTACTCCGAACACCGGTCGGTTGTCTACGCGATCAGATAGGTTGCCCTATAAGGAATTGATCGCGTGGGCCGAAAGTTCAATCGAGAAGCTGGGTAATGATGCGCCGGCGCTATCGCCCTTCATTGAGTCCTTTACCCGTCCAATAAATTTGGCGTCCATGCCCGCGAATCTGTCTCCAACATATATTACAGTTGACGTTCCGCAATTGACTGAGGACGTTTTTGAAGCGCCGGCGGAAATTCGACTTGTTCGTAAGCAAGGCGACGCTGTTGTGCCGTTGGACAAGAACGGAGCTGAGCTAGTTCTCGCAGCGCTGGATCAGAACTTCGTTATGCAGAGTGCAAGAGGCGAGTTGGCTATTATCGATCCGCGGAACAACACGTCAGTTGGGAACATCGCACTAAACAAAAGTCGCATCTCGTTGCGCAGGTTGAGCCTCGCAGAACTCGATGACATTTGGGTCGAGGTCGTCAACGGCCCCGCTCCAGAAGAATCCGGCATTCCTCTAAGGCGTTACATAGACCATAACAATTTGTTTTCAGTCCTATTCAACGATCCGGCCGTTGTCTACGTGGGAGGAACACTTTACAAGGACAAGAGTCTGACTGATGGCCGACTATTCCTGTCGCATATCCGGTCGTGCCCCAACCTGAATAATGTTAACGACGAGAAAGGAGCGTTTGCAGCATGCCAGGCAGCTTTTGATGCCGAGTCCATGTTTGGGGTAATCGTTAGTCATGTAGCAGACAGTCGAGAGCTTCTTGTGTGTGATGATCTGGGAGACGAATGGGCCGACTTCATTGGCGTCAACGATGAGTCCCAGCCGAAGACGCTTAGCTTTTACCACGCAAAGCACGGCGACCTTACATTGGGCGCCTCTGGTTTGCACGTGGTCGTGAGTCAGGCAATTAAAAACTTGGGACGAATGAATGCGTCGGATGAAGAGATCGCCGCCAAGTTGGAAAAGTGGCAATCTGTCTATAGGAATGACGGCGAGGAAACCGCTATTCAACGCGTTGCGGGAGCGACCGCTCCGCAGTTGCAAGCCAGACTGACAAACGCGTTACTGTCACCCGACACGATCCGACGAGTGTTCGTCGTTACCACATCCTTGAGCCGCAGACAGCTTGAACAACAGTTTGAGGCCATTAGAGCGGGAAATGCACCCTCCGCACATTTCGTTCAACTTTATACGCTGTTGATGTCCTTCTTTTCGGCCTGTATAGAGGTCAATGCAAACGGATATGTTGTTTGTCAAGACTAAGGGTGTCCGGCGTCAACTATTCTTTCCCCTCAACGACAACTAGAGTTCCCGACGGATACTGCTGACTCTTTCTCTCCTTCTTCTCCTTTCCATGCCTGAGATGTCGTGGTTGCTGGCAGGGCCGG
>Ga0187818_10001129_pt1 | contig 10604 bp, 9 predicted proteins | sample NC_wetland_sal_i_14_FD_130581 | JGI IMG/M metagenome (GOLD analysis project Ga0187818, IMG submission 130581) | Wetland sediment microbial communities from Neuse River Estuary, North Carolina, USA - SO4_3 | ecosystem: Environmental > Aquatic > Freshwater > Wetlands > Sediment | place: USA: North...
GTATGGAAAGCCCATGGCGCTGATGCGCTCGATGTTGCTTGCCGCCTCGCAGAACGTGTGGTTGCGCGAGCACGCCGTAAAGTTTCCATTCGTGCGCCGAAGCGTTTCGCGGTTCATGCCGGGGGAAACGCTGGCCGCGGCGTTGGCCGCGGCACAAGGCCTGCTCCAAAAGAAGATCGGCACGGTGTTTACGCATCTGGGCGAGAACGTTGGCGACCGGAACGAGGCGCGCAAAGTCACGGAGCACTACCTCGAGGTGCTCGATCGCATCCACGAAACGAATCTGCCCACGGAAGTTTCTGTAAAGCTGACTCAGTTGGGGCTTGATCTTTCTCCCGATTTTTGCTTTGAGAATCTAGAGCAGATTATTCAACGCGAAAATAGTGGATCGACAGTCTGGGTGGACATGGAGGCGAGCAATTATGTCGAGGTCACCCTAAATATCTACCGGCGCGCGCTGAAGAATTATCCGAACGTCGGGTTGTGCTTACAGGCATATCTTTACCGCACGAAAAAAGATCTGGCCGGCTTGTTGCCGCTGCGGCCTTCGATTCGCCTGGTGAAGGGCGCCTACAAGGAACCCGTGGCCATCGCCTTCCCCAAGAAAGCGGACGTGGACAAAAACTATTTCGCTCTTGCGCAGGAGATGCTCCGTGCCCGTTCCACAGGAAATTGCGCACGCGCGGCGTTCGGTACGCATGACGTCCCGCTTATCCGCCGGATTGGCGATTTTGTTGCCGGGCAAGGCTTTGCGAAGAGTGAATTCGAAGTGCAGATGCTGTACGGCATTCAGCGCGCCGAACAAGAGCGTCTGGCTCGCGAGGGCTGCCGTTCCATCGTCCTCGTTGCTTATGGAACTTACTGGTATCCGTGGTTTGTCCGGCGACTGGCAGAACGTCCCGCCAATCTCTGGTTCCTGCTCCGGAATGTTTTTGCTCCATAGCATTTCAAAGGAAGGTGCTCCATGCGCAGGTGTAGTGTTCTTCTGTTGGTTGCCGCAGCCGTGCTGCTGATCGCTGCACGCATGCCGGAACCGGAATGGAAACCGCTGTTTAATGGAAAAGATCTGACCGGCTGGAAGCACGTCGGCCCAGGCAACATGACTGTTGAGAATGGTTTGATCCAGACTCATGGAGGCATGGGGCTGCTGTACTGGACTGGCGGAAAGCTTGGCCACTGCAAAATTCGCGTGGTTTACAAAATGCGCGACTTCAACGACAATTCCGGCGTTTTTATCCGGATTCCGATCGAGCCGCGCGAGGAATGGATGCCGGTGCACTACGGCTACGAGGTGCAAATCGACAACCACCCAGAAACTTCCAATGAGGACGAGTATCACGTCACCGGCACGCTCTATTCGCTGACCAAGCCGCTTGCCAAGCCCGGCAAACCCGGTCCCGAATGGAATACCATGATCATCACCCTCGATGGCCCGCATACGGTGGTCGAGCTGAATGACGTGAAGGTCACCGACTACACCGAAGGCCAGCCCGTCCCCGAACGTAAATTCAAATTCGAGCCGCAGCGCGGACGCCGCCCCGAGGAAGGATACATAGGCCTGCAGAACCATAGCGACAACGACATTGTTTTCTTCAAAGAAGTCAGCGTGCAACCCCTGCCGTAGAAGGGAAAGGAAACGAATTCAATCGTCAGACTCTGGAGAGGATCATGAGCAAAAGTTCGATGACTCGCCGTTCGTTTTTGCAGACCACAGCAGGAACCACCGGCGCGGCGATGGCCGCAAAGCAGTTTGTTTTGCAACCCCAACGCATTCCTTCTTTGCTGGAGAGGGCAGCTCCCAGCGAGCGAGTGCGCTTCGGCATCATTGGCGTCGGGATGCAGGGCAATGGACTGCTTGCGACGGCGGTTACACTTCCGGGGGTTGAATGCGTTGCCGCCGCTGATCTTTACGATGGCCGGCACACGCTGGCCAAGGAAATTGCCGGACCTAAGATCACCACGACGCGCCACTACCAGGAACTTCTGGATAACAAGGAGATCGATTGTATTATCGCCGCGGTTCCGGACCACTGGCACAAGAAGGTTTTTGTTGACACGGTGAGTGCCGGCAAAGACATCTACCTGGAGAAGCCGATGTCCCACAGCGCCGCCGAGGGCATAGAGATGGTGAATGCGGCGAAGAAAACGAACCGGATCGTGCAGATTGGCTCCCAGCGCATCAGCTCGGTTATCTGCAATAAGGCGAAAGAAATGTTAGCGCAAGGTGCCGTCGGTGATCTCAACTTGGTCGAGGGCTCGCTCGGTCGCAACGATCCTACCGGTGCGTGGGAGTATCCGGTTCCGCCGGACCTTTCGCCGCAGACTCTGGACTGGGACACCTGGCAGGGTACGGTCCCCAAGCGCGCATTCGACGGCAAGATCTTTGCCCGCTGGCGCTGCTGGAGGGAGTATGGAACCGGTGTGGCCGGCGACCTTCTCGTCCACCTCGTTAGCGGCATGAATTACATGCTGGGCTGGAACGAGCCGCCTGCTCGCGCCATGTCTTTCGGCGGGATCCTGCGTTGGCCCGATGGCCGCAACATGCCGGATATCCAGGCCACACTGTTCGAATACGGCAAAATACCTGTGTATCTCCGACTCAATCTTGGCTGCGAAACTCCAGAGATGTACCGCATTCAGGGTTCGAAGGGAATTCTGGAAGTTACCGAGACCGGCATCTCTTATTATCCGCAGACCGGAGAAGACACGGCTCCGAGCTACTACGCCTCCAGCTTTCCAAAGGAGTTGCGCGAGGCCTATTACAAAAAGTGGCATGAGGAGCACGACCCGGCTCCCGGCAAGGAACCTTTGAACGAAAACTACAGCTACAAGGGCGACGACTGGGATGACCTGCGCCCGCACCTCTGGAATTATTTCCAGGCGGTGCGCACGCGCAAACCTTTGCCGGAAGACGCCATGTTCGGGAGCAACGCCGCACTGGCTTGTCACATGGCCAACGAGTCCTACTTCCGGCGTAGCGCCGTCACGTGGGATGCCGCTTCCGGCCAGATTAAAAGCTAGTGCACATGCTACTGTCGCGCGCGACAAAAAGAAAAGGGGGCTAGCACTCAGCCCCCTCTTTCATTATCCTTATTGTCCGCGTTGCGTGATTCCTCTACTTCACGCGGTGAAACTCCACGTAATCACGACCCTTGTACAGCCGATAGTTGCCAGCAGACGACCCGGCGACCATCTGCAGCGGCACCGGGCGCTTGATATCCGCATCCTTCGTCGAAGACACCTGGAGAACGTCGTTCCCCCCTAAGTCCATCACCACAAGCTTATCTCCTTCGATGAAACCGAAGCCGTAGGCGCCTGGCCTAAGGGTTTGCCCGCCGACTTGGACCGGAACTTCAGTGATCAGATATCCCTGATATTTTTCCTTCAAGCCGCTGGAATAGCCCGAATTATCAACTAACCCTGCCATCACCAGAAATTCATCAGCGTAGCGCACTCCACCCGTGTTGCGGGCCTGCACGCCGGCGACCTGTCCGCGGAAAAACACTTTATCCGGAAATACCTTGCCGCCGACATCCGCGGCTTTTAGCACCGCTTCCTTGGCCGGTGCCGCATCCGGCGCTTTTTGAGCGTACGCGAACGAAATACTCGAAATTATCAATACAAGAGCTGAAAACAGGATCATCCACGGGCGCACTCGCATAGAAGCCTCCTTGGTCACAGGAATGATCTTCATGTAACAGGAGATTGTACCTCTTTGCCCACTTGTGAAGAACAAACTTACGCGCTCGGGACCTTCCTCCCGGTGGCAGAGCTTGTGTGATCGGCCAAAAGGCCTTAAGCTCTTGCTACGCAGGTCTTCTGAAGCTGTGCTGTTGACTCGCTTTGGAATGGGAATTTCCTCACCGTTCACGTCAAGGAGCGTGAACGAAGGTACCGCCCCCCTTGGAATTTCGCCAGTGCCGATCCTTAAGGCGCTGCATCAGACGACCAACTCAATTCGATGACGCTTCCGCGAGCGAAACTGCGCTGGTAAAGCTGTGTGCCAGGCAGCGCTGTGGCTGCGCAGAAAATCAAGGAGAACACTAGTGACTAAGAAACTCTTCACCCTATTTGTACTGGCGGGCGCTTGCTTCCTGCAAGCCCCGAAAACGATGGCGCAAGCCGCGAGCGCTCAGCAGCCTTCCGCGAACTCGCAACAGGGAATCGATCAGGACGTTAAGTTGCTTCGGCAGGATATTCGTGCGAAGAAAAAACAACTTATCGCCGCAAATCTACAACTCACCCCTGACCAGGCCACTAGGTTCTGGCCCGTTTACGATCAATACACCGCCGAGCTCTCCAAGATCAACGACCAGAAATACGCACTGATCAAGGACTACGCCGACGCCTGGGGCACCATGACCGAGGAACAAGCATCGAGCCTGACCACGCGAGGGCTTGCCATTGACGAACAGGTCGCCCAACTCCGCATTAAATATGCACCTATCTTCACCAAGGTTGTGCCCAGTAAGACGGTTGCTACATTCTTCCAGCTTGATCGCCGCGTCCAGATGATGATCGATCTCCAGCTTGCTTCGCAACTTCCGCTCGTGCAGGCCCAGGATTAGTTCGTTCTGGAACCTGCGATCCGAGCGCATCGTTATGCCCGGATCGCTTGAAAACACTAAATGCCCTGCGCAGACACTCGTGCAGGGCATTTTGCTTTTTAGCTGAGGCTCTTCAGAAGAGGATGAACGAAGAAATGGTCGGGACGACTGGATTTGAACCAGCGACCTCACGCACCCCAAGCGTGCGCGCTACCAGGCTGCGCTACGTCCCGACCGCATCGGCCGCGAAAGCGCGGGCGATCCAGCAATTTCAAGGCTATCACTTGCGTTCCAGCAGCGTCAAGAAACTGCGCAGCCCGTCGCGCAAATCCAGCAGCATTTTGCGGCTTAACTGCGCTGTCGGCGCGCCTCCCGATCCCGTTCCCACCACACCGCCTTCGTTCACTTCACCGCCGCCGTTTGCCAAATCCCGCAAGTGCCGCCGCGCGCCGGCAATCGTAAATCCCTCGTCGTATAGCAGCCGCTTGATCTTCAGCACCAGATCCACGTCTTCCTGGCGATACAAGCGGTGGCCGCTTGGGCTCTTCACCGGCTGTAGCATCGGGAACTCAGACTCCCAATATCGCAGCACAAATGGCTTCAGCGCAGTTAGGCGGCTGACCTCGCCAATTCGGTAGTAGCGGGTTTCGTTTGAGGCAGGTGCTGACGCGGCGCTGCTCATGGTTCAATCCCTGTGGTCATCACTCCGGCGGGGTCGCTTCCATCCTAGGCGAAAACAGCGTCAAGTCAACTATCCGGAATACGCGGCAATCGCTCACTCTTCGCCAGACGATCTTTCCCTATCCCCACGTTTCTTCAAGCGCTGAATGAACCGCACCGGCGTGCCGATGAATGGCCATTTCGCGCGTACCTGGTTCTCCAGGAATCGCTCAAAGCTAAAATGCAGCGGCTTTTTCTGGTTCGTGAAAAGAAGAAATACAGGAGGCGCCACTTTCGCCTGGGTGATGTAGTAGATGCGCACGGGCCGCGCCTTCGGGTTGGTGGCCCTTCCCAGGTCCACTTCTTCTTTCAGCCAGCGGTTCAGTTCCGGCGTGGGAATCTTGCGCATCCGTTCCGCAGCTACCTCATCAATCAAAGGATACAGCTTTTGCGTGCGCTCGCCGGTCTTCGCCGAAAGGAACACAACTGGCGCATAACTCAGGAATTTGAATTTCTCCTTCACCATCTTGTCGTATTCCAGCAGCAGCTTGCCTTTATCAATCTCCCGGTGTGGCGGGTTTCCCTCGCTTGCTCGTTTTGCTTTGCCCTTTGCGGATTTTGCCGATTCGTCCGCTGCCCGCTGAGCCGCTTCCACCGCCAAATCCCATTTATTGACAACGATAATTACGGAGCGCCCGGACTGTTCCGCGTAACTCGCAATCGTCGCATCGCCCTGAGTGACGCCCTGTTCACCATCAATCACCAAGATCGCCACGTCTGCGCGCTCCAACCCTCGCCGCGCCATCACTACGCTCAATTTCTCTGCCACCAGCGTGGTTTTTCCCTTGCGACGGATACCCGCCGTGTCCACAAACCGATAAACCCGCCCATTCCGCACCACGTCCGTGTCCACGCTATCCATCGTTGTGCCGGGAGTCGGCGAAACAATCGACCGCTCTTCGCCCGCCATGCGATTCAGCAGCGTCGATTTCCCCACGTTTGGCCGCCCGATGATCGCAATCTCAACGACCTTCTTCTCCTCCGGCTGATCTGCCGCACTGTGCCCTTGTATCCGCTCCAGCGCCAAATCCAGCAAATCGTCCACGCCCGTGCCATGTTCCGCCGCAATCGGAAACACTGGCGCGCCCAGAGCATGAAACGGCCCGGCATTCATTTCCTGTAGCGTCGAATCCACTTTATTTACGGCCACGACGAACGGCCTGCCCGTATTCCGTAGCTGCCGCGCCAACTCCTGATCCATCGGCGTCAGCCCCGCCGTGCTATCCACGACTAACACCAGCAGCGCCGCATTCTCTATTGCCACGCGAGCCTGGCGAAGAATCTCGGTAGGGATCAGCGCCTTATCGTCCGGAATAATTCCGCCGGTGTCCACCACCTCCAGCACCCTGCCGCGCCACTCACATTTGCCGTAAATGCGGTCGCGCGTGATGCCGGGCTCATCGGTGACAATGGCCCGGCGTGTACCCGTCATGCGGTTAAACAGCGTGGACTTGCCTACGTTGGGCCGCCCGACGATCACCAGCGATGGAAGCTTCTGTCCCATAACTTCTTGCGTGCTCTCCACGGCACAAATCTCGCCCAAACATTCAATCTTCCAATCTATCCCATCCGCCTACAAGTAGCGAGCCGCCTCCTACGTCTCACTGGCACTTCTTCCGTCCCAATAGGAACCGTTTACGTGGGAATTTCTTGATTCCCGGCCTCCATCTGAGTATGTTGCTTCACACTACATCGCTGGGTGTCCCCAGACGCTTCTCGGGGGAGGCGTCTGATCCATCTCGGGGAATCGAGATGCCAATTAATGGGTATGGAGGAGAGGAAGATGAAAAGGTCTTTCTGCAGCCTGAGCCCGCTGGGATTGCTTTGTCTGGCCCTGCTTCTGCTGAATTGTGGCAACGCAGACGCCCAGACCTTCCGCGGCACCATCCTCGGCACCGTTACGGATTCCTCTGGCGCGGTCGTCGTTGGAACTAAGGTGACCGTCCGGAATGTGGATACGAGCGTGGAGCGCACTACTCAAACCAATGCCGATGGTCAGTACATCGTACCGGAATTGCCTGTCGGTACGTACAAAGTCATCTTCGAAAAAGCAGGTTTCGAGACCACCGTGACTACCGGCGTTGTTGTGGACGTCGCTTCTGAGCGCCGCGTTGATTCCACGCTGAAGCCCGGTGAACTCAGCCAGCAGGTTGTTGTCCTCGCCGATGAACTTCCCCAAGTTGACGCCACGGAAAACACCCTTGGCGGCGTTCTCACGCAGGACAACGTCAAGGACTTGCCGATCAACGGCCGTGATTACACGAAGCTCATTTTCCTCAATCCGGGCGTTGCCGGCTCCCCCGATCAGATTACCGATTCCCCCGGCTCCTTCGGCGAATTTTCCATGAATGGTGCCCGCGGCCGTTCCAACAATTACCTCCTTGACGGCACGGATATGAACGACGGCTATCGTAACGACCCTGCCATCAACCAGGGAGGGGTTTTCGCCACGCCCTCCGCGATTCTCCCGATTGATGCCGTCGCAGAAATGCACGTCCTTTCCAACTTTGAATCGGAATATGGCCGCAATGCCGGCGCGATAGTCAACATCGTCACCAAGAGCGGCACCAACCAATTTCACGGCGATGCCTTTGAATATTTTCGAAATAATGCCCTCGATGCTCGCAATTTCTTTGACTCGGCCCCTGCTCCCCAGGCCCCTTTCCACAATAACCAGTTCGGAGGCTCCCTCGGCGGGCCGATCGTCCAGGACAAACTTTTCTTTTTCGGAGACTACGAAGGCCAGCGGGAGAGCGTCGGTGTTGTCACCCAGGCCTGCGTGCCCACCCAGGCCCAGATTGCTCAGGCAAAACAGAATGTCACGAACGCCGGCGGCACCATTACAAATCTCGGCCTTGCGCTACTTAGTTTCTGGCCCAGCAACGCCGCCAATTACATCCCCGGTGTCATCTCCAACGACTCGGGATGTTTCACCGCAAGCGGTATCAGTGCGCCGGACTATACTGCCATTGCTAAGTCCTATAACAACCTGAGCAGTGTTATCGGCAAGATCGACTACGACATCGACCAGCACAACGTTCTCACCGGCCGCTACTTCTTTGGCGACAGCACCCAGCAGTTTCCACTGGCTCTCAACGCCACCGGTGGCGAACTCCCCGGTTTCGACACTGTCACTCCCACTCGCGTCCAGCTCGTTTCCCTCTCTTACGTTCACATTTTCTCTTCGTCCGTCGTGAACGACCTTCGTTATGGCTGGAACCGGTTTGCTGAAGGCTTCTTTCCACAAGACCAGAGTTTTGATCCGAGCAGCATCGGCCTCTGCAACACCCCCGTAGGTTCCCCCACGTGCAGTTCGTCCGGCCTGCCCATACTCCTTCTTTCTCCTACCCCAACCGGCAGCACTGCATTTTTCGCGCAACCCGGCGCAACTTCTGGTGACCCCCGCCATCGTGTAGACACCAACAATCAGCTCATCGACAGCCTCTCCTGGAAAATCAACAAGCACGACTTGAAATTTGGCTACGAAGTTCGCCGCACCAGCATTCAGCAGTACTTCGACAAATATTCTCGCGGGAGGCTTTCCTTCGCCTCTGTCGAAGATTTGATCCAAGGCATCTCCTTTAAGGGTTTTTCCTACGTAGGCGACTCTACGCGCCACACCTTTGAAAATGGCTATGGCGCCTATTTCCAGGATAGCTTTCATATGACCCCCGCCTCACGCTCAACTATGGCTTGCGCTGGGACTATTACGGCGTGGTCGCGGAGAAGTACGACCTCTTCTCTAATTTCGACACAACTACCGGCACCCTCGTTCCGGTGGGCTCCGGCGGCCTTTCAAGACTTTATAATCCCGACTACAGGAACTTCGCTCCGCGCATTAGCGCAGCCTGGGACGTCTTCGGCAAGGGCAGGACCGTCCTTCGGGCCGGGTGGGGAATGTTTTACGACGGGTTTTCCCAGGATATGTTCCTCGGCCATCTACCCTATCCAACCTTTTACGCTCCGGGACCTGCCTACAACGATATCGGTCCCTTGCCCATTCAACAGGCGGTCCTGGCCAATCCGCGTTCAGCATTTGTGCCCGGCCAGCATATCTACGCCACGCCCGGGTGCGCTGGATTGGAGTGTGACATCTTCGCTTTTGACCCGAACATCAAGACCCCCTACATGGAGAACTATAACCTCAACATCGAGCATCAATTCTCAAAGAGCGTGACACTCCAACTTGGGTACGTCGGGTCCCAGGGGCATCGCCTATTCCGCTTTTTTGATCTCAACCAGCCCAGCCAGGCTGCCATTACTGCCGCGGACTTGGCTTGTAGCTGCATCAATGATTTCTCCGTGCCCCGGAATTTCACCAATGCCACAAACAATGGCGCGATCTACATCTTCCAGGAGAACTCCACGGGCAAGTCGAACTATCACTCCTTGCAGGCGAGCCTTCACGTTATTAATTTCCACGGTTTTACTTCCGTCGTGAACTATGTTTGGTCGCGGTCCATGGATAATTCCAGCGACGGCGAAGACTTCGTGCCTAATGCCGCGCAGCCACAGAACAGCTCAAATCCAAACGCCGAGTATGGGCCGTCCAATTTCAATTTGCCCCATCGGTTCACCTGGGTGGCCAGCTATGAGCTACCGCATATGACCGGCGGTTGGCAAAGACTGAAGAACGGCTGGGGACTCGACAGCACGGTCACGATGCAAAGCGGCCAACCTTTCACCCTGAATTACAATGCGGAGGATGATTATAGTGGGGGCGGTGATGGTTATGATCGTCCCGACGTCATAGGTCCGATCATTTACCACAAGCACGACCCCAGCAATTATCTCGATCTCAGTTCCTTTGCAATGCCTTGCACCGTTACCGCAGCAGCACTAGCCAATCCAAGTGGTTTCGCTGGGGATTGCACTCCGGGAACCCGCCATTATGGCACCCTTGGCCGAAACGCGCTCTCCGGCCCCACGTTTAAGCAATGGGATTTGGCCCTCTACAAGAATACCCAACTTACTGAGCGGATCGGTCTCCAGCTCCGCGCTGATTTTTTTAACATCCTCAACCACCCGAACTTTGCCAACCCTGTACTTCCTGCCTTCATCGCGGACCCGGCTGCCAACATTAATCAGAGCTGTGGTTGCGGATTCGTCACCAATGGCGCTCACGAGGTAGGCAACGGCTCTTATCACATCGTCGCGACCGGTGACGTTGGCATTGGCAACCCCTTCTTGGGTGGCGGGGGCCCGCGAGGCATCCAGCTTGCCGCGAAGTTTACGTTTTAGCTCGTTTGCCGGTTTTCACTCTTGCCCGGGCCCCGGACCAGCCCCGGGGCTGCGGTCTTTTCAGCCGCGACGGATTTCAGGTCCACCGAGCTAACA
>Ga0187818_10001130_pt1 | contig 10602 bp, 3 predicted proteins | sample NC_wetland_sal_i_14_FD_130581 | JGI IMG/M metagenome (GOLD analysis project Ga0187818, IMG submission 130581) | Wetland sediment microbial communities from Neuse River Estuary, North Carolina, USA - SO4_3 | ecosystem: Environmental > Aquatic > Freshwater > Wetlands > Sediment | place: USA: North...
ACGGAAGATTTCGCGACATCTCACTCGATTCCGGCGCGGGCATCACGACTCCGTTCAACAGCCACGGCGTAGCGGCCGCCGATTTCGACAATGACGGAGCCGTCGAGATCCTGGTGAACAACAGTCATGATCGTCCCAGCCTGCTAAAGAATCTCGGCGAACACGGAAACTGGATTCTACTGAAATTGGAAGGAACGAAGTCCAACCGCGACGCCATCGGCGCCAAAGTCACCATCCGAGTGGGGGATCACCAGCAGACGCAGGAGGTTCGCAGCGGCGGCGGATACATCTCGCAAAGCGACTTCCGCCTGCACTTTGGGCTGGGCAAAGCCACTAAGGCAGATGCCGTCGAGATTCGCTGGCCGAGCGGCCTCGTGCAGCGCTTCGAAAACGTCGCCGGCAACCGAGTGGTAAAAATCCGCGAAAGCATAGGCATTATGGAAAAGTGAATTTCCGACCTCGTCGCCGCACATTCGCGGAGTCCGCAGAAAAACTCTTGACTTTGCGTATCTAATCTATTTATATGGCCCGATCACAAGAAAAGGGACGCTCCTGGTTTCATGGGGTTCCAGCCGCGAGGGAGTAGGGCCCGAATCGCCACTCCTTATGAAGATGAAGAGTGGTCGCCAGGGTGAAAACCGATGCTGAAAAGAAAAGCGCTGCTCATAGCGGTTCTGTGTTCCGTGTTTTCCCTCTGTCCACTTCTCTATAGCCAGGCGAATGGCAGTTTTTCCGGAACGGTTGCCGATAAAACCGGGTCAGTCATCGCCGGAGCCACAGTGAAAATCACCTCGCAGGGTACCGGTCTCACTCGTGAAGTGAAAACCGACGGGTCAGGACACTACCTCGCGCCGCTGCTGCCGGTATCGATTTACACCATCCGAGTGGAGTTCCAGGGTTTCCAGACCACCGCGCAGAAAGACATTCGCCTCCAGGTCGACGAGCAACGCGAAGTTAATTTCACCATGAACCCCGCGTCGGTTTCCTCGACAGTTGAAGTCAGCGCCACTGAAGTCGCGGTGGAAACGACCAACCCAACCATCGGTCAGGTCATCACCGCCGAGGAGGTAGCCGACCTCCCATTGAATGGACGTAATTTCGTCCAGCTCGCGACCCTGACGCCAGGCACGACTCAATCGACTAGCCCGGTCAGCTTCTTCACCAATGCCGCGAGCAGCGAAGCCGCCACCCGCGGCGCATTCTCGCTCTCGGTCGGCGGATCGCGCGAACAGAGCACCGACTGGCTGCTCGACGGCAACGACAATAACCAGCTCGACGAAGGCGGCATCGCGATCTTTTCTGAGGTCGATGACATCCAGGAATTCAAGGTGTTGTCCTATAACTACTCCGCCGAATACGGGGAGCGTGCCGGTCCCACCGTCTTAGTTACAACGAAGTCAGGAACAAACCAGTTTCACGGCACAGCGTTTGAGTTCTTCCGCAATACCAACCTCGATGCGAAGACGCCTTTCATTAACAAGGCAGCGAAGTTCAATCTCAACCAGTATGGTGGATCGATCGGCGGTCCCATCCAAAAAGACAAGACTTTTTTCTTCTTTGATTACCAGGCCAAGGTTCAGCGCAAGGGCGTGTCGTTTACCGGATTTGTTCCGACGACCGCCATGGTGACGCCCGACGCCAACGGCGCCTATAACTTCAATTTGGATCCCGTGGGCAATGTTCGCGGATCGGCAAAATCGGGTTATCCCAACCTTACCAACCCCTATTCCGGCACAGGTTTTCAGTGCATGCCGGATGGAGTAACACCCCTGCCCGTAAATGCCACGGGAGGCCAGACCGCAGGCACCTCCTGCAACGTCATCCCCGCAGCCCTAATTAACCCGCAAGGTGCGGCGGTGGCTGCGCTTTATCCGACGCCCACTGTAACGGGCAATTCTTCCTTTAACTATACCAACCAACCCATACGCCGCCTCAACGAAGGGACCGGCGATATCCGCGTCGATCACAATTTCTCCAGTAAGGACTCCGTCTTTGCCCGTTTCAGCTACGATCAGGCAACCAACTTCGTCCCTGGCGGTTCGCCGACCTATGCGGAACAAAACCCCTTTGGCAGCAACCAGCACATCGAAAACCACGGCCGCAATGCGATGATTTCTGAAACGCACGTCTTTTCGGCCAGTGCCATCAATCAGATTAGCGCCGGGTATAACCGGATTTTCAATCACATCAATTCTTTCGCCACCGGAACCTGCGCAGCCGCCGACCTCCCGCTCCCCAGTGGTACCGGCAAGACGGGCATTGGTATCCCCGGCGCGGATTTAGGCGCCGCCTGCGATTCCATCACCGGCTACCCTGCCAGTCTGAATCAGTCAGTGAAGGACTGCGAGAGTTGCGGCCTGACTAATTTCGACATGAGCAGCTATTTTTCAATTGGCGATCGCGGGTACGCACCCTATCAGGGTGGAACGAACGTCTACTCGGTTTCCGATACTCTTCACCTCATCCGCGGCAAGCACGACATCGCCGTGGGCATGACATTTCGCGCCAATGAAATGAACGTGCGAAACAACGCCTTTCAGGATGGCTTTATCGTGAACGTTGGCCTGGGAACCGGCGACAATATTGGCGATCTACTCCTGGGCGCAATGGGCGTTTTTGCGGCCCACGACCAAACATTCCTGGGTGCTACTACCGGACGACGCTTTAAACTGTATCGCCCGTTCGTTCAGGACAACTGGCGCGTGACCCCGAATCTGACCTTGAACCTCGGCTTCGCCTGGGCTCTGGTCACCCCCGAAACCGAGGTCAGGAATCGCCAGGCGTTGTACGATGTTACGAACCTCACGTGGTATGTTCCGGCGGGTAGCCCAGGAATTGCCGGCTGTACGCACTGCGTTACCACCGACGGACGGGTCGGCGTCCAGTTTGACAAGAAGGCCCTCGAACCACGGATTGGACTCGCGTGGAAGGTGTTTGGAGGCGACAAGACCGTCCTTCGCGCCGCTTACGGCATCACTCACGATTCTTCCTGGAATCAGGGTGGACAGGGCCTGTGGCAGAACCCTCCCTATTACGCGGAAGTGGACCCTGATCTGTTCCCGGGAGCAGCTTTTCTTTCTGGTATCTGTATGCCGTTTGGCAACCCTGCCTGCGGCCTTCAAAACGGTTTCATCCCGCAGCCTGGCGGCGCCCTTCTTACCTCACCGGTGAACCCCACCAGCTACACGGGAACCATCCAAGCCCAGAACCGCAATTTCAGACAGGGCATCATCCAGCAATTCAACCTCAACATCGAGCGTCAGCTTCCCGGAAATGTAGTGCTGACGGCAGGCTACGCCGGAACGCGCAGTGCGCACATTCTAACTAGCCAACTCAATGAGAACCTCAATAGTCCTTCCGCTTGCGGGACCGCCGGCTACACGCTGGGCTGCGGCTTTGGGTTCTTCCCCTACGCGATAAACCAGCCTGGCGGAGGAGCCTTTCAATCTGTTGACACCAACAACAGCATCGGCCAAGCCCGCTATGACTCCCTGCAGCTCAAGGCCGAAACTAAGAGCGCTCGCCATGGGCTCTACGCCCTGATCGGCTACACCTATTCCCGCAATTTTGACAACGGTATGCCCGACGGCCTGGGCACGAACCCGGGCGCGTTGTACTATCCGCTGCCCGGAACGAAGAAGCTGGATTGGGGTCTATCGGAACTGAACCTCAACCAGAGCTTCACTGCCAGCGTCCTCTACGATCTCCCATTCGGCAAGGGCAAGCGCTTCGGGGGCGGCTGGAGTGGTCCGGTTGACGCGGCCCTGGGACATTGGTCGGTGAATTTGATCGAAAGAGCTACCACGGGATTCCCGCTGTACGTGGTTGACAGCAGGGACGAATCGGGCACAAATTTCTCCTATAACGGCAACAACTTCCAGCGCCCAAACCAGGTGGGAGACCCCAACAAGCCAGGGCCGGTAGCCGGAAATCCCAACTGCACCTATACACCTCCTACAAGGGTCCACACCCTCTCAAACTGGTTCAATCCCTGCGCGTTCGCTTTCGCACCCGCCGGAGAGCTTGGCACCGGCGTCCGCGCGCCGCTTTACGGTCCGCGTTTTGTGAACACAGATTTCTCCGTGATCAAGGACCTTCCACTGTCCTTCCGCGAGGGAATGGGCCTGCAATTCCGGGCGGAGTTCTTCAATCTCCTCAACCATCCGCAATACTTCCTGCAGGGTGCCGCAGGAACTGGAATGATGGACATAAATTCACCCTCGAGTTTCGGAGTTGTCAACAACACCGTGAATAACCCGCGCCTGGTTCAATTCGCCCTCAAGCTCAAGTTCTAGGAATGTTCGAGTGCCGCGCGACCGCGTGATTGTTACTGCTGTCGATCCGAGCTTGCTGGTGGAGAGCCAGGCGTCCCCGCCCGGCTGGACGGGTGAGACGCCCGTCCCTCCACCGTATGACTCATCACGCGGCCACGGTTCTAGTGTCCTGAGTCGGAAGTTCACTTGCAAAGGGAACGAGCCTTGGAAGGGCGCGGGCGCGACCCGAGAAATTAGCTTGACATCACGCGCTATAATAGAAGTAAGACTATAGCCGAGCGTGGTTATAGGAGTAGCTGGCCCTAAGTTCTTTGAAATTTGTGCCGCGACTTAGTAAGTCGCACCGCCTAGTTTCTAGGCGCCAGGCACAGGTTTGGGTCGTCTCTAACCCATTTGTTATCTAGATTTTGACTCTAACCCCTTTAAACCCAAAGATTTGAGTCGTTTTAGCCTGTAACTTTATGATTCTAATAGGCAGGGGGGAGGGGGGGGTACCAGTACCAACTAGTAACTATAGTCAAAACGAGATAAGGATTGCCAGCGCGCGAACTACTGTTCAAGGCTGTGGCGAGGCGGAATTCTTGTCCCGCAGCGAGATCACAAACTGCTGAATCCCGCGCCGTTCACGTTCGGTATCGTCTTTTGTTTTCTTGGCTAATTGAGCGTGAACCTGAAGCTGTTCTTGAGCTCTCGCTTTGTCGCCGGTTCGCAGGTAAGCCTGCGCCAGTCGATAGTGAGATTCCTCCAACGTCTCATCGAGTTGCGGACCAACTTCCTCTGGACTGACTTCGATCGCTTTTTGATACGCCGAAATTGCCCGCGAAAAATCCTCACGCTGCGAATAGAGAATCCCCAGTTGCAGATACGCGGCGCCGAGCTTCGGATCGAGATGCACTGCCTTCAGCAGCAGCGACTCCACGCGCCCTGAACGCTCAGTGTCAACTGAACCGGTCGACTGTTTCCAAAGGCCGATGGCGTAATAGTAGTTCGCCAGCGCATTGTCCGGTTGCAGCTCCGCGAATCGCTCCAATCTCTCCAGTGATCCTGGCGATGAGGTGGTCTCCACACTTTGCATTCTCCCCAGAAACAAGTACGGAGTCGGATTGCCGGGAGCGAGATCGGACGCGCTCGCAAGACGCTGCGCCGCCCGATCGTAGGAGCCGCGCGCGTACCAGGCTACGCCGAGCGCGACCAGCATGCGCACGGAATTCGGAAACAAGCGGTTGCCTTTTGCGAAAACCTCGGTGGCCGGTTCCAGCGCGCGATGAGTCAGAAGCTCGGTTCCCCAATCGAACAGATTCGGTTCGCTGGGGTCAAGTTCCGCGGCGCGCTGGTACTCGCGAACCGCCTCCAGTGGATTGCCGAGCTTCTCGTCGACTTCGCCCAGCAAGTGATGGGATTCGGGATCTCCGGGGTTAAGCCGGGAAGCCCGCTTCAGGAAGGGAACTGCTTCAGCGGCCTTTTCATTATCGGCAAGAAATTCTCCCAGCCGCCGATTCGCCTCAAAGTTTTCGGGCTCGCGTGCCACCGCATCGCGTAAAGAACTTTCTGTCGCGGCGGATGTTGCCGCCCTGGAACTCCCGGCCGATTCCTTGCTCAATGAAACCGTTGCCCGGGCGAGCGCTTCGGTAGTTCGCAGCACGATATCGGAACCGTGTCCGCCCGAATTGGTGGCTTGAGTCACGCCCGCCACCGTGAACTGAGGTTCGTCAAAAAACTCAGGCGCTTGTGGGCTCGGTTTTCCGGCTGCCGCTGTTCCAGCAGGAGCGCTTTGCGGTTCAGAGGCCTTCATCGGGACGAGAGCGAGATCAATCTTGAGCGTCTGTTGCTGCGCCAGGTTCACGGGACCGACGATTGCCTCACCGTCTCCGCTCATTCCCGCGCGCAGAGTGTAAGCGCCCGCTCGAAGTGCCGCAAAGCGATAGGCTCCTTCGGAATCCGTGTGTGTGATCTGGGCCGGTGTTGCGGGGGTCTCCGTGGGAGTCGCAAGTTGTAAGACGACGGTCGCGTTCACCACCGGTTTGCTACTGGAATCGCGCACATAGCCCTGTACCGTCCCCTGTGACGAGGCGGCGCCCGCCGGTTCTTGAGACTGTGCTTGATCCGGAGCGAGCGCCGCCATCATCGCTAGAATGCAAGCGGCAACGTGGGTTGCAGTCTGTCCGAAGTGGCCGGAGGTCACGCGAATCGGCTCCTGAGAGAAAGGGAGAAAGCGGCAGCTCCAAAAACGAGATAGAATCAGCCGTAATCGTTGATCGCCATTCTATTCTCGGTCAACCTCATCTGCAATCGATGACCTTAAATTCCGAAATTCTGGGGTGCATGAATGAAGCTGGTCCGGTTCACGAGTTTCTTCGCGATCACAATCGTAATTCTAATGGCGTGTCTCCTGTCCCAAAGCCAGGACAAGCGCAAGGTCATCATCGATCAGGACGCGGCCGGACCCGCCGGCACCGACCAGCAAGCGATACTGCTGCTCATCCAGTCTCCGCAGACGGAAGTCTTAGGCATCACGGTGGTGACGGGCGATGCGTGGCTCACTGAGGAAGTCGCGCACACTCTGCGCATGCTCGAACTCATCGGACGAACCGATATTCCGGTCATGCCTGGAGCCGAGTATCCACTGGTCAGAACGAAGGAAGAGACGGAGCAGTGGGAGCAACGTTACGGCTCCGTGGACTGGCTGGGAGCGTGGACTCCGCGCCTGTATCACGCACCCCGAGAACTGGGAGCAATGCCGGAAGGGAAGCCGACCACCAAGGCGGCCGACGAAGATGCTGCCCACTTTCTGGTGCGCATGGTTCGTAAGTATCCGCACGAAGTTACTATCTATGAGGGCGGGCCCATGACCAACCTGGCGCTTGCGATCTCCATCGACCCCGAATTTCCGAGCCTGGCCAAAGAGTTGGTGTTCATGGGCGCCAGTCTGAATCCGCAGACCGATGATCCCGAGTTTGTAAACACGCCGCGCCGCGAATTCAACCTCTGGTTCGATCCGGAAGCGGCTCACATTGTACTGCGGGCTCCCTGGAAAAAGATTGTCTGCACCCCGGTAGATATCTCCGTGAAGACAAGAATGACCAATGAACTGATCGACGAGATCAAGCGCGGCACCACGCCATCCGCGCAATACATCGGCAAGTATGCGCGCGTGCGTGGCACCTATAGCTATCTTTGGGATGAACTCGCCTCGGCGGCCTGGCTTGATCCAACCCTGATTACGAAGAAAGAAAACCTCTTCATGGACGTAAACCTGGATCGTGGCCCCGGCTACGGAGATGCGCTCACCTGGACAGATCGGGATAAGCCCAAGCGCGATGTCCAGTCGATGGAAGTACAGTTCGACCTGGATACCGATAAGTTCTATAAGTTGTTTGTAGACCTATTGACCGCACCTACGCCGCAGCCGGGTAAGCCGTCAAAGCCTTAGCGAACACAATATTTGTTGGTGGAGAGCCGGGCGTCCCCGCCCGGCTGGACGGGCGAGACGCCCGTCCCTCCACCGTATGACTCATCGCGCGGTCACGGCACTATCGCCACAACTCCTCCATCATTTTCTGTGCCTGCTCGTGCCCCGGATGCTGCTTAAGCAGTTCAAGCAGCACGGCGCGAGCTTTCTCCGGTGCGCGCTCTATCGCGTAGACCCGCGCCAGGTTCAGGTAAGACTGGTCGAAGGCCGGCGCCATGCGGATGCACTCCTCAAAGCTTGCCACCGCCTCATCCCGCCGCTGCGTACGCAGATAGAGAATCCCGAGGTTGTTCAGTGCCTCAGGGTAAACCGGCCGCAGTTTCAGCGCCTTCTGTAGAGAGTCGTAGGCTCGCGCGGTGTCATCATTTTGCGCAAACACCATCCCGAGACCGTAGTTCGCCTCAGCATCGTTGGGGCTGACTTCCAGCGCGCGCTCATAGGTTTTGCGAGCATCGTCCCAGCGCTTCTGTTGGCGATAGGCGCTGCCCAGGTTATCGAGCGCAATCAGATGGTCGGGACTTAGCTTGAGCGCCTCTTGAAAGTAGCCGACCGCTTCGCCCGTGCGTCCTTCGCGCGCCGCCAGCAAGCCGAGATTGTTCCAGGAATTTGCCAAAGTATCCGGATAACTCGCACGAAGTTTGAGCGCCCGTTCAAAACTCTCCCGGGCTTCCGCGGTCTTCTGCTGGTTCAGATACACGCTTCCAATGCCGTAGAGAGCTTCGGCACTTGAAGGATCGTCGCGCAGGGCAATGCGGAAGGAAGCTTCGGCCTGATCCATATAGCCGCGCTGAAAAAACACCGAACCGTAGGAGAGATAGTTGCGCCCAAACTCGATCATGTCCGTCACGCCGGGAAAGGGAAGTGCGCGGGCTAATCGTTCCGGGCTGGTTTGGGGGATGTGGCGGAAATCGTGTTCAACGTGCTCCGGGTAGACCGGCCCCTGATAAACCTTGACGATCTCGCCCTTGGCGTCGATCAGAAATGATGTTGGAAGTTCGAGATCACGATGCCGGTCGAACAGGTAGCGATAAAGAATGTTGTAGATGCCGGCTACGTCCTCGGCCCCGCGAAGAATCGGAAACGAAAGGCGATGTTTCCGCACAACTGCCCGGACGCTTTCCACATCGGCGGGGCCGTCCAGATTCACCGCAAGCAACTGAAGGCCCTGAGCCGCCCAAGCGGCATGGCGCTGATTGAAAGTGAGCCAATCCTGCTTGCATCGCTCGGCTCCGGCGGCCCACAAATTAAGCAGCACCGGCTTTCCGCGCAGCGAAGAAAGACTGAGCGAAGAAAGCATTCGTGTCTGCCCGCCGAAATCGGGGAGAGAAAAGTCGGGCGCTTCGACCGGTGCCAGCAGCCAAGTCTCAGCCGTGGTGGGCAGGGTTTCGATTTCCGGTGGCTTCGCATCAGATGGCTTAACGTCGGCGAAATGGTCTCGCCCCGCTGACGTTTTGAAGGCCTCCATTCGAGACGGTTCAGAGCCTTCTTCAACCCACACCCGGTGGTTGCTGGGCAGATCGTGGAATTCCTGCACCAATCCGCTTGGCCAGCGAATCGAGGCGCGCACCGGGCCGTTCGCCGCTCCCAGGCCAAAGAAAACATCTTTGCTGTGCTGCGAGAGAAATCCTGACCCAGCTTGCAGAGATCGGCTTTGCGCCGTCCGGCCTTGCAACGTCCCCGTATGACGGCCCAAGTCAGTTTCCACCGTGACGACCGCGCCAATGGCGTCACGATTGCTTTTCGTACCGCGCAGGCGGAAGGCGATCGATGGAGGCAAAGTCTCCATGACGTTCTTCAAAAGTCGCAACTGCGGACCGTTGCGATTCTTCAGAAACACTTCCTGACGGCCATCATGATCGAAATCCGCGAGTACAAACGCCCGGCCGTCTTCCAGAAAATCCAGTCCCACCACGCCCGAAACATCGGAAAACGTTCCATCGCCGTTATTCGCGTAGAAAATATTTCGTTCGTATCCACTCCACGTGCCATCGGCCCGGATCAACTCGTTAATCGCGCTCCATCCCTGTTCGTAGTCGTGAGATGGCTTGGCCTCGTCAGGCGAATACGCAACTACCTGCCGCCAGAAAAAGCTGTTGAGATCTTCGCGCGAGGGACCGCTAACCATGCCATTGGCGATGTAGAGATCGGGAAAGCCGTCATGATCGAAATCCCAGGTGTCGCTTGACCACGCCCAGCGCCCGATTCCGACGACGGCGGCGCGCGTCGCATCCTCGAAAGCACCGCCGCCATTTCGAAAGAGCGAGTTGCCCATGGCGTGTTTGTGATAGAGCGAGCGCGTCTCCTCGGGTGCGTTTTGCTTAAAGATGTTCTGCATCGTGATGCGTTCGCCCGCCGCCGTCCACATGTTTGCCACGTAGAGGTCTTCGGCGCCGTCATTGTCGTAGTCAAACCAGCAGACGCTCATCCCCGCGCCGATATCCTCCACTCCGGCCTGCGGAGCAATGTCGGTAAAAGTTCCGTTGCCGTTGTTGCGGTAGAGATTCTTCCGCCCGAAATCATTTACTACGTAAAGATCGGGCCAGCCATCGCGGTTGAAGTCGCTCCAGCCGCAGCAAAAGCTGTAGCGCGTATTGTTCTGGTTGAGCCCCGTCTCGGCAGTTACGTCGCGAAACGTTGCGTCCCGGTTGTTCCGCATCATGAAATTGGGAGGCCCGTTTTCAGCGGCATAATAAGGAGAAGGATACTTGTACTGGTCCGCGCCCTGGTAATAGACGTAGAGGCAGAAGTAGATATCCAGCCAGCCGTCGCGGTCGTAATCTGCCACGGCCGCTCCCGTAAAGGTCCCTTGCGGCGGGTTGGCAAACTGAAACGCGTCCGCCTTTTGGCGAAATTTGCCGC
>Ga0187818_10001131_pt1 | contig 10602 bp, 7 predicted proteins | sample NC_wetland_sal_i_14_FD_130581 | JGI IMG/M metagenome (GOLD analysis project Ga0187818, IMG submission 130581) | Wetland sediment microbial communities from Neuse River Estuary, North Carolina, USA - SO4_3 | ecosystem: Environmental > Aquatic > Freshwater > Wetlands > Sediment | place: USA: North...
CCAGCGATTCCGTTTTCGGAGACAATGCGCTTGGAGGCCTGCACGAGGATGTGCTGGAGTTGCTTGGCTTGTTCGTGCTGGCCACGCTGGACGAGTTCGTAGAGTTCCACGCACTTTTCTGGCAGCGCGGCGGCGAGCGCCAGAATCGCTCCGTGAGCGCCAACCGCGAGCGCCGGATAGATTACGGCAGCCCCGCCAGTGAGTACCTGAAACGAACTCGGCGCACCGGCCACAATTTCGCCGATGCGCTGGACGTTGCCAGAGCTGTCCTTGATGCCGGCGATGTTGGGATGTGCTGCGAGGGCGAGGATTTCGGGAGTTTCGAGGGTGATGCCGGTAAATTGCGGCACGGAGTACAAGAGAATTGGAATGGGTGAGGCGTCAGCGACAGCGCGGTAGTGTTGGATGTAGGTTTCCGCGCGGTAGACGGGTTTGTAGTAGTAAGGAGTCTTGACCAGAGCGACGTGGTAACCCAGCGCCGCGGCGCGTTTCGTGCGGGCGATGGTTTCAGCGGTGGATTCGGCGCCAGTCCCGGCGATGAGGATTTTTTCAGGCGCGGCGGCCTCTTTCGCAGCCACCAAGATGGAATCGGCCTCTTCGCGAGAGAGCATGACCGCTTCGCCCGTCGAGCCGAGGACGACGTAGCCAGCGAGACCAGTCTGATTGTAGCGGCGTATGTTTTCCTTTACAGCGGCGAGCGAGACCGATTCATCGGAGGTAAAGGGAGTGACAAGCGCCGGGAAGATGCCACGGATCTCCATGGTTCAGTCCCCCGTCGCCGTACTGCCCGTGGCGGCAACACCGGAACCGTGAAGGTCCTGGAGGCAATTGATTTCGCGCTGCAATTCGTGAAGCGAATGAATGCCGCGAACAGCGGCGTGAGCGGCGGAAATGGTGGTAATGCAAGTGATGTTGTAGCGGATGGCCGCGCGGCGAATGGATTTTTCGTCGTAGAAGGACTCGCGGCCGAGCGGTGTGTTGATGACCAGGTGGATCTTGCTGGTCTTGATCAGGTCGACGATGTTGGGCCGGCCTTCGTTGACCTTGAAGACTTCATCGCAAGGCACCCCGGCGGCGCGGAAGGCAGCGCAGGTGCCGCGCGTGGCGACAAGTTTGAAGCCAAGGGAAACGAGATCCTTGCCAAGGGGGCCGATCCCACGTTTGTCGCGGTCGTTCACACTGATGAAGACGGTCCCGCCGCTGGGAAGTTTCTGCCCGGCTGCCAATTGGGCTTTGGCGAACGCCTGCCCGTAATCGGTGGAGATGCCCATGACTTCCCCGGTGGAGCGCATTTCGGGGCCTAGAATCGTGTCTACGCCGCGGAATTTGTTGAAGGGGAAAACCGGCGATTTCACGGAGAAATAGTCACGCACGGCGATTTCGGCCACGCCGTTGTGGTGCACGATGGGGAGCTTCATGTCTCCCAGGCGACGGCCCACCATCAGGCGCGCAGCAACCTTGGCGAGCGGCACGCCCGTGGCCTTGCTGACAAAGGGCACGGTGCGTGAGGCGCGCGGATTCACTTCCAAAACATACACGGTGTCGCGCTGGATGGCGTACTGCACGTTCATCAGGCCGACGACTTTCAGCGCCAGCGCTAGACGCTTGGTGTAATCGCGGATCGTTTCCAAAACTTTCGGAGAAAGGCTGACGGGAGGCAGGACGCAGGACGAGTCGCCCGAATGCACGCCGGCTTCTTCGATGTGCTCCATGATTCCGCCGATGACAACATCGGTGCCATCGGCGAGAGCGTCGACATCGACCTCGGTGGCTTCTTCGAGGAATTGATCGATGAGGACGGGACGCGCCGGGCCCATCATTGCGGCTTGCGCGACGTACTCCTGCACGGTGTTGACATCGTAAGCGATGACCATCGCCCGGCCACCCAGTACGTAGCTGGGACGGACGAGCACGGGCAGGCCGATTTCCCCAGCCACGCGGGCCGCTTCTTCAGGCACAAGCGCGGTACCATTGCGGGGTTGCGGAATGCGCAGTTCGTCAAGCAGGCGGCCAAAGCGGCGGCGATCTTCAGCGAGGTCGATCGATTCCGGCGCAGTGCCGACAATCGGCACACCATTGCGTTTCAACTCCAACGCCAGATTGAGTGGCGTTTGACCGCCGAACTGGACAATCACGCCATTGGGCTTCTCCCGCTCCACAATCGCGAGAACGTCTTCCAGGGTGAGCGGCTCGAAGTAGAGCCGATCCGAAGTGTCGTAGTCGGTCGAAACCGTCTCCGGATTGCAATTCACCATGATGGTTTCGAAGCCATCGGCGTGGAGAGCAAAGCTGGCATGGCAGCAGCAGTAATCGAATTCGATTCCCTGCCCGATGCGGTTCGGGCCGCTGCCCAGGATCATGATTTTTTGCCTTTGCGTGGCGTCGGCTTCGTCCTCTTCCTCGTAGCTTGAATACATGTACGGTGTGAAGGACTCGAACTCGGCGGCACACGTGTCCACGCGCTTGAACACTGGGGCGACACCGTAACGGGCGCGTTGTAAACGTACGGCGGCCGGTGTGGTCTTCCAGAATTGCGCCAGATGTTCGTCGCTGGTGCCAATGCGCTTCACATCGCGGAGCAGTTCCTTCGAAGCAGTTTCCACAGTGACTGCGGCGGCGCGGCGATTCACCTGGATGATTTCCGCGATCTGATGAATGAACCACGGATCGATCTTGGTGAGCTCACAAATGTCATGGGCCGGCAGGCCGCGCTCCACGGCGGTCAGAATCCAATGGATGCGGTTTGGACGCGGCGTGGCCAGTTTTTCCCGCAACAGCGAATCCGGCGTTTCCGCGGGCGCGCGCCAGGGAGTGCTGGGCTCCAGCGAGCGGATGCCCTTTTGCAGCGCTTCCTTAAAGGTGCGGCCGATGGCCATGACCTCGCCGACGGATTTCATTTGCGTGCCGAGGGTGCTGTCCGCGCCAGGGAATTTTTCGAATTGCCACTTGGGGATTTTCACCACGACGTAGTCAATGGTGGGCTCAAAGCACGCTGGGGTTTTCTGGGTGATGTCGTTCGCAATTTCGTCCAGCGACATACCCACAGCGAGGCGCGCGGCGATTTTGGCAATCGGGAAGCCGGTAGCTTTGCTGGCCAGCGCAGAACTGCGCGAAACGCGGGGGTTCATTTCGATCACGGTCATGCGGCCGTTTTCGGGATTGATGGCGAATTGTACGTTGGAGCCGCCGGTTTCGACGCCCACTTCGCGAATGATGGCCGCGGCGGCATCGCGCATGCGCTGGTATTCCTTGTCGGTGAGGGTCTGCGCCGGGGCGACGGTGATCGAATCGCCGGTGTGAACGCCCATGGGGTCGAAATTCTCGATGCTGCAGATGACCACGAAGTTGTCGCGGTAATCGCGCATGACTTCGAGTTCGTACTCTTTCCAACCGAGGACCGATTCTTCGACGAGCGCTTCGTGAACCGGGCTCATGTCCAGCGCGTGGGCGATGGCTTCGGCGAATTCTTCCTTGTTGTAAGCGATGGAACCGCCGGTGCCGCCGAGCGTGAACGAGGGACGAATGACCAGCGGAAAGCCAAGTTGGTCGCAGAGGCGCATGGCGTCCTGCGCGCTATTGACGAGCGCCGAAGCGGGGACTTCCAGGCCGATCTTGCGGCAAGCATCCTTGAACCAGAGGCGGTCTTCGGCTACTTTAATGGCCCGCAGCGATGCGCCGATCATCTCCACTTTGTGCTTTTCGAGGATCCCGCTCTCCGCAAGCTCCACGGCGAGATTCAGAGCGGTCTGGCCGCCGACCGTAGGAAGAAGCGCGTCGGGTTTTTCCTTGATGATAATTTCCTCCAGATATTCCTTGGTGAGCGGCTCGATGTAAGTACGGTCCGCCATTTCCGGGTCGGTCATGATGGTGGCGGGATTGGAGTTCACCAACACGACTTCGTACCCTTCCGCGCGCAATGCTTTGCAGGCCTGGGCGCCGGAATAGTCGAACTCGCACGCCTGGCCGATGACAATAGGGCCGGAGCCGATGATTAGGATCTTGTGGATGTCTTTGCGTTTAGGCATAGAAATCGTCAGGGCACGGCTTCAGCCGTGCCGCAAAATGGCCTCTTCTTCTTTCTCTACGGGCTTTAGCCCCTGAGGTGGCTCGTCCAGCGCGTAGGTGCCGGAAGCAGACGACCAACAGAATTCCTGTGGCTCCAAAACCAACTTCTTCCGCACGGGATTCTCCCAGATATAGCGCACGTGCGTAATAAAATCCGCAGCATCTCTGATGCGATGATCGCTGAACCCACGTTGCCACACAGGAAATCGCATGCTTCTCTCGAGGGCAAGCTTGCGAGACGAACCACCCTTAATGAATTGCATCACTCGTTCCAGAGATTTATCGGGAGCAGGCGTCAGCAGGATGTGGAAATGGTCCGGCATTAAAACGAAGGCGTGCAGCGCATACGCTCCCTCATGCCAGTAGTGCAATAGAGAATCGATGAAAACAGACGAAAACGGTTCCGTGACAAACAACATGCGACTCTGCCATGTGCGGGAGGTCACGAAATACGTGCCAACGACGCTGTGATGTCTGCTTGGAATCGACATTCCCTCAGCGGCTAAAGCCGCGCTCCTTCCGGTACTTTAGCGGCACGGCTGAAGCCGTGCCCTGACGAAAACCGCGCCACATGCTTGCTCATCCTCTCGAACTCCCGGGATGGGCAAATTCTTTCATCAAATCCGTGAACTGCGTAAACAAGTAATGGGAATCGTGCGGCCCGGGCGAAGCTTCCGGGTGATACTGCACGCTGAAGAGCGGCAGGTTCTTATGGCGCATGCCCTCGTTGGTGTGGTCGTTCAGATTAAGATGGGTGACTTCGACATCGCTGGACGGCAGCGATTCGGGATCGACACAAAAGCCGTGATTCTGGGCGGTGATTTCCACCTGATTGGTCAGAAGATTTTTCACCGGATGATTCGAGCCGTGATGGCCGAATTTCAGCTTGAACGTTTTTCCACCCAGCGCGATCCCGCAAAGCTGGTGGCCAAGGCAGATGCCGAAGATCGGCACACGCCCTGTCAGTTTGCGAATGTTATCGACCGCGTAAGTGATGGGCTCGGGATCCCCTGGGCCATTGGAAAGAAACACGCCATCCGGGCGCAGTGAGAGAACATCCTCCGCCGAAGTGTTTGCCGGAACCACCGTAACTTCACAGTGATGATCGACCAGCAGGCGAAGAATGTTCTGCTTGATGCCGTAATCGTAGGCGACAACCTTGAATTGGCGCGTGTCGGAGCCGGCCTCCGACTCCCCCATCTGTTCCGCCCAGGGTGACGTGGCGAGCTCGATGGAACCCTTCTGCCAGTCGTACGCCTTGCTGCAACTGACGCGGCCGGCAAGCTCCTGCCCCGCCATCAGGGGCAGTTGCTTGGCTTCGAAAATAAGCTGGTCGGCAGCGGTGCCATCGGTCGATACGATACCGCGGAGCGCGCCGACTTTGCGGATGTGGCGAACCAGCGCACGCGTATCAATGTCCCAAAGCACGGGAATTTTATGCCGATTGAGATAAAGTTGCGCGCTTTCCGCGGAACGCCAGTTGGAAGCAACTTCAGAGAATTCGCGGACGATGAGCGATTCAATGTACGGCCGCGAAGCTTCTTCGTCATCGAGATTCGCGCCCACATTCCCGATGTGCGGATAGGTGAGGCAAACGATCTGCCCGGCATAGCTGGGGTCAGTGAAAACTTCCTGGTAACCGGTAAGGCTGGTGTTGAAAACGACTTCGCCTCCACGGCGCGTGATGGCGCCGGCGGCGCGGCCGTTAAATACGCGCCCGTCTTCGAGCGCGAGAATGGCGGGTCTGTGCAAAACCTCGGTCAGTGTATCCTCCGTCCAACTTCATTTTTCATTGGCCTCGGCCGCCGACAGGGAGCCAAAGTGGTCCACGGGCCAGTAAGCAAACACCGCGCGGCCGTAAATGTACTGGCTGGCGACGGGTCCGAACACGCGTGAATCGTTGGAACTGATGCGGTGGTCGCCCATGACGAAATAGCTTCCGCGAGGAACTTGAATGGGACCGTAATCGCTGACGTCAGCGTATTGCGGCGGCACGTAGGGCTCGGGTATGGCGTTCCCGTTGATGAAAACGGCGCCATGGCGAATCTCGACGGTCTCACCCGGCAAGCCGATCACGCGCTTGATGAAGGATTTGGAGCGGTCCAACGGATACCAGAACACAACGACGTCGTCGCGATCGATGGGCTCGAACCGGTACACAAACTTATTGATAAAGATGCGCTCCTGGTCGGAGAGGAGCGGGGCCATGCTGGTGCCTTCGACCTTCACCGGCTGATAGAGGAAGACAATGATGACCAGGGCGAGGCCGATGGCAATCAGGAGGTCGCGCGTCCAAACGCGAATTTCGTGGCGCAGCAACTGGTGAGAGGGTGTTGGCGCGGTCTCCGGAGTAGCGTAGGGGGAAGGCTCCGGGGCCAAAGGAGAAGGAGTGGCGGCGGAAGAAGCGCCTTCGGGAGGGAGGATGTTTTTCTCGTCAGGTTTCAGCATTTCGTACTGCCTCTAATTTATAACACGGCGTCTGGATATTAGGCCAGTCGCGATTTAAGGCGCGTGGCTCAACTTCCGGGCGCTTGTAATTGGATTCGCGTCGGCCCTTCCTTGTTGCTTGCAAGCAGTTAATGGCAGGAAGGAACATGGCTGGACACTTTTTAGACGGGTTGTTTGAGTTTTCGGATACTTCCGGTGATAGAGGGAATCAACACACTCGGTCATTCGTCGTAGGGGTCCAGCATTGCTGGACCCTAGCTTGGCTAGATAAGACGTGCTTGCGAATGCGTGAAAGGCAGTTTGCGTGTAGCGGAGAAATCGTGCGGACTTGGGGCACAGCAATGCTGAGCCCCTACCAGGATTTCGGAGGGAGCGCTTCAATCAATGGAGAGAGCAAAATTGAGCGCCGCCAGAGACGCAACAACCGCGGTCTCCGTGCGGAGAATGAGCTTGCCAAGCGAAGCCTCGCGGAAGGAGGCAGCGCGGGCAGCGGCGAATTCCGCGTCGGTCCAACCGCCTTCGGGGCCAATCGCGAGGATGGCAGCGACGGCTTGCACGCCAGAGAGTGCTTCGCGGAGGGGCTTTGCCTCCAGAGATTCGGAAAGCAGGATGCGCACACCGCCATTCTGCAAGGAAAAGGCAGCTTCGGGCTTTGCGAGCGGATCCAAAATGGGCAACTGAACGCGGCGGCATTGTTGGGAAGATTCGAGCAGGGTTTTCTTCCAACGCTCGGAGCGCTTGGTAGCAGCAGTCAGGAGGGCCTTTTCACTGCGAGCGGCGGCAAGAGGAACGATCCGGGTGACACCCATCTCAGTGGCCTTTTCGAGGGCCCATTCGAAGGCGTCGAATTTCACGACAGAAAGCAGCAACGTGGTTTTGAGCTGAGGCACGACGGCTGGGAGCTGCTCGACCAATTGAAAGTCCACGAGGTCGCGCCCGATACTCTCAATGCGTCCCAGCCAGACAGCGGTTCCGTCACTGAGTTCGTAGAGTTGGCCAACTTGCGCGCGCAACACGCGTCCCAGATGGTGGGCAGCTTCGCCTTCCATTAAGGCGCGGTGCTCATCGAATTTTTCGACAAAGAAACGCCGTCGCATTTATGCGCCATCTTGGCACGAACGAGAGGGAGACCGAAGGCAAATTTCGTGAGCGGTCTACAACCCTAACAGCGGCAGCCCTTCGCGAAGAAGCTCACGCTAAACAAGCTGCCGCACTCCAAAGATTAGCCGAAAATATCTTTTACCTTGTCAAAGAGCGAGGAGCCGCGTTCGGCGGGCTTGTTGTCCACCTTCATGGTGGCGTGCAGCTGCTCCATAAGTTTGCGCTGTTCTTTACTAAGCTTCGTCGGCGTCAAGACGCGCACATGATAGTAGAGATCGCCGCGGCCACCGCCGTGCGGATCGGGCAAACCCTTGCCTTTAATGCGAAAGACGGCGCCGCTCTGGGTCCCTTCGGGAATTTTCAGGCGTTCCTCGCCATTCAAGCCAGGCACCTGAATCTCTGTGCCCAGGGCAGCTTGAGCGACGCTCAGAGGAATCGTGCAGTAGAGGTCCGCGCCACGCCGCTCGAAGAAACTGTGCTCCTTCACTTCCAGAACGACGTAAAGATCGCCGGCGGGACCGCCATTCGGACCGGGTTCCCCTTCTCCCTGAACACGGAGGCGCGTGCCGGTGTCCACGCCCGGGGGAATGCGGAGTTCGATGGTCCGCTCGCGGTCGACGCGCCCCTGGCCACGGCAATCGGGGCAACGCTCCTTGACGATTTGTCCCGCGCCCTGACAAGCGGGGCAGGTGCGGTTAATGGTGAAGAAGCCCTGCTGGTAAACCAGTTGGCCACGGCCACCGCAAGTCTGGCACGCGACAACGCCTGTTCCCTTCTTTGCGCCAGTACCGTTGCAGGACTCGCAGTATTCCTGGCGCGGCACGCGAATCTTGGTATTCACTCCTGCGGAGGCTTCTTCAAAAGTCAGCGTCATGTCATAGCGAAGATCGGCCCCGCGCTGGACCCGCGAACGGCCACCGCGCCGCCTGCCGCCGCCAAAGAGATCCTCGAAGCCGAAAAAGTCGCCAAAGATATCGTGGAAGTCCTGGAAGATGGTCGGATTGAAGTCGGATTGCCCCGCGGCGCCGGCGAGACCTGCGTGGCCATAGGTGTCGTAAATCTGGCGCTTCTGCTGGTCACTGAGGACGCTGTAGGCCTCGGTGCACTCACGGAAACGGATTTCCGCCTCTTCCTTGTTATCCGGATTGCGATCGGGGTGCCACTTCAGAGCTGACTGGCGGTAAGCAGACTTGATTTCGTCAACCGAAGCGGTTTTGGTGACGCCAAGGATTTCGTAGAAGTCTCGTTGTTGGGCTTTTGCCATGGTTAGAAGTGACCGTCCAAATGATGTAGTTAATTTTAACAGCGATCCGCGACCGCAATTTCGCAATACGATACCGCGCCGCGAAGTTATACAGAGGGCTAGAGGAATGCCCTCACGCCCCCATCACTACCAATCTTGCATCCCCGACAAGGCAGGCTCTAATTCACAATTCCATTCGATGCAGGATTCGGATGAACCGCTACGCGAACCATGGCGGGCCGCAGGACGCGCCCGTGAAATGCGTAACCGGGCTGAAATACTTCCAGGATGGTGCCGTCGGGATGCTCGGTGGTTTCCGCGCGATCCATCGCCTGGTGTAGATGTGGATCGAAGGGTTTGCCGAGCGGATCGATACGTTCCGCGCCAAGCCGCGCGAGATTGTCCAAAAGCTGTTTGTAGATAAGCTCAAACCCCTTGCGATAACTGTCGTATTCCGCTTCGCGGTGCGCGGCCAAAGCGTGCTGGAAACCATCCACCACGGGAATAAGCGCCTCGATGACGCGCGCCGTAGCCCGCTGTCCGGCTTCCCTATTTTCTTTTTCCGCGCGCTTCCGGTAATTGGAAAAATCCGCCTGGTGCCGTACCAGCGATTGGCGCAAGTCTTCCAGTTCTGCTGCGAGCTTCTTTACTTCCGCATCTTCACGAGAGATATCCTCGGGGGCAGCTTTTTCCTCTGTGGACTGGCCGATTCCCTCCTTGCTCGGAAGCTTGATTTCGATTTCTGGATCCTTCATAGATCTTTCCTCACTTCTTGGTATTCCTTCTTATTCTATTTTGCTCAAAGCTTCGCTGAAAAGTTGCGCCACGTACGCCACCGCCGTCATGGCGCGCTCGTAGTGCATCCGCGTGGGCCCGAGCACGCCCACGGAACCTTGTACCTTGTCGTGACTCAAGTAGGGCGCACTGATGAGCGCGATGTTTTCCCCGGTTTGCGAGAATTCCTTAACGCCGATCTGGACGAATACCGGCTCGGGCGTTTCGATGCACGCGTTCAACACGGTGATGAGGCGATGCTTTTCCTCGATCGCCGCGAGCAATTCGCCCAACTGTGCCTGATCGGCAAATTCCGGCGCGGTGACGATCTGTGCGGTGCCCTCGACATAAATCTGTGATTCGGGATTTTCCCCCAGGATCGCAGGATCGCAGAGCGTTAGCGCGCTACGGGCGATGCTCTCGTACCGCTCCCGCTCGTTCGCCAGCTTCTGCAAGAGGTCGGCGCGAATCGCTTCCAGTGTCCAGCCCGAGTAGTTGCGGTTGAGGAAGTCGGCGGTGGCGTCGAGTTCCTCCTGGGTGAACGGGCGCGACGGCCGAAGCACCTTGTCGCGCGTACTGCCGCCCGGGGAAATAAGCACGACCACGACGCGGCCATCAGGAATCAACCACATCCGCGCTTGCTCCAGAACAGTTTTTCTCAGCGGAGGCGAGACCACAATGCCTAATCCCTTGGACACTTCCGCCAAAACGTGACCCGCCCGTTCGGTAAACTCCACGGCGCTCGAACCTGCGGCCATCTCCCGATTGATCCAATCGCGGTCCTCGACGCTCAGGGTTGCTTGAGATGCAATTTCCTGCGCGAAGAAGCGATAGGCCGCGGCCGTCGGAACGCGCCCCGCCGAAGTGTGGGGCTGGTAAAGATAGCCGCCATCCTCGAGATCGGCCATCACGCTCCGAATAGTTGCCGTGCTAAGAGGCTCCTCAAACCTCCTGGAAATTGCGCGCGAGGA
>Ga0187818_10001133_pt1 | contig 10598 bp, 12 predicted proteins | sample NC_wetland_sal_i_14_FD_130581 | JGI IMG/M metagenome (GOLD analysis project Ga0187818, IMG submission 130581) | Wetland sediment microbial communities from Neuse River Estuary, North Carolina, USA - SO4_3 | ecosystem: Environmental > Aquatic > Freshwater > Wetlands > Sediment | place: USA...
AATGGTCGTTGGCGGCAACCATCGTGTCCGGATGCAAACCGGAAAGTAGCTCGATCAGTTTGCCTGCCGTGATCCACTTCGACTCACCAACTTTGCTCCCGGCCATCGGCAACTCCTGCCACATTATGCTCCGGTCTTGTGAGAGAACAGAAACACCGCTCTAAGGTGACAAAGAGCTACACTTACCTCAAAGGCTCGTCACGCGAGAGGCGGGTATGAGCTTCATCAACTGCTACGAGGATGCAGACCGCGCCGACGCATACGCATCGCTAGAATTCGCGAACACGTACTATCTTGCCTACCGTGACCTGCCAGCCATCATTTCAGAGCACGTAGCAGGTACGAGAGCACTTGATTTTGGCTGTGGCACGGGCAGGTCATCCCGCTTCCTGCAAAAACTTGGCTTCGATGTGATTGGTGTCGATGTCTCGGAGGATATGCTGCGGATCGCCCGCGCCAGCGATCCCTGCGGCGACTACCGCCTCGTCCCCGGCGACAACCTCAGCGAATTTGGTGTTGGAACTTTTGATCTCGTGCTTTCGGCGTTCGCGTTCGACAACATTTCTGCCGCGATGAAGGTCAGAATCTTTAGCGACCTTCACAGTCTGCTGACACCGAAGGGCATAATTATCAATCTGGTCTCATCTCCTGAGATTTACATTCACGAATGGGCTTCCTTCACGACCAAGCACTTCCCAGAGAACTCAGCCGCTCGGAGTGGTGATGTAGTGCGCATTATCGTTACAGACCATCAGGACAGACGACCAGTTCAGGACATCCTTTGCACAGACGAGACTTATCAAGCGGCTTATCGAGAGGCCAGACTGAAAACCATTCGGATGTTCAAACCGCTGGCGAAAGGCGACGAGCCCTACCAATGGGTGAACGAAACGAGAATAGCCCCATGGGTGATTTATGCTTTGGAGCGGGCAGTGTGAAAAGCCTGCTTCCGAAACAGCCCAGTGATCTTGCTCGGTGGCTTGCCACGGAACCCGGATATTGCCCGCCTAGTTCGATCCTTTCGCCGCTTTGACCGTCGGTTACCTCTGCTTCCCCTTGAAGCCAGTCTTCCAACGCGAAGCCGTCAACCCTGCCACGCTCCTCGCACGACTCGTAGGCGCGTCGGCGGATTCGTTCGTCGATGTCGGTCGGTGGGCAGGCTACCACCTGAAACTCCGGATCGCAGTTGGCACTAACGTGAATTTGACGAAGTCTCGCCGAGCAATTGTTTCAGGATCGCCAACAGATGCAAAGCGGTACAGTCGATGCAGGGAAAATCAATATTCGTGTCATCAAAAAGTTGCGCGAAATCGGTTCCAGCGAGAATGATTGTGTCAACTCCATCGCGACTGAGGAGCCTGCGAGCAAGAGAGGTCAGTCTCCTACGCTGTTCTTCCGAGCCTTTCCCTGTTCGAGCCAACTCGACATACGTGTTGTGAATGTAATCTACCTCCTGTGGCAGGGCGCTAATGATCTCGACCTGTGGCAAATGCCCGAAAAGAGATGACTCCATCACAAAGCGGGTGCCGAAAATTGCTACGCGCCGAACCGCCCGTGCCCCAAGCTCCCGGATCACGGGGTCGAGGATTGACACGATAGGCAGGGGGGAGATGGCGTTCAGTTCATGCACACAGAAGTGAGGCGTGACCGCTGGGATCGCGGCGATTACGGCACCGGCAGCTTTCATACGGTGGATATAACCTGCGAGGTATTCAGCCAGCCCATCGCGGTCGTTCGATTGAACATACTCGAAGACCTGAGACATTTCCGAGTGGCTAATTATGATATCGAGCGCGTAGCCTTGTGCCTCATGCGCCTGTGCCAGTCTTTCGTAGTAGTGGACGGTAGCTCCAACTCCAAGTCCTCCTACGAGACCTAAACACCGACTCGTCTTCATTGAATCAGGTTAGTGCTTTTCTCCACTCATCGGCTACTCAATGCCAGTGGGATGTATCTTACGCCGCCAGCGGAAAGAGCGGGGACGAACCAAATCAGGACTGCCATGACCAGCCAGCGGGGATGAACAGCAAAGCGCCGAATACGATAATCCCAATTAAGAACCGAAGCGCCAATCTCGATTTGAGGGTCTTCGGACGACTGCCGTGGTTCGAATAGCGTCCTCAATGGGTGTGCGGGTGATCGTGGGTTTCCAACTTCTGTTTCAACTCGCGAACTTCCTTTTCTAGTTTCTTGATCTGCTCTTCGAGTGCCTTGATGCGCTGATCGTAATCTGGATGATGGTGACTTTGCTTTGCCTCGGCCATGTCCCCTCCTCAAGCCGGAGATGATCGTAATACAAGTGCGTCTTTTCCGCGAAACAGCCCTCCGTCAACGCTTTTCATGGGGTAGCCCGAAAGGGTCTCGCCAGCACACCCGCAAGCTGCTGAGCAATAAAGTACGGAATCTTCGGGTGAGGGTGGTCAGCCGGGTAAAGGTTCTGAGGCACCATCGAAACCGAGATGGGATAATCTTTCCCAGTGGTTCTTGGTTCTATTACAACGGAGCGGCTGATCCTCCAGCACTGGCGTGAGTCCGATCGCGAGCCATCCGCTCGTCTCAATGCCAATGTTCGAGTGATGGACTACATGCCTCACGTTCTTTCGAGAGAAGAGGGACATCCCCTGCGGCGGCATGTATTGTATAGGGTTCGGCGGTCGGGTTGGAGCCACTTCCAAATTCTGAGTGCGGAGGTTCTTCGATGAATGGGCGCAACAACGTTGCACGGATTCTGGTTGCTTTGGGCGCTATGGTTTTGATCGCCGCTGCGCTGCTTCATTGCATCGCTGCATACCCGAAAGTTTCGCCTGCGGTGACCGCATCGAATCTGGGCGCTCCATTGCAAAGGGCGTTACGTGCCGTTTTTCTCTTGGTCGGATGGGACTGGATCGTGATCGCGATCATCATGATGATCAGTGCCTTCTCTGTAACAAAACTACGGAAGGTAATTGTCTTGTTCTGCGGATTTGCTCTTCTGGTGACGGCGGCGGTGATGCTAACGTTTCTGGGCTGGTTCGTAGGCTCCGACATGATGCTCGCGTCAGGTCTGATGAGCTTTTGCGGTGGTCTGTTGTTTCAAAATACCGCAGGGTAGCTCCCGCTTCTTCAGATCACTCGTGCGTCCCCCGATTGCTGCTTTTCTGGTTATCCTCTGGGAGGCCACACCTTGGTCGATCTATCGGTAGCGGAAGGCAAGCTGATCTTACACGTCAGGGGTGGTGACAAGCTTTGGGCTTGCAAGAGCACTCTGGAAATCCCTCTCGTTCACATTGCCAGCGTCCGAGCAGACCCGGAGACCGCACGCGGCTGGTATCACGGCATCAGGATGCCGGGAACCAACGTGCCCGGAGTCATCACGGCGGGAACCTTCTATCAGGGCGGCAAGCGTCAAGTAATTTGATTCAGCGGCAGAGCCTCAACGCTGAGTCACAGAAGAACGCTGCCAAGTCTGCTGCTACCGCCGCAGGTTCCTCAACTGGCGCGAAGTGCCCCCCACGCGGAAAGACTGTCCATCGCTGAATGTTGTACACGCGCTCCAGATACGAGCGCGGCGGCTCGCCCTCAGGAACGGCTTGATGAGCGAAGACGCCAAATGCCGTGGGCGTGCCGATGTAGGCGCGATCAACCGGATACCAACGGTTGTCCCAGTAATCACGCATCGACGATGTTATCGTCTGCGTGACCCAGTAAAGCGTGAGCGTGGCACAAAGAAAGTCATCGGAAGGTGTGACACCGCTCCACGAATGCCACTTCTCGCCAACATATGCGGCTAGCCCCGCAGGAGAGTCGTTGAGACCGTAGCCGACGGTCTGCGGCTTTGTGGACTGGATCGCGCTGTAGCCTCGCTCTGTAGCGTCCCAGCATCGGTTCACAGAAAGATACGAACGCTCGTCATCAGACAGTTCCGCATCGTCCACAATGGGTGTAAGGTCGGACTCCAGTGTGGTGAGATGAATCCCAATCACCGACTCTGGATGGTCGAGCGCAAGGATCGTTGTCACCCCCGCCCCGAAGTCGTACCCGCCTGCACCATAACGGGAATACCCAAGCTTAGACATGAGCTTGTGCCAGCGTTCCGAGACGTACCGATAGTTGATGCCGACGCGGGCAGGGCGCGGCGAGAATCCATATCCGGGCAAGGAGGGTATGACGAGGTCGAAATCATCGAGCATCGGCAGCATGTCCATATAATCGAGGAAGCTGCCCGGCCAGCCATGCGTGAGGATCAGCGGCACACCTCGCCCCGAAGCCGCACGCCTGTACACGAAATGGATGCCCTCCCAAGTGAAGTGATCCAGAGTGTTAAGCCTCTGCTCCCACGCACGCCAGTCGAACTTATCAGTCCAATAGGACACGAGGTGCTGCAACCAGTGCAAGTCGGTGCCCTGTTTCCAACCTATGTCGGGCACCTCGTCTGGCCATCTCGTGTTGCGTAGTCGTGCCCGCAGATCATCAAGCACCTCTTCTGTGACATGAATCCGAAATCGTTCCACCTCAACTCCCTGCTCGGCATATCCGCGATTTCTCGTGGCTCGTGGTAATCGTGTTCAATGTTGTAGCTGACAACGATGCTGTTTAGAACCGCCCGCCACGAATTCGATTGTTCCTACCCACTTGAAGTTTCAGAAGGTATACCCGGCGAACCAGCGGAATCCGAAAATCCAGCCCAATGGATTCATCCGCTTGCGGGCGATTTGGCGAAGCCCTTTTTGACCAGCGATTGATTCCATTGGGTTTTGCCAGAAGTTTCGCCTGCTGGGCGCGGTCAGGAGATCGCGAAGGTGGAGTAAATGAGTGTAATGGGGATTTTTCACCAGTCACCGATACTGGCCGTTTACGACGTCTCGCCATTGAGCCTCGACAGGTTGAAGGGTCAGACCTGACGAGTATGCCGTGGCATTCGCTTCCAAATATAAAATGAAACCTTTCTTCAACGGAACCGCGCCGTTCACTCATACGTATCTCACTTAGTTCTGAGGAGCGGACGACTATGCAGAAGTGTTTCAAGCTGAGCCTGCTATTGTTCTTGCTTTCCCTTCCGGTACTTGCCCAACAGGAGAACGTCACTGTAGAAGCGACAATCCGGCATCAAGATACGAATTTTTGGGACGCTTATAACCGCTGCGCCGTCGCCCAAATGTCGCAGTTCTTCTGGCCGGACTTTGAGTTTTATCACGACAAGGGTGGATTGACAGTGGGACTCGGTCCGTTCGTCGAGCAACTACAAACCGGGCTGTGTGGTAAGCCGAGCTTCCGGCTGCGGCGCGAAGCCATTGCCGATACGGTGAAAGTCTATCCACTTCAAAAGAACGGCGTGACCTATGGGGCCGTTATTTCCGGAGAGCACTATTTTTTCATCAACGATAACGGCAAGCCCGAATATCGAGACGGTGTGGCAAAGTTCTTCCATGTCTGGCAGTTGAAAGACGGCGCGTGGAAGATGGCGCGCGTGGTCAGCTACGACCATCGCAGCGCCCCCTATGACAACGCGCGGAAGGAGATCACGATTCAACCTGAAGTTCTCGAGCAATACGTGGGCAAGTACAAGGCGCCGAAAACTGGCGCATTGACCGTCACTCGCGACAACAACCTGCTGACGCTGACGACAATCGGGGACGATGAGAAATTCGTGCTGCATCCCGAGTCGGAGAATGTCTTTTTCACGACCGACCGCGATCTGACATTTGAGTTTGTAAAGACCGGAACAAAGGTCTCCAAGGTTGTCGTCCGCGAACACGGTGCGGTGGTGGAGGAAGCAGCACCGGAGTAGCGGCGCTGCTCCCACTTGCGCCAACTAAACTGAAGCCCAAAGTCCCAGTGCATCCTTGTTAACTGTCGCAATCAGGCGTGGGTGTTGAAAAAGTCGATCTCTCAAAACTGACCGAAAAAACTTTGCGCTAGGAAGCCCTACAAACGACGATCTCTGTTTTGCTAGACATTTTGTATCCTCCAAATTTCGGCCGTTTTAAGATAAAGGAACTTTTTCAACACCCACGGGATTTTTCACCAATTGACCAGACCCGCCAAGATTCTCGATTACTTCTGTAATTTCTGGCGGAGCTACCTTTTCATTTAAATTTCGTCTAGCTGCAGCTCAGCAGAAGAAGATTCCGATGCTCATGCCCTGCCGCTACCTTATCGACGCGGAACATGGACTCGTCATCAGTACGGCATGGGATCGTGTGACGTTCCCCGAGGTCGACGCTCACCAGGACAGGTTGGCGAGCGATCCCTCTTTCAATCCGGACTTCAAGCAACTGGTAGACGCGACTGAGGTAACGGATCTGGACATATCGATTGACGAGGCCAAGGCGATCTTTGGCCGCAAGACCTTCTCTTCGGCATCGCGGTGCGCGTTTCTGGGCAGAGGCCTGATCGTCTTAGGGATGGGACGGTTAATCGAGGCGCAGGCCGCGCTGTCCGAGGGGCGGGAAACAGTCCGCGTGTTTTCCAACCGACAAAAAGCTCTGAAGTGGCTCGGGGTCGAGAACGTTCCGTGCGACGATGAGTGTTAAGGGGATATTGCGACAGTTGACGGTTGAATCGTCTAGACTAGCTCGCCAACCATGTTGGATTGATAGGCAGCCAGTTGAAAATTGAAACGGCCGCCGGCAATGGCGGCCGTTCGATTTTATCGCTCTTGCCTTGGTTTAACGGTTCTTCTCAGGTTTCGACGTTTTGTCGTTGTGCTTCTCGTTGTAGATCTGCTTGCTGTTCTTGTTTTGTTCCTTGTTTACCTGTTGTTTCTGTTGCTGGGTTAGCGCGCCGCCGTTGGCGGTGCGCTCGTTGTGAACCTGCTGGGCGACGTTGGCCTGGTTCTCGTTGGTGCGGGCCGCCTCGCCAGAAGTCATCTGGCCACTGCGCAGCCCTTCGGCGGTGCGCTGCTGCTGGTTGGCTTCCCGGTCGTCGACTTCGTTCGGCTTCACGGTATTTCCGTTGTGCTTCAGGTCGTAGATCTGACGGCCGGCGGCATTCTGCTCGCTGTTGATCTGTTGACGCTCCGCACCCGTGAGTTTGCCACCGTTCGCCTCGCGATCGTCGTGCACCTGCTGGTCGATGTTGGATTGCGTGCGCTCGGCGCGGGCCGCCTCGCCGGAAGTCATCTGGCCACTGCGCAAGCCGTTGGCGATGCGCTGGTCCTGATTGGCCTCGCGGGTATTGGGATTGTAGCTGCGCCCAACCGAGCGATCGGCCGCCGAGATGGGTTGCGACTGCACGTGCTGCTGCGCCACCTGGTGATATTCGTTTACGTTGGCGCTTGCCTTGGTCGCCGGACGTCCTTGATTCACCGACGCCAGCTGCGCGCGGTCCTGCGCGGCAAAGTGTTCGTGCTTGACCTGGTCGGCGGTCGGCTCGAAGTGGTGTTCGTTGGCCGCCTGCATCTCCACCGCCGTTGCGTGCACCTGAATGCCCTCGCCGCCATTGAAACTTACGTGGTTGACGTTCACGATCGTGGTTTCCGTCACGATGGTGCGGTTCTCGTACACATTGGTGACATGTACGCTTCCAAAGTTCGCTACGGCGCTGTTATAAGCGAATACTCCACCACGCCACTCGCCGCCGACGAAGCCGACGCCGCCGAAGCCGAAGCCATAGTTAACGCCACCGTAGAACCCAACGTGCGGTCCCCAGTAGCCGGCGTGCCAACCGTACACTCCACTCTCATAGCCCCAGTAGCCGGGCGTCCACAGAAGTCCAGCGCTGGGAGGTTGCGCCCAAACGCCCGGAACCCAGAAGTAGCCCGCATCCCCGTAGGACCAGTAGCCGGGAGTCCAGAGGTAGCCCGGCGCTGGCAGCGGAGGCTGCTCGTACACCGGCAAGACAGGAGGAGCAATGTTGATCGAGATAGCGACGCCGATTTGTGCTTGCGCCGCGGGCAGGGTAAGCATCGGCGCTATGATGAAAGCGGCGACGATCAGGATGCGAATCTTTGAACGAAGAGACATGGTCATTTTCTCCTTAGTGCCGGGGCCCTTAAACGGCAATATCTCCCCGTCTGCCCACACTGCGTGGGCGTATTGATTAAAACCCAGAATCGCGATGCCTGTTGCAAACCAAAGTTCAGGCCCAGTGGGTCAGTAAGTTGCAATGATTCCGAGAACCATGTCGGCGATTGTCCTGAGCTGGTTACTTTTGGATATGTACTGAAGTTACGCAGTCTTCGCGTAACCGCACAATCAGGTTCCCGATGCAACTATTGATGACAGGCCGTTACCTCTGGAATATCCACTGTCACAGCAACAAGCTTCAACTACCGGGCTTTGAGTGACAAGGGGAGTGGGTGTTGAAAAAGTCACTGTGATTAGCACGCGGAGAGGTGGCAGAAGCGTGGTACAAGGAAGAAATCCTTGCCATGTTCTGCTGGATCAGGATTCTCGGAGGCGCGCTGATCATGATGGGGCAACACGATCGTTCCGAAGCCTTGTTTTACTACTTCCGTCTGGAAGATCAGATTCCAGAAACTCACCTGCTGCGGGGCGTGGCTGTTGAAAAAGTCCAGTTTTTTCCCAAGCAGCCAAAATTTGGGGCCGGGTGTAAGACACCGGCGGCCAAACTTCGGCAACCTTTCATACATTCGTTCGTGCTATTCTCTTCTTGCCTTCTGGAGTCCAGCGACCGCACCCGCAGGATTCGACTCTGCAATGCGGAACTCAAGTGTGGGCCTCTCTCTGCAATGCGTCATCAGGATGAGAAAGGTCCTCCCCCCAATGTCATCCACGGAACTGTCGAGACATTCTTCCCCCACGACCCCATCGTGGGATACAAGGTATCGACCGCCCAGCGGGAGAGAGTCGCTGGGAATAAGCCGCCGAATTGGCGACGCGGCGCGCCGTATCGAGCTGACCTTGTCAGAGGTTTTCCCCGAAGTGTTATAACAGTCCCGCACTAACCCGACATGCATGAGGAGCAGACTGCGGCGGGCTTGTAGGCTGTGGTGTCAAGCGGCATGACTATGGAGACTGGCGAAATATCGCCATAGCACTCGTCAACCCGAAAAAGGCGAACGGAAGGCGCAAGCTTGTGCTAACGCCTGATCTATAAGAGGAGAAGTCAAGGACATTTTTCTCCCTCGACCGGAAGGAGAAGATACTTCCTTGCCTTCCAGCCCCTGTGCGTGAGACGAGGCGTGGGTCGTGCCGCGGATCTTGCATGCTTCCATCTCGGTTACATCCTTATTGAGTAGCGACGACGTTGATCGGTTTCTGGAGCTGGCAAGCCGCGGCGGTTGCCTGGTTGGCAACACATAGATCTATCTGAGGCTCGGGGCCTAGAGCTTTTTCGGGTTGTCCGAGAGGGTATAGGGATTACACGGAGGCTAAGTGCCCGGTGGGCACTTCACGCCTACAGGCGTTAAGGATACTCACTCTCGAACCCGAGCGTCTCAAGAACCGATCCGCCACTCCCCGAGGAAAATCACCGGAGATGGAAAGGGCTCTTACCCGAGACGCTCAAGCGGCTTGCGAGTTCAGTTTATGGATGTCGAAGTCTTCTCCCTTCTTCCACAGTGTCAGCGTAATGGCTGCAATCTTGCGTGCCAGCGTGAGACGCACCATGGTGGGCTTGATGCCTTTGGCCAGCGAGCGCTGGTAAAACTCCTGGAACGGTCCGGGCTTTACACTGGCCCGGGTGGCCGCGCCTTTAAACAGGCCTTTCAGATCATGGTTGTAATCCTTGTTCAAGCCGCGAATCGTCGCCTGTTTTTTGCGCCGCCGCGGTTGGCCTTTGACGAAGTGATATTCTCCGCTGTCGCGGGTTTCCAGCCCCAGTCCGCTGTAGGTCCACAGTTGGCGCTTGCTGCGAAAACGATGCGGGGTTTGAATCAGCGCCACCGCTAATGCGGAACGAATCGGTCCCAGCGACGGAATCTGCCGGAGCTTGGTAGTGATGGCATGTTTGCGACTCTCCGCCAGCAGTTCGCGGCGCGCTTGTTGGCGCAAGTGCTGCAGCATGTCCAGTTGTTGATAGAGTTGCTCGGCGCGGCGGCGAGTTCCGGCCTCGGGTATTTTTTCCAACCACTGACTGCGATGTCGTCGGTAGTAGACGTCGCGGCCGGCACAGGGGATCGCCCAGCTACGATACAGAGCTTTCAACCGATTCATGATGCGGGAAAGATCTTTGACCACGGTCAGATAACTGCGCGCTAATTCGCGCAGCATGCGCACCCCGATCTCACCATGGTAGACGGGCTTGAGATCATGGAGGCGCAGCCGCTCGGCGAGTTTGCCAGCATCGATCTTGTCACTCTTGTTGCCCTGTTTGAGCAGTGGGATCTTGCGCGGATTGCACACCAGGACCTCGGTTACATGCGGCTTGAGCAGATCGTAGAGCCAGGCTGCCCAGGTGCCTTCTTCGAAGGTCACGAATAGGCTGCCGTGTAGTCCAGCGAAGAACTCGAGGATGGTGGACGCTTTCGTTTCCAGGATGGACTCCATGATGACCTTGCCTTGCGAATCCATCACCGCGACCGAAATCGTTGCTTGATGAACATCCAGCCCAATATACTTTTCACTGCTCATTGAGGGTGCTCCTTTCGTAGGTGATCATGCGAACGATGACAACCTACTCCAAAAGGGGCGCCCTCTTATAATGCGATTACATCA
>Ga0187818_10001134_pt1 | contig 10593 bp, 12 predicted proteins | sample NC_wetland_sal_i_14_FD_130581 | JGI IMG/M metagenome (GOLD analysis project Ga0187818, IMG submission 130581) | Wetland sediment microbial communities from Neuse River Estuary, North Carolina, USA - SO4_3 | ecosystem: Environmental > Aquatic > Freshwater > Wetlands > Sediment | place: USA...
CCCTCCAGCGCTCCCACAGCTCGGCCCTCTGCCGGGCCGTGAACCTCGGTCTCGTCCCCTCCATACGCATCCCTCCTCATCTAATAAGATTAGAAGGTGTTGCGTCGACCGGTTGAACTCACAACCCAAAGCAGACATTCCGCGGATGCCTATCCTTATGTCGCCGCTCCTATGCCGCAGCACAAAATAGTCGCGGGGGCGCCGCTCGAAAAGAGACGCCCTCGCGGCTAAGACCTGGTTAGGCGGGATGGCCCAGATGGTGGCGCACATTCCAGATTTGGTAGAGGGCCAGCACAAGAACCAGGAAGCCGACAACGACGAAATTCGCCATCGGCACTGGAGCCGTGATGCCCAGAACCCAGGGCGAGACAATCAGCCAGGCTCCGATAGCGACATTGATCCATTCCTCCCAGACACGGAAGGCATCTAACGTTCCTATCTCGTCGATGACGAGCAGCTCGCCGACGAGGAAGGCATTCTGCTTCAAGACCAGGTCCTCGCCAACAAACCGGAGCAGCCATGGCGAGGCGCACAACCCGATCCAAAGCGGACTCTGGTTATCAGTCCCAAAACGTGTTTGTGACTTGATTACCTGGTTCAAAAACCATTGCGCCAAATGACCACAGAGCGCACTACGCCATACGCCAATCCTGCGGAGCTTCGGTAAGGAACACGGAGAGGTCAGGCTGCGGCGGCCGCGCCGGCACATCGAAGAACATTTCCGCGATCCAGCCGCGATGATAAGCGGCGTGCGTGACGAGATGCAGAAAGATTTCGCCCCTTGTCATCGTCGCCTTCTTGCCGGACACGAAAGTGAAGCGCACATCCTTGCGAAGCGACACGTCGCTTTGTGCCGACGCCCAGGCGATGATCCAATCGTTCACCTTCTGCTGCTCGCTCCAGAGCTTGGCAAGTTCCGGAAACAGCAAGAGATTACGTGCCTTGAAGCCATGCTCACGCCGCTCAAGATGCGCCTGCCAAATTAGGTCGACGATGTAGATGTGATTGAGCGTGCCAATAATGGTCTTGAACAAGGTGCGACGCTCTTTGTACGGCTCGTTCGGGGGCAGCGCAGCGACACCGTCGAACATCACCTTGTCGGCCCATGCCTTGTAATGTGCGAGCATGAGCGCGCTTCCGCTGTTCACCATCGAATTCTCCACGATTGCTTGCGATGCAATAACGAAGTTGACGGGAGCAACTTTACCTCAGACTATCGATGTAAGCGACTTCATCAGGGGCCGTGCCGTGTCCCGCCTGTGGATGCGGACGCCGATTCCGAGTAAATTTTTACAACTAAGATTGAATCAAACTCTTTACGCACGCGCAAAGAGCGCCGCTATTCCACGGACTAGGATTGTAACTCGTAACCGGAATATGATGGCGGCCGAAATGAGCCGAGTTCGCCTCAAGCGTGTCTACGATCCACCGTCGCTAGATGATGGCGTCCGTGTTCTCGTCGATCGTTTGTGGCCTCGGGGTCTTAAACGTGATACCGCCAAGATCGACCTTTGGCTAAAGGAGGTGGCGCCGAGTGCAAAGCTCCGTCACTGGTTCGGCCACGATCCAAATCGATGGGCCGAATTCCGAAAACGTTATCAGGTCGAGCTTGCGAAGAATTCCGGAACGGTAGCGATTCTGAATCGCCTTGGTGATGGGCGGTAAGCCAGTAACATTGCTTTTTGCCGCGAAGGACACAGCATATAACAATGCCGTCGTTCTGAGAGATTTCGTCGTATCCGATAAAAAGCCGGGCGCCTGACAGACCTGATCCGACGCCATAGGTAGGACCCGATCTAAGGGTGTGTCACCACCACTCGCCCGGGAAATGCAGCGGCATTCGGGCAGCCGATCGCTATTGCCGTGAGGGCCCTCATCGTGACAATCCTCGCGATATGAACAGCGACGCACCGGCAGGAGGATCAGGCGGATTCTGGGCACGCGGGCATCGGCCCTTTTTCCTGGGCGCCGGAGCTGCAGGGCTCGGCCTGATGGGATGGTGGGCAACGATCCTCGCAGGCTATGGCCTTGGATACGACTTCATGCACGGCGCTCTTTGGCATGGCCATGAGATGTTGTTCGGTTATACCGTGGCGGTGCTCTCGGGCTTCCTCGCAACTGGGACGCGCGGAACGCGGCTCGTGGCTCTCGCGACGATTTGGGTCGCGGGCCGCCTTGTCGTCGCCGCGTCGCCGGTCTTGCCGGCGTGGCTTGTAGCCGTCATCGACGTGGCCTACTTGCCGGCGCTTGCGCTTCTCCGAATTCCCTCGCTCTGGAAAACCATAAAATGGCCTACGATCGGCTTTGTGCCGCTACTCGCGGCGCTCACCGCGAGCAACATTCTGTTCCATCTCGGCCAGCTCGGCTTGGTCCCCGACGGCGCCGAGCTCGGCCTTGGGCTCGCGGTCGATCTCTTTACCCTGATGATGATCGTTATCGCCGGGCGTCTCGTGCCTGGCTACACGCGGGCGATGCGAATCCCGCTCCGGCTCCCCAAAGATCCGATCAGAGAGCGCGTCTCGGTCGCCCTCATGGTGCTGGCGGTAACGGCGGACTTGCTTCAGCAATCCACGGCAAGCGGGGTTCTGTTTGCGCTCGTCGCAGCCGTTCAGTTACGGCGTCTCATCGGCTGGCAAAATGCCCGCCTGCGTCGTCACCCGCATCTCTGGGTTCTGCACGTTGGATTCGCATGGCTCGTGATCGGGTTGGCGCTTCGCGCGAGTGCGGCGTTGATCGGGGTCCCGTCGGCCGCCGACGCGTTGCATGGGATCACCGCCGGCGCCATCGGTATCCTGACTCTTGGCATGATGACGCGACTTTCCCGGATCCACGCACGGCGCTCGATCGCGCCGAGTGCATGCACCTGGATATCCTACGGGGCAGTGCTCGGGTCCGGGCTCGCAAGGGTGATCGGGCCTGTGATCATGCCTGAGAACACTCAGTCGATTCTTCTTGCCGCCGCCGGCCTCTGGATCGCCGCCTTTGCGCTGTTCCTTGCTGAGTATGCACCGATGCTCGTTTCCCCTCCTCAGGCGGAGAGGGAAACCTCTTCGACGCCGTAGTCGAGGTAATCGCGCACGCTTTGGTAGATTAAGCGCCTATCTCGCGCTTTCTTCGCCGATGCTCGGTGCGTCGCGATGAAATTCACCGGGATATTGCGGAAGCGCAAAGAGCGCCAGCGGCTTCCGACGCATGTTATTGACGGTACGAGCGGCTATCGCCCGCCGGAGAACGCCACAAGGAGGGGCGCATGGAGCCACGGCCCATAAGCGATATTCCCCAGGCCGATCACAGGATCAACGAGGTCTTGAGACGATGGCCTGAGACGGCACGCGCCCTCATCCGACGCGGAATGGCGTGCGTCGGCTGCGTCATGGCGCCGTTCGAGACGATCCGCGATGCGGCGAGGAACTATGGCACGGATGAAGCCGCCCTGCTTCGGCAAGTGCGGCGCGCCGCGCGGCAGCGGCGCTCTCGGCGTTAGTGCGCGGAATCATCCAGCTCTTCCGCAATCGCCACGAGGGCGTGCGGCTTCCGGATGACGATCTTCTGCCGTCCGCCATCCAGAATGCCCTGGCTTTCCCAATTGGACAGGGTCCGGCTCACCGTATGAAGCGTGGTGCCGATCATCTCGGCGATATCTTGCCGGCTGATGGGGAAATCGATCTCGACGCCGTCATCGACTTTCCGGCCCGAGTGACGCACGAGTCCCAACAGCGCATGGGCGATCCGCCGCTCGACTTTCTCGGTTGAGATCTCGCGGAGGCGAGCTCTTGCTTCCTGCATACGCACGCCGAACCCGGCAAGCGCGTTGGTTGCGATCTTCGGATGACGCTCGAGGAGTTTGCGCAGCGTGCTGTTGTCCCAGCTCAAGACGATGCTGTCCACGATAGCCAACGCGGTGGCGGGATAAAGCGGCTGCCCCATGAGCGCAACACAGCCAAAAAAATCGCGCGGCTTCACGAAGTGAAGGACGACCTGTTGGCCCGCAGGGGTCGTCTGCACGGCCTTCAAGTGGCCATCGACGAGAACGAAAAAGGCATTCGCCTCGGCGCCCTGCTCGAACACGGCACCACCCTTGGGTACGCGCCGGATATGCGCCGTCGCGAGCACGTCGTCGCATTCGGCGTCGTCGAGCCCCGAAAACAACGGCACACCCGCGAGAACCGAGCGGTCGGGTCGAAGATTGGCAACCATGAGGCGATGAGCTCTTTTCACTCGAAATCATAGGGACTCGCGCCCGTCATGCCAACCGGTTCCCGATCCGGTTCGGCCAGAAAGGCTCGGTTCGGCCGGGAAAGCATGGCTCTTTGCGCTGGCGCAAAGAGCGAATACCCAGCTTCGCCAATATGTTCGACAGAGCGCGCCACCGGGCGCGCCAGGCGGATATCGGTAACCGGATCATGATGGGCACAACACTATCCCGCTGGACGCTCACTTATTTCTGGGTCGCGCTTGTGGCCTTGGTGACGGCCGAAGCGTTGGTCGTGGCCGGTCTCGCTTATCCAGCGGCGCCGCTGCTTGCGCCGTGGTCCCTGGTGGCCGTGCATCTCATCACCATCGGTTGGCTCACCTTGCTGATGCTGGGCGCCCTGCATCAGTTCCTGCCCGTGATCGCGGTTCGCCCCCTCGCGAGCGAGGGTCTCGCGCTTGCGAGTCTGCTCCTCGTCGGCGCCGGTCTGGCAGCCATGGTGCTTGGCTTTCTAACGCTCGATGGTGCCGCAGTGCCACCGATACTGCTTCCGGCGGGAGGGCTCGCGGTCCTTGCCGGGCTGTTAGCCGCGATCGGCAATTTGGGTTGGACCTTGCGTGGCGTCCATCCGCTTCCGCTGCCGGGGCAATTTATCGTGGCGGCGTTCGCCTTTCTTGTGATAACGGCGGTCGTGGGGATCTTGTTTGGTTGCGCCTTCGCCATTCCGGACATGCCTGGTTGGGTTTCCGATTTTTTGACCCAAGGCCTTTCGCTCCATCTCCTATCCGGCATCGGCGGCTGGTTCGCATTGATCGCGATCGGGGTGAGCTACAAGCTCCTGCCGATGTTCATGCTCTCCGACGAGGATCGCGGCGCCGTTGGAAGCGGCGTCCTCGTTCTCGTGGCCGGAGGCCTCGCCGTGTCGTGGGCCGGCGGACTCGCTACGATCTTCATCGGCGATCAATGGATGCCCGTGCGCACGATCGGAGAAGGAGCGGTTGCGGGCGGGATGGCGCTTTACCTGTGGGATGTGGTCCGGCTCTACCGCAGCCGTCACCGCCGGGTGCTCGAACTCAACGGCACGACCGCGGCGGCATCGCTCTTCATGCTTGCCGTATCTCTCGTCGGTTTGATCGCGGCCGCGGCCACTCGGACAGTCGATACATGGGCGCCCCCGATCCTGGTGCTGTTGCTGCTCGGATGGTTTTCGCTCCTCGGCCTCGGCCAGCTTTACAAGATCGTGCCGTTTATGACCTGGCTCGAACGGTATGGGGCGAAGCTCGGGCGCGGCCCGGTGCCACGCGTGCAGGATCTCGTTAATGAACGCCGGGCGCGCCCGTGGTTTATCGTATTCGGCTTGGCTGCCGTCGGAGAAGCGCTGGCTGCTGCCGCCGCGATGCCGATCGCGGCACGTGCCGGCGCCGCCATCCTGCTTCTGTCCACGCTGGCAATCGTCAGGGAACTGGTGCGCTCGCGCTTCGAAGCGCCTTCCGGCACCGGCCTGCGCGACCGGAGCGCCGAACTTGTCACCCCCGCTTCGAAATGGAGGATCCCCGCCATGAGTGAAACCGCATATAAAACACTCGACGTTCGTCCTATCCTGAAGTCCGGCGGCGAACCATTTTCGGTCATCATGCAGACGGTCACCGCACTTGAGCCGGGTCAGGGGCTTCGCCTGCTTGCGACCTTCGAGCCGGTCCCGCTGTTCAAGCTTCTCGGCGGGCAGGGATTCTCCCACGAATCGCGCCAGACCGGCCCGGGCGATTGGGAAATCCTGTTCACGCGCGTGGATCGCGGCGCGGGGAAAACTGCCCCTGCAACGACGATCCGACCGGCCGTGGCGGACGAAGCATGGAACGCCCCCACGGCTCAGCTCGACAATCGCGGCCTGATGCCGCCGGAACCGATGGTCCACATCCTCGAGAAGCTCGAGCAGATGGGGCCTGGAGAAGTGCTGGAGGCATTCAACGACCGCGAACCATTGTTCCTTTACCCGGAACTCCAGAAGCGCGGCCACGCGTTCAAAACCGAGCAACTGAGCGGATATTACCGCCTGCTCATCCGTCATGGCGCGACGAGGACACAATGACGATGCCCACCAGCGAAGAACTCCTTACGGCGCTGCGCGAGGTCATCGATCCCGAGCTCGGCTACAACATCGTCGATCTCGGCCTCATCTATGAGGTCCTGGTAGATGAGGGACGCGCCTCGATCATCATGACCACGACGACGCCAGGCTGCCCGGCGACCGATGTCTTGCAGGAAGGCGTGCGCGGATGCGCCGGTCTAGTGCCGGGCATATCGGGGGTCGATGTACGCATGGTGTGGGACCCACCCTGGACGCCGGAGCGCATGAGCGCGGAGGCGAAAAGGCACTTCGGATTCTAGTACGCCACTCGAACGCTTCGCGCTTTTCTTAAACTGAACGCTGAAAAGGAGATCATCATGACTCAGGTCGCAGAATTGGACGTCCGCGCGCTGCCGCCGGCGCAGCGCCACGCGCTCATCTTCAATACCTACGCAGCGCTGCCAAGCGGCGGCGCCTTCATCCTCATCAACGACCATGATCCGAAGCCCCTCTACTACCAGTTCCAGGCGGAGCGACCCGGTGAGGTGTCGTGGGAGTACCTCGACCAGGGCCCTGAAGTCTGGCGCGTGTGCATCGGCCGGCAGGGTCTGAAGAAGGCTTGAACGGCCTCGCTGGGACCCTGACCGACAGGCCGGGCGATGCGTGTGTCATGAAACACCTCCCGCCCGCCTATTTCGCGTTGGTGATGGCCATCGGAATCGTGTCCATCGCGGCCGGGGATTTTCATCTCCCCATCCTGGCGACAGTGTTGTTAGTGCTCAACCTGGTTGCCTACGCGGTGTTGGCGGGGCTGACCGTGCTTCGAGCCGTCCGCTAACCCACAGCAGACAGGACTACATTTCGCAGGGCATGTTGCATCATGGCTTCCGCGTGTTACCGTTCATGTCTATTCCCCCGTCTCCTTTGAGGCAAATCGATGCACATCATCTGCGTCAATGATTCGCCACTCCATTCTCAGGGTATTGTGAAGAGTAACGCGAGAGCTATATTCGGATTTGTCTGCTCGCGGCTTCGGAGTTGACGCGGATGACATTGCATACGCGATTAACCGAACTACTCGGCATCGAGCACCCGATCATCTCGGCGCCGATGGCGTTTGCCTCTGGCGGCAAGCTGGCAGCCGCGGTAACCACGGCCGGCGGCCTCGGCCTAATCGGCGGCGGATATGGCGATGCCGGGTGGCTGGAACGCGAATTCGCGGAGGCGCGAAATACGCGGGTTGGTTGCGGCTTTATCACCTGGTCGCTCGCAAAAAATCCTGAATTGCTTGATCTGGTACTGGGGCATTCGCCCGCCGCCGTGATGCTGTCATTCGGGTCGCCGGTTCCATTCGCACCGCGTATCAAAGCTGCGGGCGCCACATTGATCTGCCAAGTGCAGAACATGGAACATGCCCACGCTGCCGTAGATGCCGGCGCCGACATCATCGTTGCTCAGGGGGCGGAAGCCGGCGGGCATGGCTTGGTCCGTGCGACATTCACCCTGGTGCCTGAAATCGCCGATTACCTGGCTAAGGCCGCGCCTGCGACCGTGCTGGCGGCGGCGGGCGGCATTGCGGACGGGCGCGGATTGGCCGCGGCCCTGATGCTCGGAGCCGACGGCGCGTTGATCGGTTCACGGCTCTGGGCGAGTTCGGAGGCGCTGGTTCATGGCGCCTTCCAGAAAGCGGCAATGGATGCCGATGGCGATGCAACCACCCGCACGACCGTGGTCGACATTGTCCGCAAGATGGACTGGCCTAAACCATTTACGGCTCGGGTTATGAAAACTCGTTTTGTTAACGAGTGGCATGGGCGCGAAGCTGAGCTCGGGGAGCCCGCGTTGGCCGAGCGCGAAATGAACCGTTACCTAACCGCCATGCAGAGCGGCGATCCGGACAACACCGGCGTTTGGGTCGGCGAAGCCACCGGGCTAATCCACGACGTGCGTCCCGCAGCTGATCTGCTGCAGAAGATCGTAGGTGATGCTGAGCGTTTGCTCGGTGTTAGGGCGCGCAGTTTGGTCAAAGTACCATGAATTTAATTCCACTTATTGCTCGAAGCAGACCAATACTGGGCTCACGAAATTGGATCTTTTCTAACCGTGAACGGTCGCAAGCCATTCAGCTTCAGTTTCATGCGCTAGCCTGCAATCTCGTCAACTTATGGGGATGTCGGTGAAAATATTTCTGGCCGGAGCGAGTGGCGTAATCGGCCGGCTGCTGGTGCCGCTGTTGTGCAAAGCCGGCCATTCGGTTGTAGGAACGACGCGCGCGCCGGGGAAAGTGGCCGCCATACGCGCACTCGGGGCTGAACCGGTGGTGGTCGATGCGTTCGACGCGCCCGCGCTCGCGCGCGCGGTCGTGGCCGCGGCGCCGCATGTGGTGATCCACCAGCTTACCGATTTGCCGAGCGCGCCGGGTACGCCGGGCTATGAGGCCGGCCTCGAACGCAATGTACGCTTGCGCATCGACGGCACCCGCAATCTGGTGGCTGCGGCCAAGAAGGCCGGCGTGAAGCGGTTGATCGCGCAAAGCATCGCCTTCGTCTATGCGCCCGGACAAGCAGCCCGCCTCGAATCCGATCCGCTCGATCTGGCCGCCACCGGCGCGCGCAAGCGTGCGGTAGAGGGCGTCGCCGCGCTCGAACAGGCAACGCTCACGATGCCGGAAGGGATCGTGCTGCGTTACGGATATTTGTACGGGCCGGGCACCTGGTTCGAAAAGGAAGCGCGCGCGAAGCCCGCGCTCTTTGTGGACGCCGCGGCGCAGGCGGCACTGCTCGCGCTCACCAAGGGCAAGCCCGGCGTCTACAATATTGCGGAAGATGACGGCGCGGTGTCGAGTAACAAAGCCCGGCGCGAACTCGGCTTCGATCCAGGATTTCGCATCAAGCAATAATTCTTAGTCGGTCTGAGTCGCTCCAACGGGGTGGTCGAATGCATGGTGGAATGTCTGCTTTTGGCAACTCATTCCAGACATTCATCGGCGCGAAGAAGCTCCGCGTTTCGTAATTCGTCGATCAGCACCTTGGTGTTCTCCGTGTAGTCGATTGGCACTGCGACAAGGTGGACACCCCCCTCTCGAAACGCCGCTTCGAGAAGCGGCACTAGGCCATCGGCGGTCTCAACCCGGCTGCCTTTCGCATGGTGCGCCTGTGCAAAAGTGACGAAATCCGGATTTCCGAAGGTCATGCCAAAATCGGAAAAGCCGTCAGCGGCCTGTTTCCAGCGGACCATGCCGTAGGCATTGTCCTCGATGATCAGCACCACGAGATTGAGGCGCAGGCGCACCGCCGTTTCCAACTCCTGGGCATTCATCAAAAAGCCACCGTCGCCGCAAACGGCAAGCACACGTCGCTCAGGATAGAGTATTGCCGCCATCATCGCCGTCGGGAGGCCAGCGCCCATCGTCGCAAGCGCGTTGTCGAGGAGCAGCGTGTTTGCGACGTGCGTCCGGTAGTTGCGCGCGAACCAGATCTTGTACATGCCGTTATCAAGGCAGACGATGCCGTCCTCCGGCATTACTTGCCGCACGTCGTGCACGATGCGCTGCGGCGTCAACGGAAAGCGGCTCTCCTCCGCTCGCTCGGCGATGTGAGCGAGAATTCCCTCGCGCAGAGGCAGCAGCGAGCCGGCATTCGGCAATTTACCGTCGAGGCGGTCCGCCAGCAGCTTGAGGCTCGGACCTACATCGCCCACGAGTTCGGCATGTGGAAAGAACACCTCTTCGACGGTGGCCGGCAGATAGCCGACATGCAGTACGGTCGGCCCGCCTGGTCCCATGATAAAGGGCGGCTTCTCAACCGTGTCGTGGCCGATCGAAATGATCAGATCAGCGCGGTCGATCGCGTGATGGACAAAATCGCGCTCCGATATCGCGGCGGTGCCCATATAGAGGTTCGATCCGCCGGCAACCGAACCCTTGCCCATCTGCGTGTTGAAATACGGGATGCGCACGCGGCGCACGAAGTTCGACAAGTCGTCCGCCAGCCGCGGCCGACTCGCGACCGCGCCGAGCATGATTAGCGGCCGTTCGGCCTTGAAGATGAGGTCGGCTGCACGGTCGAGCGCAGCGGGAGGAGCGACCGGGATCTCGATCGGGTGTGGCTTTACGGGACGAGTTTCGGGTACTTCTTCCGCCGCGATGTCCTCCGGTAGCTCGAGATGCACCGGACCAGGCCTTTCCGTCTGCGCAAGGCGGAAGGCCTCGCGCACGGTGGAGGGTATTGTCACAGCACTGACGATCTGACGCGCCATCTTCGTTAGCGGCGCCATGGTCGAGACGATGTCCACGACTTGGAAACGTGCCTGCTTGCGGCTTAGAATTCCTTTC
>Ga0187818_10001137_pt1 | contig 10587 bp, 9 predicted proteins | sample NC_wetland_sal_i_14_FD_130581 | JGI IMG/M metagenome (GOLD analysis project Ga0187818, IMG submission 130581) | Wetland sediment microbial communities from Neuse River Estuary, North Carolina, USA - SO4_3 | ecosystem: Environmental > Aquatic > Freshwater > Wetlands > Sediment | place: USA: North...
CGACCTCGCGCCCCATTAGGCGTTCTGGAATGACGCCCACCGCCTCGCCGCCCGCTTTCAGCACGGCGTCCGCGAGCACTCCCATCAGGCCCACGCTGGTGCCGCCGTACACCAATCCAATGTTGCTTCGCGCCAATTCCGCGCCCAGTTCCTCGGCGGCAGCGCGGTACTCCGGGCGGCTCCCCGAACTGGAGCCGCAGAAAACGCAGATTCGCTTCATGCAGCCATTCTAAGGGCTTGCTTCAGCAAATGAAGGAAGTCCACGTTCGGTTGGCACCCCATCCCTCAGGGCCGGATAAGCACCGAGAGCCTAGTCAATGAGCGTGTAATCGCAATTTTGCGACAGCCAAGCCATGGCCATGAGTTGGACCCCTGTATTTTGCCCGTGCCAGTCGCTCCCACGTTTCCCTCAGAGTCCTGCAATTTGGGACCAGGTGGGTTATTCGCATATATCGCGGAAGTGAAAGTGCAACATTGACGGTATGAAGCAAATGGCGGGAGTGCCAAACGAGACGAGAACGAACTGCCAGACAGGAGCACCTTGCATGGGGAAAGGTATCGGCCAATCTTTCGGAACAATTCCAGCCATCGGGTAGAAGAAGTATCGGAGAGATAACCCAGCCTCAAGATGGAATCGTGTCGGAAGCGTTGGGCTATCCGCACCTCATCTTTGTGCCGCTCCCTGATCTCGGCGGTGCGCTTTGCCAATTCGGTCTCGTAGCGAGACCATGCCGACTGTTCATCGTGGGTGTGCTTCTGCTGGAGCAGCCGGAAGGCTTCCTCCGCGCTCAGTTGAGCAACGCGGGCAAAGTCCTTGACTTCTAGGCGATCCAGCACCTCCGTTCGCTTCAGCTTGCCTTGTCCCAGACAGAGAGGACACTCGATTAAGAGAGGGTACGACATCCAATATTCCACGCTTGCTGGCGTCTTTCCTTTTTCTCCCAAGTAGGTCAGCACGTGAGCCGCGGTACAGTTCTTCGTTTTGCAATCGACTATACCCAGAACCGCCACAACAAGACGCTGGCATCGCGCCAGGCCCTCTACCGCCTCCCGCCGAATCGCTCGATGATCCCGCTCTTCCGCCCATCCCCGCGCCAGCGAAAGGCGAACGTCGCGTCATCACGATCGAGGTCGGATGAGTTGCACTATCCGGATCAATTTCGCCCGTGTAGCGGCACTCATTGCATTGTTGCAGCCTGACAAACCTAACGGGAGGTTCACTAATGGAAAACACACGAACGGTTGTCCGCAAAAGAGTGGAAGGCCTGGTTGACTACAATGATGGAGAGTTCGTAGAGGTGCAGATCGTTGGAATCGAAGGAATCGAGAAGGACCTTTGGTTAGAGACCATCCAGCTCCACCGTCAGGACACTAGCGATACGTCCGAATGGCCACGGGCAAGACGTCACCAAGGCTGGTCACTATGAGCACCCCAGGTAGGCGACGCCGCCTTTATCCAGCGCAGCACCAACCTATAGCTCATCACGGGCATTATGTCTGCTTTTGTCGTTGATTGACACCCTTCGCCGCTTGCCTCCCGGCATAAAAGGGATTCTAGTTCCGTAGAAGTAATGGTGTTTCGTTCGGATCCGCAACGACCTTCACTCTTTTGGCTTCAAAACTTTAAGTCGGGAGAATGTTCATGAAACGCAACATTGTACGGGCAACGCTTTTGATCATTTCAGTCGCGGCGGCTTGGGCAGGCATGGCCCCTCCCGCCATAGCCCAATCTTTCCCCGGCATCGGCACTGTGATGACCTACAACGTGAACGAAGGAACCGATTTCCTGCAGGTGGTAGGCGCCCAAACTCTGCCACAATTCCTGGTCGGTGTCGGTCAGGTACTTACGCAGGTCCAAGGCACCAATCCTCCGGAACGGATGCAGGCCGTTGCTCGACAAATCCTCGAGGCACAACCGGAGTTGCTGAGCCTGCAGGAACTAGACCAGTGGTCTACCGGAACTTTTGATCCGATTGCCGGCACCTGTGGAACCATGACCCTGCAATATGACATGTTGCAGGAACTTCTCAGTGCGTTGGCCGCGCAGGGAGGGCATTACGAAGTTGCCGTGCAAGTCACCCAAAATGCGTTCCCGCCCACCCCCGGACTGATTCCGCCCGCAACTTACATTTGCGTTGCCGTAACCGATTACAACGTTATTCTGGCCCGGACCGATCTTCCTTCCTGGATATTCCATTGGAGTAACCCGGAATCCGGGCAATTCGAGAATGAGCTCGTACTGCCAACCCCGGTCAGCCCAGTACCGTATCCAAGGGCGTGGGCCTCCGTCGATGGGCAGTTTTTCGGGCACCCTTTCCACTACATCAACACCCATCTTGAGTCCTTCGACGCGAATGTCCGGGAATTGCAGGCTGATGAATTGCGAGCCGGTCCGGCAAACTCTCCCTTGCCGGTGATTATCGCGATGGATTCAAACGCGCAGGTGTTCCCTTTACCCCAGGACCCGACCTATACGGATTTTATGTCGGCTGGCTATAACGATGTTTGGTCTGAGCTCTATCCGAAGCGTGCGGGATTAACCTGTTGTCAGGATGAAGCGGACAATAATCCTGTTTCGCAGCTTTATCAGCGAATCGATCTGGTGTTGACGCATGGCAGCGTAAGTCCGTGGGGAGCCGTACTGATTGGGGCCAATCCGCGAAACCGGCTGCCTGACGGACTGTGGCCCTCTGATCATGCGGCTCTCGCAGCGGGTGTCGTGGTGGGGAGCAAATAGTAGTCTGACGGTGAGATTGTGACCACGGCGGGGCGGGCCAGGACGCCCCCCGTTAAACTTCGCTCAGCGCAGGCTCCCCGGCGCCGGGACGGCGGTGCTACTTTCGCGGCGTATCATATCGCGATGCTGGCCCATGGGTTGATGGCGTATTTCGTGAAGTCAACGCGGAAGTGCGTGTTCGGATCGGAGTCGATTTTAGGAGCTTGCAATGTATGCCCGAAGACTGAACGTCTATTCCCATCGTCGCAAGAAGAGTCCTCACCTTTTTGCGGCGGCCCTAGCCTTGAGCCTTTGCGGCGCGGGTTGTTCCGGCGGTAGCTCCCCCACAAGTCCCCCGCCGCCAGTGCCAGCGGCTTTAGGTGGCTCAAACTACGGTTGGTATAGCTTGGGTCCGTCCTGCGACCGAGAGCCCTACGGCGTCGTCTACAACTTCGACACGGCAACCGCGACCATCGATACTCAGTTGCAGCAAATGTATAGCAACGGCCAGCGCCGACTTCGCATACCGATTTTTCATGCCAGGGGGATCAACTCCGGAACCATCATGGATTCGACAGGCGGCAACCTCGCACCTCGCTTCCAGACCAACCTCGCGAAGCTCTTAGCAGCTGTCAAAGCGGCGGGATTCTTGGAGATCGAGGTCAGCTTTCATCCGCAGAGCAGCAACGACCCGACGCAATGGACCACTTTCAGCGACGATTACTTTCAGGAAAATTGGAGCCTTATTCAGAACCTACGTCCCATCATCGCGGGTGCCGGTATTCCATATCACATCGACTTGTTGAACGAAGGTATTCCCCCACTGGGATTCTCAGCACTTTTGCAGTATGACCAAAAGCTGTGGAACGATTATGTTTCCGAGTTCGGGAACAATGGCACACTCGGCTTTTCGATCATCGCTGACTCTGCCCACGTGGGCCAAGTCAGTACAGTGTACGGACCAAGCCAGTTCGGGAATCAAGGCTCACCGCAACTATTCGACGTCCATATCTATGACGAAACGGGGAACAGCTTCGCGACGGCATTCAACGCCTTGACGAGTGAGGGATATCAAGGCGTTCCATGGATTATCGGTGAGGCCTATTACAATGATGCGGCCGAGGCAGCGGCGCAGCGTCAGGAAGCAAACAGTACTGGGCAAAAAGTGCTCTACTTGACGCAGTGGCCCCTAACGTCGGACGAAACCTGCAGTGATGCGGTGAATGTGGCTCCGCCGGCGAACTTTTCGAACTACCAGGCTCAGGATTTCTGAGACGGGCACCACGACCACTTGCACTAAGGGCGGAGCGAGCTTAGGGCTTGGCTTTTGGCGGGTGTCTTCATCCTGGGAATAAGAATCTGTCCTCGCGCGGGCGGGCGAGTTGACGAGATTCGATTCACGGGGGCGGTCGCATGCTCCGGCCGTCCACTTGTGGTTTCCAGGTATCCCAGCAGCTAATCCTCAATCCCAGGGCCCCATTGCCGTCCTCGTCCACCTACTCGTTCGTTCTCCAAGTTTCCGTCGGGAAGTCATACATGAACACACCGTGAAACATAGCGGGAAAGTACAGTTGCGGCCCCCATCGTTGAAGTAACGAAAATCCCGGCTTAACAGCGTGAAACCAGCGTGAGGTATAGAGGGAAGGTACGCGGGAACAAGTTCATCAAGAGTTTTCGGGTAGTGACTATGCTCTGAATGATAGCGGCTGACCGCTGAGATTACGGGAGCGGCCCGGCGTTGCTCCAGTTGCATTACACGGCGAGTAGGCCGGAGCGAGCATGACCAGCAGCAGTAATCGTGCAGTCCAGCGAAAAGCTCCCCACATTTGCGAACAGCATAGCAGAGAACTTTAGAATCAGGAACTGAATCGGAGCAGCGAGAGGAAACACTCTTCCGCCTCACGCAATCCGGTGGGAGTGGACGGAACGAAACCCGATCAAGAGCGTACGTCCAAGTGCGAAGCGTATGAGGACGCCCGATGTCCTGACGCCTGGCAAACGCCTCCGTTGGCAAGGGCAAGAGTCAGTCAATCACTGGCCCTGGCGTGCTAGGCTTTTAAGGAATCGAGATCAGATGACCGCCGCTTATGCCCAGCGATTGTTCATGCCCCGGCCCAAATTTGTACTCGTAGCTCGGTTCGAGATACCAGCCGAATCTATGCTTTCTGGATGACCAAAACATAAAGTCTGGGGCGACCTCACCACCAATTGAGTTCATTTTGACACCGTATGCGTTGGTATGAATCCAGTCGGGGCCAATCCCAAGCATGAATTCCACTTTATGGGGAAGAGTCCAGGGCTTCTTGAACAGAAGGTCGATACTCCATTCCGTCGAATGACGCCTAAAGAGTGGCGTGACGCCGGCCTCTAGTTCAAGCCAATTTTCTATCGGTGTAACCTCAACCGCGACAGTGGGACCAATGCTCGATTGAGCCTCTGTGAGACTCCGGCTAGGAGCGGCTCCCAGCTCAAAGACAGCGGCAGGCTCATTTTCTACTGACTGCGTAAACGAACGTCCTGAGCAGGTAAATGCAAATGCTATGAGCAACGCCGGCGCGTATGTTCTCACTGTCCTCTTTTCTTCGCGGATATCTCCGCGCACAGAAGCTCGGACTCGCAAGGTTAAGCTATTGTCGGGCCACTCACTGCCCCGATGCGACAAGGTAGTTTGTCAGAACTCAATCTCCAGTTCGGCCCGATGAGTCCTAGGGGGCAGAAAGTGGGTTCCGCCGCATGTGGGACAAAAAGTGATACAGGGCGACTTTGTTGGTCAAGTTCAAAACGCTGAAGCGGGCCGTCCAATGCAGTCCGTCGGAGCGAAACAGGTTGTTTGGTCCCCACACCTAGATCAAGGACGTTGCGGGGCAGTGATTGAGATCACGTTGGGGTACTTCCCCAAATGCGGTGATGATCCCGTTCTTGGTATCGCTTTATTCGCCCTTATTTACTCAAGGTGAAATCCGCCTTTGTGTCACCGCTGACGGTCACTGGTTTGGATTCGGTCTTCGCGCCTTCATGCCAGGCAACGATGGTGTAGCTACCATCGGGAACGTTGTCGATCTCATATTCACCGGATTTGTCGGTCTTGGCGAAGAATGGAGTCGGAGCAACTACGATATAGCCGGCCATCTCGGGGTGAACATTGCACAGCAGCGGCACGGCGCCTGCAGTGTCGAACCGGAAAGATTGCTTCTCGCCTCGTGGCCACGTTCCCAGGTTGTGTCCCAGCTTCTTGTTGCCGTCGACATCGGGCCAGAACACGTTGTGAGCGACCTTGTCGCTGTTTAGAAAGTCCACGGTAGTGCCTTGCTGCACGACCAGAATGTGCGGCATGAACTGCAGCCCTTTCTGGTCCACTAAGGCATGTTCGGAAGGACGGTTGAAAGTCTTGCCCGCAATCGTATCAACGTAAACCACGGACTCGCCAGAGACGCCAGAAACTTTGCCACTGATGGTTCCGGCGCTGGCGATAAGGCTCAGTACTGCAAGTACTGCGATCACGGTCAGAATACTTCGTTTCATCGGTTCCTCCTTCGAATCGGATTCCTTCTTGACCTCAAGAAACCGCACCAGTGCATCCGCATCTCGCCCCTTTTGCGAAATTGCAAAACGAGAGCAGTTGCCATCCTGCTCACAATGCCGCTTGAAGATTAAGTGGGCGTCGAAATTCAAATAACCGTGCATCCATAACACTACGAACCCCACGAGACTGCCAACAATCACCCCCACAAGCATGAGCCACTGCCATGTCGTGAATTTCTCTACGGCCCTCCTCCTTCCCTTGCCGTAGGAATACTTGCCCATAGGGGCTCTGAGGCTCAAAAACAAAGTTATGAAGGCGAGCAAACTTTCATATCTTTAGGTGTTTGGCTCCGAGTCAGCGATTTGGATGCGCTCATCTTCTGCCACCAAAATGGTGACGGACTCCGGTCACGGGTTACCGGAGCCCTGTCACACGACGAGTTAAAAGTGGAAACCGACTTGAGCTGTGATGGTCCGCGGCGTCACGTAATGCGTACCGCTGAATGTTGAAAGGAAATTATAGAGCCCGTACTTGTTGCTGATGTTGATGGCAGTCAGTTGCAGACTGACCTTGTACTTGTCTCCGCGGAATAGATTGTCGTGGCCAACCGACAAGTCGAAGAGGCTCCGCGGCTGGATGCGTTGCGGGTTGTGGTCGTCTTGTTCCGTGTTCGGCGCCGGTATCTTCACCAGGCTGGAACTGAGTTGGGTCGCGAGGCACTGGTTATACAGCGGCGTCGGCGTCACGTCGATTATCTTCACCCCAATAGGTACCGTCGGAGTCGCGCGCATCCCGTTGCAAGTCAGGCCTGATTGGAACTCCTGATCGGCGGTCAGCGGCAATCCGTTGAGGTTATTCACCAAGCCGATATACCCCTTGTCGGAGCTAGCAAATCCCGCTCCCCCTGGATCAGCGCTAGACGTCGAAAACGAGCACGTCGCAGTTTGTGCTTCGCAGGGTACAAAACCGCTCACCAGTCCGCTATCGAAGCGCCAGTTGAATCCGAGCCACGGCCCGCGCTTCCAGGGTTGGTATTGAATGTGAGTCGTCTCGTTGAATTTTTCGTCGTGGTCGATGCGGAACCACGACGGCGGAGGCGGTGGCGCGATGCCGGCAACCGTCGGCGTGAGGAAACGCGCCGACACGTGCGACATCACCACGAATGCCGTCAGACCGTGATAATCCGGCATGCTTCCGCGAATGGCAAATCCCGGAATCTTGGAATTGTGCCATTCGATCGGCAGTGTGATCGGAGTGGTGCCGAACACGTTAAAGTCATAGCCATTGTGGGTGTACTTCCAGATGTACTCGCCGCTGAGCACGAAGCGTCTGCCGAACGCTTGCTCGAACCCGGCGTGGAATTCATTGCGATAGCCGGGTCGCAGCGGTGAGGTTTGGCAGGCGAGAAGTTGCGCAACAACCATGATCGCGTCGACGACTTGGTTGGTGCATCCCGTACCAGAAAGGACGAGGTTCTCGTTAAATGGGCTCTCCATGATGCGGGCGTAAGAAGTTCGCAGCACCGTATTGCTCTGTTTGATGTTGTAGGCGATGCCGACTCGCGGCTCCGGCTGGCGCGAAACCGCATCGAGCCCGTTGTAGAGGTCCCCACGAATACCAAGGCTCACGTTCCAGGGCCCTTTGCTGATCGTGTCCTGGGCATACATCCCAAGCTCTTTGACATCGGTGTGCCCGCGGTAGTGGTAGAGCTGCCCGTGACCTGTCGTCAGGTCGTATGGCGCCAGAACCGCACACTCCGCGGCAAAGTTACTCGGGCAGCTGGGCAGAAGCCCAGGGTTGATAATCCCAAAGTCGTCGTTCTCGTTGAGAAATGTCTGTTCGTACGTGGCTCCGACTTTGATGTTGTGAATTCCCTTAACGTAAGACCACGATCCGCGAACGCCGGCGTTGGTCAGGAACCGGAGCTGTGAAACAGTTTCGTCCTGTAGCGGACCGAGGTCGGAGAAATAATTGCTGCTCGGGTAGTAGTTATATTGGTCGTGCCGCACGAAGGCGCCGAGCGTCGAGACGGCACTCGAACTCAGCACGTGTGTCCAGGATGGAGCGATGTTGAATGTCCTGATTTGCGAGCGCTGATCGGTCGGCCCCAGAAGGGCTCCGGTGACAGGGTTGAGCGCGGTTGTGCGGGTGGCGTTGCAGTCAGTCGTTAGAACTGTGCAGGTCTGGAGTTGCTGGTCATAGCTGTTCGGAGTCTGGAACCAGGATCGCGTGAATCCCAGGTTCAAATGGACTGAATCCTTGTCACTGGGCTGAAAGTCCACCCGATCGAAAAGGTTCTCCTCGTTGCCTTTATCGTGCATCACAGAGAACTCGGGAGGATCAAGGAACCGGCCGGTATTCAAGCCATTTACGGAAACGTAGTTTCCCCATTTCTTGCCGCCGTAGCCGAGATTGAATGCAGCGTAGGGTGAGCCAAAACTGCCATACGAAGCAGTTACATCCCCATGGGGCGTCGTCATGCCCTGGCCGGAGCGCGTGGTCGCCACGATCACAACGCTGGTCTTCCCCCCGTACTCCGCAGGCGGCGCTCCGGCGATGACCTCCATGGACTGAATGGAATCGACCGGAAGCTGATTGGAGAAGACTTTGCTTACCTGATCTGTGATGGGCTGACCATCGACCGAGAACGAATTCTCGGCATGGTCGCCGAGACCGTGGAACAACCCATTGGAATCGGCTGCGATCCCCGGCGTTGAGAGGGTAACCAGCGAAGTCAGAGAAGACGACTGGCTTTCCAAGGGAAGTTTGTCAAACAAGTTCTTGTCGACATCGGTATGGAAGGTCGGGTCATTCTCGAGCAAATCGGCCGCCTCAGCCTCGACCGTCACGCTCTCGGACGCACCTCCCACCTTGAGGGTGATGTTGAGGTTCACGGGAACAATAGACCGAACATCAATATCCTGTGAATAAGCGGCAAACCCGTGTCCCATAACGGTGAGGTGATACGGGTTGAACGGCACATTCGGGATGGTAAATTTGCCTGAACTGTCGGTAGCCGTGGTTCGATCAAAACGGCTGACTGGGTTCTGAATTTCCACGCCTGCAAACGCGACCACTGCGCCGGTCGGATCAAGGACCGTACCTGTGACCGAGGTCGAGCTTCCCGATTGTGCGGAAGCAGTAAAGCCCATCCCGAAATAGAAAAGCACGATAGACGCAGCTTGAAAGGACTTCTTGTAAGAAGTCAGCATGAATTCCTCCAGAAGAATTGGTCCAAAAGATCAAAGCCACGGTTCAAGGGATGCAAACCGGCCAAATAAGAATTAAATGATCCTTAGACCGTAGGAGGAGGGCGGACACACAGAGCAAAAACTATCAGGCGTTGGTTGGCAGGAATCGGCTCCGGCCGAAAGGTAGATACAGAAACGAACATCACCTTTGGCAAAGTGGTGGTGGTTTGGGGAGAGGCTGAATGGGCGGCGATACATACCGTGCAGGTTGCCGACTCGGTATCATTCGAATGTTGATGCGCGGCGAATGCGATTGCTGACCAGAAAGTCAGCAAGACGCATAGACACGCTATCCGCTTCGATATCGATCGCATGACGGCTACCCCACTGGAACTTTTGTTGAATCTATACCAAAACGCCAAACGAACGCAACGAGATAATACCTAGCTAGGTATGTACTGGTTCCCGATCTAACGCGAATACTTCACCAGAATTCGAGTCCCAAGGCGGCGCAGATGCTCGCCTAATTCTGTCTGGCGGTAGCAAGTCATCATGCACAGCCTGCGTGTGTTTTGTGCTTTTCCGCCTGCCCGTGCTAGTGGTGGTGTGACGAGGCGAGACCACTGTAAAGACCCAGAATGACAACGACTATCGCCCCCAGAATGATGAATATAAGGTGAATGTTCCCCTTCCGGCCTCTCGCACTCTTGTTCCGGTTCCGACTTCGCTTGAAGATTGACAGCACCAGGTCACTGCGTCGCGCCTCCAATAGCAACGCGCGAATCCAGGGAAGCCTCGATCTGTGTGGATGCTGCAGTGTCGGCTGTGCTGCTCTCTGCACGTTGAGTGAACCCCTACCTGGAAGCCTTTCGACAGCCCCCACAGATTTCCAAATACTCGACGAGCGAGAAGGGCTGGTCCTGCCGATCAGGACTCCCCGAGTCCGCCCGCTTTCCGATTCCGAATCGCATGAGCAAAGTGCATTCGCCACAAATTCCGACTCATTGCCCCGCTTCAGAACTCCGGGGCAACAATCTCGTGGAATTCAGGATGAATGCCAGCTCGGAGGTCACGTGAATGAAGGCCGCCAGAAGCGGATTGAGAAAACCGAAGGCTGCCATCCCCACTCCCACGCTGTCCACGGCCAGCGTGCCCAC
>Ga0187818_10001138_pt1 | contig 10584 bp, 8 predicted proteins | sample NC_wetland_sal_i_14_FD_130581 | JGI IMG/M metagenome (GOLD analysis project Ga0187818, IMG submission 130581) | Wetland sediment microbial communities from Neuse River Estuary, North Carolina, USA - SO4_3 | ecosystem: Environmental > Aquatic > Freshwater > Wetlands > Sediment | place: USA: North...
AGAATACTTTCGATCCTGTGCGAGTTCTGAGGGACTCCACCTGACAATTTGGTCGGGAAAGCCAATCACCGGGAAACGAAAATGGCACGAATACTACTATCTAGGGTATGACATAGAGCCGGACTGCGATCCGTCCGATATCCCTGAACAGCAATAGCGGAGTTTCATGAGGGAGGACTGAGAACATGCCGCTCAGCGGACCAGAATGGGCAAAGCAGTTCCCCACAAGTCGTCACATTCACGACTTGGCGCACCCCTTTCAGAACAAAGTCACGCTCTTTGTTCACGCCCTCCGTTTGGCTGGCGCTCACATTCACATCTCGGCGACCTTCCGGCCCCCGCAAAGGGCATACCTAATGCATTATTGCTTTCTGATCGGACGTAAAGACATGGATCCTCGAAAGGTGCCGCCGTTCAAGGGCGTTGATATTCAATGGGCGCATCAGAATGCGCTCGGACAGTTTGACGCGCTGGCCTCGAAAAACGCCGCCCTCCAAATGGTGGAAGCGTATCAAATCGTCCATAAACCGGTCTTATGTTCACGACATTCCGAAGGCCACGCCATCGATATGACGATAACGTGGCCCCATAAATTGACGATCACAGATGCTAAGGGGCAAAAGATTCTGATTGAAACGTTGCCCCACGACGGATCGGGCAATGCAATGCTGCATGATGTGGGCGCCACTTACGGAGTCCACAAACTTCTTAAGGATCCGCCGCATTGGTCTTCGGATGGGCACTAGGTGGTTGGTGTTCCATCCGGTGATGATGTTGCAACATGACTTTGACTTGGGCTTCGTAGTCCTGCTAGCGTAGCGCAAAGTTATGCACCAATTGCGGCCAGTCGGCTGGTCAATGGGGAGTTCACTTACTCCAGCGCACTCGCGGACGCATGACAGCTTCCCGAGGAGTGTGCTGCGGTTCCGGCTGGAGGCCGCTGGAATTTGAAGTGCAGCGCCTGAGAATTGAAAGAAAGTAAGGAGAGAATGAGATGAAAAAGCGAATCATCCGATTGGTATTGGCTGCCCTTGTGGTGCTGTTTGGAGTGTCGGCAGCGGTGTCACATCCCCAGAGCACTACTCCGGCAAAATCCGATGCGCAGGCCGCAAAGGCCGCACCGGCGGCCAAGGGTTTGCTGGACATCAATACCGCGACAAAGGAACAACTGGATGCGCTCCCCGGTATTGGAAAAGCTTACGCGCAGAAAATCATCGACGGCCGGCCCTACAAGATGAAGACCGATCTCGTACGCAACAAGATCATCCCGCAAGCGACCTACGACAAGATCAAGGATATGATTATCGCGAAACAGCCAAAGGCTGCCGCTACAGACAAGAAGTAGGAACGCAATACCGCGTGGGCCGATCAGCTCAATCGCACCGCTCGGCATCATAGGGTCAGAGAGAAGTTGGCGCATTGCCGGAGAAGAGTTGCTCTATGAGCCACGCCACAACTTCTCTGATGTCGCTCACTGTTTTAGTTAACCCCTGCAAGGCCAATTCGCACGCTCGAAAATCACTTTCGTCGGCACTTGTCTTTATCTTTCGATACGCGAGCTTGCTTACCCGTTGAGATATTGGTAGCGTGTCGTTTAATCATGCGCCAACTGCAGCCAGTCATCTGGTCGAAGGGAACATTTCTCACACCGCAACATTTGCAGACGCGCGACCGTTTTCTGGAGAGCGTGCTGCAATTCCGGCTGGAGGCTTTGAACTTCTGCCCTTGGGGACTTCATGAGCTGCGCATCGATCAGGAGTCGCTCGCCGGAGGCAACTTTGCCTTGACCCGTGCGGTCGGAATGTTCTCCGATGGGCTTCCCTTTGACATACCCGACTCGGATCACGCTCCTGCCCCCAAACCCCTCGCTCCGTACTTCGATGCCGATCAAACAAGCGCGGACATCTTTCTTGCTATTCCGCATCACCGCGAACGCGGGGTCAACGTTTCGATTGCTGAACGCAACGCGGATACCCGCTATGTTTCGGAAGTTGCCAACCTGCGCGACGAAAATACCGGCAGCTCTGAAAAACCGGTGCAGTTGGCGCGGAAAAACATGCGATTCCTGGTGGAAGGCGAGTCCCTTGAGGGTTGCACTTATCTGCGGCTCGCACGGATTAAGCGCACCGCAGCGGGAACTCTTCAGCAGGACCCTCAATTCATCCCGCCCCTGCTGGACATTTCCGCCAGCGAGTTTTTAATTGGCATCACGCGGCGGCTTACGGAGATCCTTGCCGCAAAGAGCAGCATCCTTGCCGGAGGCCGGCGGCAGCGGAGCGCCAGCCTGGCCGACTTTACAGCCTCGGATATCGCCAGCTTCTGGCTGCTCTACACGGTCAATAGCCATTTGCCCGTGCTACGCCATTTCTATGAGACTGGGAAGGCCCATCCGGAGAAACTCTACCGCGTGCTTTCCGCCCTCGGCGGTTCTCTCACCACGTTTTCCTTGAAAATTCAACCACGTGACCTGCCTGCTTACGATCACGATGAGTTAGGCCCGTGTTTTGCGGACCTCGACGAGAAGGTGCGAGAGCTTCTGGAAACCGTCGTGCCCAGCAATTTTGTTGCGCTTCCGCTCAAGCTGGTCCAACCCTCCATCTACTCCACCGCCATTGAGGAGGACAAGTATCTGGTGGGCACGAAAATGTACCTGGCCGTGAATTCCACCCTGAGTGAGACCGATTTGGCCAAGAAGGTTCCTCAGCTCATCAAGCTTTCCTCCGCCACTCAAGTCGAGCAGTTGGTTCGACGCGCCTTGCCTGGAGTCCCGCTGACTCACGTAACCAGGCCTAGCTCCATCCCCGTGAAATTGAATTATCAATACTTTAGCTTGAATCAGTCTGGTTCAGCCTGGGAGGCGATAGGAAAAGCGAGAAACCTAGCCGCCTACGTCCCCGCAGACATCCCGGTACCGCAGTTGGAGCTTGTCATTCTGTTGCCGCAGGCGAGTTGATCTCCTCCACTCTCAAGAATCCGCCGCTGACCAGCAGGCCAATCAATTCGACAAATTCCCGGGGTGGCGCGTTCGGATCAATCCAGCCTGCCTCGCGGCATTCACCATAGAGTTCCTGGATGCTTTTCGAGCCGTCGCAATGCACAAGCAGATACCCCATCCAGGGCTGCACACTACAATCCATAAGAAATGGATATTCGCTGGTGAGGGTGAAATCCTTGGGAATGAAGCCGCCTTCTTCAATGCGGTGACGGACAACGAGTTCTGTCTGTGGCGAGGCGATGGGTTTCATTCCAAAAATCTTATCCAGGGAGCGAGCGGCTGCCAGCTCCGTTTCCCACCGCAGGACGGCTTCCGTCGCAGCGGAATCGACGTTTGGAGCGAGAGAGCGGCGGATCGTAAATACAGGCCTTCTCTGCTCCCGCCTCTGCACGACAATCATCCCAGTTAGAATTTCTTTCACATGGAGTCTTTCGAACAATGCCCTCCACTGATTCACTTCGGCTAGCCCGGTGGACCTTCTGATTGCCGAATCCGTCGCGAAACGAACGATGTCCAAGTTTTTTGAGATGAACACCGCAATGTCAAACTCACCTTCGGCGTTGCCAAGCCAGCCGCGCAGTCGCCGTTCGAATGGGGCCTCCTCACGGTCCGTACCCAGGGTTCGGCAGTAGAGCCGTCCTCCTGGATTGAGATGTCTTTGCAGCCCTTCCACGATTCGTCTGGTCAGTTGCTCTCCGTCCTCGCCACCATCGTAGTAAATCTCCGCGGGGCGAAGGACCGGCATGTACGGAGGATGCGCGGCAATGCGGTCAAACCTCTGCTCTTCCACGGCAGAATACAAATCTCCCTGAACGGCCGTCACGTTGCTCCTACCATTCAGCGCGACGTTGAATTCAGCGAATCGCGTAGACCGTTCGGTGATGTCACTGGCCCAGGCGTGCTGCGCCGTTCGCGAGGCGGCCAGCGCTGCGATTCCACTTCCTCCGCATAACTCCAGAAAATTTCCCCGGGCATCGTTCGGAAGAAACCGAAGAAATTCGCGCGTGCTCTTGGTCAAGGCTGGGTAGACAATGTCGGGAAAGGACTGCTTCGGTTTATGATCGGGATTGGACCATCGATCGGAGACAATGAAAAGATCTCCCACTGGATAAAGGGCCACGGAGCCGAAGCACCTCTTCCCGTCATCCGGATCATCCTCGATGAGCCCCAATGCGTTCATGGCTGCCCAGGCAGATCCTGGAAACTGTGTCTCCGCTTCCTCTATGAAGACAAATTCCCCGAGGAGAAACAATCGGATGATGGCGTTGAGGGGTTCGGCCGATGTAACTTTTTCCTTCAAGTTCTCCGAGAGCGCGATGATGTCCAGGGCTTCGGCGGACGGCAGGCCCAATTTCTCGCAAATCCGCGGCTCCCGGTAGCCGATGTCTGCGAGGAAACGTCTTAGCGCGGCGAACTGTTCGGTGGTCCCGAACTCAAGTATTTTCATGGTCTTAGCGTTCTTTCAGGGACGCGCAATGCGGGCGGTAATATCACCACGTTGAACCTCAACTTGCTTGACAACCCTTGGCGCAAACGCCATAGTTATGCCACAAATCGGGTCACCTAGGCTCTTGCTGTCGCGAATTAGCTTTTCCCGGAGAGGGATGAGGGACCCGCTCCGCCGTCTTCGCTGGCAGGGTAAACGGAGCGTAAACAAGAGGATGAATGGTTCCGGCCCGGTTTGCTCGTCCATGAAACATCTCTCCAAGGTGGTTTGGTTTGAGGGGATGTATCTTGCGCCGCACCACTTCCAAGCGCAAACCCAATCTTTTGAAGACCTGATCCAATTTTCCACCACCAGCCTGTGGTTCGAACCGTACGGCCTGGTGGGAATCGAGCTCGATTCGGAAGCGCTACGAAATGGAAACGTTGCTCTGATTCACGCCCGGGGGATTTTTCCGGATGGTCTGGCCTTCCACATGCCGGATTCGGATTCCCTGCCGCAACCCCGTTATATCGCGGATTTATTTCCTCCCACAGTGGAGTCCACCATTGTTTATCTCGCCGTGCCTTCGCGGCAGGCGGACGGGCCCAATTGCCTCATGGAATCGCAGACCGAGCAAGACCATCTCAGATTTTCCGCGGAAGTGCGAAGCTTGCACGACGACAATACCGGCCGGGACGAGCGTTCCGTGCACCTGGCCCGCAAAAATATTCGATTCTTGCTCGACTTGGAGACCCGGGAGGGAATGGTGTGCCTGCCGATTGCCCGCGTGATCCGCGATGGCACGGGACATCTTCTTTACGACCCGCGATTCATCCCTCCATGCTTGCAGATCACCGCCAGCGAACGCCTGATGATGATCTCGCGGCGCCTGATTGGCATTCTGGACGAAAAGAGCGCGACGCTTTCCCGCGCGCGCGGCGGAAGCCGCGGCATGGCAGGATTCTCCTCACAGGAAATCGCCGCTTTCTGGTTTGTGCACACGATTAATACCAGCCTCGCGGTGCTGCGGCACCTTTGCTCGTCGGAACGCGGCCATCCGGAACAGCTCTATCTGGAAATGGCGCGGCTCGGCGGAGGATTGTGCACCTTCGGTCTCGATTCGCACCCGCAGACGCTTCCCGTTTATAATCACTTGAATCTCGGGCAGTGCTTTCAGGATCTCGACGAGCATATCCGCGCTCATCTTGAGCTGGTAGTTCCATCGAACTGCATTTCGATCCCGCTCAAGCAAACTGGACGCTATTTCTACGAGGGCGAAATCACCGATCAACGCTGCCTGGACCGCGCACGCTGGATCTTTGCGATCCGCTCGGAAATCGGTGAGCTAGAATTGATCTCCCGTACGAATCGACTGGTAAAAATCTGCTCACGCCAACTGCTCCCTGAGGTCGTAAAAGCAGCCCTGCCTGGACTCGCGCTATCGCATTTACCCGTGCCGCCCTCCGCCGTGGCACCGAAGGTCGAAAGCCAGTACTTTGGAATCAGCCGCACGGGCTCTGCCTGGGAGCAGATTGTTCAGACGCGGGCGGTCGGCGTCTACGTTCCGGGCGAGCTTCCGCTTCCGGAAATCGAGCTTCTTGTGATTCTGGACTCTTGAGAGGACTCCCATGGGTGCGACCCTTTTTGGCGCGACTAGTATTCAGCCATCGCCGCAGGCGGCGAATCGGCGGCGCGACAATCTCGCGCTGGTGTTTCAGAACCTGTTGACGGTCATTGTCCGCCTGCGCGGCAACCGCCAGGTTATCAACGATGCGCAGGCCTTCCGCGTGCAAATGCAAAATGCGCTACGCGCCGCCGAAAAAGAGGGAATCAGCAAGCTCTATCCACCCGAGGATGTGCGCTTGGCGACCTTTGCCATTGTTGCATTCCTCGACGAGTCCATACTGAATTCCACCAATCCGGCTTTCTCCGATTGGCCTCGCATGCCCCTTCAGGAAGAGATGTTCGGACACCACCGCGCCGGAGAAGTTTTTTTCGAAAATATCGATCGGCTCCTGACCCGCGGCGATTCCCATAGCGCCGCTGATCTTCTCGAGATCTATTCGCTATGCATTCTGCTCGGTTACAAGGGAAAGTATGGTCTCGGCGATCTGGATTCTGTACGTCCAGTGCTCGATTCCATTGCTGAAAAAATCCGCCGCGTTCGAGGGCCCCTCCCGGGACTTTCTCCATCTTGGGCCGTGCCCGAAGGCAATATACGGCCCACGCAAGGAGACCCTTGGATCCGGCGACTGGCTCTTGGCACGCTGGCCTGTGTTTTACTCGCTCTCTTGTTTTTCGTGCTTTTCAAGGCTTTGCTGAGCTTCGACTCCGCTAAAGTCCGTGCGCTCGCCGCATTGTTTGGATGGTAGGGGGATGGTAAGGGACTGATGCAACTTTCCTGGCAACATTTCGCTGGCGGTATCGGACTGGTTTTTGCGGCCATGGTCGCGTGGTTTGGCGCGCTGTGGCTGAACTTGCAAGGAGCCAACCTCTGGGTCTTCCGTCTCAGCATTTTCCTGGTACTCGCACTGGCAGTCGTAGCCATTGTCTGGTGGCTGCGCAATCGTCAACAGGCCCAGTCCGCTGGCGGGGCATCTTCCAGCGCTGATGGTGCGGCGGGCCCTGGGGTGGCGGAAGACATTCTGCTGATTCTGCGCGAGGCGGAGGCCCGTGTGGCCTCTTCCACGCAACTTCCCAGAGGCACGCGGCTTTCTTCCTTGCCGGTCATTTTTTTGGTTGGAGATTCGGCTGCGGGCAAGACCTGCGTTGCAACCCAGTCGGGTCTCGAACCTGAATTGCTCTCTGGCCAGGTCTACCAAGAGGGGAACATCGCGCCGACTCGCGTGGCGAATCTGTGGTTTGCGCGCAAGGCGGTCTTAGTTGAAATGGGCGGGAAGACTTTGGGTGACGCGAGCCTGTGGGGCCGCCTCCTGCACCGCCTGGCGCCGGGAAAACTGAAGTCCATTTTCAGCGGGAGGCCTGCGGCTCCGCGTGCGGCGGTTGTCTGCTACGACAGCGAAAAACTGGCCAAGGCGGCAAGCCCTGAAGAAATCACCGCGCAGTCTCGTGCGATTCGCGCACGCCTGGAACAGATTTCCCAAACTCTCGGGATCAACTTCCCTGTTTATGTCCTTTTCACACGGGCTGACCGGCTACCCTTTTTCGACGATTTTTTCCGCAATTTGAGCGACAGTGAGGTTACGCAAGTCCTGGGAGCGACGCTTCCGCCGCTTCCCGCATCCGCGACAGGCGTGTATGCAGAGCAGGAAACCAAGCGCCTCACCGGGGCGTTCAATTCCATCTTCTATTCCCTTGCGGAGTGCCGCCCCGGGTTGCTCTATCGGGAGCGCAACCCGGAAAAGCTGCCCGGCATCTACGAATTCCCGCGCGAGCTTCAAAAACGCATTGCGATCGCCACGCAATTCCTCGTGGACCTTTGCCGCCCAAGTCATCTCCGTACGAGCGCCTTCCTTCGCGGATTTTATTTCACCGGCATCCGCCAGGTGGAAGCCGCGAATCCGCTTGGCGGCACGATGATGGCCTCAAAAACTTCCCTCACGCCGGCCCGCCCGTTTTCGCCAAACGCTACTTCGCTGATGCGCGCCGATGATTTAGGCAAGACGCAGTCGCAGGGCTGGCAAACCTCAACGTTGGGCGGCCCGGCCGGCGAGGCCAGAAAAACGACACAGTGGCTGTTTCTCAGCCACATCTTCAGCCATGTCATTTTGCAGGACCGTGCCGCGCTGGGCGCCAGCGGCGCAAGCTTGCGCGCCAATGTTTTGAAACGCGTACTGCTCGCCATTGTCGGGGCGCTCGCGGCCATCTGGTTTGTTTGCATGGTCATTTCTTATTTTGGGAATCGCGCCCTGGAACAACGCGTCCGCAGAGCGGCCGACGCCATTGTTCCCATCAAGCCGCAAGGTCCGTCGATTGCTTCGCTCGAGGATTTGCAGCGCCTGGACGCCGCGCGTGTGCGGCTCCTGAGACTCACTGAATTTCACCGCCACGGAGCGCCCTTGCATTTGCGCTGGGGGCTGTACAGCGGCAACGATGTTTATGACAATTTCCGTACTTTGTATTTCACGCGCTTCAGGCAACTCTTGCTCGAAGGAGCGGAGATTCGCCTGGGTCAATCGCTGAGAACTTTGCCTCCCGCGGCCAGCCCCAATGACGAATGGCAAAAACCGTACGAGTCTCTCAGGGCTTACTTGATTACTACCTCGAATCCCGATAAAAGTACGCGCGAATTTTTGTCGCCCGTCTTGATGAATTGGTGGCTGGGCAACAGCACCGTGGATGAGCAGCGCCAGCAGCTCGCTCTCGCGCAGTTCGACTTTTACGCCGACGAGCTGCGCGTGGAAAACCCCTTTTCGATTCCGGAAGACTCGTTCGTGGTGCAGCCGGCACGCAAGTTCTTGAATAGCTTCGCTACCGGAGCTCAGCTCGTCTATCAAAAGCTGCTCGGCAGAACCAATCAAGCTGTTCCCGGCTTCAATTTCTTGAAGGAGTATCCCGAGTCCAAGGATGTCGTGACTGAGACGAAAATCGTTGATGGCGCATTTACCGGGGCCGGCTGGAAAGCCATGACGGACGCCATCTCGAAGCGGGAGAACTACGCTGGCGGAGATGACTGGGTGCTCGGACCCGGGGCGGGATCGCACTCGGGGCAAAGTGTCTCACCGCAGGACGTTCGCGCTCTCTACGAAGCTGACTACAAGAAACAATGGCGGGATTTCTTGAATGCCGCCACCGTGCGCCATTTTGCCAGCCCCCAGGAGGAATCGAAGCAGCTTGAAAAACTCTCCGGGAACAGGTCGCCGTTGTTGGCCCTGTTTTGCGAGGTGTCACAAAACGCCTCGGAGGCCTCTCCTGAAATCGCGAGTGCGTTTCAGCCCGTTCAGGAAGTTGTGGCGGCGAAACCTACGCCTCAATCTTGCCGCGAACAGCTGAAGCAACCCCTCAATGACGCCTACACGAATGCCTTGCTGGCCGTGAAACTCTGCCTCGATAGCTATTTATTGATGCCGGTGCAGCCCGGAGTGACTCCTGACCCGCGCCAAGCCAAGCTTAGCGAATGCAACGCGCTTTCGTTGCAAGCTGGGAACGCTGCGCGGCAGATCGTGAAGACCAACGACCCCATTGGCAAAGTCGATACTACGGTGATTACCTTGCTGCTCGCTCCTACGGCGCCTCCGCCCGCGCCCCCCCAGGATGGCGGTCTAAAAGAAGTAAAGGCATTCTGTGGGGCGCTAAAGGTCCTCGGCAGCAAATTCCCGTTTGATCCGAATGGCCATCAGGAAGCCTCCATGCCCGACCTAAACGGTTTCTTCCAGCCGGTCACCGGAACGCTTTCTAAGTTCCTCGCCCTCAACGCAGCAGCCTTCGAGTCACAAGGCTCGCAATATATCCAGAAGAGTGGCAAGCCGAATCTCAGCGCTTTAGTCAATCAGGCAGTCAGCATCCAGCGTGCTCTCTACGCCGGCAATGCCAGCCAACCTCAATTCCAATTTACGCTTGAGGCTAGAGCGCCAGAAGGAGAGTCGAGCGAAGTTGTGACCATCGATGGCCAAGACCTGAGCGCGCCTGCGACAGCAACGAGCGCGCAGATCATTGCTTGGCCAGGATTCCCTGCAGGGGCGTCCTTAACACTGAGTGGTAAGAGTTACGGCAGGTACTCGGGAACCTGGGGAGCATTCCGATTTTTTCAAGACTACACCTGGACGCGCACGAAAACAGGGTTCCACCTGGAGTGGATCGTTCGTGGGCAAGGCGGACAGACCGTGCAACTGAATGGCAGAAACGAGGTGGTGGAGTTTGACATTCAGTCGGTGAGCGTACCTTTATTCGAGCGAGGCTATCTTGCGGGGTTGAGGTGCCCGGCAGGCGTCAAATAATAGTACGTACCCGGCTGGTTTGACGCTTCGCACTCTCCAAATGAGTCAAGAGCGCCGTGTCGGGTGCCTGAACTCAAAGTTCGCCGGATGTTGTCCGGAATTGTGCCCTGTGCCTGCGCGCCACGCAGCCAACGAATGCATTTGTCCACCTCTGTTACGTGAAATCTTCTCGCCCGATCCCGCAGCTCTGCGCGTAACCGCCGCTATTCTCCCGCCTTGGCCGCCAGCGTTTCTACAACCGCAATGTTCGCCAACAGTTCCTGCGG
>Ga0187818_10001140_pt1 | contig 10573 bp, 9 predicted proteins | sample NC_wetland_sal_i_14_FD_130581 | JGI IMG/M metagenome (GOLD analysis project Ga0187818, IMG submission 130581) | Wetland sediment microbial communities from Neuse River Estuary, North Carolina, USA - SO4_3 | ecosystem: Environmental > Aquatic > Freshwater > Wetlands > Sediment | place: USA: North...
ACTGGAAGATGTTCAAGACGCTCGCCGAGACTCGCGCGTTCTTCTCCGCCTTCGCCCCGCTTGTCGCCAACACAAATCAACGCGACGTCGTCATCGCCCCACCCTTCACCGCCATCTCCACCGCCGCGGAAGCCGCTAGGGGCACCAACATTGCCATCTCCGGCCAGAACGTCTCCTGGAGCAAAGAAGGCGCCTTCACCGGAGAAGTTTCCGCCCCCATGCTCGTCGAAGCCGGCTGCCGCTACGTCATCATCGGGCACTCCGAGCGGCGCCAGCTTTTCCATGAAACCGACGATAACGTCGCCAAGAAATCTTTGATCGCGCTCAGCGTTGGCCTCATCCCCATCGTGTGTGTCGGCGAAACGGACGAAGAGCGCTCCGCCGGTCTCGAAAAAGAGGTCCTCAAACGCCAGTTCAGCAACGGCCCCGGCGCGTTGACCCCCAGTGAATTCTCCCGTATTCTGTTGGCGTACGAGCCAGTGTGGGCGATTGGCACGGGTAAGACGGCGACGCCGGAAATTGCCGCCGCCGCCCATCGCTTTCTGCGGCAGTGCGCCGCTGAGCACTTTTCCGCCGAACACGCCTCCGCCTTGCGGATTCTGTACGGCGGCAGCGTTAAGCCCGACAATATCCACGGATTGATGGCGCAAGAAGAACTGGACGGCGCGCTCGTCGGCGGAGCAAGCCTGGACCCGAAGTCGTTCGCCGCGATCGTCAACTTCGCGTGACGCCGCGCAAGGCGGGTCGGTGCATGTAGGCGCCGGGCTTCAGCCCGGCGTTCAAGCCATGCCTAAGGGCGCCCGCGGCAAAAATCTTCTAGGTGGAACGAGGTCTCAACATGCAAGGAATGCCAAGTTGGATGAAATGGGCCATCGCGTTGCTCATCGGTTTCGCCATCATCGCTCTTGGCTTCCGCTTTGCCGGATGGCTGCTCACCACGTTTTTCATCATGAACTGCCTCGTCCTGATCATCGTTGTGCTGCTGCAGAGCGGCAAAGCCGCTGACCTCGCCGGCGCCTTCGCGGCGCAGGCAGCCAGACCGCCTTCGGCCCCCGCGGCGCTGCCACGCTCCTCTCTCAAGCCACCACCTGGTGCGCCATTATGTTCATGGTTTGCGCCATGGCTCTGGTCCTGCGCACCGATCGCGCCGTGGAACAAGGCGGCTCGATCCTGCAGAGATTCTCGAAGCCGGCGGCCAAACCCGCGCCGGTCACGCCAGCCAAGCCGCAATCCGCCGCGCCTCAATCGAACGCTGCGCCTGCCACCCAGACGCCGGCACCTTCGGCTCCGGCGAGCACGCAGCCCACACCCGCGCCGTCCAAGAAGCCGTAACCACCATGTAGCGGCCACCTTCTGAGGTGGGCGCCTTTGGTTGGCGCAGACTTCCAGGAACGTGGAGCCTGGTGCTGGATGGCGAAAATCTTCCAGGGCAACTCTTAATTTTTTCTCAAGGAAGCTTCTCTTCAGATAGGACTTCTCTGGAGCCTTGCCGACACAGTTCCCGCAACTCTGGAAGGGTTTTCCGGCACTTTTATTAGATGGTGCGGTCGAGAGGACTCGAACCTCCACGGTATTACTACCGCCAGCACCTCAAGCTGGTGCGTCTGCCAGTTCCGCCACGACCGCACATCGTCCCCGATTATAAGCGATAACCGATTTTGTTGCGAGTCGCAGCTGTAGGTCGCAGTTGTGTGTCTGCCAAACCGTGGCACAGTCATTTCTGTTTACCCTGCTTGCCCTGAGGAATGAAGGGAGCTTCGAGGGGGCTGTGTTCTCATTCCGCAACGTGTCGCACGGATCGAACTAGCAGCCTCCGTTTCCCGACAATGCACCTCCCATGTATCATCTATCTCCGTGAACATTCATCTGACTCCCACCGAAGCTCGTGTTCTCGGCTCCTTGGTCGAAAAAGAAATCACTACTCCCGAGTACTACCCGCTGTCCTCAACGCCGTCCTCAACGCCTGCAACCAAAAGTCAAACCGCGACCCCATCATGGCACTCGATGAAGACGCCGTCCGCCACGCTCTCCACGCCCTAAACCAGCATGGCCTGGCGCGCTCCGCCGCAACGGACAGCCGCGTCGCCAAGTTTGAGCACCGCCTTCAAGACGTCTTCAATTTCCATCGCCACGAAATCGCTCTCCTGTGCGTCTTGCTTCTCCGCGGCCCGCAGACCCCCGGCGAGCTTCGCACTCGTGCCGAGCGCCTCTACCAGTTCGACGATCTTGCCGCCGTCCACTCGGCCCTCAATCTCCTCATGAGGCGCGAGCCGCCACTCGTCAAAATTCTCCCCCGCCAACCCGGCACCAAGGAAGCCCGCTTCATCCACCTTCTCTCCAGCGACGTTCGTGAATCCTCTGCGCCGCGCGCACCGCAGGATCCCTCCGCCGCCTCCGAAACGCCGGGCGGCTCTCCGGACACGGAGCGACTCGCGCGCCTTGAAGACGAAGTCGCCGCACTTCGCTCCGAGCTCTCCGACTTGAAGCAGCAACTCGCCTTTTTTCAGAAACAATTCCAATAGTTGCCCTACAGAATCCATTCCAGCGCAAAAAGTTTTCCTCAGCGCGCTCCTCGTTTTTCTTCGCCATCCGCGGCGCGCCCCTCAGAACTCCCTGATCGCAGGCACTTTAAGGGCTACAGACAGCCAGCGATCTAGTACGTCCAGCACCTTCGGGCGATGGACTGTCACATGCTCATCTTAGTATTCTCCGCGCAGCGACAGCAGTTCGGCGGGTAGCGAAGCGACGAGAAGAAAGCGATGAAACGCCGGGTACCCCGACCCGACTAGAGTCTTGGGGCACCATGAAACTTAGCCTCGATCAAGCATCACGTCAGTCGATCCTCTCAAGAGCAAAACAGTGGAAGCGGCAAAGAAGCCTATGGTTTGACCTGGGGCTGATGGTGCTTCTCGCATTCCTGCTCGCAGCAGTGAACCAAGGCATCTTTCGCAAACACGGCGGCAGCGTGAAGGCCAGCAACGCCCTCCCGGCGGCAGCACCTGCGCAGCACAGCGATTTCATGCCCAAAGACGGCCCTGCTGGCACGGCTCCCTTGATCAATGCTGCCTTCCGTCCCCTCAACTTTGCGCTCCTCCGCGGCGGCTTTACCTCCGTCGATGAGTTCTTCGAGCGCGTCAACGAAGATCCCGTTTTGCACTCCTTCTTTGGAGACTGCGGAGACCGCAACGCCGCGATGCACCAGCTTCCGGAAGACATTACCGTCTTCACCACCTTCCGCAAAGGCGGCAAGATCAAGTGGGCCCAGAAGCCCTTGCTCGTTCACAAAGGCGAGTATGTGATGACCTTCTGCGGCAAGACCGTGCTGGCCCGCTGCGGCAATCTGATTAGCATGGCTCCCATGCAACCCAGCGAAGACATCCCGCCCGCACTCCTGGAAGCCCCCGCCGACGCCGTCGTGCCACCGCTGAGCTACGCCCCGACGACCACCGCCGAGGTAGTCACGCCGGCGCCCGTTGCTCCCGCCGCTGCGGAGCGCAAGAAGAAGGGTCCCTTCTTCTTCATACCGCCGTTCTACGTGCCTCCCGGCGGTTCGCACAGCAGTCCTCCGCCGGCATCGGTGGTTCCACCGCCGGCTTCCGTACTGCCGGTGAACGTCGCGCCGCCGCCTTCTGGGCCGCCGCCGACTTCCACACCACCGCCGACCTTTGGGCCACCGCCGTCGCCGCCACCTTCTGCCCCGCCGCCAACTGCCGCGCCGCCGCCGACGCCCGCGCCGCCGCCATCGCACGTCTCCGGCGATGAGTTCTCCGGGCACCAGGCCCTGTTCACTCTTCTCTTGGGTCTGTTCGCTATCGGGCTCGTCAAGCTCGTCACTCGATGAAAGCAAGCGGCTACGTTCTCGCGCTCCTGCTGGCCCTGTTCATCACCGGGGTGCCCTACGGGATTCGGGTGAACTGGTCCACTCTCGGTCCGTACTGGGCTAAAGCGGCCGCGTCCTTTGTCCCCAATGCGCGCACCGAAGGGGATCACGTCATCACCCGCGCCGCCGATGTCGCCATCACCTCGCAATGCTCCGGCGCCGAAAACATCCAGATCTTCTCCATGCTCTTCGCTACCGTCTTCCTCATGAACTGGAAGCGCATGCAATCCTGGAAGTCCGTCCTCCTCTACTTCTCGGCGCTCGGCATTCTGGCCCTCCTGAATCTCGCCCGCATCATCAACATCATCATCCGCGCCAAAGAAACCCACTACGGCATGACCAACACCCTCGCCCTGATCGTCCTCATCCTCCTGTTCTGGAAAGTCAAATGGCTCCGCCCCGCCCAAGCGTAGGCCACCCTGCCTCCTCAACTCCGTCCAGCTGACATCTCGCCTCACCAGTCACTCCTTTCCTCGCCCTTGTAGGGGAGGGCCTAAGCCCCTCCTGCCGTCGCGTCTTGGCACAAACCCCTCGTCCAGCCGCCCCCCTTACGTAGGCGCTGGGCTTCAGCCCGGTGATGCCTCCCCATGCTCCGCTCCGCGTCCTCTGCGTCTCTGCGTTCAAATTTCTTCCTCTCCGCGTAGTCCTGGTAGTATAATGGTAGTATGAAAGAGAAGACCTCCATCACACTCTCCAAAGACCTCCTAGCCAAGGTCGACCGCCTCGCCGGCTCCAAGCACTCCCGCTCCTCCTTCATCGAGCGCGTCCTCCGCAAGTATCTCCGCGACCGCGCCCGTGCCGCTCTCCACGCTCGTGATCTCGCCCGCATCAATCGCGCTGCCGAGGGCCTCAACCTGGAAGCTTCCGACGTTCTCGACTATCAAGCCTCGGGCGAATCGCGCGAGTAGCCCCCAATACCGAAGGACCTCGCATGACTCGCGGCGAACTCTATCGCGTCTACAAGCCCGGCGCTGATCCCAAGCAATACCGTACCTTCGTGGTCGTCAGCCGCCAGGTTCTGATCGACTCCCGATTCTCCACCGTCGTCTGCGCCTCCGTCTTTTCCGCCGGCGAAGGCCTCTCCACGCAAGTCTCCATCGGTACCGACGAAGGCATGAAGCACCAGAGTTGGATCATGTGCGACAACCTCGTCAGCCTCGGCAAGTCCGACCTCACCAACTACGTCGGCTCCCTCTCCCCCGCCAAACTCGCCGACCTCCACCGCGCCCTAAAGATGGCTCTCGACCTCGCCTGAAATTACAGGACGCATTGAATGAGTTCTTTATTGATGAAGGCGTTGATTGGCAGATGATTGATGGCGAGATCGTGATGCGCGGCACGGAAACCTTTGAGTCCAATGTGCATGGGGCGGTTGAGGCACTCGAAACGGCTGGCCGCGTCACTGCCCGCGACTCTTGCGAGAACTGCTCTATTTTGCCCCAATCTTCGACAAATAACTCCCTTAGAATCAACTCCAAATCTGCTAAGTCCTTTGGATCTCACCCTTACGAAAAATCCACCCGTAAGTCCTTTAGAATCTACTCCTACAAAATCATTGGACTTAAAGTCCCATCGAATCATACTCTTACGAGGGGGGTGCGTTGCTCCCTCTGACTAGGCGTTCTTTTTCCCTCGCCCAACGGTCCGCATCGGTGCAACACCGTTCCCGCAACCTCGCTTTCGACTTTTCAACTGTCAACTGTCGACTCGCTCTTGAATTTCCCGCCGAAATGGGATGTATTGAGAACTGCGCTTGCCGGTCGGCGTTTCGGGCCGTCAGGTGCTCCTCCGATACCGGGCATGGTTACCTACGATAGCGGCGCCAACGCACCCGAAGCACCGCAGCCCGGCTTTCTGCGCCGCCTCCTCTTCCATACCGGACACAAAGCCATCGGCCTCCAGTACCTTTGGCTTGCGCTATTTAGCGTTTTCATCGGCATGATCACGTCGCTGGTGATGCGCATCCACCTGGTCTGGCCGGGCGCGCCAATGCCGCTCTTCTCCGGCTTTGGAAACATGCCGGAGCGTTACGCCGCTCTCACCCTGCTGCATGGCTCGCTCATGGTCTTCGTGGTCCTGACCGCGGCGCCTCAAGCCGGCTTGGGAAGCTATCTGCTGCCCATTCAGATCGGTGCGCGAGAGCTGGCCTTCCCAACGCTAAACATGCTTGCGTTTTGGGCCACTGTCGCCTCGGTGCTGGGTATAACCGCGGCCTTCTTCCTCCAGCCCGAGGCAGGAATCACCCTGTGGGCCGCGTGCGTCGCGCTTTTCTGCGCCGCATCCCTCGCGAGCGCCCTCAATTTCAGCGTCACCACCATCGACCTGCGCGCCAAGGGCATGACGCTTCCGCGCCTGCCCATCACCGTGTGGGCCTGGTTCCTCAACGCCATCCTCGGCATGCTGATCTTCAGCATTCTGCTGGCTGCGTGCGTTTACTTGCTCACCGACCGCATCCTGGGCACGCACTTCTTCTCCGCCGCTGGCTTCCTCTCCGGCATGCCGCAATCCTCGCGGCAACCGGGATTCCCGGCCGTGTGGCACAGGCTGTTCTGGTTTTTCGCCCAGGCGCAAGTCTACGTTGCCATGCTCCCGTGCTTCGGAATCACCACGCATCTTCTGTCGACGTTTTCGCGCAAACCCGTTTGGGCCCACCGCGCGGTTGTGCTGGCGCTGTGTGGCGTGGGCCTGTTCGGGTTCTGCGTCTGGGGCCAGCACATGTTCGCCAGCGGCATGAACCCGTACTCGGGGCTCGTTTTCTCGCTCTTGGCCGCCTCGCTCGGCTTGCCGGCATCGATTCTGGTGCTGAGCTGGTTCGGCACGCTGTGGAACGCCAAGATTCGGCTAACCACCGCCATGCTCTTTGCCCTGGGTTTCGTCTCCCTGTTCCTCACCGGAGGCCTATCCGGATTGATCCTCGCGCGGCACGATCTCACCGCCGCGGTCAACGACGACTTCATCACCGGCCATTTTCATTTGGTGATGGGAGTCGCCGCTACATTCGCGATGCTCGGCGCCCTGTTTTTCTGGTTCCCCAAGATGCTTGGCCGCCGCCTCGATGAGCGCCTCGGCAAGATTCATTTCTGGCTAACGTTTGCCGGTGTCTATTGCGTCTTCATGCCGATGCACTGGCTTGGGTTGATTTCGCACTCGCGTATCTCGCCGGGAACGCCGCTAGCGGCAATCGCCGCTGGTTCCTTCCTGCGATACTTCACAACCGTCGCAACACTTGTCACGATTGCCGCTCAAGTCCTGTTTCTCATCAATTTTGTGGGGACCCTGCTGCGGCGCAAGAAAGCCGCTCAGGAGAATCCTTGGCGCGCTGCCACTCTCGAATGGTCGCTGCCGTCGCCGCCCGCGCTCGAGAATTTTGCGGCCGGCGAACCTACGGTGTATCGCGGAGCTTACGAATTCAGCGCGCCACACTTTGAAGAAGACTTCGTGCCGCAACATCTCCCGCCCGCTGCCTCCGAGCTTCGCGCGCAATCTCAAACGACGCGCGGTGCGTCCGTGCCACGAACCACGCTACCCGCCGAGACCGGCTAGCCCAGAAAGAGGACCATGCCAGGCATACGCGAGATCCAGGAAATCGAGATCATCATCGAAGACATCGGTGGAGGCGGGGGAAACGAGCCGCCCGCCGGCGGTGATGAGGGCGATGGAGACAAGCGCCGCCGCCCTGGGCCGCCCTCTTCGCGTCGCTACTACATCGCCATCACCCTCGGCATCGTTTCCATCTTTATGTTCTTCATGGCGCTGACTAGCGCCTTCCTCGTCCGCAGGACCGCCAACGACTGGGTCCCAGTGCACTTGCCCATGGTGATCTGGCTCAACACGGTCATTCTGCTGGCCAGCAGCGCCACCTTGGAGCTGGCGCGGAGGCGGCTCGCGATTGCTGATCTGGACGGCTTTCGCACCTTCTGGCGGGCCACCACAGCCCTCGGCATTTTCTTTCTGGCTGGACAGCTTGTCGTCTGGCACCAGCTCGCGAAGCAAGGTATCTACGTGGCGGTCAATCCCGCCAGCAGCTTCTTCTATATCTTCACTGCCGCACACGGCCTGCACATTGTGGGTGGCGTAGCTGCGCTCCTCTACGTCCTGTTCCGTGCATTTGAAAAAACGAGCATCTCGCGGGCGCTCGCCGCTGAAATCACCTCCTACTACTGGCACTTCATGGACGGCCTCTGGCTTTTCCTGCTGGCGCTCCTGTATCCAGGGAAATAGGCATGCGTCGAGAGGGCAACCAGTTGTATCTGCGAAGTCTAAATTTCCTAAATCGCATCTAAAGTCTCCTGAAAAATGTAGGCGCGTTGGATTTCGCTCAAAAAAACAATAGAGAGCGTCACTTTCCACGCAATTGATGGATGAGAACGCGACGTAAGCCTTAGTAAATATATCGACTTAGAAAGAGCAGTATTGAGTTGGCCACATCCTCTCCGATGGATACTCGCGTGCTGCTAGCATCGGGGTACTGGGGCGGTTTATCCGGGGGGACCGTTACGCCCTCGTCGTTACCGAACCAATCGACAAGCACTGATGTGCGAATGTGGAGGAAGAATGAAAACCGCTAGCGTGAGTGCGGTGCGTCCGGCACCGCTGCAGAGGCTCGAAGCAAGCGAGCGGAGCCGTTCGAAAGGGAGAGTTTTCGCCGGGAGATGCCTGCGGTTTGTCGCGACGCTGGCGCTGCTGGTGACGTTCCTAGCGGCGGGCGCCAAGGCCCAGGATGTGGCCTCCATCACGGGAACGGTGGTGGATAAGACGGGCGGGCCTATTGCGGATGCGAGCGTGAAACTGATGGACACCCGCACGGGTGCGGCGTACGAGTCGCAGACGGGCAGCTTCGGCGCTTATCTGTTCGCGAGGGTTCCACCCGGCCCTGGGTACACGCTGACGATTAGCAAGCAAAGCTTCAAGACGGTCACGATTACGAGCTTATACCTGGCGGTGGCGACGACGCGCACGCAGGACGTGACGCTGGAACTCGGCACGGTGACGCAGACGGTGGAAGTGCAGTCGGAAGGATCGGTCAGCCTGGACACTACGGACAGCACCATCGGCAACAATATGGACATGCGAACCATTGAGAGCCTGCCAGCGGAGTTTCGAGACGATCCGGCCGCGCTATTGAGGCTGGAGCCCGGTGTGGTCAGCGCGCAAAGCCCTAACCAGAACTTGGCGACCGATCCGAGCGGCAGCCGCGACGGCTCTGTGGCCGGCGCGCGCGCGGACCAGAACAACATCATTGTGGATGGCATTGACGCGACGGACTTCGCGATCGGGCAGGCATTTACCACGCAGGCTGCCATTCCCGTCGATGCGGTGCAGGAGTTCAGCACGCAGGTGGGGAATCCGGTAGCGGCATACGGCCGAGGCAGCGGAGCGCAGACGATCATCACCACGAAGAGCGGAACGAATTTGTGGCACGGGTCGGCGAGCGAATACAACCGCACGGCCGCGACCGAAGCCAACAGTTTCTTTAACAATGCGAACGGCGTTCCACGAACAGCCCTGGTGCGAAACCAGTTTGGCGCGAATCTGGGAGGCCCGGTCAAGAAGGACAAGCTGTTCTTCTTCTTCGACTACGAAGGAAGGCGGGACGCGGAACAGGCAAGTCAACTTCAGCTCGTCCCTCTGAACCATGTGAAACAGGGAGAGATCGCCTACATTAACGCGACCAGCAGCGTAACAGGGCAGCCGTGCAGCCCGACCAGCCGGCTGGGCGCGAGCGACACGAGTACGGACTGCGTCACGATCCTGAGCGCAGCGCAGGTTGCGGCACTGGATCCTTGCTCGGCGGCGGGCAATCCATGCGCAGGCACGCCGGGTTTCACGAGTCCCGGATTCAACCCGGCCCTGTTGAGCCTATTCAATAGCCGGTATCCGGCCCCGAACGATCTTTCTTCCGGAGACGGGCTGAACACGGGGGGACTGCGGTTCAATGCCCCGAATAACCTGAGCGAGAACATCTACACAACGCGGGTGGATTACAACATCAACAGCAAAAACAAGATGTTCGTCAGGTTCAATTTCAACAATGAAAATGCGGTCAATTTCAGCAACGGCTGCACTTCGGAGCAGTTTCCGGGAGATCCGCTGACGTGCCCGGTGACAGAGAGAAACCGGGCCTGGGTCATCGGGGAAACATGGACCCCCAGCCCACGGCTAATCAATCAATTCGTATACGGGGAAACGCGGGTGAATCTGGATTTTCCCGTGCTATTCAACGGGAATGGGAATAATTTCCCGCTGAACTGGTTTAGCGGAAGCCTGGCCATTCCTTTTACAAGGCAAACCAGCAGCTCGCGCATCGATCCAGTGCCGACGTTTCGCGATGATGTGTCGCTGCTGAGGTCGAAGCATACGTTTCAATTCGGCGGCGAGTGGAAGCCGATTCGCGTGCGTAGCACGTTGGGCAATTCCTTCAACTTCATCAGCGAGGGGCTGGGGGGCAACATCCCGAGCCTAAGCCCGGCGCTGCGGCCCGCGAACATCTTGTCGGGCCCGACGGTCGATCCGAACGGCATCGCGGCGTCCAACTGGGACGGTTTCTTTGGGGGAGCCCTGGGGCTGTTGAACGAGGACCAGACAGGATTCATCTACGGCAAGTCGGGCACCGCTGCACCGCTAGGTTCTGTCGAGCGTCGAGACTACCGCTACTACGAGTATGCAGGGTACGCGCAAGATACTTGGCGGGTG
>Ga0187818_10001142_pt1 | contig 10565 bp, 10 predicted proteins | sample NC_wetland_sal_i_14_FD_130581 | JGI IMG/M metagenome (GOLD analysis project Ga0187818, IMG submission 130581) | Wetland sediment microbial communities from Neuse River Estuary, North Carolina, USA - SO4_3 | ecosystem: Environmental > Aquatic > Freshwater > Wetlands > Sediment | place: USA...
AATCCGATGCTCTATCCGCTTGAGCTACGCGCCCGCTGGGATCAATCTAGCACATCCCAAGCGTCCGCCCGAGCCGGGGGGAGCCTCAGGTTTCGCACAGCCAACTGCAGGCGGACGCACATTCTGCACTTGTCAATTTCGTGGAAGCGGGTTATATGGGAGGGTATGTCAAGCGCCGTCCCGATCCCACCGCCGCCAGCGGAGCAACCCGCAAAGAGTTCCAGTGCCCGTTCCCGTCATCGCCAAGGCTTCCTGCACAACCTGCGCCGCAGACGCGACTTTCGGCGCACCCTTTCCACCGCCACGTTGTGGGTGGTGACCGTGGTTGCGGTGTGGATCGTCCTGACGCAGATCATCAAGTGACCGGCTGAGCGGGCCCGCACCGTGCAGCCCCCCCCGACTCGTCTCTCCAGGCCGGCGACTTTCCCGCTCGCCAGATCCGGCAGCGGTTCTCCCGCAACCCAGGGAATCTGCGGCTCACCCGGGGCCCCGCAGCGCGCGCATGGTTTCCGGCGGCGGAGGCTCGGTCTGGTCGCTGCCGCGGCGATGCATGGCCGACAATTGCAGCAAGGCATTTTCGACCACCTTCAGCCCGATGCCCCAGCGGCGGCGCGCTTCGTCTTCGTCATCGCCGTATCCGAAAAGGTAGAACGTCAGATAGAAGCCCTCGGCCGCATCGGAGCTGCTGCCAGGCTCCTCCGGAGCATAGCGGCAGCGGCGGACAATGAACTCAGCCGCCGAGGGAATATCGGGAGCGCGCCGCAACAGCCGCGCGCTGCGCTTGGCGAAGTTCTCGTGGCCGGCAAACCTCGAACGCGCCTTGGGATCGGTGAAGATCAGGTCCACATAGGAGCAGAACTTCCAGCTCGCAGCATAGATCGCCTCCTGCTGCTCCATCTGGTCGCTAAGCCAGGTGTCACATTTCGCGGTTTCCAGCATGGAGAGCGCCGAGTTCATGGCGGTAAGGAACTCGGCCATCTCGCGATTGTGGGACTCGGGCAATTCGAGCAGCAGCTCAGGATGGCGCTTCAGGTCGTAATAACGCACGTCTCCCGCCTGCCATGGGATCTCGAGGTGCGCGTCCTCGGCCCCCAACTCGACGGAAACGGTCGCATCCATAGGCGCTGGTAGACGCAGCCGCCTATGAAACCACGCCTACTGCCGGAAAACGAGAAAAAAACGCAAGCGAGCTTCTCAGTAGCGCTCGAGGAATTCGATGATCCGCCGCTCCGCCCAGCGACCGTCGTAGCCGTGAGGCTCGGCCAGAAAGCCGCAGTGGCCGCCGTGGCTGGTCTCGAGGAGCCGCACGTTGCGATTGGCCAGCAGCCGGGTGCGGGTCGAGGGCGTGATGGGGACGAAGGGATCGTCCTGGGCGTGGATCACCAGTGTAGGCACGGCGATGCGTTCGATAAGCGGAGACGCGCTGGCGCGGGCGTAGTAATCGTCGGCCCCGGTGAATCCCCAATGCGGAGCGGTGACAGCGTCGTCGAAATCCCGCACGCTGCGCACGCCTCGAAGGCACGCCACATCGTAGCGCTCGGGAAACAGGCGCGCCTTGCGCCGCACGCTCCTCTCCAGGTAGTGGAGGAAGTTCCACTCATAAATCCGGTTGCGCCAAAGGTGGAGGGCATCCGCCGCTGCGGCCAAGTCCATGCCGGGACAGATCGCGGCCACCGCCATCAGTTCGCGAGGCGCATCGCTTCCCCACTCCCCCGCCAGCTTCAACGCCATGTTCCCGCCCATGGAAAATCCAGCGAGGGCGATGCGCGGTAGTTGGTCGGTCGAGATCAGTTCTCGGACCACCACGCCCACATCCTGCGACAGGCCGGAATGGTAAAGGGTCGGCGACAGGGTTTCGCTGCTGCCGCAGTTGCGCACGTTCATGCGCACCACGCTCATGCCCGCGGCCCAGGCCTTGTTGGCGGTTCCGACGACGTATTGCGATTCGCTCGAGCCTTCGAGGCCGTGAATGATGACGACCGCCAGTTTGCTTTGACGCTCGCTCTGCCAGTTGCACCAGGTGAGCACGCGGGCGCCCGGCTCGACCTCGAACAGACGCTTCTCGGGTGCGGGCAGCAGGTTTCGCCGCGGCAGCAATGCCGCTGCCAGCGTCTGCCGATGCCCGCCGCGCAGCCACCGCCGCGGGCTAAAGGTGTGTTCGCCGCTCTGGTCATCAAGCATCTATAATCGTTAAATCGGCGTGTTGCTGAACCGGCGCATGCCAATGGCGCGCGCGGTCGCGAGGAGAAGAAGTCTATGCCAATCTTCGAGTATCTGTGTGCAGGTTGCGGAAAGCAGTTCGAAGTCCTGGTGCGCGGCTCGGAGAAGCCGCATTGTCCCAAGTGTAACGGCACACGCCTGGAACAGCAGTTGTCGGCCTTCGCCGTTGCAGCCGGCCACACGAGCGGCGGCGCCACCGAGTTTGCTTCCGGACCCGCGCCCGGCTGCGGGCAATGCGGTATGGGCGGCGGCTCGTGCGCCCTCGACGACGACTAGGTTGAATCCCGAGCGCAGCGAGGGATCTTTCCCTGCGCGTCTTCAACTCATTTCGAAGGCTCCGCCTGAGGCGGCTCCGTGGGATTCGAACTTCAGGTGCCCAAAGCAACTGGGTGTACAATGCGTTCGCTTGGCGGTCCAAGAAGTGAGTACCAGGTAAAGTCCTGGCTTCACGACGTTGCACTTCCGCGAGCCATTCTCCGAATCCCTGCCACACGTCAGGAGTACATCGAGTGAGCGAGTGGTTGTCCAACGCTCCCCCGACGACTAAGAGCGAGCCGTTGCAGGTCGAGAGGTCTCGCATCGCACACCCAAGCGCCGGTTTGCGAGGCTGGTTGCACCGTATTGACTTGGCCTTGCTGCCGATCCTTGCCCTTCCCCTCGTGATTCTCAAACTGGATGACAGTTGGCTCTTCGCCTATAGCGAGCAAGGGTTCATCGATCCGTGGGTCTATTTCGGATACTTTCTTGATCTGCCCCGACATCTGCAGACCTTCCGCAGCGGCTACTTCGCTGGCCGCCTGCCCTGGATCGTGCCCGGATTCCTGGCCTATCGTTTCTTTCCGCCGGCGGTTGCCGCGTACGTGCTGCACGTGGCTTTTTACTGGGTCGCGGTGGTTTCCCTGTATCTGATCCTGAAGAACACGGTCAGCCGGCGGGCCGCTTGGTTGGCGGCTCTCCTCATGGGCTGCCACTCCTATTTCCTGTGGGCGATCGGCTGGGATTACGTGGATGGAGCGGCCATAACCTATGTTCTTTTGACCCTCTGGGTGCTGACCTACGCCGCCAGGGCCGAGCGCCCCCGGCGCTGGCTGGTCTTGAGCGGCGCCGTCTTTGGAGCGGCGATCTATTGCCACTTGTTCCTGATCACCTTCGCCCCGCTGTTCGCTCTTTATTATCACTTTGCCAAAGGTGAATCCGGACGCAACCCGCTTGCTTCCGGCATACGGGCTTTCGCGCAAGGGTTTCTGGCGTTGACCCTGGTCTTCGTGGCGGTGAATGTTATTCTCAGAGCGGCGCCGCTGTTCTTCATCATTCCCGCGCTGAGCCGTGCCGCCAGATTTGCAGGCACAGGAAATGCGTGGCTGGACCCCTCTTACAAGTGGGTCACCAGCGCCACCTGGCTGCTGTTTCCCGCCGTGACCTTGCTGGGCGCGTTCCTGTTTGTGAACCGGCAACACTCCTCGCCGACGGGGCGCGGCTTCCCTGTGTTTTGGCAGTTTTATTTCGTGCTCGGCGCCCTGATGATGCTGCTGTGGCAAGTGTTGGGCCAACCCGTCTTGCAGTTGGTCTTTTATACCAGCTTGCTCATTCCGGGGATGTTCCTGGCGCTGGGGGCGCAGTTTGCCGCTGTCCTGGAGGGCTTCAGCCGCCGGCAATTTACCGCGCTCTGCGGCGGCGCCGTGATCATCCTCCTTCTGCCGTTCGTGGTGCCGCTGCATTCCAGATTGATCGCGGCGGTGCAGCAGCATCGTTGGTTATGGCCGGCGGTCCTGGGGACGGCGGCCGTGGCACTGATCGTCCGGCGGGTGCGCCATACACGCGCGATCGCCGTCCTGCTCCTCTGTGCGGCTGGCGCTGCTCTAACCGCGACCACGGGGACAAGAACCTGGGCTCACCCGGGCGAACTCGATGATCCCACGCGGCAGAAGCGGGCTTTTCTCGCGATCGTGGACAGCGTGCGCGCGGTCCAGAAGATCGATCCCACCGATCACCTCTTCTTCTGGTACGACATGCAGGCCCCCTTGGGCCCTCTGCATCGCTCCGTAGCTTCCACCTTTATGTGGTCGCACCGGCTGGTGAGCGAGCGCTTTCCCTTGCTCGGAGCCCAGGCCGAAACCTCTGATCTGAAGCCTAAAGTTCCACCGCCCCACACGCGCATCGCTATCCTGACCGTGGATGAAGACGCCCTTCGGAAGGCGGACCAGTCCTTGCGCCAAGTGGGCCTCACCGCGCGCTTCATCGGTCAAAGAGGGATCCGCGAGGGGTCCATCTCCTGGAACATGATTCTGATCGAGACCGAGAAGGCCGACTGAATCGCTGCCAGGCCCTTGGGCTGCGGCCTTCTCTTTTCGATCCCGGTGGAAAACAGTGTAGACTGCGGGCTTCGAGTCTCGGGAGGCAGGATGAAAGGGGTTGTGCTGGCAGGTGGAATCGGGTCGCGTCTGTTCCCGCTTACCCACGTGACCAACAAGCACCTGCTGCCGGTATACGACAAGCCCATGATCTTCTACCCGCTGCAAACGCTGGTGGCGGCGGGAATTCGCGACATCCTGATCGTCACGGGCAGCGCCAGCGTTAGCGACTTCCTGCGCCTGCTGCGCAACGGGGAGGATTTCGGCGTGCAGCGGCTCAGCTTCGCCAGCCAGGAAGGCGAAGGCGGGATCGCCGACGCCTTGCGCCTGGCGGAAGAGTTCGCCGCCGGAGAGAGGATCTGCGTGATCCTGGGTGACAACATCATCGAAGGTGAGATTGGGGCGGCTCTCGAGAGCTTCGAGCACCAGGACGGAGCCAAGATCCTGCTCAAGGAAGTTCCTGACCCGGAGCGGTTCGGAGTCCCGGTATTCGAGGATGGCCGCATCGTCCGCATTGAAGAGAAACCGAAGCATCCCAAGTCGCGTTACGCGGTGGTCGGAATCTACTTTTACGACCGCACGGTTTTCGACCGCATCCGCAAGCTGAAGCCTTCCGGGCGCGGCGAGTACGAGATCACCGACGTCAACAACTCCTACCTGGCAGAGGGCAAACTGCACCACGAGTTGTTGGCAGGATGGTGGACTGACGCCGGCACGTTTGAATCGCTGTGGCAGGCCAGCTCGCTAGTGCGGGAAAAGGCAGCCAGCCAGGCTGAAACTCCGGCGGCGGCCGGGATAGGGAGGCGGTAGGTGAAGATCCTGATCGCGGGCGGGGCGGGATTCATCGGGTCGCACTTTGTCCGTCGCATGCTGGCACAGCATCCTGCCTATCAGATCGTGGTGGTGGACAAGCTGACTTATGCCGGCAGTCTTGCCAACCTGAAGGAGGCGCAAGCGAATCCCCGCTTCCGTTTCTGGCAACTGGATATCTGCGACCCGGAGGTGAACGAAGCGGTGCGCGGCGCCGACGTAGTGCTGAACCTGGCCGCCGAGAGCCACGTGGACCGCAGCATCGAAGATGCCAGCGTGTTCGTACGCAGCAACGTGGAAGGCACCTTCCGCCTGCTGGAGGCCTGCCGCCGGCAGCACGTCGGGCGCTTCGTGCAGGTAAGCACCGACGAGGTGTACGGCAGCCTGGGTCCGGAGGGGAAATTCGACGAGAACTCCCCGCTCTCTCCCAACAGCCCCTATGCTGCCACCAAGGCAGCGGCCGACCTGATGGTGCTGGCGGCCATGCGCACCCACGCCGTGCCGGCCATCATCACCCGCTCCAGCAATAATTACGGGCCGTTCCAGTTTCCCGAGAAATTCATCCCCCTGATGATCGCGCAGGCTATGGTGGGCGAGGCGCTGCCGTTGTACGGCGATGGCAGAAACGTGCGCGATTGGCTCCACGTCGAAGACCATTGCCGCGCGCTGGATGCCGTTCTGCACCACGGCAGGGAAGGCGAGATCTACAACATCGGCGGCGAGTTTGAGATCGAGAACCTGGAAGTGGCCCGGCGCATCCTCGACCAGTTGGGGCAGCCCCGAACGCTGGTGCAATTCGTCAGCGATCGTCCCGGCCACGACCGCCGCTATGCTATGAACTGCGACAAGATCAAATCGGAGTTGGGCTGGCAGCAGCAGTGGACTTTCGAAGCCGGCCTTCCCGAAACCATCCGCTGGTACCGCGAAAACCGCGAGTGGCTGGACGAGATGCGGAGCCCTGCCTATCGCGAATACTTTGCCCGCCACTACCACGACCGCGAGCGCACCCTGGCTCGCAAGCATTCTGCACGCTGATTCCGGCAGTAGTCCGGAGCGGCGGCTAACCCTCGGATCGCGTGGCAACCGCCAGCAGCGAAGTCCCAAAAGGCAGCACGCGGCCGGAACCGATCAGAGTCGCCTCCCTTTCACCGAGCCAGCGCAGGATACCGTTCAGGATCGGCACGGGCCGCAGTTCGGCGAAGAAGAGGTCGCGGGCTTGCGCGGGTGAATGAGTCTGGTGCGTCCAAGAGGTGGCGCGGCGCTTCAGCCACATGATGGGATACGTTGTTGCCATGAAGTAGCTGAGGTAATCGATTCTGAACCCCGCGGCCAGGAGCTTCTCTCGAAGTTGGCGCCGGTCGTAGCGGCGCTGGTGGCCGGCAAACTCGTCGGCATAACTCCACAGGCTCATGTGTGCCGGCACGGTGAGCAGGAGCTTGCCGCCGGGCGCGAGCAGGGCGCGGGCGGCCAGCAGGGCACGGTTTTCGTCCACCAGGTGTTCGATGACGTCGAACATGCCGATCAGGTGGAACTGGGTCTGGAAAGGCGGCGCGTGCATGTCGCCCTGCACCAGACCGCAATGCGTACGCTGCCGGGCGTAGCGCAATCCACCCGCGAACATGTCCATGCCGACAACGTTCTCCCTGCCGCCTGCTTTTTCCAGCAGGCGCAGCACGTTGCCGGTGCCGCAACCGATCTCCAGGGTTCGGAAGCCTGCCGGGAGTGACCTGGTGGCGCGGCGCAGCGCGGCGGCAATCACCTTGTTCCGTGCGATGAACCAGAAGTGGCAGTCCTCGGCCGCCACCAGTTCTCGGAAGAGGAGATCGTCGTCCGGATAGAAGGATTGTGCCGCGGCCGGACCTGGATGGGAAGCAGTCATGCCGAACGGACGCACTCCATGATGATGTGAGTGTAGGGAATGCGTAACAGATCGTGGCGGACCGTCGCCTGCACGGTGGGGAAGACCCGCGACGCGATCTGCACGTAACCTTCCTCGCTGCGCACGAACTTGCCGCGGTCGCGGCCAACGAGATAGCGCGCTACCGCCGACTGGTGCGGAGCAAGAACACCGTCCAGAGTGACCAGCTTGCCGCCCGGGCGGAGCGCATCATGCGCCATCTGGAAGAGCTGCCGCGCCTCAGCGTCGTCCAGGTGGTGGACGACCCCCAGCGCCAGCGCCACGTCGAAGTACGACCGCTGCGGTGGCTGGTATTCGCTCACACGGGCGCAAACGAACGTGAGGCGTGGAAATTGCCGGCGCGCCGCCTCGATGTATTGCGGGCTGGAGTCAAATCCCACGTACTCGGTATCGGGAAAGTAGGGCGCCACGGTTCCTGGGCCGCAGCCGATATCCAGAATGCGGCAGCCGGGCTGCGGTCTCACATATTCCTCGACGTAGCGCTTGATGTAGGCGGGCCCGCCAATCGCCTTCCAGAACCACCGGTAAGCGCCTGGCAGCGACAGGACGGAACGGACCCCAGCGGTCATCTCCAGGCCGCGCTTCTCATCCGTGGAATTCAATCACCGCCTCGATGACACGGCTCTGATCCGCCGCGGACAGGCCATTGTAGAAGGGCAGGCGAAGCAGGCGCTCGCTGACCGTCTCGGTAACGGGACAATCCCCCGGTTTCCCGCCGAAGCGCTTTCCCATGGCCGAGAGGTGCAGCGGCAGATAGTGAAACACGGCGAGGATCTGCCGCGCCTGCAGGTGGGCGATGAGCCCGTCGCGCCATTCCGGCGAGGGCATTACCAGGTAAAACATGTGATAAGGCTGCTCGCAGCTCTCGGGTACGAAGGGCAGTTGCACGCCATGCTGTTGCGCCCACACCTGCAGCCGTTCGCGGTAACACTCCCATATCTGGCGCCGCCTGGACTGGATCTGCTCACGGGCTTCCAGTTGCGCGTAGAGAAACGCCGCCAGCAGATCGGAGGGCAGGTAGCTGGAGCCCACGTCCACCCAGGTGTACTTGTCCACGTGGCCACGGTGGAACTGGCTGCGGTTGGTTCCCTTTTCCCGGATGATCTCGGCGCGCTGGATGTAGCGGGGATCATTGATGAGCAGCGCGCCCCCTTCGCCGCAGGTGAAATTTTTGGTCTCGTGAAAACTCTGCGCCGCCATGCACCCGAATGTGCCCAGATACTTGCCGCGGTACTTCCCGAACAGCCCGTGAGCATTGTCCTCGACCACGGGAATGTTGCGCCGTCTCGCCACGTCGAGGATCGCATCCATCTCACATCCCACGCCGGCGTAGTGAACGGCGACGATGGCCCGCGTGCGCGGCGAAACTAGGCGCTCCAGCCGGCGCTCGTCCAGGTTGAGCGTGTCCGGCCGAATATCGATGAACACCGGATGCGCGCCGCGCAGGACGAAGGCGTTGGCGGTGGAGACGAAAGTGAACGACGGCAGGATCACCTCGTCGCCGGGCTGGATGTCGAGTAGCAGAGCGGACATCTCCAGCGCGTGGGTGCAGGAAGTGGTGAGCAGAGCGCGGGCCAGTCCCAGCTCCTGCTCGAACAGCCGGCTGCACTTCCTGGTGAACTCGCCATCGCCGGCGATGTGTCCGCTCTCGAAGGCGGCGGCGAGGTAGCGGAGTTCATTGCCCGCCAGTCCGGCCTTGTTGAAAGGGATGCGATCGCTCATCTGCCGCTCGGGGCCCGCAAGCCGGGCCAATAGTGATACCAGAGCTCGACCGACCGAGTCGAGAACCCACATTTCTGATACCGGCGCTGTCCGCGCACGTTGCGGCCTTGCGTAACCACGGTCACCTCGGAAGCTCCCTGCTGCTGAAACCAGCGCAGCGCGGAGAGTACAAGCTGCTGGCCCAAGCCCCGGCCCTGTGCTTCTTGTGCAACGGCAAATACCCCGATCTGGCCGGTGGCTGCACTGAAATGACAGGTGATGTAGCCCGCGGGCCGGGATTGATGCTCTCCCACCAGCACAGCCTGCGCGTATCCCTGGGTGCTGTTTTCGATCCAAGTCTCGTACAGGGAATCGCAAAGCGAATCCGGAAGATTCTTGTCGTAGTAAAAGCGCGAGTCGCGATGGCTCACCCTGGCAATCGTCCGCAAGCCGGGCAGGTCCGCTGGCTGGAACGGCCGCACGCAGGCTGGGCCGGAATCCGGCGCCAACCCTGCCATCTCCATGCCCAGGGTGACGCGCACATCGACAAGATGGAAGCCTGCATCCTCGGCCAATCTCACCGTCTCCGCATCGGCCGAGTCCGCCAGGAAGTAAAGACAATCGATGCGCTGAGAATCGCACCAGCTTTGGATCCGCCCTAGCGATTCCGGGGTCAGCCGATTTACGTCGGCGCGTGCCATACGCCGGCCGAAGAACTCCGAATCCCAGTCCAGAATCCGGCAGAGGGCGTCCTCGCAGCCGGTCATCCGATCGCCTTGGAGCGGGAGGGTAGAGGCGCTTCCGCCTCGCTCGGCGCCGAGGCGGACTTCCCGGCAAGATTGCGTTCATGCTGGGCCACCGTCTGGATGGCGTAGCTGGGCCGGTCCATCATGCGGAAGTGCATGCGCGCCAAGTACTCTCCCATGATGCCCAGGGCAAACAGTTGCGCCCCGGCAAAGATGACGATGACGGATGCGAGGAAGGGAAAACCGGGAACACTGCGCCCGTGGATCCAGTAGCTGGCCAGCACGAACAGCAGGATAGCGAGCCCGAACAAGGTGAACACGAACCCCATGACGCTGGCCAGTTGCAAAGGCAGGGTGCTGAACCCCGTCATCATGGTGAGCGCGTGCCTCACCAACCGACGGAAGCTGTACCCGGATTCGCCCACACGGCGCGCTTCATGGCGGACCAGAATGGCGGCGAAACGGCTGCTGCCCCAGGTCAGTAGAACGTCGATGCAGACCGTGGGAGCGCTGTAAGAGGCAAAGGCCTCCCGTATCGGCCGGCGGAAAACGCGAAACGCCGACACCTGCCGTGCCACTTGCGCTCCCATTGTCCCCTGCAACACCCACTTCGTGACCTGGGATGCCAGATTGCGCCATAACCCGTGATGCCGCTCGTCGGGCGTCCCATAGACCACGTCGTATCCCTCCGCCAGTTTCTCCAACAGCTTGGGGATCTCCTCGGGAGGGTTTTGCAGATCGTCGTCCAGGGTGACCACCAGGTCATAGCGCGCGGCCCGGATGCCGCACAACAGCGCGTTGTGCTGGCCGTAGTTACGC
>Ga0187818_10001143_pt1 | contig 10563 bp, 7 predicted proteins | sample NC_wetland_sal_i_14_FD_130581 | JGI IMG/M metagenome (GOLD analysis project Ga0187818, IMG submission 130581) | Wetland sediment microbial communities from Neuse River Estuary, North Carolina, USA - SO4_3 | ecosystem: Environmental > Aquatic > Freshwater > Wetlands > Sediment | place: USA: North...
AACCGGGTCAGGCAATCCTCGCAGACCCGGCCGTCGCGGAGCAGCAGCGCATTCGCGCAGGCTAGGCGGTAGTTGTGCAGCGTCTGGACAACCTTGGCCGCCTCGGCGCGGGCCGCGTAGTACACGGCTGGCGACATCAGAGGGAACGTATTGTGGAAATGCACGATCTCGGCGCGGCTCTCGCGCAGTGTCTTGCGCAGCTTCGAATAGGCGACTGGGTTCCAGATTGCAGCTCCGGCAATATGAACTTTTCCCATGCTGTTGATGCTGTCGTTGTGAAGCGAGAATAGCTGGACGTCGTGCCCATGCTCTCGCAGGAGCGCGAGTTCCTGGGCGACGCATTGATCCTCGCCGCCCGCCTGCTGGTAGTAGTTATGAGCAATGAGGATGCGCATGATCGATCTATCGTCCCGATCCCGGATTAGGTTCTTGGTTCGCCTCTGCGGCCAACTCGCAAACTGAGCCGTTTGTTAAAATCCGCCCTGGCTCGGCGAGCGAGCGCATGCAGTGCAGCAACTGGTCAAGCCGCTGCCACTCCCCGTTCTCCTCCAGTTCCCAGGAATGGCCCCAGAGGTGGAACACACCGCCGGTCTCCGCGACCTGCTGCAGCATCCGAAACGCCAGGCGGGGCCAGTTCGAACCCCCTCCGAGTCGCAGATATCGCCAGAAATTCCCGATGGCGCCGCGTTTGGCGAAGTTCCGCAAGCAGCCAACCAGGGTATGGTCGCGAGCCTGCACCGAAGTCGGCATCAGCCAAATTCCGCCGGAAGGCCGCGGCGGAGCCAACGAGACCAGTTCCACGCTGCGAAGCCCGAGAAAACCGGCGCGTTTCGCCATCCCGATATGGATCCTGGAGAAGCGGCCTCGCGGTGGGCAGAACATCCGGCACGTTCGGCCCGTTTGGTCTTCCACCCAAGCCTTGGAGCCGGAGATTTCGTGCCAGGACTGCGATGACGGGATGTCCGTGAGCTGCTCATGCCGCAGCGTGTGGGCCCCGATCTCGAAGCCGCTCGACAACTGACGCAGCTGCGCCGAGGTAATGGTGCCGTACGGCGCTTGGCGCGGCACATAAAACGTACCGGCAATTCCATGCCGCGCCAGCATCTCGGCGACGCGGAGATCTAGCGGGTGCCCATCATCCCAACTCGTAGTCCAAAGCGCAGGGGGTCGCATGGCTGGCTGCTCACCCGACAGAATGTGCGATTTCCAAGCGCAAACCCCCGATGAGGCTCTCAACGCGGCGGAATGCAATGCGGCGCACCAGGGCGCGCCAAATACCGTGCGGTGTCCATGCGGATTGGAGCGTTCCCAGCATTGCTCGCGCGGAGGCATGTATCTCGTCGAGCAGCAGTTGCTGGTCAGTCTGCTGCGGGACCCCTGCCAGCACCCGGCGGATCACCTCGACGGTGACCGCGCGAAGCGGTGCTCCCGCTCGCGGATTGGCGAACGTTCGGCGGAGGGAGGTCGCTGAGTCGAAGACGAAATATGCGAGATCTTGTGATCGGGAAGTCCACTGTTCGAACGGCGATACTGATAAGGTTCCGGGATCCACAAAGGACAGGGTGCGCGATCCCGGATCGTATAAGATGTTTTCGAGGTTGAGGTCGCCATAGGTTTCGCCGGCCGACCATACGATGGTCATGGCCATAGCGATGCCCTGAGCCACCGACTCGACGTCGACGGTGTGCGATTGTCGACGGCGCTTGATGTGACACCATAGACTGCGGCCGGGGGCTTTGGTCATCACCAGGGCCGGCGGCGCGTCGCACCGCCAAAGCGGCGCTGGTACTGCGATCCGCCATCCCGCGAGGACCAGGCCGTCCAGCAGCGAATGAAGCCGGCAAAGCGACCCGAACTGTTCTGCCGCGGCGTTTTGCGTCAGCCCCGGCTTGTATAGCTTGACGACCAGTTCGTCCCTTTGTTCGTGCAGGTCGGACCCAGGTCGGGAAGCCGCGAGGATTATCGCCTGCTTGCCCTCGCCGAGCCGGCGTATCCCCCATTGTCCGACGGTCATGTCCGTGTCGAATTGTTGCAGGATCTCCCGCGTCTGCGCCGCCCACGAGACTGGACGCAATCCCGGCAGTCGGGCCAGGGCCGCCCAGCGGCCGGCCATGCCCACCAGACTCCCCACCAGGGCACCTAGCGCGGCGCCCCGCATACCCCAGAACGGGATTAGCATCGAACCAAGCGCCGCATTCGTCCCGGCCGAGGCAAAAGCCGCCCAAAAGATCGCCCGCGGATGCTCGACACTGGCCAAGCCGTTGGAGGCCGGGATGCCGATTGCCGTTATCAGAAGCGCGAAGCCAAGCAGGAGGATGATCTCCTCGTGACCTCGGTAATCGCCGCTGCGGAACAGCAGATGCATTGCCCAGTCCGAACCAAAGGCCAGAACCAATAGGAAGCCCCCCAGCAAGGCACCAAACGCGTATGCCTGCTGGACCAAGCGACGCCGCATCTCGACCACGCCCTCCCGTTGCATCGTCAGCGCTGTCGTCGGCAGCAGAATGTTTGCACAGCCAGTGACGATCGGGTTCGCGACGGCGACAATCGCCGCACACGCGGCGTAGATGCCCGCCACATGCGCCCCGTTGATCAGCACCAGAAGCCAGGAGGCGGCAGAACCCTGGATGGACACGGTGACCTGCGCGAGGACTAGCCAGCGTCCAAGGATCAGGTTCTCGACGATTTCGAGCCGCAATTGGCGCGGTCGCAACCGAAACCTTGCCCTCTTCACAACCAGCCATCCGCCGGCGGCGATGCAGAAACCGACGCCGCTCACGAGGAACGCCGCCTCCGCGGTCAAAGAGCCGGTCAGTCCAAGCCATGCAATTCCGCTGACCTGGACCATCGTTGCCAGGCAATCCATGGCCAGAGCTTGGACGACCTCGCCATGCGAGAACGAGAGCTGCCGGGCGAATTCCTTCAGAAACAGGAACGGGGCCAGCAGGCCGAGCGTCGCCGTGGTCAGCGCGAAATCGGGATCGCCGCCGCAGACGGCGGCGACGAGGCTGACCAGCAGCAGCCCTGAGGCCGCAATTGCCGCCAGTCCCAATCCCTGCAGCAACGCACCACCCGCGAGCAAAGCCGGCTCCAGTTTCGCCCGATGGCGGCGGATCGTGTATGGGATCGTGATCAGCGCCTCTTGAGTGCCGACCAGGAAAAACAGCACCGTCATCCCGACGGCATACTCGCCAAGCTCGTGCGGTGCTGCCCAGCGGCCGATCCCGACGGTGCAGAGGAAGCTTCCGGCGCTCACCACACCCTGGTCGGCCACCGCCAGAGTGTGTTGGGCAGGCACCAAGCGGACCAGCTTGCCCGGCCAAGTCTCGGATGTCGCTCTGCCATGCCCGAATTCGACTGCCGCTTCCTGCGGAGCGCGAATTTGGTACATCGCCCTAGGCGGCGGACGAAGGCGGCCGGGCGCCCGGAACCGGCACGGCGGCCAAACGAGTAGCGATGACGCCCATTGCATGTCGGAGCAACATTGCTGCCGCCAGGCCAGCAAAGCTGGGCACGATGTAGGCGTAGCGCCGCCAGAGCCGCCGCGGCTCGCAACATAGGCGGAAGACCCATTCGAGCCCATTCCGCTGCATCCATACCGGGGCCTGCGGCTTTACCCCGGCCAGGAAGTCGAACGCAGCGCCTACCCCGATCATGACCGACGCTTCGATCCGGCCGAGATGCTCGGCCATCCACCGTTCCTGCTTCGGTGTGCTAAGCCCAAGCCACAGGATGTCCGGGCGAGCGGCATTGATCGTATCGACGACTGACTGGTCCTCCTCCGCCCCGAGCGGCCGAAACGGCGGGCAAAAAGTTCCGCAGACGACAAGGCCGGGATTTGCCGCCGTCAGTGCGGCGCGCAGCTTTTCCGCTACCCCTGGCGCTCCACCGTAATAGAATTGGCGGTATCCCCGCCGCGCCGATACACCGGTCAGGCGCCGCATCAGGTCCGGGCCATAGACGCGCCGGATCACCTTCCATCCAAGCAGCCGCGCAACCCAAACCAGCGGCATCCCGTCCGGCGTGACCAGGCCGGCGGCATTGTGGATGTCGCGAAGCTGGGGATTCCCGCGGGCCTCCATGACGCCGTGCGCGCCGGTCACGCAGACGTAGCGGCGTTCGCGCCGTTTGATCCAGCCCTCGATCATGTCCGTCGCCGTAACCAAGTCGACGGCGCTCACTCGAACACCAAGGATCTCCACCCTTTTTTCGGCTGGTTCCGTCCCGCTATCCGGCTTTCCCATTCCGCTAGCTCGCTTCAGCAACGTACCCCAGGAATTTAGTGGCCGCGGTAAAGCCTAGTCGCGCGCCAGGAGGAGGTAGCCCTGGGTGAGCCGGTCCAACGGGCTAACCCTGAAGGGATTCCTCCACTGCATCGGAGCTCGGCTGAAAACGAACGGTACATTTTCACTTGTCCGCGGTGCGGGTTCGGCTATCAGGAGCAGGCACTTGGATTTGTGGATCCTGGACCGACACCGACAGCAAGTTTGGTCAGGCGCACAGCTGCGAGGGTTTCTACTCGCAGCGTCGTGCGCGCTCGCCCTGCTGCCTTGCAAGCCAGCACTCGCGCAGACTCAGCCGACAACACCGCTCGCGGAGACTCAGCCGGTCTCGACCGGCTACATGCTCACCCCCGGCGACCGGGTCGTGGTGGCGGTCCTCGGGCAGCCGGAATTTACCGGCGAGTTGCCGATCGATAATGACGGCGACATTGCGCTGCCGCTGATTGGTTCGGTGCACGTGGGAGGGCTCATGCAGGGGCAGGCGCAGGAGCTCATTCGCGCCCGCCTGGCAGACGGCTACCTAGTGAGCCCGAGCGTGAGCGTCCGGCTGGGCGAGCTGCGGCCGTTCTACATTCTCGGCAGCGTCCGCTCTCCGGGCGCATACCCGTTCCGGTTCGGCACTGTCGTTCGGGCTGCGATCGCCGCTGCCGGAGGCTACGCCGCCTCCGATCCGCTGCAACGCCAGGCGGTAGCGGAGAGCCTGACTGCCGAGGAACGGCTGCAGCAGCTCGTGCAAAAGCAGGCCGTGCTTCTGATCCGCCAGGCGCGCCTGCAGGCGGAGGTCAAAGAGCAGGATGGGTTCGCCATCCCGGACCTGCCGGAGAGGCCACCCGAAGACCAACTCGCACAAATCGTCGGGGCGGAGACCGATGCTTTGACATCGCAACTCCGCATGGTGAGGGCGAAAGTAGATCTGCTGCAATCGCAGAAGCCGCGTATACAAAGCCAGATTGAGGCGACAAACTCGGAGATATCCAGTGCAACCAAGCGGCTTCAACTTGTCCGTAGCGAAATGCAACGGTCGAACGCATTGGTGCAGCAAGGCATAGGAACCCGGACAATTGCAGTACAGAACAAGCTTGCCGAGGCGACGGAGGAAACCAACCTTTGGCGCCTCAAGGGCGAAATCTTCCGTCTCGAACGCGAAACTGGCGAAATCGACTTGAGGATCGCGGCTGAACAGCTTTCGTTGCGGAACCAAGCCACCACCGAGCTCAGCACGGTTCGCAGCCAGATCGCCGAGCTCGATGTATTGGTTCCGGCGGCGCGCAAGCAGCGCGATTGGAAACTGAAGCAAGCTGGGCTCGTCGATCCGGAGGGGGAGTACCGCATTACGATCACCCGGGTACGTGCCGGCGTGGCAAAGGTGCAAGCCGCCGACAGCAAAAGCCTGCTCGAGCCTGGCGACCTGATCGAGGTGAAACCGGTGGCGCCTGCCTCCGGCTGGCCGCGATACTCGACGGCGCGGTCGCCGCTCGGCCGCGCTGCGCAACCCTGAGCGATGCCGGCCAGCACGGCGCCGGCTGCTGCGTTGAAGGTTCGAGCAGGCGGCCCACGGCAAACTTACGACGGCCTGAGCGGGAAAACGGGGTCCACAAAGGAGGCCAGCGTCCGTTTGGGCACGCGCTTAGCTTGTGTCGCGGTGACCGTCACCGCATCCGCATTACTCCTATCGGCACAATGCCACGCCCAAAGCGCCGATCGTCTCCCGACGGTGCTGTCCGGTATCCCCTATTCGCGCTGCCCGATCCAACGGTCGTTCTACGTAAGCCCTGACGGAGATGACGCTAACCCAGGGACATTGGGTGCCCCTCTTTCGACGGTACACAAGGCTCTGAGAGCTACCGCCGCTGCAATCGGCAGCGGCATGACGGGTGACATCGTCATCAATTTCCGCGGCGGCCGCTACCGACTGGAGACGCCCCTTATTTTCGGATCGGCCGAATCCGGTCGGAATGGCTGCAAACTCGTGCTGCAAAGTTATCCCGGAGAACAGGCGTCGATTGACGGCGGCCGACGGATTTCCGGATGGGTGCTGGACGATAACGAAAGGCACATCTACCGTGCCTATACGGGGCGAGACTGGAACTACCGGCAACTCTATGTGAACGGCCGGCTTACGCCGCGTGCCCGGATGGATTTGCACCAGGGCAATCTGAGTCGGACATCAAATGGCTTCGTGGCCTCGAGGTCGTCGGCGACCGCTTGGGAGAGCCTAACTGATGCCGAGATCGTGATGCTGGGAAAATGGATGTCCATCCGCTGCCCGATCACTTCCGCCACTGCAAACGCAATTACAATCGCTGAACCGTGCTGGAAGAACGCTCGGTGGGCAAGGCGATGGGGCGCGACGCATCCATCTTGGATCGAGAACAGCCGCCAATTCTTGCATAACCCTGGCGAATGGTTCTTCGATCGCAACTCAGGATATGTATATTATATTCCCAAGCCAAACGAAGACATCTTCACTGCCGAGGTTACCGCTCCCTTCACGGAAGATCTGATTTTCGGCGAAGATGCTCACGATATAATATTCCGGGATCTGAAATTCACACACTCGAATTGGGTGGCCCCCGACACGCCCAATGGCTACGTCGGCCTGCAAGCTGGCTATCATATCGTCGGGGGCGACGGCACCTTAGCCGAGATGCATTCGGCAATCCGGTTTTCCGACAGCCGTGACATCATTTTTGAGGGCAATTTGTTCAAGGGGCTCGGCTCTGCAGCGCTCACCTTCGACCACGGCAGCCATCATATTTACATTCTCGGTAACCGATTCGTTCAAATCGCCGGTGGCGCAATGCAATTTGGCCAAATTGACGATGGGGCCGAAGTCAATCCCGCAAAACAGAATCGTTCCTATTTCATACGCGATAATTATATCAGAGACATTGGACTAGAATACTTCGACAATGCCGCGATTGCTGGGTTTTATGTAGCCGACCTGGTGGCTGAACACAACGATATCGAGTCGGTTCCTCACTATGGTATAAGCATCGGCTGGGGATGGGGCAAGGATCCTTCGTATAGCCGCGGCAACCGAATCGCATGGAACTATATCCACGACTTTTCACAAGTCTTTAGCGATTCGGCAGCTGTTTATACTTTGAGCGAGGCACCAAACACTCTGATCAACGACAATTACATCTCGGGCGGCGGTCGCGGTTACGGCTGCCTCTACCCGGACGAAGGTTCCGCCTATCAACATTGGACGCGAAACGTCTGCGAGAACGTCAGGGAATGGCTGCATCTTTGGACCACCTCGATCCACGACAATAAGATCAATGGTAATTTTGTCGATACCGCGGATATGGAAGATGAAGGCCGTGACAACGACATCTCGAACAATATCATTGTATCTGCTGGCAACTGGCCATCCGCGGCGCTCAGGATCAAGGCGCAGGCGGGACCTCAATCCCCGGCAGGCCGGGCGATAGGGCCGCCTTGAACAACATTTTGCTCGTCCGAGGGCGATCCGGATATCCGGCCCGCCGTTCCGCCGCACCAGCTGCTGGAGAAGGCTGAAAGCCTGCTACGGCGTCCGGCGTAGCTGATCAACCGCTGTGTGGCCGTCTCGACAGCCGCGACCATTTCAAAATCGGCGAAGACATCGCCTTGCACAAAACCTTTGGCGGTCAGTTTGCTTCAAAAAGGTTGTGCCTGACGCAGTAGTACTATTGGCGGACCGCCACAATGTCAGATGGAGTTATTCCTATTGGCACTTCGGTCGGATTAGCCCGTCCTGGCGCTGTTTTCTCGGGATCGCGCGATGCTGCAATAACGCCATAAAGAATGGGAGCATGCGACGATGAACGAGGGAAATCTAGCACTTGTCACCGGAGCCGGCGGGTTCATTGGACACCACCTAGTGAAGCGCCTGGTTAGCCAGGGATGGCGCGTGCGGGGAGCAGATCTCAAACGTCCGGAATACGAAAGATCGCACGCGGAGGAGTTCGTCGTTTGCGACCTGCGGCGTGCCGATGACTGCATGGAGGTGTGCAAGGATGTGGTCCGCATCTTCCACTTAGCCGCGGACATGGGAGGCATCGGCTACATCACCGCCTCGCACGCGGAGATCGCGATCAACAATGTCTTGATCAATGCGCACGTGCTGGCCGCGGCGAAAGCTCAGGGCGTCGCGCGCTTTCTGTTCTCATCCTCCGCCTGCATCTATCCGCAGCATCTCCAAAAGGACGCTGATGTCGTGCCGCTTCGGGAGGAGGATGCATTCCCCGCGGATCCCGAAGAGGGCTACGGACTGGAAAAGCTCTTCGCGGAAAAGCTCTGCCAGTACGCAACGGAGGATTACGGCCTGGAAACCCGAGTGGTGCGGTTCCACAACGTCTACGGACCCCTCGGCAGCTATGACGGCGGCCGCGAGAAAGCTCCCGCGGCTATCTGCCGAAAGCTAGCTCTGTGTGCCGACGGCGGAGAGATCGACATCTGGGGTGACGGCCGCCAGACCCGCTCTTTCATGTATGTCGACGATTGCGTCGAGGGCATCCTGCGCATCATGGATTGCGATTACGGACGCCCGCTCAATCTCGGCACCGACGAGTTGGTGACAATCGACCAACTGGTGGACATCGTGGCCGAGATTGCCGGCAAACGGATCGTCAAACGGCACGACGTATCCCGCCCGCAGGGGGTCCGCGGCCGCAACAGTGACAATACACGTTTGCTTCGCACGCTCGGATGGGAGCCGAGAATAACGCTGCGGCAAGGATGCGTGCCGACCTATCGCTGGATCTCCGAACAGCTCGCCGCAACAGAGCCAGGTGCATCACAGGCTGCGGACTGACCGCCGGTGCACTGGAGTGCGCGGAAATGAGCAAGCTCGAACCGGTTCTTGCGCCTTCGCTCCACAGTGGGATCGAAGGTGCCTCAACCCCGATTGTGTCCTGGACGCCACGCGTTCGCCGACGAGTGACGGTCGCGCTGATGCTTTTGGCCGCCGACCTCGCAGGCGGGGCCGCCGCCCTCTCTTTGGCGGCGACCATCACCACCCCGGACGTCCGGTTCGGAGCTGTGCTGGTCGTCGCCGCAACGCTGCTCTATGCTTTGCTCGGCCTCTATAAGGGGATTGGGCCGTCGCCTTGCGAGCGCTTGCGACTGCGCGCCAGCGCAGTGCTTCTTCTCGCAACTTTCATATGCACGAGTAGAATAGCCATCGGCGATTATGAGCTGGTCCCCTTCATCGCGTTCAGTTGCGTGTTCCTTTTGGTGATCGGGTACTATGCGGAGGCGGTCGCACGCATTTTCCTGATACGGCGCGATCTTTGGACGGCGCCCGCCGTCTTTGTCGGCTGCACTCAGGCCATCCGCCAGCTTGCCAGGTTTCTGACACAGCATCCGGAATTCGGCATCAAGCCTGTCGGGGGTGTGTACACGCTGGGTGAGGATAGCGAGCCCGGGGGATGGCCCCTGCCGGCGCTGTCCGAGATCGACCTCGATAAGGACGCATCGCCGGTCGAGATCTTGGTATTCGGTTCGGCCGAGGACGCCGCCGCTCTAGGGCTGGACTGGCGTCGGCGGCTGAACGCCACAGAACTCGTCATCGCGGGACCAGGCGGTTTTGGACAACTGCAGACCCTTTGGGTGAATACGAGAACCTTGGGCGGCGTGATCGGCATCGAATTGCGCCGCGACCGCCGCCGTAACTGGAACCGAATCATCAAGCGGCTGATGGATCTGACGCTCGCCATTCCGGGCTGCATTATCGCTGCGCCGATCATCGCCCTTGCTGCCGCCGCTATCCGTCTGGCCGACGGCGGGCCAAGTTTTTATGTGCAGGAGCGAGTTGGCGAAAATGGCAGCAGGATACGGGTCTGGAAACTTCGGACGATGTACAGAGATGCCGAGGAACGTCTTGACGCTCAACTGGCCGCCGACCCGCAAGCACGCCTCCAATGGCAACGCTACTTCAAGCTCGCCGACGACCCCCGAATCCTGCCCGGAATTGGCTCGTTTCTGCGCCGGACCAGCCTGGACGAGTTACCGCAACTCTGGGCGGTTGTCCGCGGGAAGATGAGTTTGGTCGGGCCGCGGCCATTGCCCACCTATCATGTCAGATCGTTCGACCTGGAGTTCCAGGCCATTCGATCCGCGGTTCTGCCCGGGTTGTCTGGGCTATGGCAGGTCGGGGCGCGGAGCGACGGCGACTTGGAGGTACAGAGAGCTCAGGATCTATTCTACATCCTCAACTGGTCGATCTGGCTCGACCTCTACGTCCTGATGGAGACGCCTCTCGCGGTACTCTGCGAGCGCGGCGCGCGATAAC
>Ga0187818_10001146_pt1 | contig 10546 bp, 8 predicted proteins | sample NC_wetland_sal_i_14_FD_130581 | JGI IMG/M metagenome (GOLD analysis project Ga0187818, IMG submission 130581) | Wetland sediment microbial communities from Neuse River Estuary, North Carolina, USA - SO4_3 | ecosystem: Environmental > Aquatic > Freshwater > Wetlands > Sediment | place: USA: North...
ATGGTTGCCCGACGCGATGGCTGGTCCGACTCCGGTCAGCGCCCTGATCCATGCTGCCACCATGGTCACGGCGGGCGTCTACATGGTCGCGCGCCTGAATTTCCTCTATTCGATGGCGCCGGCGGCGATGATCGTGGTGGCGACGGTCGGAGCCGTGACCGCGCTGTTCGCGGCGACGATTGGCATCACCCAGACCGATATCAAGCGCGTGCTCGCCTATTCGACCATCAGCCAGCTTGGCTACATGTTTGTCGGCGTCGGCGTCGGCGCCTATGCGGCCGGCGTGTTCCACCTGATGACCCATGCGTTCTTCAAGGCTTGCCTGTTCCTCGGCGCGGGATCGGTTATCCATGCGATGGGTGGCGAGCAGGATATGCGCAAGATGGGCGGGCTGCGCGACCGCCTGCCGATCACGTTCTGGACTTTTCTGGCGGCGACTCTCGCCATTTCCGGAGTGCCGCCGTTTGCCGGCTTCATGTCCAAGGACGAAATTATCTGGCGCGCCTATGCCCACGGTCACGTCGCGATTTGGGCGTTGCTCTGGATCGGAGCCGGCGTCACGGTCTTCTACATGTTCCGCCAGGTCTACATGACGTTCTTCGGCGAATTTCACGGGACTCATGAACAGGAGCATCATCTCCACGAATCGCCGCCCTCGATGGCGCTAGTGCTGGTTGCGCTCGGCGTGCTCTCGGCCGTCGGCGGTTTCGCCATGATCCCCGAGTTCATCGCGCCCTTTGCACCGTTCGAGCGCTTCCTTGATCCGGTCTTCAGCTCCCCGCAGACGCGCGAGATAATCGAGGCCGGTATCCACGACAAAGGCGTCGAAGCGATTTTCGCCGGGCTCTCATTATTGATGGTGTTTGGCGGGTGGATGCTCGCGGATCTGACCTACCGCCGCAAGATCTTGAGCGCGGATCAGATGGGCGAGTTCGCCAGCGGCGTGCTCTATCGGCTTTCGCTCAACAAGTATTACGTCGACGAGGCCTACAACGCGGCAATCGTGCAGCCCTACCTGTTGGCGACGCGCGCGATGGCATGGTTCGACCTGCACATTATCGACGGGATCGTGAACCTCACGGCGCTGTTCACCGTGCTCGGCGCATGGCTCTCCGGTTTATTCGACAACTATGTCGTCGACGGTCTCGTGAATCTGGCCGCGAATTCGACGCTTGCCGCTGGCGGGCGCTTGCGCCGCCTGCAAACCGGCTCGATCAACGGTTACCTCTACGGAATCCTGGCCGCAGTGATGCTGATCCTGCTGGTGCGCGCTGTCCTGCGCGCATAGACGCGGACCGCCAAGGAGCCAAGTCAAGTAGCGAGGCGCTTGCAGTGAACCCGAGCAATGCAAGCACACGGTAAAAGCGACGCGACTGAAAAAATGATCTACCCGCTGACACTGATTACTTTCATTCCGCTGGCCGGGATGCTGCTCATCTTATGCTGCCCGGCGGGGCTCAAAGTTGCTTGCAAGTGGATCGCGGTGCTCGCGACCCTCCCTCAACTCGTGATTGCGGGATGGCTCTATGCGAATTTCGATACCACCACCACCGCGATTCAGTTCGTCGAGCGCACCCCCTGGATTCGCGCCTACCATATCTTCTATTTCATGGGCGTCGACGGTATCAGCATCTCGATGGTGCTGCTGACCGCGCTCATCTGTTTCATCTCGGTTTTCGCCAGTTTCGGTATCGATCGCGCCGAGAAGGGTTACTACGCCCTTCTGATGCTGCTCGACACCGGCATGATGGGCGTGTTCGTCTCGCTCGATTTCTTCCTCTTCTACATCTTCTGGGAGGTGATGCTGCTGCCGATGTACTTCCTCATCGGCATCTGGGGCGGTCCGCGCCGCGAATACGCCGCGATCAAATTTTTTCTCTACACCTTGCTCGGCTCGGTCCTGATCCTGCTCGCGATGCTTGGGCTTTATTACTACGGCGCCGAGCCCACCTTCGACATGACCCAGCTTGCCGCCCAGGCCGGCCATTATTCGATCGCCTTCCAGCGCATCGTCTGGATCGCGCTGTTCATCGGTTTCGCGATCAAGATTCCGGCCTTCCCCTTCCACACGTGGCTGCCCGACGCCCACGTCGAAGCGCCCACCGCGATCAGCGTCATCCTCGCCGGTGTGCTGCTCAAGATGGGCACCTACGGCATCCTGCGCGTCAACTATCCGATTCTGCCCGCGGCGAGCCACGAATTGGCCTGGCTCTTCCTGGGCGTCATCGGCACCGTCAACATCGTCTACGGCGCGATGTGCGCGATGGCCCAGAAGGATTACAAGAAACTCGTCGCCTATTCTTCGATCAGCCATATGGGTTACGTGATGCTCGGGATGGCGTCGTTCACCGCGGCCGGAATCAACGGCGCCGTGCTCCAGATGTTCAACCACGGCACCATTACCGCGATGCTCTTTATCCTGGTCGGCGTCATCTACGACCGCGCGCACCATCGCGACATCGACGGCTTCGGCGGCCTCGCCCAGCGGATGCCGGTCTACGCCGGTATCACCGGCTTCGCCTTCTTCGCCGCGATGGGATTGCCGGGACTCTCCGCCTTCATCTCCGAGGTCCTCGTCCTGATCGGCGCATGGCAACCGCATCCGATCATGACGATGCTTGGCGCCGCGACCGCCGTGCTCACGGCGGGCTACCTCCTGTGGTGCTTCCAGCGCATCTACCTGGGGCCGCTCAACGAAAAGTACCAGGCCCTTCCCGATCTCAGCCTGCGCGAGGCCTTTACCCTTGTTCCATTAGCGATAATCGTGCTGATTCTCGGCGTCTATCCGCATGCGGTGCTGACCCTGCTCAACACCTCGCTCGTCCACTTGAACCAGGTCGTCTTGACCGCCGCTCCGGGTGCGGCGATCGCGCTTCACTAGAGGCGCGCATCCGCGCGTACCACCATGGACCTCGGCAGTCTCGCAAGCCTCCGCTACTTCTACCCCGAACTCCTGCTCACCGCGGGCATGCTCATTCTCGTGCTGATCGATCTGGTGCTCCGCGACAAGGCGATCCTTGGCGACCTCGCGCTGATCATCGCGGCTGGGGCGCTGCTGGCGATCGGACTCGAGCCGCACTCCACCGGCGCGTGGCTGTTCAGCCGGATGCTGGTTTACGATTCGTTCGCCCTGTTCTTCCGCGCGTTGATCGCACTGGCAGCACTGGTCGCTGTCTGGATGTCGATGGGGTCGGAGGAGGTTCATCATTGCGAGCAGGGCGAGTACTATGCCGTGCTGCTCGCCAGCACGCTCGGGATGTTCCTGATGGCGGAAGCGGTCAACCTCCTGATGGCCTACCTTGCGCTCGAATTCGTCAGCCTCACCTCCTACGTTCTCACCGGCATCCTGAGGCATAACCGCCGCTCCCAAGAAGCCGCCCTCAAGTATCTGATCTACGGCGGCGTCGCCTCCGGCACGATGATCTACGGGATGAGCTGGATTTTCGGGCTTGCCGGCTCGCTCGACTTCAACGTCATCAACCGTGCGCTGTTTGCCGGCGGCCAGGCTCCCGCGCTCGCGATCTTCATCGCCCTGGTGTTGATCCTGACCGGTATGGGCTACAAAGTCGCCTCGGTCCCGTTTCACATGTGGGCGCCTGACGTTTACGAGGGCGCGCCGATTCCGATTACGACTTTTCTCGCCGTCGGCTCCAAGGCCGCCGGCTTCGCACTGTTGACGCGCTTCTTTTATCCCGCCATTTCCCACCTGGCGGCGGGTGGAAGCTGGGATGCGCTCAAGGGTGTCGAATGGCCGCAATTGCTGCTGATCATCTGCGCCGTCACGATGACGCTCGGCAATCTCGCCGCGCTCCAGCAGGACAATATGAAGCGCCTGCTCGCCTATTCGAGTATCGCGCAAGCCGGCTACGCGCTGATGGGTTTCGTGCTGCTTTCCAATGAGGGCATCCGCGCGATGCTGGTCTACCTGTTCGCCTACTACGTGATGGACGCGGGCGCCTTTCTGGTCGTGATGATCGTCGCCAACGCAACCGGACGCGAGGATATAGGCGCCTATCGCGGACTCGCCTGGCGCGGCGGTGCCGTTCCCGCGATCGCGCTCGCCATCTTTCTGCTCTCCCTTACCGGCATTCCCGCGACCATCGGCTTCATCGGCAAGTTCTATGTCTTCGCCGCCGCCATCCGCGAGCAGTTCTACGTCCTCGCCGTGATCGGCATCCTGAATTCGGTTGTCTCGCTCTATTACTACATGCGCCCGATCAAGGAGATGTTTCTAGAGCAACCTGAGGGTGATCAACCGCCGTTCGCGATCGAAGTCTGGAACTACGGCCTGATGGGAGTACTGGCAATCGCAACCGTCGCGCTCGGATTGTACCCGCCGCCAATTATCGCCTTCGCCAGCCGCTCGCTTCATTTCTTCGTCGGTCCTTCCTGAGCGCTCGTTCAAGGGCGTCGGATGGTGTGGGATGCCGTCGGCGCTAGCGCTTTCACCGCCGCGCTGTTCGGTGCTAAGCATCCACTAGCATCTCCGGCTATCGAGCCGCGCGACGCGGCCATATCCGGACACAGTGAGGAAGCATCCAATGGCGAAAAGCACCGAACAAATCGTGACCGAACTGGCCGACCGCGAGGCCATCCGTGAACTGCCGCAGCGCTATTGCGACTGTGTATGGCGCGGCGACGTCGAAGGGATCGTCAACCTCTTCACCGAAGACGGCAACTTCACCGTCATCGGACCTAACCGCGAAAACTCGACCACCGGACGCGCCAATCTGCTCAAGTCCTACACCGACGGCCTGAAAACGCTGACGCCGCGTCCCTACATCCACAATCATGTGATCGAATTGAAGGGCGATGGGCGCGCGACTGGCCGCTGCTACGTCGAGTTGCGCGACGCCAGCAACAAAATGGCTTGGCTCGGCACCGGCTTTTATCATGACGAGTACCGCAAGGTTGGCGACCAATGGAAGTTTCATGTCCGCCGCTTCCAGCAGGTGCACATGGAGCCTCGTCAGCGATGATTTGTCGCCGGCCTCTAGTGCCGGCAATTGATTTCGATTTGGGAGGAAACCGCGATGGCGAAAAGCGTGGAACAAATCGCGAACGAATTGGCCGACCGCGAGGCGATTCGCGAACTGCCGGTAAAATATTGCGACTGCGTCTGGCGCAACGACGTCTCCGGGATCGTCGATCTCTTTGCCGCCGACGGCGCCTTCATCACCAAGGGCCACAAGCGCGAGCACGTGGCCTCGGGACGCGACGCGCTGCTCAAACTCTACGGCTCCATCACTGCGGGCGACATCACGCCCCGGCCCTACATCCACAATCACGTGGTCGAGCTCAAGGGTGACGGCCGCGCGACCGGGCGCTGCTACGTCGAGTTGCGCAACCTCAAGAAAAATATGGAATGGGCCGGCACCGGCTTCTACGACGACGAGTACATCAAGCTCGGCGGCGGCTGGAAGTTCAAGTCGCGCACCTTCCAGCGCGCGGCCTGACCGGCGCGCAACCGCGGATTGAGCGCAAACTTGCCGACCGGCGCGGATGGGATTCTCTACGTCGTCGGGACCCCGATCGGCAATCCCGCCGACATCACCGCACGCGCCCTCGAGGTTCTCGCCGCGGTCGATCTGATCGCATGCGAAGATACGCGCCGCACCGGACGCATCCTTGCCGCGCATTCGATTCGCACTCCGATGCTCAGCTATTTCGAGCATAACGAGGTCCGCCGAGCGGCCGAGCTGGTCGATCGCCTCCGCCGCGGCGACAAGATCGCGCTGGTGACCGACGCCGGCACGCCCGCGATTTCCGATCCCGGCTACCGCCTCGTGCGCGCCGCGATCGAGGCCGGTGTCCGCGTAACCGCCGTGCCTGGTCCCTCGGCGGTGGTCGCCGCGCTTTCGATCTCCGGGCTTCCTACCGACCGTTTCGTCTTCGAGGGCTTCTTGCCGGCCAAAGCGGCGGCGCGGCGCAGCGCTCTTTTGGCGCTCGCGCATGAGGCGCGGACCATCGTGTTCTTCGAGGCGGGCCGCCGTCTCGGCGAATGCCTGACCGAGATGGCGGCCGTCTTTGGCGCCGATCGCATCGCGGTGGTCTTCCGCGAGCTCACCAAAACCTACGAGGAAATCGTACGCGGCACGCTCGCCGATCTCGCGAGCCGTTTCAGCCGGGAGCCGGCGCTCGGTGAAGTAACGCTGGTGGTTGAGGGAGCGCGCGAACCTTCCGCCGATCGCGAAAAGGCGCCCCACGCGCTCGACGAAGCGCGCGCTGTCGAGGTCCTGCGTGAGGCCGGCTTGAGCCTCAAACAGGCCGCCGCCGCCGTCGCCAGGCTCACCGGAGGCAGCCGCCGCGAAATTTATCAGGCCGCCCTGCGCGCCCGCGGGTCCTAGCGGCCCGTCGGCAATGGAATGCCGCCACGACTCCACGGATTATCTGGGAATCCCGCAAACAGGCTACGCCCGAGCAACGCGAGCGAGGGTGTCCAGCGCCGGCATGGAATGCCGCTAGCGTAGGGTGCGGAAAAAGGCGCGGATATCCTCCACCAGCCGCTCTGGCTCCTCCATCGGCGCGAAATGCCCGCCAGACGGCATCACCGTCCAGCGCTTGAGATTGTAGTAACGCTCAGCCCACTTGCGCGGCATCAGCATCACTTCCTTCAGAAACACGGCCGCCGCCGTCGGCGCCTCGACCACGGGCATTCGTTCGTGTGACGGTTTCCACGGATTATGCCGCGCCTCGTAGTAGTAGCGCGCCGACGTCCCGTAGCTTTCCGTCAGCCAGTAGAGCGTCATCGTCGTGCACAGATCGTCCTTGCTGAACCGCCGCTCGACCTCGCCGCCGCAATCGCTCCAGGTGCGCCGCTTCTCCGTGATCCATGCGCACAGCCCGGCCGGCGAATCGTTGATCGCTGCCGCCACCGTCTGCGGCTTGGTGCTCTGTAGCTGCATATAGCCCGATTCGTTCTTGATAAAGGCGCGGTTCCGATCGCGCCAGCCTTCCTCGCCCGCACCGAAATCTTCGGGTTTCGGACCCTGGCCACCGCCGAAAAAGGAGAGCACTGCGAGCATGTTCAGATGAATCCCGATCAGGCGGTCGGCGTATTTGTGACCGAGTTGCGCCGTGATCAGCGCGCCCCAGTCGCCGCCCTGCGCCGCGAACTTATCGTAGCCGAGCACCTCCTGCATCAGCGTGACCCACAGGTCGGCCGTGCGCCAATAGTTGATTCCCGTAGTCGTAAGCGGCGTCGAGAAACCATAGCCCGGCAGCGACGGCACCACCACGTCGAACGCGTCGGCCGGATCTCCTCCGAACGCAGCCGGGTCCGTCAGCGGCCGAATCACCTTGTGGAAGTCCCAGAACGTCCACGGCCATCCATGGCTCAGGATCAGCGGCATCGGCTTCGGTCCCTTGCCCGGCTCGTGGATAAAATGGATCGGGATCCCCTCGATCTCGGTCTTGTAGTTTGCAAACGAGTTGATCTCGCGCTCATGACGGCGCCAGTCGTATTTCCAACCCCAGTGCTCGACCAGTTCCTTCAGGTAGGCCGTATTCGTGCCGTATTCCCACTTCGAATTGCCGAAATCGCGTGGGAAGCGCGTGCGTGCCAGCCGCTCGCGGAGATCATCGATCGCCGCGTCGGGCACCGAGATAACAAAGCGTTCTTTTTTCACGCCAAATTCACCTGCGCCGGTAATTCGATCGCCAATTCGCCGCGCTCCGGAAACATCAACCCGCACCGCGCCATCACCGGCCGAATCGAATCGATAAACGCCGCCGCGATCTCCCCGCTATCATGCTGCTTGAGGCCGGCCTCGATACAGTAGCGATTCCCGGCAGTGCCCGGCCGTCCGAAAATCCGCATCGAGGCGACGAACCATTTCCTGAAGCGCCGCTGCACCTCGGCCCGCGTCGCATCGTCCTTGCACATCCGCTCCAGGCAGAGTTCGCCGTAATTCTTGTGCCGCTCCTCGTCCTTGAGGATCAGCTTGTTGGCCTCGGCCAACGGTAGATAGCTGCCCCGCATGTACTCGCTCAATTGAAACGTTGCCGCGCGATCGATCAGGAAGTTGAACAGCGTCGCGTCGATCCAGTCCTCGATTCGCGTATCGCTCTCGTCGCCGGTAAAGCGCGACGCCGCCCGCTGCCGATCGCGCACGTACGCCTCCAGATCCACGCCCAGTTCCTCCATCAGCGGCGCCACCAGCTTGAAATGCCTCAGCTCCTCCGCCTGAAACCGCGTCAGCCGGATCTTGTCGTCCACTCCCGGCGCATGGATCAGGCACTGGCCGAAGACCTCCGCCGTCGCGACTTCACGACCGGCCTGCTTGTCCATCAGCGTCAGCACCATTTTCCGGTAACGCTCGTCCGGAATCTCATCCTTGTTGCGGATTACAGGCGCGGTCATCACACACCTCTCGCTGAACCTCTGAAATGATCTGGCGGACGCGCAAAACTCGCGCTTTTGCCCCGGCCGCGATCGCGCCAGGCTTCCCGCACGCAAGACGGCTGCTCGATTGTGGGGAGAGCGCGGGCTCCCCCCACGACAATTCCCTAACGTCCGGCCGCTGCCAGCGACAGCTCGTCGCTCGCGATCGTCTTGTGCGGATTGAAGTGCGGCAGCACATGCTTCCCGATCAGCCGGAGCGACTTCATGATGTTCTGATGTGGGATGCGGCCGGCCTGCTTGAACATGATCACCTGGCTGAGCCCTGACTTCTCGAACGTCTCGAGCTTGCGGTTCACCTCGTCCGGATTTCCGACCACGACCATATGATGCTGTTTCAACTGCGCGTCGGACGCATCCTTCGGGTCGAGGTCCATCGACATCAGGTTGCGCAGGTATTCGTACGAGTAGAGCTGGTTCTTGACCATCAGCGGCTCGAACAGCTTGGCGACGTTGTGCATGAACCAGCGCGCGCCTTCGAGCCCGATCGCCTCCTCCTCCTTGTTCTCGCACACGTGGCAGATGATCATCCCGGCGAACTCTTCGTTGACCACCTTGGGTATCTGGTCGCGCCGCTGGCTGCTCGCCTTGCGATAGCTCGCCATCGACTTCTGCACCTGCTCCCAGTTCAGGCTGAAGCTCAGCACTCCGAGCCCGCGGTCGCCCGCCATCTGGTAGCTGTCCGGCGCCACGCACGCCATCCACATCGGCGGATGCGGTTTCTGGATCGGCTTGGGCACGACCCGCCGTGGCGGAATCTTGATCAGCTTGCCGTCGTACTCCAGGATCTCCTCGGTCCATGCCTTGACGATTATTTCGAGCGCCTCGCGCACTTCCTCGCGCGTCTGGTCGTAGTCGACGCTGAAGCCGTCCAGTTCCTGCGCCGTGGTCGATCTCCCGGTGCCCAGCTCCATCCGGCCGTTGCTCATGATATCGAGCACTGCGGCCTGCTCCGCCACCTTGATCGGATTGTTGAATTTGAACGGCAGCAGCCGCACGCCGTGGGCGATCCGGATATTCTTGGTGCGCTGGCTGACCGCGCCATAGAAAACCTCGGGCGCGGGACTATGCGAGTACTCCTCGAGAAAATGATGCTCGACCTCCCAGACGTAGTCGATCCCGATACGGTCGGCCAGTTCGATTTGCGCAAGCGCCTGCCAGTAGATGTTGTATTCGCTTAGCGCGTTCCACGGACGCGGCGTTTCCATTTCGTACAGCAAACCAAACTTCATAGCTCCTCCGTCGTGGGTGGCTTGGCGTTCTCACCCCGAACTCGGGATTCTCGCTTTTTTGGAAACGCTTTGCAAAGCATCAAGCGAACGCTTGGTTGACCAATGGCAGGCGGCTCTGCCAAAAATCGTTGAGAAAAAGAAGAGACCACCGCGTTCGCGAAATGACGGGAAGTTGATCAAGACAGCCCCATAAGTGCTTGACGCGGAGGTGGAATTCGATGCGATATTCGCTGTCATCGACATGCCGCCAAAAACAGAAGCCCCTAAATCGCTGAAAGCCCCAAGAGACGACAGGCATAGGGACGACTGATTCACCAGAGAGAGTAATATCCTGGGGCCGTTTTCATATGGAAGAGACCAACTCCCATGACGGCGACGGAAGCACAGGCCAAAACTAATCCACCTAACCGATCCGTAAACAACTACCCGTGGTCGAAGTTCCTGCTCGATCTTCTGACCCTCATCGTACTGGCAGCCACTATGGTCGGTGTCTTCTGGTACGCCTGTGAAGCAAAGAAGCAGAGTGGGCTTCTCGATAAGAGCGTCACGCAACAAATCAATAATGTTCAGGAACAGATCGCTGATAGTCGGCCAATTGTGTTGGCTAACGGCATACAACCGCTCAAAAAGGTAAAAGACGAAAAGACGGGCAAGGAGAAGATCATTATCAGCGATATCCCGACTGCGGACGTACATCTGATCGCCGTCAATTTCGGCAAGACGGTCGCTGTAAATGTGGTCGTATTTGGCGAACTCGCGTTCGGAAGGGCCGAGCACCCCGCACCGAGCGATCCTCGTTGCGACCCGAATGGCGATCCGCCACTCGATACTCCCAAAACCCCACTCGCTCCCGCACCCGAATCTTTCTATGGCAGCAGAATAGGATTCAGAAACGGAGAAACCCTCACCGGCC